>Ga0182021_10001089_pt1 | contig 30807 bp, 25 predicted proteins | sample 612E3MmetaG_FD_120493 | JGI IMG/M metagenome (GOLD analysis project Ga0182021, IMG submission 120493) | Permafrost microbial communities from Stordalen Mire, Sweden - 612E3M metaG (Illumina Assembly) | ecosystem: Environmental > Terrestrial > Soil > Wetlands > Permafrost | place: Sweden... | reverse complement strand
CGTCTATAATTTTATTTACATCTTTATATTCCTTTAAATGTTCTAAATCTAATTTTCCCTCTACAATAAGCTTTGATATATCAATTATATACTCTGATTTCCTTAAACTCAGTCCAGATTCACTTAGTTTTTCCTTAGTAAGTTTTGATAATTTTAGTGGAATGGGAAAGGCATAGTAAACATCATCATCTATATGGAGTTTATCTCCGTAATCTTTAATCATATGCCTCTCTATGCTCTGGGAAGCTCTAAGTGAAATCTGTTGTTCAATTATGGATGAAGAGAGTGATTCAAAAACAGTAGCTGTTGTACGACTATTATGCCCTCTAGTTTTTGGATGAGTTTTGACATCACTGCATCATTTTTCATATATTCATAAAATTCCTTAAGGTCAAATTTAAATTAAACATTGAAATAATTAGATTTTCTGCTGACTTTAAATCCTCATCGGTAATTTCTTTATCAGACTTCAATGTAACTGCTAACTCTGGTTCATCCAATGTTCCTGTTGATTCTATAACACTGAGAATTAATTTATTGTTAACCCTTATAACCTGCCAAAACTTACCATTCTCATATCCACTAATCTGGGGATCCCCATCAGTGAATATACTCGCTTTAAACCAAAATCATAAGGAGCAACCGGCTTTAATTTAATATGAGTTGAATATGACATATTTTAGCCCATTTCTTAGAAAATTTTAATCCATCCATCGGGTGGCTTTACGGGTATCAGGGCGTGGAGTGACTGTTGGTGTAATAGCAGGGTATCCTATGGCACACCCATTTAAAGCAAATTTAACGGGAAGTCCTAAAAGCTTCATTAATTCTTCATCTTCCGCCATCTGACTAGTTAGAGATATTAACTGAAACCCCAGATCCAGCGCAGTTGCTTTAAGCCACATATTCTCCAATACATGAGCCAATGATTCTTGCTCAGCCGGTGGAATTCCCCTAAGTTCAGCAACTATAATAAAATAAGGAGCAGTACTCACTCCCGGAACACCTTTATCCACAACCATCTTAAGCCTATTCAGAAAGGGTTGAAACTTAGATTTCATAAAAGGCTTTTCTATTATTAAACTTTCAAAATGCTGGACTCCATCTGCAGCCTTATTCTTCATGAGCAAAGCTAAAGTTTCAATACTTTTACTATCCTTTTGAAAGACAAAAAAACGCCTGAAATCATTTTCATTGCCAACTGCAGCGGCAGCATATGGTGCTAACATTCCAGATTCTATTATTTCTTCTATAAGTTCTTTTGGCGGTTTTTCTTCTTTAAAAACTCGTATAGAATGTCTTGATTTTACTATTTCATCAAATATTTGGTTACGTTCATCCTGATCAGTTTCCATATTCCCTCACCTTCCAAATCATTTACATTAATATTATTATTGTCTTTTTTGATTCATTAATTTTTCAATAGCAGTTCCTAGTCTCTTAATACCCTCGGTGATCTGTTCTTCATTTGCGTTTGAGAAATTAAGTCTTAGGGTATTTATTCGAGGATTATTTACATAAAAGGCCTCTCCTGGTACAAAGGCCACTTTTTCCTTCAAAGATAATTCAAAAAGTTTTAGGGAAGATATATTCTCGGGAAGAGTTACCCATAAAAACATTCCACCTTCAGGTTCAGTGTATTTAACTTCAGAAGGAAAATATTTCTTCATCATTGTTATCATGAGATCCCGTTGGCTTTTATAGAGCTTTCGGATTTGTTGAATGTGCCTTTCTACATTATTATTCTGTAAGTATTGGTAAACCACCCTCTGAGTGAAGTAGTTAGAGTGTAAATCTGAAGCCTGTTTGGCTGTGATAAGTTTATCCATCACCTCTAATGGTGCCACAATCCATCCCATCCTCATGCCTGGTGAGATTATCTTGGAGAATGAACCGAATAGTAGAGATCCTGGCAAATAAGACTTAATAGGGAGAAGATCGTCTCCCATGAATCTTATCTCGCCATAGGGATTATCTTCCATCATCACGGTATCGTGACCTTTAAGGATATCTGCCACTTCTTTTCTCTTTTTTTCAGAATAAGTTATGCCTGTGGGGTTTTGGAAATTAGTGACAGTGTAAAATAGTTTTACATTTTCTTTGGTGATAATATCTTCCAGAGCTTCAGTATCCACACCATCTCCATTAAGTGGTACTGATTTGAAGCAGGGTTCAAACAAACTAAAGGCCTGAATAGCAGCCAGATAAGTGGGTCGCTCCAAAAGGATTTGATCTCCTTTGTTTACAAAGATTTTTCCCACCAAGTCCAGACATTGTTGGGAACCATTGGTTATGAGAATTTCCTCTGATTTAACTTCTAAACCTTTCTGAGAGTATCTTTTTGCAATATATTCTCGAAGAGCAGTGTATCCTTCAGTGGTGCTGTATTGGAGGATTTTATCCCCATGTGCTTTTAAAACTTTAGATGCAGCTGCAGCAATTTCATCCACTGGAAATGATCGAGGATTAGGAAGACCACCAGCAAATGATATCATCTCCGGATCCTCAGTGATCTTCAGAATTTCCCTTACAAAGGATCGGGGTATGTGCTCCATCCTATCTGCGAATAAATAATTTATAAAAATTCCTCCAAATTTAAGTTTCAAAGATTTTTGATAAAATAGAATATTAAATATAAATTTATTATTATTTAATAATTTTAAGGATATATTTCTTCCAATCTATCCATAGCCTCTTTTATTTCTTCATAAGATGTTGCATAAGATAGTCGGACATGATTTTGTCCATAAATTCCACAAGCACTTCCAGGCACCAGTATAACATCTTTTTTTAAAGCATCAACTACAAAAACCTCCGGATATTTGATTTTAGGAAATACATAAAAGGCTCCCTGAGGTTTAACACAATCAATTCCCATATCCCTTAACCGCTGCACTATAAGATCTCGTCTTCTTCTAAACTCCTTTACCATAATATAAACACTATCCTGAGGACCCTGCAGGGCAGCAAGTGCAGCTTTCTGTGATATCGAACTGGCACAAGCCGTGTTATATTGATGTACCTTCAACATTTCCTCAATTAAATTAGGAGTAGATGTAACATATCCTATTCTAAATCCAGTCATAGCGTACGACTTAGAAAACCCATTAATGGTAATAACATTTTCTGAAAATCTGGCGGGACTATAATGCTTTTCATCATAAATTATTTTCTCATATATCTCATCTGATATTATAGCCAATCCAAGATCATCAGCTATTTCAGTAATAACCTTTATATCCTTCTTTTTCATAACACTGCCCGTGGGATTTGCAGGTGAATTTAATATGATAGCCCTAGTCCGGGGTGTAATCTTCTCCAAAACTCTTTCTGGAGTCATTCTAAATTCATCCTCTTCTTTAAGTCTTACAGGAATTGATACCCCACCTGCTAATTTCACAGATGCGTCATAGGACACAAAACCGGGATCTGGAATCAATACTTCATCATCCTCATTTATCAAAGCTTGAAGGGCAATGTGGAGAGCTTCGCTGGCACCCACCGTAACTATAATAGATTCTGGATCGACTAATATATTATTATCTTCTTCTAATTTAGTTGAAATGGCATTTCTAAGTTCTAAAATACCTTTATTAACCGTGTAATGTGTGAATCCTTCATCTAAAGCTTTTTTAGCAGCTTCTATTATGTGGGGTGGTGTGTTGAAGTCAGGCTCTCCTAAACCGAGGTTAATGGAATCCTCTCCAACCAGTTCAAACATTTTTCGTATTCCAGAAAGATTTATTGATTTAACTCTTCTTGCAGGCTCCATGAAAATTACCATTATCTATTTTTATCTATACTTATATAAAGAGAATCATGACTGAGTTAAAAAGGTCTCTTGGCCTTTTTGATGTGACAAGCCTGGTAATCGGTACCATAGTGGGTGCGGATATTTACATCGCCGCGGCATTTGGAGCGGGTTTTCTAGGACCAGCTTCTGTGCTTGCTTGGATTTTAGCGGGAGTTATGGCGATGACCATAGCACTATGCTTTGCTGAATGTTCCTCCTTAGTTCCTCAAGTGGGAGGGCCTTACGCGTATGCTAAAGAAGCATTTGGAGATTTTACAGGCTTTATTGTAGGATGGTCTCTTCTGATCGCCTCTTGGAGTGCTATAGCAGTATTCCCCCTAGCATTTGTTTCCTATCTCAAGTTTTTTTTCCCTAATATCTCCTTGACCGTGCAAATAATAGTTAAAATTCTATTTGTTCTATTTTTGACAGTTGTTAACTATTTCGGGGTTCGTCAAGCAGGTAAGGCTAACGATATATTAACGATCTTAAAGATAGCACCTATACTGATATTTACCATCGCTGGAATCATTTATTTCATACTAAAACCATCCATTCTCATTTCTAACTTCACGCCTCTGGCACCATTAGGCTTTGGGGGTCTGGGAAGTGCTCTAGTATTAATATTCTGGGCTTATGTTGGATTTGAACTGGTAACAGTTCCTTCAGATGAAATTATAGATTCTAAAAAAACCATACCCTTGGCTATAGGCATAGGTATGGGTATAATCGTCCTTTTCTACTTTGTAACTAATTTCGTGATTATAGGTATAGTTCCCTGGATGAATCTTTCAACATCAACAGCGCCACTGGCATTAGCTGGATTTGCACTGATGGGAGCTTTAGGTGCAGCTTTTTTAACTATTGGCGCTCTTCTATCAATTTCAGGTTCTGATGAGGCGGGTATTTTATCATCCGCCCGAATACCTTACGCCATGGCGGGAGATGGTCTGCTCCCTAAGTTCTTTGCCAAAATTCATCCCAAATACGGAACGCCTTATGTGGCATTGATTATACAAAATACTGTAACATTAATAGCGGCTATATTTGGCACTATAAGCCAATTAATTATTCTATCAGTATTCACAATACTATTCTGCTACCTTATAACCTGCATCTCTGTTTTCCCCTTAAGAAATAAATATAGTGGAGGCTTCCGGCTACCATGGATCATACCTATTTCAGGGATTTTGATCAGTATTTACATGATGACTCAATGCGCACTTAATCAAATTATAGTCGGCACAATTCTTATATTATTAGGTGTCCCCATATACGTGAAATACGCCCCACGGACTGAAATAAAAACTGTGCAAAGAGATATAAAGTTAGGCAGAGATTTTTTCTCAAAACAAGTTCAACTAGATAGAATATTTCTCGCTAACTTCCTTAGACAGCTTAGGGAATTAATAAAGAGAATCTAAAAATCTATGGTTCAAAATATTATATCCTAAATTTCAATTTAATTTTTAGAAATAAAAATTTCCCTACTTTTCACAAACCCCACATTGATAACATCCAAAAGTCTCGCACCAGGGTGTTATATCACCATTCATTGCCTTCTTGTATTCTTTCTTTAAAAATTCTGTTTCAATCCCCACGTTAATGTTCTTCCAAGGTAAAATATCATCCAAATTCCAGTGAGGAGTCTTTTTTTTCCATCGTGTTAGAGGAACTCTGTTTCTCCAGGATAATTCAATAATATCTCCCACGGTAGAGTTTCCCTGTGATAAAACATGTTGTATCAGGGCAATCTTCGTATTCTCTGTTTTAAAAGATTTTAATCTAATTTCTGAACGTATATACTTGATTTTTTCATTTAAAGAATCAAAATCAAATCCCTGCCACTGGAAAGGTGTATGTGGCTTAGGTATAAATGGATTTATACTTATTTTCAGAGCATTTTTTCTCTCAGGAACTTTTTGTAATCTTTTTATCAGTCCAACCAGTTCTTCCAGATCTTTCCTGGTTTCTGTGGGCAAACCAACCATAAAATAGAGTTTAACATTTAAATCATGTTTAAAAGCCCTGTTCAAGACTTCTAAAATATTATCATCGGTTATAGGTTTATTAGCAACCTTCCTGATTCTCCAGGTTGACTCCGGCGCTATTGTTATGGTTCTAAGCCCGCTTTTATGTAAAATATTTAGTAAATTATCTGAAACAGATTCTATCCTTAAAGAAGGTGTGGTAAGTTGAAATTCTCGATCATAAAGCTCCTGGCACAGTTCTTCTATCTTAGAATAGTCTGATACTGCAGCACCGATAAGAGCCACCCTATCAAGACCTGTGGCTTTCCTGCATTTTTCCGCAATTTCCAAGAGTTTTTTAAGAGGCATTTCTCTGCGGGGACGGTACATGCATCCGGCCATACAAAATCTGCATCCTCGAGTGCATCCTCGAGAAACTCCCAGTAGAAAAGCCCGTCCAAAAGCGGGTATGTAATTTTTATCATCGGTTTCGGATATAATCTGTTTTATGGGGTGCCAAGCATCTTGCATATCTTCCACCACCACCATTTTAACAGGATGATCTGGTACATAAACCCCGTCTATATTCATTAGGGCATCTATTTCTTTACGGGGGTCTTCCAGTTCAAGATAAGTGTCTATGAATTCATCCAGAATCATCTCCGCCTCTCCCACCAAAAAGATATCTATAAAATTGCTCATTGGCAGGGGATTGGAGCTGGCACAAGGTCCACCAGCTATTATCAAAGGGTCATCTGCTGTTCGTTCATTTTTCTTAAGAGGAATTCCTCCTTTGGAGAGCATATCCAGGACATTGAAGTAATCCTGTTCGTACTGCAGGGAAAAACTAACGATATCAAAATCTTTAAGGATGGTTCCTGACTCAAGACTATTATAGTAAGGGTAAACTATTCTTTCACAGTAAACATCTTCCCTTGAATTTAAAAAATCATATATGATATGAAATCCAAGAGATGACATTGCGCTGCGGTAAAGGTTAGGGTAACAGGATGCAAAGCGTAGATCCACCTTGCGTGGATCCTTGATAACCACATTATGTTCCAGCAGCATAACTTATAATTTAACATAGAACATAATCAAGATATCTGATGGAAAGGGATTAAAAAAAAATGAAAGATAAAAAATACCGAAAAGTTGCTTTAGGAGGCACCTTTGATAAATTCCATGAAGGACATCGGAAGCTTATAGAAAAAGCATTCGAGATAGGTCAGGAAGTATTGATAGGAGTTACATCCGATGAATTTGCAGGATCGAAGGGTAATATTGAACATTGCAAAGTTAGAATGTCTAAATTAAAAAATATACTAGATGAATTCGATGGTAAATATATTATAGCACGCTTAGACGAACCATACGGTCCCACAGTCTACGCTGATGATATTGATGCGATTGTGGTGAGTGAGGAAACTGAACCAACCGCTCTCCAGATAAATGAAGAACGTACTATGAAGGGATTGAAGCCTATGAATATAATAACAATTAGGATGGTTCTAGCAGAAGATGGAAAACCCATATCCTCCACTAGAATACGGAAAGGAGAGATAGATGTAAAAGGAGCTCTTCTAAACGACATTTAAAGTTTCTTAAAGATTCTTTTTTACTACTAATTGAATTTGTTTAAAAAAAATGTGATCATAATGATTGTAACTGTCGGATCCCAAAATCCAGTGAAAATCCAGGCTACCCTTAATGTTTTAAAAAAGGTTTATAAAGATTTAGAAGTACACTCCGCAGAAGTAGATTCAGGAGTGCCAGATCAACCTATAGGATTGGATCAAACCATTGAAGGCGCGGTAAACCGAGCTAAAAAATCATACTCACAGAATTGTGATCTTAGTGTAGGTATTGAATCAGGTTTATTGGAGACTCCGCATACTATCACCGGTTATGTGGATTTGCAATGGTGCGCTATCTTTGATGGTAAAAAAGTAACCCTGGGAGTAAGTGCTGGATTTGAATATCCTCCACGAGTAGTAGAAGAAGTATTAAAAGGTATAGAAGTGGGGAATATTATGGATGAACTTACGGGGATAGATCATCTGGGAAAGAAGATGGGTGCCGTGAGTTATCTTTCCCATGGAATGCTAGATCGTGTGGGAAATACGGAGCAGTGTGTGTTGATGGCTATGATACCCCGTATGAATAGTGAGATATACTATTAAGCTGATAAAAGCTAGAATTATTTTGAATTATTAAATTTTATGTTCCAATAACTATTTATTTAGAGAATAAAGAATTTTTAGAGGAATTTTTTGAGTTGAAGATTGGTGTTATAAACTCAGTTTATCCTGAATTTAAGGATAATTCCCATGGTTTTTTGTGCATCGCCTTAAGGGGAAATTAGTAAAAAAGGTAACGAAATCATGTGAAGTTCACAGTAATACGGGAAAATGGATTAAAAAAAAAATATGTCATTAATAAATCATTTTTTATCCATAAGTTAATTTAAGGATTAATCAATTTCTCCAATCGTTTAACAGCATTATATTTATCCTTTTTATCCAATTTAACTTCACATAACACGTCTTTGAGAGTCTGTATAGAGTTATCATAAACTTCACGGTCCACAGGATAAGGGTAACCATCTTTTCCACCATGAGTAAAACTATATTTCACTGGATCCTTCCAACTCGGCTCTGAACCATAAACCAAGTCAGATATTAAAGCTAATGCTCTGATTTTCTTAGGACCAATACCCTCCAAAGAAACCAGTTCCTCATAACCCGATGGCTGTAATTCCCATGCTCGTTTTAAAACCTCAAATTCCCGGTCTGAAATATCCATATCCAACACGGGATGATGTCTGGGCATTTTAAATTCAGAGCAGTACTTATCCAAACGACTCTGAGATTCGCTGACTAAAGGAGTCTTATCCTTGAAATATTTCCTCAAATGTTCAGGGTTATCACATAGGAGATCTACACTGATTCTCCGCGCATCATCACTTTGCAGTGCAGTCATATCCAATGATTCTGTTTCAACTTTATCGCAACAGATTCCATGATGAGGCTCCTTAACAAACTCTACAACATTCTCAGAAAGCCAATGATACCTACGAGCATAATGATTATCCTGATTCATTCCTTGCTGGATAATAGCCCATTCACCCTTCTCATTTAAAAGAAATGAATGGTGATAAAGATTGTAACCATCCTGTATACATGAGTTATCAATTTTAGCAGCTAATTTACTGGAATAAACCATATCTTCAACTTTACTAGTTGAAAGAGAGAAAATATCTCCCGCTTTTTCAATATCATCCGGAGTCTTCCGTGAAGCACGGCCTTTACCACCAGCTACCATTATTCCATGTTCTTCTGGATTAAGAGCCATCTTCATAGCCCCGCAGGTGGTGGTGGTAGTTCCGGAGGAATGCCAATCAAATCCTATGACACACGATAATGCTTGGAACCAGTAAGGGTCTGATATACGTCTTAAAAACTCGTCAGAACCATATTCATAGAGTATAACCTCAGTAATTCCTTTAGTTAATTTTACCATCCTCTGAAAAAGCCATTTAGGAGCATGACCACCATGTAAAGGGAGATTAACAACTCCTCTGCGAGATTGCATTAAAATTTCCACCCATAAAAAATATTTTTAGTAAAAAAAAATCGTATATCCTTTTTTTTAGCATGTATTATATATTATTTTATCCAGCTCCCGGAATATACCCTGGTTTTCATCATGTTGAAACCTAGTTTTTATATTTTCTCGATAAACATCAAGGTTCTCCAGAAATTTTTGGATATCATCTTTATCCGGATCCTCATGGAACTCTCCGTACTCCAGTCTTTTTAGATAAATAGCGTTGAGTATCTGTTCGAACTGCTTCTTAACTGGGATGCTTAGAATAGGTTTTTCCAGATATAATGCTTCAGATATTAAAGTGAATCCACCATTAGTTATAACCGCTCGAGCAGAAGCCAGATCTTCAAAAAATTCATCTTCATTGAAATCTTTGAAAATCAAGTTGTCATCTATTTCATTTTTATGGAATCCGTAAACTATGAATTCCTCATCAAATTCTTTTAGAAGCTTTAAAAGCTCCAAATTTGAGTCAGTAGTCTGATAAACTAGTATATGTTTTCCCTCGGCTGGTTTTATATCTAGAACGTTCTCTCGTAGAATGGGTGGGAACATTTTCACTTTATCCGGATTTTTAACTGGAGGAAAGTAGTAACTAGTGATTAGATATTGACGAGGTCTTTGGATAAATGATCGAACCACTCCCGCAGCCTTGATCCTGTCACTTAAATATTCATTAAACACTTTAATGTCGCATTGAGTAATTACATGCATGTTATCTAAGCTAATCAATGGTATTCTTAATATTTTACTTAATAAATTAGAATAAAATTCAAAATCAGATATGATGAGTTGAGGTTTAAATGCTTTAGCTACATTGTACATTAAACGCAGGTTATATTCCAAGTCCATGGGAAGGTCTTTAATATTACTGATAAGTGTTTTAGTGTTGTTAACCTGATTGTACTCATAAACCGTGTTAAAACCTTCAATCTCATATACGTCATCAAATTTATCGGAAAGATACTGATAAGCCCGGTCACTGGCGAATATTATAACTTCATTTTTCTCAAGTAGATGTTTTATAACCACCGCACTGCGTATAGCATGACCCATTCCCTCGCCACATACACTGTAAAGGATTCTTTTCTTATCTGAATGGCCAAAGTTATAATTCAATTCATCCGCGCTTATCTTTCTACCCGTGAAATGGTATAAAGTACTTTTAGCATATTTAATTGCCAGATTTTTTCTACCTTCTTGCTCGAGTCTTCTGGTTGAAACAAAAAGCCTTGGAGTTCTCAATACCTTAAAGTAACTTATAGAGGCAATTTTTTCGATGTAATCTGTATCTTCCCCAAAGTCCAGATTTTCGTCAAAACCCTCTACTTCTTCATGAAGGGTTCTTCTGGTGATTATTCCATAGCATCCTGCACCATGAGGTTTAATAGATTCCACGTTTCTCATGAAAAAGTTGGCAAAGTCATGGGATAATTTATCGAATGTTTTATCACTCAGTGGGGCTATTTGGGTGATAGCGATGCCTAAATCATATTCTTCAAACTCTTCCAATGCACTTTTAATGTATCTATCTGTTAAAATTACATCAGAATCTAAAAAAAGTAAATATTCTCCCTGTGCCACTTCTGCACCGCTATTCCTGCCGACAGAAGGTATTCCACCTTTTACGATTTTACAACCATATTTTTGTGCGATGTCCCGGGTACTGTCCCTGGAGCCTGCATCAGCCACTATAACTTCATAATTATCGAAATTTTGTCTGCGAATACTTTCCAGTAATTTGGGAAGATATTTCTCCTCGTTATACGTAGGTATTATAATACTAAGCTTCATGTAGTTTTCTCTTAATTATTATTCATTATAATTCACTGAATTCTAGAAGTTTTACTATTTTTCAGATTACCTTCTAATATAAATAAATTTAATGTTATGTTAAAAGTATGAGTAAAAATTCCAGGTCATGAAAAATCCATCTGCTTTACCTTGGAAAGTCTGATAAAGATTCAGCAGGGTCTCTTTATCATTAATGGTGGATTTGATATCTATTATACTTTTATCATTATTATTTTCTATGCTTAAAATATCATAGTTACTCATATTAACCGGTTGTGCTGGGTGAATAACAGTTATTTGATGATAATCCGGGTTACTTCCCCCTATCTCCAAACCAAGTCCTGCTAGTATAATTATAAGAATTATAATGCTGGGTTTTATTAAATTACGTGGTGAAAAAGGTTTCTCTATAAAATACATGCCTATTAACCCCGCGAGTCCGATAATAGCCGGATTTGAAAATATACCCCCATCAACTATCCCAATTAATGCGAGGGTAGCTGCAAAGGCTATTATAAGTTTATATAAATCGATCCGGTTATCCATCGAGATTAAACTAGTTACATAGATCAATGGTAATGTTAAAAATATTACGTAAGCTAAGGGGGAAATGTATTTAAAAAGGGATTCACCGGTGTGTACGTGTGATGGAACCACCACACCCAATATAGTGGTGAACGTGTATCCTAGAACTGATTTAAATATATGAGTATGGATGATGCTAGTTGAAGTTATATTCGGATTCAGGGATACGAATACTGTGAAAATCGACACTCCAAACTTTAATCTTAACAATACTTCACAGATTAAACCGATGGTAAATGTAATTAAAATTAGGATGATAGTGTACTTCAAATATTTTTTACTGGAATATGTATCCTGCATATTGAATTTATGATTATTAATCTTAGTAGAGGAAATTAAAGAATTTATTAATAGTAAACTTCCCATTAATATTAAAAATATTACGGCTTTAGATTCAGAGGAGCCTAAAGTCAATGGCCAGAAAAGAGAAGTCACTATCCCATGTAGAAAACCCAATTTCCACACTAAAATTCCGAGTATTATCATTAAAATACCGACTATACTAAGACGATTCAAATACAAAATTTATCACCAAACATTAAGTTACTTTTTGAAAAATAAATAAAAAAAGGAGTATAATTGTTTATTTAGGCGTGGAAACCGCGAGCATTCTCTCCACACTCTTCCTTGCCTTATCTGCAATTACTGCATCCACATTTACCTTGAAATCCTCATTTAAAAGTGAATTCTTTACTTTATCCAGTGTGTGAAGCTTCATAGTTTTACAAATCGCCTCACTTAAAAGAGGAATAATAGTTTTATCAGGATTTTCTCTTTTAAGCCGGGTTACCAAATCAACCTCGGTACCGATGATAAAGGTTTCCTTATTAGATTCAACCACATAACGGATCATACCTCCCGTGCTCAAAACTTCATCCGCCTCATCCTGAACTTCAGGATCACATTCCGGATGAACTAATAACACTGCATCAGGATAATTCTCCCTCAAAAAATAAATATCTCCCTCATGGAACATTTTATGAACGTAACAATGCCCCTCCTCAGGTATAGGAATAATCATCTTATCTGACTTCTGGGAAACATACCAAGCAAGATTCATATCCGGACCAAAGAGTATCTCATCCTCATTAAGACTCTCCACCACAGCCGCAGCATTAGAGGATGTGCATAATATATCCGCCTCAGCTTTAGCCTCTGCAAGAGTGTTCACGTAAAGAACAACCGCAGCATCAGGATATTTCTCCCTAGCCCTCCTCACCGCATCTGCAGGTAGCATGTGGGCCATGGGACATTCAGCCTCCCGATCTGGTATCAGTATCTTTTTTTGAGGATTTAAAATAGCCGCAGTTTCAGCCATAAAATCCACTCCACAGAAAACAACGAGATCTGATTCAGTTATATGAGACGCCTTTATACACAGCTCTAAAGAATCACCTACAAAATCTGCTATCTCTTGTACATCTCCTGTTTGGTAATTATGAGCTAGTATTATTGCATTTTTCTCTTTTTTAAGTTCTATAATCTCCATCTGTAAATTATTCAACATATAATCGTCCCTTATATTAATTCAATCAAAATTCCAAAAAAATTTTGTTAAAATTAAATCAAAATGTTAATAATAATAGAAATAAATTTTAAATTTTAATATTTATTTTTTTTAGAAGTTTTTTTAATAAAAGTTCTATCGGATGATTTATAAATCCTCTGGTTCCAGAAAATTATCCACTTCAGCACCATCTAAGGTATTCTCACATTCACATAGATTATCTGAAGGAATTTTTTTTATAGAATCCGACAATATTCTAATCAAATCTTTTCTTTTATTCTCCACAACCTCAAATACTTCATCAATAGTTAATTTACTCGGTGATATAGAGGCTGCGTAATTAGAGACTGTGCAGATGCTGCTATAACACATTTCAAGCTCTCTGGCCAATATTACCTCAGGTAAACCCGTCATACCCACTACGGTACCACCTAACTGTCGAAACATTTGAATTTCAGCTGCAGTTTCAAATCGAGGACCCTCCGTGCACACATATACACCATTGCCTATAACATTGCCTGAAGATATTAAAATATCTCTCAATTGTGAACAATAAGGCTCTGTAACATCTATATGAACTGTCCTATCATCATAGAACGTGCCTTTCCTCATCCGAGTAAAATCTAGGAAATCATGGGGAACCACAAAATCGCCTGGTTTAATTGATTCATCCATAGATCCAACCGCATTAGTTGCGATTACTTTTTCCACGCCCATTTTCTTCAAGGACCAAATATTGGAGAGGTAATTAACCATATGAGGTGGTTTAGCATGTCCCAGAGTATGTCTAGGCATGAAAACCACTTCTTTACCATGAAGCTGGAATATGGACATTTCCGGAGAGGGACCATAAGGCGTTTCCACCACCTTATAAACTATTTCCTCCCCCAACTCCACAATCTCGTATACACCTGTTCCGCCGATTATGCCTATCATAATAAAATCCTTTATATTAATTTCTATTAAAAATATGATTTCATTTACATATTTCAAATTTAAGCTTCAATATTATCAGTACTATCCTTTAGCTACACCTAACGGCACCATTCTAGCGACTAAACTAGATATTCCTGCACCATTAGCTGTTCTAACTACTCTATCAACATCCTTATAAGCTCCAGGTGCCTCCTCAGCCATCACCGGCATTGAACTGGCTTTAACAATGATACCCCTCGCTTCCAATGACTTCTGAATCTCCTCGCCACTATAAAGTCTTTTAGCACCAGCCCTACTCATTACACGCCCCGCGCCATGAGCAGTTGAACCAAAAGTCTCCTGCATGGCAGTATCCGTTCCATGAAGAACATAAGAAGCCGTGCCCATACTCCCCGGAATAAGAACCGGTTGACCCAACTTTCTATACTCTGAAGGAATTTCCTTTCTACCCGGTCCAAAAGCACGTGTAGCTCCCTTCCTATGCACATATACCTCCATATCTCGACCTTTTACATTATGAACTTCTTTCTTCGCTATATTATGAGCAACATCATAAACTATACCCATATCCATATCCTCAGCATCCCTATGGAATACTCGTTCAAAAGATTCCCTAACCCAATGCACAATCATCTGACGATTAGTCCAAGCGAAATTCGCACCAGCAGACATAGCTTGGAAGTAATTCTGAGCCTCAGGTGAATCTGCAGGCGCACAGGCCAACTGCCTATCCGGAAGATCTATTTGATATTTCTTAGTCGCTTTATCCATTATTCGCAGGTAATCTGAGCATATTTGATGCCCACATCCCCGGGAACCCGTGTGAATCATCACAGTAACCTCACAATCATCCAGTCCAAAGATACGTGCCGCTTCCTCGTCAAAGATTTCATCAATTCTTTGAATCTCCAGAAAATGGTTTCCAGAACCTAATGAACCCAACTGAGGTATTCCCCTTTTCTTGGCTTTATCAGATACTTTATCCGCATCTGCCTGGTCCATCCGACCATTTTCTTCCAAGTGCTTAAGGTCAGATTCCCAACCATAATTATTTTCAACAGCCCATTGAGCGCCATTATTTAATACTTCATCTATTTCACCCGGTTGGAGTCTTATTTTACCTTTACTCCCCAATCCTGACGGTACATTATCGAATAGAACATTCACCAATTCCCTAACTTTAGGTTTTAACTCTTTTTCGGTTAGATTAGTTTTCAGAAGTCTTACACCACAATTTATATCAAATCCAACTCCTCCAGGACTTATCACGCCTGTGCGGGCACTGAATGCTGCTACTCCTCCTATGCTAAATCCGTATCCAAAATGTATGTCCGGAAGTCCGATTGAAAATTTTTGTATTCCGGGTAAACAAGCCACGTTAGCTACCTGATCTAAAGCTCCTGTTTCCACATTTTTCATGGCGTCATCATCCAAATATATTCTACCCGGGACTCGCATTCCCTTTTTATAGTCTGTAGAGATTTCCCATACACATTCTCTTAATTTTTTTAAATTTCCATTCAAAATAGTTTCAGTAACCATATAAATACAACTCTCCACTCCTTAAATTCATATTTAAGGAAATTAATATCAACTTTAGTGAATTTTTAATAAATATAAAAAGATTTGAAATAAAATTTTAAAAAATGGAATTACTAAACCTATTTAATTTATTTATTCAAAGTAACAAATCAAGAAGTCTTAATAATCGTAAATATATATTTATCCATAAGCACATTTAATATTTGTTTCTAAAAAAGGAATTTGATTTTGAACTATTCTAATTATTTTAATACTAACATTTATTGTCCATTGTTATCAAAAATTGATCTTACATAGTAGTTAAGAATTTGGTGATTAGATAGAGTTATCATAGTCTGTGAAAAATGTAGAGGATAATTATTTTACTGCTCTAATTTTTAGATACCTTCATTATACGAGGTTATATTGATGTTATATGGAATCGTGGATATTGGCTCAAACACAGTTAAATTAAATGTTTATCGTTGCAAAGATAATGATATAGGTGTAGTGTTTTCAAAAAAAGAGAATTTAGGTTTACTATTTTATATAAAGAATGGAAAATTAACTAATAAAGGTGTTGAAAAGGTAGTAACTGTTCTTAAAAATATGAAAGATGATTTAGACTATTTAAAAATAGAAAATTGCAACTTTTTTGCTACAGCTGGATTGAGAAATATTGAAAACAGTGATGATGTTATTCGAATTATTAATGATAAGGTAAATATAGATATTGATGTATTATCTGGGGAAGAAGAGGGTGAATTAAGCTTTAGTGGGTCTATTTCTACTATTAAAAAGGATGATGGAATTTTAATTGATGTAGGTGGGGGTAGTGTTGAAATTGTACTTTTTGAGAATAGAAAAATAATGGAAGAATACAGTATTCCTATTGGTTCTTTAAAATTGTATAATGATTATGTTTCTAATATGATACCTACCGAAAAAGAGCGTAATTTGATTAAAGAAAGAATACACTCTGAATTAGATAAGATTAGTTTTAATAATCAAGAAAAAATTCTTTTCATGTGTGCGGTGGGAGGGGGTATTCGTGCAATTGGAAAATTATTAGTGGATTTAAATTTGCAGAAGAAGAAAGCTGATTTAATAGATGTTAAATTATTAAAACCTTTAAAAAATGAATTGAGTCATAATGATAAAGATACTTACGATAAAATATTACATGTTAAACCATCAAGGATTCATACTTTAGTTCCAGCTTTATTAATAGTTGAATCAATTACTTCTTATTTTGGATGTGAAGAATTACAAATTAGTAAATTTAGTGTTAGAGAAGGTTATTTATACACGAAAATGTTAAACAGGTGCTAAATTGTCTAAAATGGATTATAGTTTCACCCAAAACCGTGAATTATCTTGGTTAAAATTTAATGATCGTGTTTTAGAAGAAGCAGAGGATGCTTCTGTTCCTTTATTAGAACGTTTGAAATTCATATCTATTTTTACAAGTAATTTAGATGAATTTTATATGGTTAGATGTGGAAGCTTGTATGATTTATCTCTGATTGATAATAAATATGTTGATAATAAAACTGGCTTAAATGCTCAAGATCAATTAGATTCCATCTATGATAGGACTAAATTCTTATATAAACGTAGAGATGATGTATTTAAATCACTCGATTCTTGTTTAAAAGAGGAAGGTATTTATGATTTAGATTTTAGTGATTTGACTAAAAAAGAAACTAAATTTATTAATAAATATTTCTTTAATTGTATTTCTCCTGTTTTATCGCCTCAAATCATTGATATTCATCATCCTTTTCCTCATTTATTAAACAAGTCCTTAAATATTATGTTAATATTAAAAAATAAAAGCGAAACATTATATGGACTTATTCCAGTTCCTTCATCTTTACCTAAGATTGTTTATTCTCCAAATGATGAAAAGCGTTTTATTTTAATTGAAAAAATAATATTTGAATATGCTAATGAAGTCTTTTCAAATTATAAAGTAGAATTCAAAACAATAGTGTCTGTGACTCGAAATGCAGATATTACCTTATCTGATTCTCAAATTGATGAAGATGAAGATTATAGGGGATATATGAAAAAAATTTTAAAGAAAAGAACTCGTTTAGCACCAATCAGATTAGAATTCTATAAATATTCTGACTTAATATTAACAAATTTTTTATGTGATCAGTTAAATATTCAAAAAAATCAAGTACAAATCTCTAATACTCCTTTAGAGATGAGTTATGTATTTGAATTATATAAGCATATTGAAGATATTAATAAATTAATTTTTTATAAATTATCATTTAACCCCTATTATCCTAAAAATCCAAAAACGGTGAAAGAAGGGAAAATTATTCCTCAGTTAAAAAAGAGGGATTTCTTACTTTATTATCCATTTGATTCTATAGAACCTTTTATAAGATTATTAAAAGAAGCTGCTAATGATGAAAATGTGATATCAGTTAAAATCACTATTTACAGGTTAGCTAGGTCTTCCTCTATAATAAAATATTTATTAGAAGCCGTTGAAAATGGAAAAGATGTAACTGTTTTAATTGAACTTAGAGCTAGATTTGATGAAGCCAATAATATTCATTATGCTGGCTTATTAGAAGAAGCAGGTTGTAGTGTGTTATATGGTTTTGAAGAGTATAAGGTACATTCAAAAGTTTGTTTAATTACCCGGAAAGAGAGGAATAATATTCAATATATTACTCAAATAGGGACTGGTAATTATAATGAAAGAACTGTTAAATTATATACTGATTATTGTTTTATTACGACAAACACTGCCATTGGAGAAGATGCAGTGTTATTCTTTAAAAACATGGCAATTTCTAATTTAAATGATGATTATCAGCGGTTATTAGTTGCACCTTTTGGATTTAAAAGTAAATTAATCGAAAAAATCAATATGGAAATTGACAATGCTGAGAATAATCGTCCAGCTAGTATTATCATGAAGATGAATTCTTTAACAGATAGAGAAATGATTGACATGTTAAATAAAGCATCTAGTGCTGGTGTAAAAATTAAATTAATAGTACGTGGTATTTGTTGTTTAATTCCAGGATTACCGGGTGAGACTGAAAATATTGAAGTCATTAGTATTGTAGGTAGGTTCTTGGAACATTCAAGGATTTATTGTTTTGGTACGGGAGAAGCTGCTTCAATATATTTATCTAGTGGTGATTTAATGACTAGAAACACTGAAAAAAGAGTTGAAGTTGCCGTCCCTATTGAAAATCCAATCCTAAAGAAAAAAATTATGAGTACGTTAAATATTATGCTTAATGACAATGTTAAAGCTAGAAAAATTAATGATAAAGGAGACTATGAAAAAGTTACCAGAGGAGTTGAATTAATTGATTCTCAAAATTATTTTATGCATGATGATTTCTCAGTAATTGAAGAAGAAAATGAGACAGAATCATTTTTCTCTAAACTAAAAGATTTATACGTGTTTATCACTGGTTTTAGAAAGTAAATATAATATAAACTTCGTTTTTATGTATCTAATATAACCTGCACTATATATCTATCATCAGTTTTTATATCCATAAGATGATAAGTGGCTGCTTTAACATCTTCCCTGCTTTCATGTAATGTGGAATCAAAAGTTTCACCATATACAATAGCCTTCAACAAATATTCCTTCTCCAATTCAATTATTTCCACCTGGAATTTAGAGAAAACCAAACCTTCAGAATCATGTAGAAAAATCAACTCTGTAAGCCAATCATAAAGTAATGCATATAAATCCTCTGACTGAATACTAATCTTCTTTTGAACTGTAGATTTTATTTTAGTAGTGTCAGTCATTACCTCAAACAATGCCTGTGCAGCGTTTTGAAAAGCCTCTTCTAAAGTTTCTCCGTAAGCTTTAAAACCTACATCAGCTGTTACATCGAAAAATTCGAATTTCAAATTATCTTTAACTCCCTAAAAAAAATATTTTATATTTTATTTTAAATCATTATTATTTCAATTATATTCCATCCCCTAAAATTATGCGACTTCTCTGGGAAATTCTTCTCGCACTCTTTTAGGCTCTAATCCCCTACCTAATTTTCTAGCTACTTCCTCATAATACTCTTTAGTTCTTGGAGTAGTAGAAGGATTTATTTTCTTTAAAGCTTCTTCAAAATGTTTTGCAGAGACTTTACTTATCTTTATATCCTCATGAAGAGCTATCATACCTGCTTTTCTGCATAAAGCCTCAATATCTGCTCCCGAATATCCTTCAGTTTTCTTAGCTAAATTCTTAAGTTTAACATCATCACTCAAAGACATATTCTTAACGTGAACCTTCAATATATCCAGTCGAGCTTTCTCATCAGGAGGGGGTACCAATACGACCTCATCAAATCTTCCCGGACGAAGCAAAGCCGGATCCATTAAATCCGGCCGGTTCGTGGCTCCAATAACCACCACGCCCCTTAATTCCTCCAATCCATCCATCTCTGAAAGCAGGGTATTAACCATCCTCTCCACCACTCTAGGTTCACCCGCAGCAGTGCCCCTAGTAGGGGCTATTGCATCAATTTCATCAAAGAATATTATACAAGGAGAAGCCTGTTTAGCTTTCTTAAATATTTCCGCAATTTTTCTTTCAGATTCACCAAACCATTTACTCAGTATCTCTGAACCCTTCACACTAATGAAGTTAGCTTTCGATTCTGTGGCAACTGCCTTAGAAAGCATTGTCTTACCCGTACCCGGTGCTCCGAAGAGTAAAATACCTTTAGATGGCTGAATTCCAATTCTTTTAAAATCATCAATATTAGTAAGGGGCCATTCCACTACCTCTATTAAAGTTTCTTTAAGTTCTTCCAATCCACCTATATCCTCCCAATGAATATTAGGAACTTCTATGAAAACTTCCCGCAAAGCAGAAGGACTGATGGATTTCAAAGCCTCCATAAAATCATCCTTAGTTACAAAGAGGTTTTGAAGAACTTCCTGGGGTATTGTCTGTTGCTCTAAATCTATATCCGGTAATATTTTTCTTAAAGCATTCATAGCTGCCTCTCGACATAACGCAGCCAAATCTGCCCCTACAAAACCATGAGTAATGTCAGCTAATTCACTCAATACAACATCATCGGCCAAAGGCATTCCCCTAGTGTGGATCTCTAGAATTTCACTTCTACCATCACGATCCGGCACTCGCAGTTCAATTTCACGGTCAAACCTCCCTGGTCTTCTGAGAGCTGGATCCAAAGCATTAGGTCGATTAGTAGCTCCAATTACTATAACTTTTCCTCTTTCCTTTAAACCATCCATCAAGGCAAGTATTTGTGCAACTACTCTTCGCTCCACTTCACCGGTAACCTCTTCTCTTTTAGGAGCTATGGCATCTATTTCATCAATGAATACGATTGTAGGTGCGTTTTCTTCTGCTTCCTTGAATATTTCTCTTATCTTCTTTTCAGCTTCACCCACATATTTACTCATTACTTCCGGGCCATTTATTGGGACGAAATTAGATCCACTCTCGTTAGCAACTGCCTTAGCTAGCAAAGTTTTACCAGTACCCGGTGCTCCGTGCAAGAGTACACCTCGAGGTGGATCTATTCCTAATCTATCGAATATCTCCGGATGACGTAGTGGAAGCTCTATAATTTCTCTGACTTTGGATATTTCCTTGCGGAGTCCGCCCACATCATCATAAGTCACATCTGGGATTTTTTTCTCCACAACCTCTACAGCTTCTGGCCGTACTTCAACTTGAGTAGTATCATTAATCCTTACAATACCTGCAGGATTGGTTGAAACCACTGTGAATTTGATTTCTCCTAAAGAAAATGGAGTGCCCATCTCAAAAAATTCTCTGAAAATATCCTCAGATCCGGGGAATTCTCTTAACGTTTCCCTGGTTCTTCTTGGAGATATTAAAGCCATTACATCTCCACGGGCAACTGCTCTTCCGATTATATTCCTTTTTATAATATCTCCTGAAGCCATGATTCGTATGCCTTTAGTAGCAGGTGCTAAAACTACTTTCTGAGCCATTCTAACTTCTGCTTTTCTTATGGTTATCATTTCTCCTATTGATGTACCAGCATTAGAACGAGTTAAACCATCCATTCTAACTATTTCAAGCCCTACATCTGCAGGATAAGATTTTCCAACTATAGCTCCAGTAGTTCTCTTACCAATTATATCTACAACGTTGCCTGGCTCGACTCCTATTTTACTAAGCAACTCGTTATCTATCCTTATAATACCTTTACCAACATCCTGTTGTAATGCTTCAGCAACTCTCAGCTCGATTTCACTGCTTTCAGGCATTTTTCGACCCCCCATGATCATGATAAATTAGAAAAAATTTATTAATATTCCTGTTATTTATTATGTGAGTTCAAAAATATAAAATTTTTTGTAAAAAGGATTTTTTTAGCTTTTAAACTTGTTTTTTTAGAATTTATTTGACCCAGATTACTTCTCAAACGCTCTCTCTCTTTTCTTTTAAATAACTCTAAAAGTAGTGTTAATAGTAGGAGGGATTAAATGATAAAAATCTATAATAAATCTTCAATTCCAGATCTAAGGAAGAAAGTAGGATATATGGAGCAATTAAATTTGAGAACCATTAATCTAACATTATGCATTTTCATAATGATGATCATCATAATTTTAATTACCAGTGCATATGTTGTAGCATCAGGCCCTAATTCGAATTATCCCTTAACTTAGGGACACATAGACTCTTATGGAATACTTTTTTTAGATTTTTGATAGAATATTAATATTTTTTTGGGTAAGCTGCAAGTATTTTGTATTCTTAAACCTATATTCACTCATTTTTTTTATTCTACATTTCTTAGGTTGATCTAAATGCTTTTTTTTAATCCAATGCATCGTGTAAAATTAACTATTGTGAATTACTTCGTTTGAATACCTATAAAAGTAATACTTTTATTAGGATTATATTCATCTAAAAAAATTTGCTAAGGTGCCTGTAAGGGACACTTAAGGGATCTTAAAAAGAGTTATTAGACCTTATTTTAATGTTTATAGGGTTTATAATACCCGATTTTATAAATTTTTTTATTTTGATTTTTCACTTCAAAAGTAATAATTTTTTTTAAATTCCCAATTATCCTGAAAATTTTTTTTTAAGGATGAGTGATACATTTTTCTATCTCCGAAACATCAAACCTTAAAATAATAATCCTAGAATTACCCTTCATACCCTCACCCGTAAATTTAACGTCCACCAATCTTAAAAACTCTAATTTATTCAATAATCTATCAAATGAAGCATAACTTAACGGTTCAATCCTATTTAAACGCTTATATATGCTTCCTGCAATCCTATTCTCATCATCAGCTTCGAATATAATGTTAAATAAGATTCTCTCAGTTTCAGATAGATTACTAATAGTATTCTTAAGACTAATCGAATTAGTATTCTGAATTGCAACCTCAAGATGCTTCTCCTCAATAATTTTTGATGCATCAGCTTCAGCAATATTCCCCACTAATCTTAAAAGATCTATACCCACTCTTAAATCACCAATCGACACAGTTTTATCTGTAATAAGATCTATAAGTTCATCTGATAACACATCAGAATAAAAACCGAGTTTAACTCTTTCAACTAATATATCCCTAATCTCAGCACGAGTGTATGGATTGAAGATAATCTCTTGAGGAATAAAAACCGAATTAACATTCTTATCTAGAAGAAACCTAAATTCTATATCAGATATAATAGCAAATAAACCCGTCCTAACTCCTTCAAACTCCTCATGAGCACGTAAAATATCATAAAATACTTTATTAGCATTTTTATTATGGAAAAGATAATTTACATCATCCAACGCCACTACCAACGCCTTATCATTATCATGAAGATTCTTCATGATTTCATAATAAATCCGTGAAAATGGAATACCCGACTCAGGAGGTCGAAAACCGAATACCGCCTTATAAATCTGAGAAAATATACTGTAACGAGTAGTATGTAATTGACAATTCACATAAACACATACAATCCCCTCAGAATACTCCCCCACTCTCTCAAAAATCTTTTTTGTAGCAGTGGTTTTACCAGTAGCGCAAGAACCCACCACAACACTATTAATAGGTTTACCACCTTTCAAAGCAGGTCTAAGGCAAAGAGCAAGTGCATCCATCTGAGATTCCCTGTACAAAAACTTATCCGGCACATAATCAGGATTAAAAACCCTTATATTCCTAAATATAGTTTCATCATGCATTAAAATATCATCAATTGCCATAAATTCTCAACCATATCCCCAATACTAAATTTGTTTGACTTTTTTAATAATCTCAGTTAAATAAAACTGAATCCTCTTATTTAAGTTTAAAATACATACAATACAAGGGATTTCCCGGACCCCTGGGATGTCTGCAGGAAATATTAATACTTTTAATATCCTCCAATATAACTTCATATCGAAATTTACATTGAATACATCGATCAGTAGAGGAGACTACCTCAAAATCTTCATTATTCAATATTTTAATTTGTTTCATCAAAAAATATGCAACCCTAAAAAAATTTATTTCCAATCATTCCTAATCTGAAAATAGACTTTTATATATATTTATAATTAATTTTTTATTATTTTACAAATGTTAAGTAAAGTGATATGAATGTCAAATTCTCTGGATCAATTTGAAAAAATTTATGCTAAAGATCGCCTTGAATGGCGTCAATGGCTAAAAGGACATCATGATTCTTCTCCAGGAGTATGGCTTATTTATTATAAGAAAAACAGTGATAAACCTCGGGTTGAATATGAAGAAGCAGTAGAAGAAGCTCTTAGCTTCGGCTGGATTGACAGTAAAGCCAAAATTCTGGATGAAGAACGCTACATGCAATTATTCACACCTCGAAAACCCGGTAGTAACTGGTCAAGGTCAAATAAAGAGAGAGTCAAAAGACTTATCAAAAATGGCCTGATGCAGCCAGCAGGACTGGAAAAGATTGATGCCTCCAAAAAGAATGGTTCATGGACTTTTATGGATGATATTGAAGATCTGGTGATTCCTGAAGATTTAAAGAATATATTAGAACAAAATAAAGCAGCTTATGAGAACTTTGAAGGATTCAGTGATTCAGTTAAAAAGCAGGTACTTTACTGGATTGCCAGTGCCAAAAAGAAGGATACTAGGCTGCGAAGGATTAAAAAAACTGTCGAATTGGCAGCAAAGAATAAAAAACCCGTATAATTTAAGGCTGCAGGATAATCCATTAATCCCTATAAGATCGTGAAAATTAAACTTACTTATAAAAAAAATGGATTTTATTGTCATTGGTTTTACTGCTTGGTTGGCGTAAATTGGCCCGTCAGACCTATAACTGCATTAGCAGGTCATCCAAAAATGAAACTCCATCTTAAGTTTCATTTTAAAAATATGATCAAATTTTACCTCCGATTAAATCTCTCTTATACTATATACATTACGCGTATGACACATTGCTCAACATGTCCTGAAATGCTTTATAATCCTTAATATTACTTATATATAGATAATAGTTAAAAAAAAGAGTGATTTTATTCAAATCACCGAATTACACAGAGAAAAACAGAATTATATGATAATATTCTTTTTTTGGGAATCCCAAAAATTTAGAACCCCAATCTTCCTTAAATGAAGTTTATAAATCTTTTAATTCTTCTATATTAATATCCTGCACTCCATCCAACTTTTCACCATGAGATATGTTAAAAATAGTTACATCCTCATTCCTAGCCACCCATTCCACCAGTTTCTTAGCATATTTAAGCTTCAATTCCTTTATTTCATCAGCCTTACCCATTGCAACTCCAAGATCAGGTCTTGAATACTTAGTGACTATATTACCAAAATCCATACCCGCCAAAATAATAAAATTAACCCCTAACTCCACCGCCAAATACAATGCACGGTCTCCATCAGTAAACCCTCCGAAATTATAGACATTCTCCAATGGAGTACTCTGCGTGGTTCCTAACACCCTCTCCAACCCTGGAACATATTCTTTTATTTTATCAAGGTTATTTCCATGAGCATGCACCGCTAAAAATGAACCTTTCTGGTTAGCCTGTATTATATCCTCCATTTTACCATCCAAATCCGTGACAATAATATCTGGTATTACATCCTCCTCTAAAAGTGCAGTTGTAGCTCCATCAGCAGCTATAAGAGTGAATTTAGATAATTTTAAAGTTTTTAAATCTTTTATATTCTCTTTAAGAGATGGTCCAGCCCCAAAAACAATGACCATATCTTTAATAGGGATATCCACGGGTGATAATCTATCTACGGTTTCTAAAACTTCATCTAATATTTGTGCTGATTCCTCATCATCAACTCTACTGAAACCGAATTCATCTAGTATTTCATTATACCATGAAAACCATATAACAAGGTTCATATAGATATGATAGATATTCAATACAAATAAAGTTAATTAACTTGGAGGTTTTTTAGATGGATGAGACGTTGCTAATGATACCAGGACCCACCAGAGTAGCTCCCCGGGTCTTAAAAGCCATGTCTGAAAATATAGTGAATCATAGAAGCGCAATTTTTGGTGAAATTCTCACAGAAACCACTGAAATGATGTCTGAAGTATTCCAGACTGAAAATCAATCCTACATATTAACCGGCTCCGGCACCGCTGCCATGGAAACTGCACTAGGAAATATAGTGGAAAAAGACGATAAAGTTCTAAATATTGTCGGTGGAAAATTCGGTGAAAGATTTATGCAGATAACCGAAACACACAGAGGAGAACCCGTTAAATTAGAAGTGGAATGGGGCCATGGAGTTAATCCCAAAGATGTTGAATACATCTTAGAAGAAGAGGATGCAATAAAAGCAGTGACTATAGTTCACAATGAAACCTCAACCGGAGTAACCAATCCTATAGATGAAGTAGGAAAAATAGTTAAAGATTACGATACCCTCTACGTGGTAGATACTGTTTCCTCCCTGGGAGGGGATGATGTCTTTGTAGATGGTTATGATATTGATATTTGCGTTACCGGATCCCAGAAATGTCTAGCCGCCCCACCCGGTATGGCTGCCATAACATTAAATGAAGATGCTTGGAAGATAGTGGATAACACTAAAACCTATAATTACTACCTTGATCTCAAAAGATACCGTAAAAGTGGGTCTGCTAAACCACCAGAAACACCTTACACTCCATCAGTATCTCTAATGTATGCCATGCGTGAAGCATTAATCGCGGTAATGGAGGAAGGATTAGAAAATAGAATAGAAAGACATAGATTAGCAGCTTTAGCCACCCGGAATGGTATAAAAGCCCTGGGTCTGGAACTCTTCTCTCAATTAGAAGTATCCTCCAACACCGTCACCGCCATCCGAATACCTGAAGGTGTAACTGATAAAGATTTAAGAGGCACCATGCGTAACAAGTACCAGATTGAATTAGCTGGAGGCCAAGACCATCTTAAAGGTAATGTATTCCGAATCGGGCATATGGGTAACATCACCCACCGTGAAATCATCTCTACAATATCTGCCCTGGAAATGACTTTAAAAGAGTTAAATCTAGACGTCTGCCTTGGAGATGGAGTAGCAGCCGTTGAAGAAGCTTACCTCATTGATTAAAATTTCCTTATATTATTTTTTTTTTAAACATCTCTTATCATGGAAAATGCTGCCTTAACTAATATTGGTCCATCCATCCAGGATTGACGTAATAAATATAATGGTCGAGCATAAAAATCTCGGAAAGCTTTTTTCTGGAGTTTTTTAAGTTCATCAAGAGAACAATCCACTGTCTCTATAACTGGTGTTAAAAGACTGAATTTAGACCAGTCATCAGTCTTAATCAGGTTATCTTTGACGGATTTAAGGTAAAAATCCGTGCCTGGGTACGGTGTTGCCAGGGAAAATATAGCATAATTGGGTTTCAGACTTTTCACAAAATTTATTGTATTTTCAATGCTTTTGCGGGTATCACCCGGCATACCCAATGCTACAGATGCAATGGTTCTAACTCCATGCTTTTTAGTAAGTTCAAAAGCCTTTCTTATCTTTTTAATAGTAATTTTTTTGTTTAAATCATTTAAACTCTGCTGATCCGCTGATTCAACACCTAAAAGAAGAGTTATACAACCCGCATCCTTCATTTTCTTCAGTAAATCATCAGATAGTGTATCTACTCGAGAAGTGCAGCCCCAATAATTATCTATTTTCCTCTCCTTTAGATCATCACATATATCATATACTCTCTTCTTATTCACGGTGAAAGTGTCATCCATAAAGGCTAATAATTCAGCATCATGATCCTCGACTAGATGTTCCATTTCATCCACGACATTTTTTGATGATCTTAACCTTAATTTATGACCATGCATGGCTGAAGAAGCGCAAAAAGAACAATGATAAGGACATCCCCTGCTTGATATGAGAGTTCCTATCGGTAATTTCATGTGCATTATCTTATAATCATCCATTGGAAGTAAATGACGAGCTGGAAAAGGAATACTATCTAAATCTTCTTTAACATTCCTTGGAGGTGTTTGAAAATCTTTACATGCAATACCTTTAATTTTCCTGAGATCCTCACCTTTATTCAATGCCTGCACTAACTCAAGCATGGTGTATTCACCTTCACCTAGAACCACCAAATCAATGAAATCATTTTTTAAAAGTTCCGGGTAAATGAATGTTGGATGATAACCTCCTAAAACAGTTAAAGCTCCAGGACATGATTTTTTAGAAATTTCGGCAATTTTAAGTGCACTACTTATGGTGGGTGTTACAGCTGTAACGGCAACCATGTCGGGAGAATAGATTTCAATTTCACGTTTTATGGCATCAAAATCCATCTCCAACGCTGGAGCATCAATTATTTTAACATCAACCCCGCCTGTCTCCAGCACCGCTGCTATGTAAGCTATGCCCAATGGAGGGGCTACCAATCCTATGAATTTATATTTTGATGAATTATAAGGGGGATTTATCAATAAAACCTTCAATCTTGCTCACCTAGACATTTTAAATCTTAAAAATATTTTATATTCAAAGTTAATTAATCGTAAAATAAATTATAAATATTTTTTTTCAATTTTTTTTATTTCTCACTATGAGTGTTGAGTAGAACTTTAATCTTTATTATAATATCTTCTTTAAATAATTTTAAAGTTAGTGAACAATTTATGATAATTCCATAGAAGTGAAAATAATTGAATATGAAAATATTTCAAAAGTTTGCAGTAAAATTAAAGATACAATTAAACTTCTTAGTGGAATTTATAACTTAAATTTTTTATTTTGTGGAACATGGTAGAGTTTTTTGAAGGATCAGGAAGATCGGTTGTTAATCATTCGGAAACTTGTTGCTTTGGATATCGTACTTCATAGCCCATGGTTCATACTGCTTGAGTATTTAGCATTAGAACGCCTATCATGATTCTATTTGGTTTATAATTAATCTTATCAAGTGCAGTGTTTATTTTAGGACTTTACATCTTTTTAATAGGCGTAAATTATGTCCCACTCTTGCTTTATTCGATAGTTTTTATCAGGAAAGACTCAGCAAAAAGCGAAATTGACGATGGGTTGGCTCACAACAAACACTATGTCCACAAATACAACTTGCAACAGTTCTATATAAGGAGTATGACACCATAAAAGAATTCATACAATTAACAGCAGCAGATAAAAAGTTTAATATAAACTAAACTTTAATAGTTATACTTCTAAAGAAAAATAGAATATAAATAATTCTATTGCTCCGGTAGTGTAGTCCGGCCAATCATGTCGGCCTCTCGAGCCGATGACTTGGGTTCGAATCCCGGCTGGAGCATCCCCTTTCGTTATTTTTTCTACTAAAAATAAACATTTATAAAAAATTTAATTTTATTATTTAGAATTAATTTTCATGCTTTTCAGACCTAATGATATTGTAAAGTCCGAAAGCACCGTTTAATAAGGCTGCAAAACCTATAAAACCCACGATAATCGTTAAAATATCAGTCAAATTAATCAATTTTAATTCAACAACACCTAATAAAATTACTCCAACAATTATAAATAATACATTTTCCACTATCTTTTTATCCATTTAATCACCCATAATGTTTTTTTTTATTTGATAATATGGTGGATTTTTATTTCAGGATGTTCCTCCTTTAAACCATAATATTATCCACCCTACTTTAGGTATAGTTATGGGATTTCCTCCCCAAGTAAGTACTCTACTCGTTACTTGTTCAGGATAAACATTCCCATCATCTGCAGCACTATTAGCGTCACCTTTCAAAGTAAAATTTTTTTTACCTTCAGATTCATTAATAGCCACTACCCTATGAATAACAGTTCCATATTCACCATTGGATGATGAATTTGAGTCATTATATAGAATTATATCTCCAATTTTAACATCACCTGGATTAAATTCCTTAAACAATCCTAAAACATCAACATTCTCAATGAGAACAACATCACCCTCACTTATCACCGGAGTCATACTACCAGTGGGCACTACAACTAAATGAGAACTCAAAATAACCACAATTATCAAAATAGGTAAAGAAATCACTAGTTCTCTTATAAAAGACATTTTTTCATCAAACCAATTTTATTAAAAACTTATTTTTTTTTAGACTTTAACTGGATATGGGAAGGTATTGCCAGGTGATGGTCTAACCATTTGAGCATACACTACTTGCTGGTTTAAAACCTTACCAGCGACCATTATCGTATTAATAACATCGACATCTTCCCTTATACTCTCCTTATTGTAAATAAGTTCAACTATACTAATCTGAGTCCCACCAGTAATATTACCTATTAAATAATTAGTAGAAGCTCCAGGATTAAGATAACCAAATAGATGTTCAGTAGTCACTGTACCATTCTTATCAGTAATTGTAATAGTATAATTATAGTAAATTAATCCTGTGCCATTATTTTTAATGATAAGGGCATTAGTAAAAGTAGCACTATTTACCGTTATTTGAATTGTTTTTGAGTTAGTTAAAATTCCATCACTAACCTTGAAAGTCACCGTGTAAGTACCGTGCGTACCATATGCCGGAGTCCAGCTGAAAACACCCGTACTACCATTCAAAGACGCACCCACCGGCAAACCAGACGCAGTGTAAGTT
>Ga0182021_10001088_pt1 | contig 30832 bp, 27 predicted proteins | sample 612E3MmetaG_FD_120493 | JGI IMG/M metagenome (GOLD analysis project Ga0182021, IMG submission 120493) | Permafrost microbial communities from Stordalen Mire, Sweden - 612E3M metaG (Illumina Assembly) | ecosystem: Environmental > Terrestrial > Soil > Wetlands > Permafrost | place: Sweden... | reverse complement strand
CTTGGCCGAGAGCAATCGTTCCGCCGGAAAAGACTTCCCGTCGTCGCAGATTTCGAGGCGGACTTTATCAGAGATTTTCCGAATTCGCACCGTCGCGTGGCGGGCATTCGCATGGCGAACTACATTGGTGAGCGCCTCTTGAGCAACGCGATAGAGCATCGTGCGGCGGCCGCTGTCCAAGGCCTCAACCCCGGCAAATGCGGTGAAATGAATACGCAACCCGTTTTGGTCCGCCAGCTCCCTCACAAGGGAGCGGAGCGCCGGAATGAGTCCGAGGTCGTCGAGCAGGGCCGGGCGCAGGTTACGCGCGAAGCGGTGCACAATTTCGATCGACCGTCCGATCAGTCGGCCAGTCTTGGCAATTCGTTTCCGCACGTCCTCGGGATGGACCACCGCGGTACTCGAAAGCGCCGCAAGCTGGACGTTGATGCCGACCAGGATTTGGGAGATCTCGTCGTGCAACTGGCGGCTGATTTGTTTCCGCTCTGTCTCCTGGGCCTTCAAAATCTCATGCGTCAGCTGCCGCAACTGCGCCTGCAGCCCCCGCGATTCCGCCAGCAAATCGCGTTGGGCCTGTTCGCTTTCCCTGAGAGATGCTTCCACTCCCCGCCGCCGGGCGATCTCCAAATCTGCCTCCTGGTTCGCGGCGGCCAGCGCGTCCACGCGCCGCTGGGCCTCCTCCCCCCTTTTCAGCGCGGCGATATTCGAGATCGCCAACCGGCACCAATTCCGTTCGCCCTTGGGCAAAGCCTCGGACGAGGCCTGAAGATCGGCCCAGAAGGCCGTGCCGGTCGCAGTCAGCAGTAACGCTTCACAGGCCTGCTTTCCGGGCCGAGCAAACACGGCTTTCAGGAACGCGTCGAGGGCCGGCCGGCTCGTCGGAGCCGCAAAACCCCGCAGGCGTCGCTGGACAATCCGGGATCGGGCCATGCCCAGCATGGTGGCCCCCGTCAGGTTCACTTCCTGAATCACGCCTTGTCGGTCGATCGAGCAATAGCCCACCGGGGCGAAATCGTAGAGCTCGGTGTACTTCTCCAGCGCTGTCTCAACCTCCACCCGCGCGCGCTGGAGTTCCGCATTCTGCATCTCCAGCTCGATCTGATGGACCTCCAGTTCATGGAGCAATCGCTGGGCGTCGGCGTCGGTGCCAGGTGGGGGGTTGTCCACCCGCCGTTCCTTCCAGCGGGTTTCGGCCCGGCGACGGAGTTCGGCGGTATTATCCGACATATTTGCGGACTTGGGCAAGAGGGGTAACGCGAAGTCGACCCGATCCGGGGGTTCTCCCGGGACCAGCCGCGCGTCGTTTTCGGACCGCAGTTTCTGCCAGCATCGCTCCTCGGGCAAGTTCCAATTTTGTCGATCGTTTCGCGACGTGTTTTTCCAGGACCGATTGATTGCCCCGCAACTTCGCCTCGAGCGTCTTGGCGACGGTGATGTCCGCGAAGGTGATGACCACACCGTCGATGCGGTTGTCCAGTGTCCGGTAGGGCATAATGCGCACCGTGAACCAGCGGTCGTCACGCGCGGCGACCGGTTTCTCCGCCGAGGCCAGTGTCCGCAGGATCTCCCGCGCATCCGCGGCCAACTCCGGGTACTTGAGTTCCGAGGCCAGGTCGGTGATCGGCCGGCCCAAGTCGGCCGGGATGAGCTTGATGATCTTCGTCGCCTGGGGAGTAAACCGCCGCACGTTGAGATCGTTATCCAGGAAGAGGGTGGCGATATCCGTGCTGTTGAGCAGGTTGTCCATGTCGCTGCTGGCCCGCGAAAGTTCGTCCACCTTGGTCTGCAACTCGGCGTTGACCGTCTGGAGCTCCTCGTTCATCGACTGCATCTCCTCCTTCGAGGTGGTGAGTTCTTCGTTGGTGGACTGCAGTTCTTCATTGGTGGATTGCAGTTCTTCGTTGGCGGACCGGAGTTCCTCCTGCGAGGTCTGCATCTCTTCGTGGGTCGCCCGCGCCTCCCCACGGACCTGCAGGAGTTCCTGCTCCAGTTCCGCCAGCCGCGGGCTGCGGGCGGCAGGCTTCGGCGGCCGACCCGCCGCTTTGGCGGCCACTGGTCCCACCGCGTTGGTGAAAACGATCATCACCAATCCCTGCAGCGGCCCGGGCTCATCGAGCCGCTGGATGGTCACATCCACGCACTGCTCGCCGCTGTCGGTCCCGACCTTGAGTCGGTGAAGCGCCACGCTATCCTTTTGCCGAAGCGCTTCCTGAAAGGCGCCGGCCAGTTCGTGGCGCAGACCTTCGCGGGCCATGGCGAAAATGTTCCAGTTCGCCTTGCCGGCAGCCGGTTCCAGGTATTTGCCGGTCCGGCCGCTGACGTAAAAGATGTCCCCCTTGTCATTGGTAAGCACGGTCGGCTGGGCGTAACGCTGCAGAACCAGTTGATCCGCCAGGGACTGGAGACTGACCGGCGGGTTCGGCGCCGGGAGCGCCTCGGGTCCGCGGGGCAGGCCCGCGCCGAAAGACGACGGAAAGGCGACCTGCTCCAATCGCAGGCCGGATTCCGTCCGCCGAAAGAGCCGCGATTTGCCGCTGAGAGCTTCAAAAAGGTCGGTGGAACCGCCAACGGTCTCCGCACTGCCGAGCAACAAAATACCGCCGGGACTGAGACTGTAGTAAAACAGCGACATCAGTTTCTTCTGCACCTCCGAGGTTAGGTAGATCAGCAGATTGCGGCAGCTCAGGATGTCCAGCCTGGTAAACGGCGGATCCATGACGAGATTCTGCGGCGCAAAAATCACCATCTCGCGAATCTCTTTGCGCACCCGGTACCCGCGTTCTTCTTTGGCGAAGAACCGCCGCAGCCGTTCTTCCGACACGTCGGCGGCGATATTGGCCGGAAAGACGCCCTGGCGCGCCTTGTCGACCGCATCCCGGTCCAGATCGGTGGCAAAGACTTGAATCGTGAATTGCCTCTTGGGCTTGATCTCCTCGATCGCCTCCTTGAGCACGATGGCCAGGGAATAGGCCTCCTCTCCGGTCGAGCAGCCGGGCACCCACGCGCGCAGGGTCTGGCCGGGCGGGCGGCTTGCAAGGAGCGCGGGAATGACCTGGTCGCGAAACTGCTTCCACACGTCGGGATCGCGGAAGAAGTTCGTCACCCCAATCAGCAGTTCCTTGAAGAGCAGATCCAGCTCCTGCGAGTTTTCCTGCAGGTAGCGGACATAAGCCGGCATCTTGTTGATCTGGTGAATGCCCATGCGGCGCTCGATCCGGCGATAGAGGGTGTTCCGCTTGTAGAGGAAAAAGTCGTGACCGGTGTGGGCCCGCAGCAGGACAACCACCTTCTCCAGGGCGCTCTGCGCCTTTTCTTCCAGCGCCACGTTCACCCGGGCGGTCAGCGGGGTGCGATTCAGGAAGGCGATGATCTTTTCGGGCAACTCCTCCACCGGGGCCACGATATCGGCCAGCCCGGCCTCAATCGCGCTGCGCGGCATGCTGTCGAACTTGGCCGTCGCCGGGTCCTGGACCAGCGCCACGCCCGCCATTTCCTTGATGGCCCGCAGGCCCAGTGTGCCGTCGGAGCCCATGCCGGAAAGAATCACGCCAATGCTGTGCTGCTGCTGGTCCTGCGCCACGGAGCGGAGGAACAAATCGATGGGCAGGCGCAGCCCGCGCGGCGCCGCCGGCTCGAACAAATACAGGACGCCGTGCAGCATGGTCATGTCCCGGTTCGGCGGAATCACGTAGACGCAGTCCGGCTGGACCCGCGTGCGATCCCTGACCTGGAATACTTTCATCCCGGTGGCGCGCTGGAGCAGCTCGCGCAGGATGCCCTTGTGCGTCGGGTCTAGGTGCTGGACGATGACAAACGCCATGCCGCTGCCCACCGGCACGTGTCGCAGGAACTGTTCGAGGGCCTCCAACCCTCCCGCGGAGGCACCAATGCCGACGATCGGAAACGAAACGCCGGTCGTCGGAGGCGGTGCCTTTTTTCGGACCGCCCTGGGGAACTTCGTCGCCGGGCGTTTCGGTGAGGATTTCCGTTGCATGATCATGGCCCCTGCAGCCAGGGTTCCAAATTTATGATGGCGGTAATCCTGGAAAAGCAAAAGAAATAATTCGCGCGAAAAACCGGCGCCACAAGGGGCGCCGTGAGTCCCTCAACGGCGGGTTCCAGCGCCCCGCCCGATATGTCCAATTGCACTGGATCTGCCTCAGGATTCGCGCAGCCCGTCGCCGGCGATGGTGGCTCGCACTCCAGCCGAGTAGTTCGAAGTGCTTTGATTCGATGATTTCCGCGCGCGAGTCGTGTCGCTGATCTGCAGGACCAGCGCCGGGATGGTCAACAAGATGATCTTCAGGTCCAGCCACCAGGAGAGGCTCTGTGCATAGTGAATATCCAAGCGAACCATCTCCTCGAAGGTGGTGCGGTTCTTTCCGGAGATCTGCCAGAGTCCCGTCAGTCCGGGCATGGCGTGGAATCGTTCCCGCTGCCACGGGAGAAACTTCTCGTATTCGTAGGGTACGCACGGGCGTGGTCCGACCAGGCTCATTTCGCCCCGGAGCACGTTGATGAGCTGGGGCAACTCGTCCAGGCCCGAGGCGCGAAGCAGCCAGCCGCCAGGAATCACGCGGGCGTCGCGCCGGGCGTCCATTTTAGCCATGGGTGCGTTGGATTGAATCAAGTCATCACAATGTCGCTGATGGATTCGGCTGTCGGCTTCGACGAACATGGTCCGGAACTTGTAGCACATGAATCGCCCGCCCCGGTATCCGACGCGCTCCTGCCGGAAGAAAACCGGCCCGGGCGACACGATCTTCATTACGATGGTCACCATGAGGGTAAATAAGGCGAGCACGGGCAGGGCCGCCAGGCACCAGGCGACGTCGACCAAACGCTTCCAACCCGGCATGGGCGCGGGACGGCTGATGGATGGTGTGATGCTGATCATTTTGGTTATGAGGATTTCCTGGACCTTAAAGTGTGGCCGCCGGGCACAGAATGTTGCCGACCAGGAAAACCGAGTACTTCCCTGCCCCTTGGCGATCGGCCTGCCGGACCGGCGGTATTTCTCACGGATCCAAGATGCGCTTGATCTGCCGCGGGCGAAATGGGGTGAAACCCTCCTCGCGAGCGACAACGCTTTGATTTTCGCTCCGCGCTTGCTTCCTCCCGATCGGCGCGGCCGTCCGATCTTCCCGGGGGCATGGTGGGGTAAGACCCCATAGCGTCCGGGGCGTTTGCCGGGGCATGATCACTTCTCACCCGGCGCGGTCGGCAAACGGCGCGTCCGATCACGAAATCGGCCGACAACGCTTCCGCGATCGCGAAGCCTCCGACCAGCACCGCTCATTTTGAAGAACACCTCCCGCACTACCGCGAACGCCGGGCCGCCGGCAGGGCACAACGCCGCTCGGCCCCGCGAGAAATTGACTTGATGAAAGCCCTGTTGCTCTACCCGGAGTTCCCCGACACGTTCTGGAGTTTCAAGCACGCCTTGAAATTCATCGGCAAGAAGGCGTCGCTGCCGCCTTTGGGCCTGCTGACAGTGGCCGCCATGCTGCCGCCGGATTGGGAAAAACGCCTGGTCGATGTAAACCTGCGCCCGCTGCGGGACAAGGATCTCGCGTGGGCGGACGTGGTTTTGATCAGCGCGATGATCGCCCAACGCGACTCGGCGGTGCAGCTCATCGCGCGCTGCCGCGCCGCCGGCAAGACGATCGTTGCGGGCGGACCGCTGTTCACCGTCGAGCATGCGCAGTTCCCGGAGGTCGACCATCTCGTGCTGAACGAAGCGGAAGTGACCCTGCCGGAGTTCCTGCGCGACTTTGCGTGCGGCGGCGCGCGGCATCTCTACATGTCCACGGATCTCCCGGACTTGCAGGAGACTCCCGCGCCATTGTGGGAGCTGGCGGATCTGCGGCGCTACGCGTCGATGAGCGTGCAATACTCGCGCGGTTGTCCGTTCGACTGCGACTTCTGCAGCGTCACCGCGATGTTCGGTCACCGGCCCCGCGTGAAGACCTCCAGCCAGATCATCTCCGAGCTCGATGGCCTCTGGCGCCGCGGCTGGCGCGGCGCGGTCTTCTTCGTCGACGACAATCTCATCGGCAACAAGCGCTCGCTGCGCGACGACTTGCTCCCGGCCCTGATCTCCTGGCGCCAGGGCAAGCGGGGTTTCGCCTTCTACACCGAGGCGTCGATCAACCTCGCCGACGACGAGAACCTCATGCGGCAGATGGTCGCAGCGGCCTTCGACCAGGTTTTCGTCGGCATCGAGACCCCTGAAGAGGCGAGTCTCACCGAGTGCAACAAGCGCCAGAACCGGAGCCGCGATCTGGTCGCCGATGTGAAACGAATCCAGCGGGCGGGACTGCAGGTGCAGGGCGGCTTCATTGTCGGTTTTGACAACGACCCGCCGACGATCTTCCAGCGCCAGATCGACTTCATCCAAAAGAGTGGCATCGTCACCGCGATGGTCGGGTTGTTGCAGGCCGTGCCCGGCACGAAGCTGCACGAGCGTCTGCACCAACAGGGCCGCCTGCTTGGCGAATCCACCGGCGACAACGTTGATGGCACCACCAACTTCATCCCGCGGATGCAACGCGAGACACTGCGCGACGGCTACCGGCGGCTCATGGACTACCTGTACGCCCCGGGGCCGTACTACCGGCGGATCCGCACGTTTCTGCGCGAGTACCGGCCCGCGCGAATGTCTGAAGGCATGACCCTGGGAAACGTTGGCGCGTTCGCCCGCGCGAGCGTCCGCCTCGGCGTCATCGGCCGCGAGCGATTTCACTTCTGGGCCCTGCTCGTGTGGACGGGCTTTCGCCGGCCGACGCTCGTACCGCTGGCCGTGCGGCTGTCGATCTACGGTTTCCACTTCCGCAAATGCTGCGCGGCGCTCGGTGCATGAGGCGGACTCTCCCCGACGCCGGTCGGCAAACCGCGATTACTGGTTTGGCCGCGTAAAACTCATTGCACGAACATGGCTGTCGAATTCAAAGATTACTATACCACGCTCGGGGTCACGCGAGAGGCCACGGACGACGAGGTCAAGAAGGCCTTCCGCAAACTGGCACGCCTCTATCATCCGGACGTCGCCAAAGACAAGAAAACCGCGGAAGCGAAATTCAAGGAGATCAACGAAGCCAACGAGGTCTTGAGTGATCCGGTCAAACGCAAGAAATATGATGAGCTGGGGGCACATTGGCAGGAAGGCGGCCGCCCGGAAGCGCCCCCGGGATGGGATGGACGCGGAGCGCCGGGCGGACCCGGACCTGAGTTTCATTTCACCGGCACCGGCTTCAGCGATTTCTTCGAGCAGTTCTTCGGCGGCGGCAGCCGGTTCGGTTTTGAGCCCGGCGGACGCGACTTCGACGCGGACGCCCGCGTCCAGGGACGGCGAGGCGCGGACATCGAGGGAGAAATCCTCGTCACGCTGGCCGAAGTGATACACGGGACGATCCGGGGGATTTCCCTCCAGACCCGCGACCCGCGCACGGGCAAGGCCGAAACGCATTCCTTTCAGGTGCGCATTCCGGCGGGCGCGATGGAGGGGCGCAGGATCCGCGTGCCGGAGAAAGGCGCGCCTGGCGTTGGCGGCGCCCCAGCGGGCGATCTCTATTTGCGGGTGCGCTACGCCGCGCATCCCGATTTTCGAGCGCGGGGAGCCGATCTTTATTACGACGTCGATCTCGCGCCCTGGGAAGCGGTGCTGGGGACGACCGTCGTCGCCCCCTCTTTCGAAGGCCCGATCAAGGTTCGCATTCCACCTGCCACTGGTCCCGGGGCACAGTTGCGCGTGCGCGGGCACGGGCTGCCCACAAGCCGGGGCGGAGACCGCGGCGACCTTTACGTGGTCACCCAGGTTCAAGTACCGCCACGACTTACCGAAAAGGAAAAAGCGTTGTGGGAGGAACTCAGCCGGACGTCGCGTTTCAATCCGCGGGAGCCGTTGTGAGCCCCCGCGCGCGTTCTTGAACCAGATTCAGGAGGATCCCATGAAAAGAACCAGGCAACGTGCATCGACCGCCCTGCAGCCATTTGAGCCGAAGGCGGAGGACATCTATTCTATCGAAGCAGTCGTCCAAATCACCCAGACGCCGCGCCACCAGATTGCGGTGTATTGCCGCCACGGGCTCATTGCACCCGTCACGCTGCCGGAGCGCGATGGCTGGTGGTTTGATCTCGAAGCGATTCGGGTGCTGCGGCGGATTGAGTGGCTGCGCATCGACTATGACATGAACTTGGCCGGCTTGAGCATCATCTCCGGATTGTTCCGCGAGGTGGAACGATTGCGCGAGGAAGTGCGTGCCTTGCGCCACTCTTAGGCTCCACGCGGCAGGATTGACATGTAGGGCGGGATCGCGGCCACGAATATCGCGGCGCCCTGCCGTTCTCCCGCCCCGCGGCGACCGCGGGTTAGACCCCATACGGGTTCTTCCGGATTCCGCTATCATCGCGCCGTACAAAACCAAGGTCATCTATGTCACTCCTCTCCGTTGTCCTCACTCTGATCGTCGTCGGCGTGGTGCTCTGGCTCATCAACACCTACATCCCCATGCAAGGGACGATCAAAGGCATCCTCAACTTCGTCGTTGTCGCCGTGGTCGTCATTTGGCTGCTCTATGCCTTCGGCGTGCTGGGCCACGCGGGCGAAATCCGGATGCCGCAGATCAAGTAGGACTGCGCGTCAGCTCGCCGTGCCGCGAGCCGTTCGGCTCCCCTCCGGGGCGCCAGGCATGGTCGAAGCCCTGGACCGGCGATGGTGGGCGGTGCGCTGTGCGCCGATTTTCCTCGAGTCGGGTAACACCCCATGGTTCGCCGGCAGTGCGAGCTTATAATCGCGCAGTGGCAAATCGATGAACCGGCCCATCCGAAGCGCCGAGCGAGAATATCCAACCCATCATCATCTATGTTCCAGAATATCAAGTTGCTCTACGGAAAGAAACTCGGCGCCTCGGACGGCGACATCGGCCACGTGAAAGACTTTTACTTTGACGACAAGACTTGGCTGGTACGCTACCTCGTCGCCGACACCGGATCGTGGTTGTCGGGACGCGAGGTGCTCCTCCCGCCCCATGTCTTCGGAACGCATCCCTTCGGGAGATCTGAGACGGAGGCCAATGTTCTGCTTGTAAACCTGACCCGGAAGCAGATCGAAGATAGTCCCTCGATCGATTCGCACCGCCCGGTCTCGCGGCAATACGAGGAAGACTACTACCGCTATTACGGCTGGTCCCCCTATTGGGAGGGGGGCGGCATGCTGGGTGTGGCCGGCTTCTCCGTCGTGCCGCCGCCGCCGATCCCGGTGGACCCACCCCATCACGGGCACAATCAGCGCGACGACATCCATCTCCGCAGCATCAAGGCGGTGACCGGCTACCACATTCAGGCCACCGACGGACCGATTGGCTCCGTCAGCAGCTTCATGGTGGACGGCAGAAACTGGGCGATTCGCGAACTGGTCGTCGAAACGGGCCACTGGTATGCGGACAAGAAGATCCTCATCCTTCCCGAAAACATCGACCGGATCAGCTACGAAGATTCCACCGTCTTCGTGAAACTCACCAAGGAAGATATCCGGCAAACCACGACCAACGACGTGGCGCAGGTTGTCGCCGGCCGGAAGTAGAGTCACCGGAACCAACGAATTCATGAAAACCCGCAATCCCCGTGAGCGCTCCGAGGAAACCGTGCCCGGGGGGAAGGACCAGGCAGCCCGCTGGCTGGTGGTAATCGATCACCATGAAGCCCGCATTTTCCGGTCGGAGCTCCCCGGGTCGGTCGCAGAACAGATCCGTCCCGACCAGACGGAGGCCGCCATCAGCCACACGCACAGTATCGACAACTTCTCGCGAGGCCGCGAAAAGCCGGCACCCCAGAGTTTCTTCGGACCCGTTGCCGTAGCCTTGAAGGACGCCGGCCAGATCTTGATCTTCGGCAGTGGAAGCGGCACGGCCAACGAGATGGATCAGTTCGGCGCGTGGTTGAAGATCCATCATCCGGAGCTCGCCCGGCGGATCGCCGGTTCGCTCATCATCGACGAGCACCACCTCACCGACGCCCAACTTCTCGCGAAGGCGCGGGATTTTTACGCGCTTCCGCAAGTGCCTCCGTCCTTAATGCCATGAAAGCCGTCGCGCACGAATCATCTGCACAGCCAACGTCCCCACCAATCAACGCTGGAAAAACCATGCTCAATAAATTCGCCATCGACTATATTGCATTTCCCCAACACAGCAGCCGGGTCTTCACGCATCTTACCGACGATCCGATCGAGGTGGAGGATTTCCTGATGCATCTCCTGGGGGCGCGGTGCCGGATCACCGCGATCCGCCACGACGGCATCGTCATGACGAGCCACCAGTTTGACCGGATGCTCAAGGTGGCAGCCGAGAGAATCGCTTCGGAGCTCTTGCGGGAATCACTCGCGCTCGACGCGGCCGAGATTAAAGACCGGTTTGGCTTCGCGGCCTGATGCCGGCGGCTCGGGTCGCGCGGCGCTCTGGCCCGCGCCTGCTCATCCGATCGGTCCCGGAATCGGCACGTTGTGCTTATGCTGCTTCGGAATCGCGCTGCGGGCCTGCTGCTCGGCCGCACTGTAATCATCGGGCATCGAGTCGGCGATATCCTGGAGGGCGCCACCCTCCCAGTCGATCGCCAGGATAACCTGACTCACCACCGGGTCGATCAGCACCATCCGGCGCATTTCGGCCAGGAACCTGTCGGACCCTGCCCCGTCGTGCTTATACCCGACCAGGCGGTAGTCGAAATCCGCCTCGAAATATCGCATGGTGCCGACCCGCCGCAGGCCGGATTCGTCAAAGTAATGCATCCACTTCTGCGCCAGCTCCCGGGCAATCGGAAACATGAACGAGAAGGTCTGACCGTTGACGGTCAGACCCAGGTTGGCTTCGCTGGACGCCGTCGGTCGCCGGCCGGTGAAGGATTCGGGGAAGAGTGCGCAATAGTCGATCTCCTCGTTCAATTCCACGCCGTCGGTGGCATTCCGGAAGACAAATCGTCCGGCTTCCTTATCGTAGTGGTCGATGGCCAGCTTGACATGGCGGCGTACGGTGACCGCCGCCGGATCCACGGCTTCCGCCTGGGCGTCAAAATCGTCGACGAAGGGTGCGAGGCGTTTCCGGCCGACCCGGCCGTCAGGAATGCTGAGCTCGCTGCGGAACTCCTCAGAAGCGATCTCGCGCAGGGGTTTGCCCGTGCCGGCCGCCCGGAGCTTCATGAGGATGAAGTCGATACGGGGGTCCTCGGCATAAATCACGGTATCGGCTCCCCAGGCAGAGGCCACGACCAGCATGGCGAGCAGCGAACCGATAAGTTTTTTCATGGCGGTGAAGGCACTGGACTGTCGGCGCGCGATTGCAGCAGGATTCGGGCCAGCAGTTGCCGGCAGCATTCAATCGGCCCTGCCACCGCTTTGGGAAGTTCGCTTGTGGTAAAATTCCCGCGAAACTCGCTTCTCCCCTTCCCGGACCGGGATGTCCGTTATCTCAAATGATGCTCACGCAGGGTCGCGATAACGGCAGTTGAGCCTGCCGCCGATACGTTCTCCTGGGCAGACCGCATATTGAGGCAATCTGCTCTCGTTTAAGAGTTCGCCGACGTGCAGGCCAGCTTCCTGAGGGTTCCGTCCTCGGTGGGTATGGACGGCATTCTCAGTCGGAACCAACGGTTCTCAATCACGCTGCCGGAAGCCGTTCCCCGTCATGCCTCCGTTGATCGCAGCCCATCGCTTCCTTGCCGCGGCGGAAGCTGCGCTCGCCCTGATGGCGCGAGCTCTAGATTACGGCCCAGATTCTCATGCGTCGCGGGCGGGTGCAGGGGCGAGGCTCCTGCTGAGCGAAACCCCAGGTCACCGGCGCAGGCGCGCCAAGCGCCCCCCTCGCCTTCTCCGTGCCATACGCAAGGCCTAATGACGGAGGGTACAGCTACGATTGCGTGCGCGCGAAACGTGATGGCGGCCGTGGTTGGCGGTGCCGGAGGGCTGCCTGCTTCGCGAACATCCGCCGCTGGGCGGCCAGAAAATTTCGCGGTGCCACCGCGTCAAACCCCACAACGGCAAAGACCGGAGCCAAGTTGGCTCCGGTCTTGTTAGATTCTGACCGTTCGTTGCGTTTCCAGTTCATCGGTCTGCCGATGGCTGGGCGCATCGAAATGACGCACAATGAATCAGATCTTCACCGTCATGTTATTGTCCACGGATTTGACCCCGCGGATGCTCTCCGCGAGCTTTCCGACGAGCGACTTTTCCGCGTCGTTGGCTGCTTCGCCCGTGATCACGACAACGCCGTCAGTGGTGGTGACCTTGGTCTTGAGCGCGCTCGTGGATTTGTGGCTCAAGAGCGCGTATTTGACCTGGGTGGTGATGGAGGCGTCATCGATCTTCTCTCCGACCGTCTCAACCGTGGCGGGCTTCTCAATGACCACGATGTCGTTCTTGACCGATTTCACCCAATCAATCTCCTTGGCGTAAAACCCGGTAAGATCTTTTTGCGCAGCGCTGGTGGCTGTGCCGGTCAGGGTCACGACACCGTCCTTCACATTAATCGTGGTATTGGCGTTGCTCACATTGGACCGAACGAGCAACTGGGTATGGAGCTTCAGCGCGATCCAAGCGTCGGAGTGTTCCTTCAGCGCCGGATCGAGCGTGATCTGATTGTCCACACGCAGGACTCCCGGGAGGTTGGCCACCGTGTCTTCGGCGATGGATTTCATTTCCTTGTCGGCGACGACGCCGGTGAGCGTGACGATGCCATCGTTGGCTTTGATCGTCACCTTGTCCTGAAGAACGGTGCGGTAGTTATAGGAGGCCTTGGCGGCATCCTCGATTTTGCTGTCGGTGCTGGACGCGAACAGAGCGACTGAAGTGGTCGCGATGAGCGATGAGATGAGCAGGTAGTGTAATTTCATAGACCCGATAGGTTGAGCTGATGGTTGAGGAGAGGCGCGGTGCGGAGAGAGACGGTGTTCCGCAGCGACGACCCTGCCGTCTTCCGCGTTCCAATCATCAGACATCCGAGTCCGTGGAATCCTGAGACTCCACGGTACACCCGGGGACTCCGTTCACGTATGGGGTCTTACCCGACTGCAGTTGCGCCACACCGCGCAGCGAACGCGCGAGGTTCGTCCGCCGCAGTCGGGTAAGACCCCATATCGTCGGCGCGCTGCCAGGCGTAGCTTCACCTGCTGGGAACTCATCGTCCGCGACCCGCTCTTCCATCATGAACAAAATCATCTCACTCGTCCTCCTGGTCGGAGGTATCGCCCTGATCGTCTATGGGATCAACGCCTCGGACTCCATCAGCTCGAGCTTCTCGCGCTTCTTCACGGGTAACCCCACGGATAAGACCATCTGGTTGCTCATCGGCGGCACGGCCGCGACCGTGGTCGGACTCGTGGGAATGCTGCGCGGATCCAAATCCGCCTGACAACCTCTCCCCATGCTCGGCTATACCCTCCTCTTCCTGATCATCGCGCTGATCGCAGGCACACTCGGCTTTGGTGTCATTGCGGGTACCGCCGCCATGATCGCGAGGGTGTGCTTCTTCATCTTCCTCGTGCTATTCGTCTTTTCGCTGGTGCGCGGCGCGAAACCGGCGGCCTGAACCGAAGCCTGCACCCGGCTCAACCCATGTTCCATCCGTCACAACTAATCAAAATCCTCAATCCATGAAAAACAACACAGAGACCGCCCGCACACCCAAGGAAATCCTCACCGAACTTCAAGCCCTCGTCGCCGAGGCGGAAACGATGATGGGTGACTCCCTTTCAGAACATACCGCCGAGGCCATCGAATCATTGCGCTCGCGGTTCCTCGCCGCACAGGAACGCTTTGCTGATGTTTATACCGGAGCACGGAAGAAGGTCATCGCTGGTGCCAAATACACCGATGAGACCATCCGCGCAAATCCCTACCAATCGCTGGCCATCGCGGCCGGCGTCGGCCTCCTCGTCGGGGTGCTCCTCGGCCGCCGCAGTAAATAGCCCGGTCGCTCCATGGATACGGCCACCCATGGTCCCGCGGGTTTCGTGGGTTCGCTACGGTCGCTCGGTGACGGGTTGCTGGCGGTCGTGCAGGATCGCCTGAAGCTCGTCTCAATCGAAGTGCAGGAGGAGAAATTCCGCCTGATCCGGACGTTCGTCTGGATCAGCGCGGCCGTCTTCGCGGGGATGCTGACAATCACATTCGCCAGCCTTACCCTCGTGTATCTCTTCTGGGAAACCGCCCGCGTCGCCGTGCTCGGCGGGCTGACGGCACTATACGCCGGGGCCCTCACGGTGATCATTGTCGCTTTTCGCCGCTACCTCGCGCGCCAGCCGAACCCATTCGCCGCCACCTTGCACGAAATCGGGGAAGACCGCGCATGTATCCGGACCGAGAGATGACCCGGCTCGCCGCCCGCAAGGTGGCGCTGCGGCGGGACATCGCCCTGCATCGCACGCAATGCGCAGCGGCCGCGGCCCGGGCGGCGCAGCCCTTGGGGTGGCTGGACCGGGCGCTCGCATTCTGGCGGCGGCTCTCGCCGCTCGCGCAGTTCGCAGCCGTGCCAGCGGGCCTCCTCGTCCAGCGGTTCGTTTTCCCCCGCCGCAAAATCCTGCGAACGCTGGTGCGCTGGGGCCCGCTGGTCTTCGGCGCGATTCGCGGCATCAACCGCGCGGTTAAGACCCGCGTTGGACACACCCAATCTTCAAACAACGGCTAGCTGCCCGTCGGAACTCGGGGGCTCCGAGCCGCTATAGGAACCTGGCGAGACGCAAGTCCGACACGCTCCTAGCCAGATTGAAGTGGCTTGTGGTGCGGATGGGTTTCCGCATTTACGGCCCGGCGGAGGTCCTGCTCGGCTTCTCCCTCGCCCTCCCCGGCCAGCTCGGCGGCAACGTCCGCTTCGTCCTCGGCTGGGATCTCCTGCATAAGGTGCCCGCTCGCTTCCGGGCTCTCATCCCAGGTGACCACGCCCTCCGCACCTGCCGGAACTTCCGGTGGTGAATCCCCCCCGGGTCCGGTCAACTCGCGAAGCGCGACCTCGCGGTCAGAATCCCTCGCCTCGGCCCGCCCATCCTGCTGGGCCAGATCCTTTGCGTTCTGTTGCAGCTGGGCCTTGCCAACGCCGTCGATTTCTTCCCCGTGACCATCGATTTGATTTCGTCGAGATGTATTCATGGCTGGTCGATCAATCTTGAATAGCAGAGGATAGGTTTCGGCCGTAAGAGGAGTCCCGGACAGAAATAGCCAATGGTGTGCAAATGCATCCCGGCGTCGGCCGGAATCATTGGCAACCCGGCGTGGCGCGGCCTCGGCGCGCGGGAATTCAGCGGAGCAAAAGCACGATCAGAACGATGACCGCGATCAGCCCGAGCCCGCTGCTTGGATAATAGCCCCAGCTACGGCTGTGCGGCCAGGTGGGGAGCGCGCCGAGGAGCAGAAGAAACAGCATGACCAGCAAGATAATTCCTAACATGATAAGCCTTTCCCGATATCGAGAGACGCAACCGTCGTGCCGGCCTGAGCCCGCCGCGATCATCGCGTTTCCAGGGTGGAAACAGCGGCTGCCTTTCCCGCCCGACCATACCCGACGGACCGCTCCGCCGCCACGGGGTCTTACCCTACCAACAGAGAATTGCTTTAGAATGATACCATGATGCTCCGCGAAATCTCCGCAGCATATTGATCAGCCAGCGGTGGGTTATACCCCATGACGGTCGTCCGCCTTAGGTGATAGAGTCGCAGAGTGAGAAACCGCCGCCTTGATCACGACCTGCTGCTCTTGCACCTGAGGAATCTGGTCGCCCGCATCCTGAGGCTCGACGTACTCGACCCGGATAGCATTGCCGCCGACGAGCCGCTAATGGGCAGCCGCCTCTGCCTCGACTCCCTTGACGAGCTCGAACTCGCCATCTGCGTCGAAGAAGAGTTTGGCATCGCGATTTGCGGCGAAAGAGAGTCGCACCGCGTTTTCACCAGCATCACCAATCTTGCTGACTTCATCCACGCTGGGGCACTGACGAGTCCGGCTTTTCAGTTGTGGGCGGCGAAAGCCAACCGGTGGAGCCGATTCCGCCCGGCGACGACCGTTGCTCCGCCCGCTTTGCGGCCGGTGTTCGCCAGCGGAGCAATTCTGACCTTTTGACAAGGGAGCCGTGTCGGCCCTTGGCCCCGGTTAACACCCCATGTCCCTAGGCGGCGCCGCCGCGTATCTTTGTACAGATTCACCTCCCGCGGGGAAACTGCTCTGATGATATCGTCCGGCTTTCGCACAACGAAATTGAAAAAGGACAAGGCCCGCTAACACTGTCGAATCAGGTCACACATTCCCCGTCGCCAAGGGCGCCATCCACGTGACGGGCCGCGAACGGATCGACCGACCGGCTCTCCTATGCAGCCGACAATCCCAACACTCATCAAACCCGCCAATCCCGCCTTTCGGGAGGAATTTCGCGATCCGGTTGCTTCGATCGGCGCCACCGTCTTCCGCCCGGCAGTCCCCGCGGGCGCGAGAGGTGTCAGCGCCGCATGCCACGGTACGAAAACCGGAGCGCGGACACTCCGAGGACACTGGCTGTCCGCCTTCTTCATCGGACTCGCCGCCAGCCTTCTTGTTTCGTGCAGCGGTATTCCCGGGCGTGGAGAGAGGCAAATCCGTTATGAACTGACGCACCGATTTTCCGTCGAGGATCCGCAGTTCCTGCGCAGCATGGGCCAACTGCTCGGCCCCGCGGTCCTGCCCGGCAACCGAGTGATCGCGCTGCAAAACGGCGATCAAATATTCCCGGCCATGCTCGAGGCGATTCGCGGCGCTCAGGAATCGATCGCGTTTGAAACCTACATCTATTGGTCGGGCGATATCGGCCAGCAATTCTCGGATGCCTTGTGCGAGCGGGCGCAAGCCGGGGTGAAGGTCCATGTGCTGCTCGACTGGCTGGGCGCCGACAAGATCGATGGGAAATTTCTGACCGCCATGAAGGCCGCAGGCGTCCAGGTCGAGCGGTACCATCCGCTGCGCTGGTATAATCTGTCCCGCCTGAATAATCGCACCCATCGCAAGCTGCTGGTGGTGGACGGCCGGATCGGATTTACGGGCGGAGTCGGCATCGCCGACGTGTGGGCCGGCAACGGCAGCGCGAAGGATCACTGGCGCGACTCCCATTACAAAATCGAAGGCCCAGCGGTCGCGCAGATGCAGGCGGCATTTGGCGACAACTGGATGAAGACCCACGCCCAGGTGCTTTTTGGCGATGCCTATTATCCTGAACTCCCGCAAATCGGCCGGTCGCGCGCGCAGGTGTTCAAGAGCTCCCGCGACGAGGGGAGCGAAAGCGTCCGCCTCATGTATCTGCTGTCCATCGCGTCGGCCACGAAGAGCATCCGTCTGCAGGCGGCCTATTTTGTGCCGGACGACCTGGCGATTGACACGCTCGTCACGGCGCGGAAACGCGGCGTGACAATTGAAATCATCGTGCCCGGCCCCAACACGGACTCGGAAATCGTTCAGGGCGCCAGCCGGTCGCGGTGGGCGGCGTTGCTCGACGCTGGCGTGCTCATCTACGAATACCAACCGTCGCTCTATCACTGCAAGGTGCTCATCGTGGATGACGTCTGGGTGTCGGTCGGCTCGACGAATTTCGACAATCGGTCCTTCCGGTTGAACGACGAGGCTAACCTGAACATTTACGATGCGGCCTTCGCGGCGGAGCAGGTCACCGTTTTCGAGAGCGACAAGAGTGTCTCGCGGCGAATGACGCGGGCGGATTTCAGAAATCGGTCGACGCTGGGGAAGATGTTCGATGCGGTCGCCGGGCTCTTGCGCCAGCAGTTTTGACTAAATGGATTCCGTCTGGGTTGCCAAACGAAGACGGTCTGGTGGGTGAAGGCCCCATACCGCAGGTTGCCACGGAGTGCTATCTTGCGGTTATGAATCTACTGCTCCTCGTGATTGTTCTCCTTCTCTTGTTCGGCGGTGGCGGTTTTTACTTTGGAGGGCCCGTCATCGGTGGCGGAGGTCTGGGCCTAGTTCTGTTGATCTGCCTGATCGTTTACCTAGTGGGCGGATTTCGTACGAGAGCCTAGCCGGGCAACCGTTATCCATTCCGCTCGCCAGCACTGCGCTAAGCGCCTGTGAACTCCCCCGTTGGTCACAAGTGTGCGCGCAATGTGCCGCTTAACTCGGCACCAGCGCTGAATCGTCTGAGCCTCCGGGCATGGCTGCGGCTAGTCTGCATCCTCGGACCGCCCTTATCTTCGTTTTTGTCTGCTGGTCGCCCGCGGATCGAGGTTCTGATGTCTTTCTCCGGCCGCTCCGGCACCGACCTCAGAAACTGATAGAGGGGTTTCGACTTTGTCTGTCGTGGCCGAAACGACCCGTGTTGGAAATCAAGAGGTCAACCTGGGTTCAGTTGCCAAGCATATGATCCGAGCACCGTCCCAAAGCCGCTGAGTTTTCCCTCGCGTCCCACGCAACCCGATGGACCATGGTCGGTCCCGGATGAGGCTTCTTACCCGATTCTCCGGCCGGCATCTCCTGCCGGCAATTCTGGCCATCGCGGTGCTGGCCGATGGCCATACTTCAAGGGCTGCCGATTTGCTGGCGGACACGCCGGGCGGGCGGGATTTTCTCATGGCTGGAGCCGGTCGGGCCGCAACGATCTGCCTCGAGCCCGGCATTCACAAATCCGTCCAGCGCGCGGCGGGAGATCTGGCGGTGGACGTCGAGCGGGTCACCGGGGTCAGACTGCCGGTGAGCCAGGCGGCCGGCGACCGGCGCGGCTCCATCGTGGTCATCGGCGTGCTCGGTCAGAGCAAACTCATCGATGGGTTGGCAGCCACCGGGAAGCTTGATGTCACCGGGGTGCGCGGCGAATGGGAGAGTTACGTCATGCAGACCGTGACCGATCCAATGCCCAAGGTGGACAAAGCTCTCGTGATCGCGGGCAGCGACCGCCGGGGCGCGATCTACGGAGTCTACGAAGTGTCGGAGTCCATCGGAGTCTCCCCGTGGTATTGGTGGGCGGATGTGCCGGTAAAGAAGCGCGCTGCGCTGGCCATCCGGGCCGGTGCGCACAAGCAGGGTCCGCCGTCAGTCAAATACCGCGGGATCTTCCTCAATGATGAGGACTGGGGCCTGCAGCCGTGGGCGGCAAAAACCTTCGATCCCGAGACCGGCGACATCGGGCCCAAGACCTATGCCCGGATCTTCGAGCTCCTGCTGCGGCTCAAGGCGAACACCCTCTGGCCAGCCATGCACGCCTGCACCAAGGCATTCAATCTTTATCCGCAAAACAAAATCGTCGCGGACGACTTTGGCATCGTCATGGGCTCGTCGCACGCCGAACCCATGCTGCGCGACAATGTGACCGAATGGACCGCCCTGCCCGAACGCTACAACTATCTGACAAATCCACGCGGTGTGTTGAAGTATTGGGAAACCCGCGTGAGGGAAAACAGCCGCTTCGAGAATATCTACACTCTCGGCATGCGCGGAATCCACGACTCTGCCATGGTCGGCCCGAAATCAGATGCGGAACGGATTCGCACCCTGGAGCAGATCTTCGCCGACCAGCGAAGACTCCTGGCAAAACGGGTGAATCCCGACCTCTCCCAGGTCCCCCAGGCGTTCACTCCCTACAAGGAAGTGCTCGGTCTTTATAACGCCGGCCTGCGGGTGCCCGCCGACGTGACCCTCGTTTGGCCGGACGACAATTTCGGCTACATCCGCCATTTTCCCACCGGGGAAGAGCGGAAGCGGCCCGGCGGTTCCGGCGTGTATTATCACCTGTCTTATCTCGGACGCCCGCTTTCCTACCTCTGGCTCAATACCACGCCGCCAGCGCTGGTCTGGGAGGAAATGTCGAAGGCTTACGACCACGGCGCCCGCACGATCTGGATTGCCAACGTCGGCGACCTCAAACCCGCGGAGATCGGTCTGGAGTTCTTCCTGCAGATGGCGTGGGACATCAACCGCTGGCGGCGGGAGAACCTGCCCGAGTTCCTCGTGGTGTGGGCCGCGCGCGAGTTCGGCGCCGATCACGCCCGCGAAATCGCCGCCATCATGGACCAGTATTACCGCCTCAATTTCCAGCGAAAGCCGGAGCACCTGCAATGGTGGCTGCCGGGGGAGGCGCCGCGCCCCAGTCCGTTCACCGCGGACGAAGCGCGGCTACGGATCGAGGCTTTTGCGCAATTGCGTGCGCGGGTGGACCGACTTTGGCCGGCGCTGTCTGCCGCCAACCGAGATTCCTTTTTTGAACTGGTGGCGTACCCGGTGCGGGGCGCGGCGTTGGCCAACGAGCGTTACTACTGCGGGGAACTCGCTGCGCTCGGCGCTGCCTCGGGACGCCCGGGCGCTCCCGAACTCGCCAAGATCGCCCAGGCGGCCGACGCGCGGCTCAGGGAGGAAACGCGCGTTTTCAATGAACAGATCGCCGGAGGCAAATGGCGCCACATCATCGCGCTTGAGCCAGCTGACAGCCAATGGTCGAGCATGCGGATCGCCCCGTGGGTGCTGCCACAGTTTCCGGCCGGGCTGGCTCCTGCGGACACTCCCGCCAACGTGGCGGGAGTGGCCGCTGCCGGAGCCAGCGGCTTCATCGAAACCGGCGGGGTGGTCTCGATCGAGGCCGCACATTTTTCCGGCAAGGTTGACCGCGGGGATACCGGCTGGAGGGTTATTCCCGGACTCGGACGCACCGGTGACGCCGTCGCGGTATTCCCCACGACCGCGGCAAGTGTCGAACTGACAAAACTCGCCACCGATGCTCCCCGGCTCGATTTCCAAGTGAGTTTCTCCACGACGGGCGAACTCACGGCGCGGTTGGATCTCCTGCCCACCCAACCGGTTCGAACCGGAGCCGGTCTGCGTCTGGCGGTGGCGCTCGATGACCAGGCGCCGCAGATTCTGACCACGGGCGCGGAGGCGGGCTCACCAGCGTGGGCGCAAAGCGTGCTCAACGAGGTCGTCTCCGCCTCGGTGCGGCTCCGCGTGCCGACCGCCGGCGCGCATGTGCTCCGGGTATTCATGGTCGATGCGGGAGTGGTGCTGGACAAGATTCTGATCGATTGCGGCGGCCTGAAACCGAGCTATCTCGGTCCACCGGAAACCTGTGCGGCGAAATAGCGCCGGCGGCACGCCCTGCCCTTCGCCCTGGCGGGAAAACGCGCCCTACCCCTCCCGCTTTTCCGCCGTTTCCCGCCTTATCGCTTTGCCGCTTTTCTTCCCTATTGATACCGATATAGCTTCACGCGCTGGATCGTCGGTCCGTCCGGACCAAACCGCAGGCCGCTGCCCGACTGGTTCACGGCAGCCGCCTCGCCGAGCTTGTAGTTCAGCAGGATGTCATCGCCGCTGAGTTTGCGTCCCGGCATCCATTTGCCATCCACAAATCGGCCCGCCCAAACCTCGGCCAGTCCGGCCACCGCCGGTCCTGGGGTGTGCGGTGTAAACGTCACCTGAATATCGTTGCCAGCCAAGAAGTATTCGTCGGGGCCCACCGCCATGAAAATGCCGTAGCCCAATGCCGGCACCTGCGTCGGATCTCGACGGTTGCGCCGAAGATCCACGGTGAGCACATAGTCCCCGAGCGGGATCTCTTGCGTCGGATGCTCCGCGTCGAGCAACGCGCCCGCGATAGTTCCACCCGCCTGGTGCTCCAAGATCAGCGGCGCGAGCTGGGCCAGGACCGCATACGCCCTGGGCAGGGGAAGGTTGTCGATGTCCGTCGGAGCCGGCGCGCCGGCTTCGGGCCTCATAACGAGCAATCGCCCGGGATTATCAATGCCGAAGGGAGAATAGCCGATCGACGCATGCTGCCCGATGGCAAAGAAAGCGTTGGCGGCCCCGCCCGCGTCCCCCCGGGATTCAGGCACAAAGAGCGGGTTGTTGTCGCGATGAAAACGCCCGACCCATTCCGCGAAATTCGGCCGATAAATATCCGGCGCGTTGATGTCGATCGAAGGCGCCCCGGCCTTCCAGATGTCGATCACCAGGGGTTCCGGACCACCGCTGGGATAGTCACCCGGCCCGTTGTCCTCCGGCTGCACAATCCACGTGTTCGTGAACACTGGCAGCGGATACTCCTCTTTGCCGGCCCTGGTGATCCGGTCAAGGTAGCGCGCATAATTCCAGGCCATGAAGATCTCATCGGTCGCCCGGCCCGGACCGAAAACCTCCGACCAAGTTCCCGCGGCCTTGCATCCGGCCGATCCCCAGGTTCTCAGCAGCTCTGGATCCAGCCGGTCCTTGATCTTCTGCAGATAGTCCGCCAATTCCTGCGGAACGGGCCCGGCAAAGGCCGCTTCCGCCGCCGCCGATCGATCCCGCGAGTCCCCGAGGATTCCGACCTCGTTCTGCATCTGGATCATGACGACAGTCTGGCGTTCTGAATCGACCTCCCGCAGATGCCGCATGAATGCGGTGTAGGCCCGGGTATCCGCATCCAGGTTTGCCGCGCTGAACGTGGAGAGGACTTCGATTGACTTGCCGCTCTTGATCTGCACTCGCGGGAACCGGTCCTGACCGGCCTTGACCCACGCGGGCACGAAACTGGAGATGCCGTTCTTCCAGCTCCCGAACCATAGGAACATGACGTGCAGGTTGTTCTTCCGGGCGCCGGCCAGCAGTCCGTCCACGAGCGTAAAGTCGTACCGGCCTTCCACCGGTTCGATCCAATCCCAGGCCACCGCCACCAGAACTGTGTTGAGATTCATCCGGACCAGCCGCGGCCAGACCGGCTCCATATATTCGAGGCTGGAGGACGCGGTGTTGGCGGTTTCCCCTGCCAGGGCCAGGTAAGGCTTGCCATCAACAATGAGCTGGGTGGCAACGCCGCGTTTTTCGAGATGAGGAATCGGTTGGGCAGACTGCGCTGGGATGGCGGCGGCCAGCAGGACGAGTCCGGAGATCGCGATGTGACCGGGCAGGGCAAAGAATTTCATTGGTTCACCTTTGCTGAGATTCTCTTGGGGATTCGGAGTGGACGGGCTTGGCGCCAATCACGATGAACTTCGTTCCGTATCGTTCCAACTCCAGTGGCAGTCTTACAGTTCCATTCCCGGCGGCAGCGCCTTCCACCATGCTGATTACTCCGGTGTTCGCATCCCAGACTTGCACGGTGCCGGCGCCGACCAGCAGTGTTTGGCGCGTTTGCGGTTGGTCGCTTTCATTGAAGAAGAAGTAGAGATCCGCATCGCGCCATTTCCGGTGCAGATACTTCGCCGACAGACACGGTTGATCGAATGTCACGTCCGGCGGAGGAAGCGCCTTCACCGCGAGTTCGCTCAGCTCGCCGGACGGTTCCCGGACCGCCCACGCCAGATCCGGCGCTCCACCGGCTTCAGCAAAGGTCCGGTCAACGATTAGCGAGGGCCCGGCTCCCAGGAACATAACCCGCCCGCCCTCGTTGGCGAAGGCCTGCAGCCGATCCAGCGCCAATCGCGAAATCGCCCTCAAGGGAGGCACGATGACGGCCCGGTACCGCTGGCCGCTGAGATTCTTCAGCGCCCCAGGTTCGCCGGTCAACGCGGTGGCGAAGGCTTCCTCGTTGATGAAGTCGAAATCGCTCTGGTGTTCCAGCAAGCGCTGCATAAGCGCGAGCACACCGGCGTCGGCCGTGACGTCGCCCAGCCACATGCTGAGGTTCGGGTAGTAGACGGCGACCTGGGCAGCGGGCAGGCCCTGCGCCAGCAGATACGTGGCTCGGTTGGCATAGGCAACGGCGGCCGGAAATCGCTCGTCCGCCATCCAGCCCCGCAACCCGCTCTGTCCGCCGCTCGAGGCGGGCACAAACATGATCTCTTGCAGGTTGATTCCGCGGACGTACTGCTGGTTCATGACCCACTGCGCCTGCTCAACAGTAGGCGGAGTCCGGTAGGCTGCAAAGCTCTCGGTGAATGCCCGCGGCCTCCCGAAGACGTGGGCCGCGGACGAGGCGTACTTGGGGAAGTCGGTCACCTTGCCCGGCCAGATCTGATTCCAGATCGTGTCGATACCGGGCACCTGCACGTATCGCATGTTCTTGAAAAAGTCTCCTTCCGAGCGAACCAGCGCCATCATCTGATCCTCGTGGTTGAGGTGGACGAGGTATTCGAGGCCATTGGCGGCGCACCAGTCACCTTGGGGACGGAAGAAACCGTCGCGAAACATGTCCGACCAAACGTCCCAATAGTCTGCTTTTGCGCGCTGCTGTTCGTCCGTCAATTTCGGCGCAAAGAACGCGGCAACGAAGGGGCGCACGTCATAACCCTTGCGACGCGCAAACTCGTCGAAGATTGCCGGGGTCCACGGAATACCCTTGATGGAAAAATCGGGTTCGTCGCCCCGGAAACCGAGCACGGTCTTCCCGAACTCGTCGCCCACATACTTTTTATACTCTTCGTGCGTCCAGGCGATGAACTGGCGGGTTGCCGCGGGATTCAGGTAGTCCTCCAAGGAATTGCTGGTGTCCTTGCCACGGGTCGGATTGTTCGCCGCGCGGGTCGGAGCACTCTGGAATTCATGTCGGACGATCAGCACCTGCCAGCGCCCTGCCGGGGCAGTCCAGTGCAACTCGCCCGAGCCAACCTCGATCGGCTGGCTGCTGTTGTCGGCTTGATTCACCGCCAGCACGCCCACCGTTTCGGCCGGCAGCTGGCGCGCCAGCGTCTCGCCGCCGGCGACCTCCACTCGCACGGCGACCGCGAGCGCCTGCATGCGCAATTCGGGACGCTCGGCGCCGAATCTCCCACCGGCGAATCCGCTGGGATACTTGCCCTCGTCCACCAGCCAGACGCGCATGCCGCGGCGCTTGGCCTGTTGAACGGCGAACTTGATCGTCTCAAACCAGCCGGGCGACAGGTACGGGGCGCCCATCCCGTAACCAGCTTCGATCGTGACGACGCGAATTCCCTTCGCCTGGAACACATCCAGATCGCGGTTGATGACTTCCGCCGTGACTAGTCCATCCCAGCCCCACCAGACCGTCAGGCCGTATTCGGGCGGTGGCGCGACGAAATCCGCGGCCACTTCCGCCACGGAGGGCATCGTGAGCTGCTGCCAGGGCCGGTCCGCCGCAACTAGTCCGGCGGTGAGCGCCAGCGACGAAACGACCAGCGCGGAGAAAGAAACAACGAATCGGAACGATGCCGTTGAGGTGGAGCGCGTTATTCCTAACGTGCCGCTTTGCCGAGGCTGTGGGGACAGCGCGTTAGGGATAACGCGCCCGATCATCTGGTTGGAATGCCTCGAAGGTCGCCGCGGTGCGACCGCATGAATCTTAGCAAAAAAGGCTGCGCCATTTTGATTAAGGAACCTAGAGGACCACGTCCGACAGGTCCTAGGGGATCTCGACGTTCACCGGCAGGCGGGCATAGACGCCGCGCGGGTCGTTGAAACGCAGCAGGACGCGCGCCTGCTCCTTGAACTCGCCAAGCACCTTCATGAGGGTGTCGTCGCCCCCGGCTTGATCAGGCGCCATGCCTCTCATCATTTCGTTGATGATCTCCGCCAGCTGCCGCTTGTGGGGATACTCTGTCAATCGGTAGTTGGTGCCAAGGCCCGCTTTTTCCGCGGCAAAAGTGATGGCTTTGCCGAGGCCGCCGATCTCGTCGACCAAGCCGAGCTTCTTGGCCTCCACGCCCGACCAGACGCGTCCCTGGGCAATCTCGAGCACCTTCGCCTTGTCGAGCTTGCGCGACTCGGCGACCTTGGTCGTGAACTCCTCATAAATCCAGTCGACCAGCTTCTGGAAGACCGCCAGCTCCTCATCCGTCTTCGGCCGTCGGGCACTCAGGATGTCGGCGAGTTTGCCGGTTTTCACCGTGTCCGAGGTCAAGCCAACGTTGGTGAAAAGCTGCTGCACGTTGATGAACATGCCATACACGCCGATGGATCCGGTGATGGTGGTGGGCTCCGCAAAGATGCGGTGCGCGTAGGTTGAAATCCAGTAGCCGCCCGAGGCGGCCACTGAACCCATCGACACGACCACCGGCTTTTTCGCCATCGTCAGGCGCAGTTCGCGCTGGATCTCCTCGGAGGCCGTCGCGCTGCCGCCCGGGCTGTTCACCCGCAGCACGATAGCCTTGATGTTGTCGTCCTGGCGAAGCTGGCGCAGTTCGCGCGCGAACTTGCGGCCGCCCACCTCGCCGCTCTGCCCGTCGCCGTCGACGATCTCGCCTTCCGCGTAGACGACCGCGATCCCATTCTTCCGGCCGCCGATCGCGTCGCGGGCCCCGGGGGCCATGCCGGCATAAGCGGCCAGGCTGACCTGTTTGAAGCTCTCCTTCGTGCCCTTCTTGAGGCCGGTCTTCACTTTCAGTTCGTCAATGACTTCGTCGCGGTAGGCGGTCCGATCAACCAGCTTGTGCGCGACCGCGCTGCCCGCTGGGATCACTGCCTCGGTGTCCACGATGTGCTGGAGATCCGCCCGCGCCACCTGGCGGCTGGCAGCAATGTCCCCGAGCAGGTCGCCCCAGACGTCGTCGAGCAGCTTCTGCCAATCTTCGCGGGCCTCGGGGCTGAAATCCTTGCGGGTGTAGGGTTCGACGGCCGACTTGTATTTTCCGACCCTGGTTACCTGCACGCCCACACCAAACTTTTCAAATGCACCCGCCATGAACAGCGGCTTGCTGGACAGACCCGGCAGTAGAATCGCCCCGAAGGGGTCGAGGACGAGATCGCCCGCCGTGGAAGCAAGGTAGTAATCGCGGGTGGTGGCATCGTTGAGGTAGGCCACCACGGGCTTGCCGGAAGCCTTGAAGGCCAGCAGGGCCGCGCGCACCTCCTTGAGGGCGCCAAAGCCCGAGCCGTAGCCGACGGGCCGCACGTTGCCGGTGACGAGCAGGCCGGCGATGCGCCCGTCCTTCGCCGCCGCCCGGATCGCCCGGGTAACGGTGCGCAGCTGGAGCGTGGTCAGGCGGTTGCCGCCCATCAGCGGGCCGAGAAGCGCGCCGCCATCGAACTCCTGCGGCGCATCCTGGATGTTGGCGGAGAGATCGAAGACGAGATAGGCCCCCTGCGGCACCCCCGCCGGCTGCTTCTGGCCGATCGCCGCCAGGATGATCAGGAACATCAGCCCCAGGAAGACGCACCCGCCGAAGAAGATGACCAGGGCCGTCAGCGAGCCGAGGAGCGAAGCGAAGAAGTTCTTCATGGATCTGGAAACTAACTGGTCCGCCCGCCTCAGCCAGAGAAAAGATGACCAGCGGCGCGCGGGCCTTGCAGACGGTCCGGCGGCGGGCATAATGGCAGTCGCTCTTTCCTTTCCGGCGTTCTGCTGTTGGTTAGGGAAGTCCGCGCCCGCCGTCTCCGCCGCCATGAGTGAGCAAAAAAAGGAACTTCTTACCACGAGCCGCAAGGCCCTGACCATCAACCTGGAAGAGGCGCGCTACGGGACGTTCGCCGAAATCGGCGCCGGCCAGGAGGTGGCCCGCCATTTCTTCCAGGCCGGCGGTGCCTCCGGTACCATCGCGAAAACGATCTCGGCCTATGACATGGCGTTCAGCGATGCCATCTATGGGAAGGCGCCACGCTATGTCTCGCGCGAGCGACTGGCCACCATGCTCAACCATGAGTACAGCCTGCTGGAGGAGCGGCTGGCCGAGACCCGCGGCGGGCGCACGTCGTTTTTCGTGTTCGCCGACACCGTGGCCACGCGAAGTTTCAAAGGCGACAACGAGGCGCATGGCTGGATGGGAATCCGCTTCCAAATTCATTCGCAGGAGCCGCCCAACGACATCATCCTTCACCTCCGCATGTGGGACAAGGAGGCCGTGCTGCAGCAGGAGGCACTCGGCATCTTCGGGGTGAACTTCATCTATGGCGCGTTCTTTTACCGCACCTCCCCGGAAAGGTTCATCCGCTCGCTGGTCGACAACCTCAGCACCGACCGCATCGAGGTGGACATGCTCAGATTCTCCGGCCCGGCCTTTGCGCAGGTCGACAACCGGTTGCTGTCGCTCCTGCTCGTGCAGACCGGTCTGACCAACGCCGTGATGTTCGGTCCCGACGGCGAGGTGCTCCAGCCGTCGGAGGTGCTCCGCAAGAAAGCGATTCTCGTCGAGCGCGGCAGCTTCCGGCCGGTCACCCTCCTCAACCTCGACATGCTCGATTGCGCGACGGCCCACTTTCTCCAGGAGCCGGCGGTCAAGGGCAAGCCGATCATGGTGCTCCTGGAGATCACCATGAACAACCTGCTCGCCGCCGGCCGGCTCGACGCCGCGGATTTTCTCGCCCGCGTCGATCTGCTGGGTGCCATCGGCTACACCGTGCTGATTTCCAACTACCCGGAGTTCTTCCGCCTGACGTCCTATTTCCGTCGCTACACAAAGGAGATGATCGGCGTGGCCCTGGGCATCAACAACCTCGTCGAGATCTTCAACGAGAAATACTACGACAACCTGGACGGCGGCATCCTCGAGTCATTCGGCCGGCTGTTCCGCCACGCGGTGAAACTTCTTGTCTACCCGATGCGGGAAACGGCCTTCGCGCGGTATGTCGCCGGCAGCGAAGCCGCCGGCCCCGCCCTCTCCGACCGCCCGGATTCCGCGCTTGAGGCCAGCCCACTCCGCACGGCCGACAACCTTCAGGTGCAACCGCATCTGCGCAATCTGTACGCGCACTTGCTTGGGAACCACTACATCGAGGGCCTGACCGGCTTCAATCCGGCGACACTGCACATCATTTCGCGCGACGTTCTCGCGAAGATCCAAACGAATGATCCCTCGTGGGAGAAAATGGTGCCGACCGTTGTCGCCGGAAAAATCAAGGAGTTGGGCCTCTTCGACTACCGGCCGTCGGCGCCGGCCCGGCCGGCCGCCAACGCCTAGCCATCCCGCGGGGTTATCCGCGAGCACCGGCAGATTTTCCTTTATCCGCGGCCCGCCCTGTTCATCAGTGATCTTCTCTCCGGCCATGCGTTTCTCCAAATACCACGCCCTCGGCAACGACTACATCGTCATGAACCCGGGTGACTATCCCCAGGGGATGTCGCTGAGTCCCGGCCAGATTCGCAAGATCTGCCACCGCAACTTTGGCGTGGGCTCCGACGGAATCCTTTGGGGGCCGCTGCCCAGCACCAAGGCGAAATTCGGTCTGCGCATCTTCAACCCTGACGCCTCCGAGGCCGAGAAGAGCGGCAACGGCCTGCGCATCTTCGCTCGCTTTCTCTGGGATCAGGGTCTTGTGAAAGCCACGAGCTTCACCATCGAGACCCCTGGCGGCGTCGTCCGGGCGGAGGTCGAGAACGGGCACCAGATCACGGTGGCAATGGGTCAGGTGAGCTTTGACAGCCGCCGGATCCCAGTGGCCGGGCCGCCCCGCGACGTGCTGAACGAATCCGTCATAGTCCAGGGCCGCACGTTCGCCTTCTGCGCCGCGACCGTTGGTAATCCCCATTGCGTCATTCCGCTCCCCGAGATCTCCCCTGAGCTCGCGCGCCGCTACGGCCCGGATCTCGAGGTGCATCCGAATTTTCCCAACCGGACGAACGTCCAGTTCATGCAGGTGCTCGATCGGACAAACATCCGACTCGAAATCTGGGAGCGCGGCGCCGGCTACACCCTGGCCTCAGGCAGCAGCTCGAGCGCGGCTGCCGCCGTGGCGCACCGCCTGGGGCTCGTCGACCGCCAGGTCGCAGTGCACATGCCCGGCGGCCAGATCCGGATCGAGATCGGGCCTGACTACGCGATCCGAATGAGCGGACCGGTGACCAAGGTCGCGGAGGGGATGATTCACCCCGAACTATTCACGGTGAAGCTGTGAGCGGCCAGCCTACGCCGGCGTTGGATCGTCCTTGGGCGGTTCCGCCGCCTCGGCCTCCGTCACCGTCGCGTCGGCAACCGGCCGGGCGAGGTATCCGGCGTAGTTCGGCACGAGCCGCTCGTAGTCGCTGCTCATGAGCGGCGAGGAGATCATGTAGTCGGCGGTGGCCCGGTTGCAGGCGGCGGGAATGTTCCAGACAACGGCGAGTCGCAGCAGCGCTTTCACATCGGGATCATGCGGCTGTGGTTCCAGCGGATCCCAGAAGAAGATCAGAAAGTCGATCGCACCATCGACGATCATCGCACCGATCTGCTGGTCGCCGCCGATCGGGCCGCTCTGGAGCCGTGTCACCGGCAAGGACAGTTCCTCGGCGAGGACGCGCCCCGTTGTGCCCGTGGCGAAAAGTGTGTGTTTGGCAAGCGTGCCGCGGTTGAATCGCGCCCATTCGATCAGATCACGTTTCTTGTGATCGTGGGCGATCAGCGCGATCTTCTTCGCGGAGGGAATGGTGGTCTTCTTTGCGCTCATGGGAGTCCTTTGGCGAAATATGAGTCCAGCCCGGGGTCGGCGCCGGCCATGCCTCCACTTATCTGCCGACCTCGCCGGGCAATCGATCAAATTCAGCACGTTCCGTGCCCGTGACCGGGCCACGCATCGCTCCACCGGCACATCTTTTTGTTATTGGTTGCCCAAAATGGCTCGGTTATCCGGTCAAAACCCGGCGTCCTTCCGAACCAGGGCTCCCTAACCCGTTTTATTGTTCATAGCCGTGTCGGGAGACCGGCGTCACGTTCCGACTGAGCTTAAGCAAGCTTTTGGGCGTCGAACACAAAGCAATGAAGTCTCATCTTCTTGTAATGCCGTATCTTATGCATTGATGCGCGCCAGGCCAGTCTTCTCGGTTTCTATTTCTATTTCTCGATATTACAGTCAGAATTCTAAATTTACAGTAAGATCACACATTCGTTGAACCTTCAGAATCCACGTTGTCACATCCCGTAAGCAGAATACCCCGTATTCGGCATCGCGCTCGTGCTTTATCGTCCTTCCCCATCACGTTGCAGGCATGGGTGGTTCGTTTGGTTAACCTTAACCCCGTCTAGTCCAACTATGAACACCGTAAGCTCCGACACGCG
>Ga0182021_10001087_pt1 | contig 30841 bp, 26 predicted proteins | sample 612E3MmetaG_FD_120493 | JGI IMG/M metagenome (GOLD analysis project Ga0182021, IMG submission 120493) | Permafrost microbial communities from Stordalen Mire, Sweden - 612E3M metaG (Illumina Assembly) | ecosystem: Environmental > Terrestrial > Soil > Wetlands > Permafrost | place: Sweden... | reverse complement strand
GGATCCATGGATTTCAATCGCGTTGAATTGTAAACCGCCCTTTTCGTCGCGCCGCGGTCCGCACCTTCAAAAGAGTCGAGCTTGAGCTGGCAGGGGGAATTGTAACAGGAATGGCATACTGCGCAGCGACTATCGAGTATTGGTTTTACCTCTTTCAGGTAATCTATATTTCTCGTTGGGATCTGGAAAGCCACCGGCGCCGGCGCTTTCGTAGCGCATGCGACAAAAAGCCCCGGCAAGCATAATACAAGCAGCATAAAGCAGAGTAAGAGACGGGTGGTTTTCCTTTTCATGGTCGGCTCCTTGAATGAGAATGTTTCTTAAGGGATGAAATGGGTTCCCTTTATGTGACAACTATAGTGAGACGGACATTCTGTGTCAAGAAGTAATGAACGACAAGGTCGCCATTACCGCTTGTTATGCTGAATGTTTTGTGAATGCACTGGTGTGTAGATAACAGGAAGTTGTCGATGGGTCAAAAAGTTATAAATCAATTTGGTCTGCAGCGATTACAGCAACAATGCACATGAATGTGAAGGCCATCAATGGTATCTATTCCGCTTCTTTTGGAAGAAAGATCCACAGGAGAACATAAAGCATCAATCCAGTACCGTATAAAATAACCAGGAGCACAAAAATTATTCTCCAGCACCATGAAGGAGCAGGAGAATGTTCCCCTAAACCTCCACAAACACCACCAATCCATTTGTCCTTACTGGACTTCGTCAGGGTCTGCAGCCAGTTCTTCTCAGACATTTTATATTACTCTCCTTCTCCGTATTTCCGGATCAACACATGACTTTCCTTGCGCTGCCGGTTTGCCGTTGGTTCGTTGGTCCTTCCCCATCTCAGGATTGCCCGAGATGGGGAAGGGGGAGGGGTGAAAAGAGTAAAGGATCATGCTCTTCTTTCGCGGTCTATTTGTCAAAGGACTTCTGGATCTGGGTAGTATCCTTGACGTCATTCTGAATTAACAACATAAGCAGAAGTCGTGCCTTTTGAGGACTCAGATCATCTGCCAAAATCGCACCCGCGTCCTTCAGCGTCTTGCCTCCGCCTTCATAACCGTAGACCGGTAGGACCCTCCCGGTTGGAACCCTCGTCGAAATCACGACAGGTACGCCTTTGGCTATCGCCTCTTTGACCGCGTTGTACATCGGAATATTCATATTCCCCCACCCGAGAGCCTGCACAACGATGCCTTTTGCACCGTTCGCGACCGCCGCCTTAATCATGGAACCGTCAGCGCCGCCATACATGGCGACAATCTCGACGTATGGAAGAGTATCTTTATTCAACGGTACATTTTGACGCCTGAGCGGTGCACGGTAGAAGATAACCCGGTCAACGTCTGCATAACCGAGGAATCCGAAGTCGCCGGATTTGAAAGTTTCCACACTCGATGTATGCATTTTTGTGACCTCTCGTGCCGCATTGATTTGGTTATTCAGGACGATCATCGTGCCCTTATTCTTTGCTTCGGGCGAGACGCAGATCCTCACGGCGTTTAGGAGGTTCCTTGGTCCGTCGAAATCATGTTCCGATGCGTTTCTCTGCGCGCCGATCAGGACAATCGGCTTATTGCTCTTGATCGTGAGGTCGAGAAAATACGCGGTTTCTTCAAGCGTGTCGGTGCCGTGAGAGACGACGACACCGGCCACTTCAGGCCTCGCAAGAGCCTTTTCCGCAGCCTTATACACCGCTATCCACAGCTTCGCATCCATGTAGTCTGACGGGACATTAGATATATTCTCGACTTCGACCTGTGCATACTTGGAGATATCCGGTACCGTAGCCAGAAGATCTTCTCCTGAGATCGCCGGGACGGGCGCCTTCTTCACGGGATCGATCTTCATGGCGATGGTGCCGCCCGTGGCGATGAGCTTGACTACCGGTTGCGCCGCGCCTGCATATGTCGAAAACAGGCATAAAGCAAAGACTGCTGCTATTACTACAACAATACCTCTTTTCATCTTCTTTCCCTCCTTGCTATGAAATTTTTGGATACATCAACATTCTAAGTCCTACATATCACAATTACGGATTAAAAGAACATCATGATAACTGTTTAAAATACTATATTTGCGTTGAGGTTGACGATTTGTTTCTTTCAGGAAATTGTCAATGGGTCAAAAGTCACTGCGGGATCACTGCGATTAGAATCTGGAACGTGTGACGTCCATTGATTTGAAAGAATTACTTCTACGGGAGTTTCTTTATCAAGTCGGGGAATTCGCCGTCAATAATCCGCTTCCCCAATTCCAGGCAACCTGTAAATGCCTCTTCCCGGGTTTCGTAAGTTGGAGATTCACGAAAAACCCTGCTCGACACGCGTGATCCGCTGTGCCTGTGTATTTCAACAAAGGTGCTCCATAGGCCTGTCTCCAATAATTCGGGATCCGCCTCAATTATGAATCCTTTGTATTGTGCTTCTTCGGACATCTATCCATCCTGATGATCAGCGCAGAACATGTCCGGAGATCACCATTCGCTGGGCCTCCGATGTGCCTTCATAGACTTCGGCGATCTTGGCGTCGCGCATCAGTCTCTCCACCTTTGTGCCTTCGATATAGCCATAACCGCCGTGTATCTGGACTGCTTTGATAGTGTGCTTCATGGCGGCTTCCGTTGCAAAAAGCTTTGCCATAGATGCCTCCTTGCCGAAGGCCTGATTGTTGTCCTTCAGCCACGCAGCGTGATAGGCGAGGAGACGGGCGGCGGAAAGATCAGTCGCCATATCTGATATCATCCAGGCAATGGCCTGTTGACGGGCGATGGGCTTTCCGAACTGGACCCTCTCCTTGGAGTACTTGATCGATTCCTCGAGGGCCGCACGAAGGACGCCGATGGCCTGGGCGGCAATCCCAATCCGGCCGTGGTCAAATCCGTTCATGGCCATCGCAAGACCCGCGCCCTCCTGTCCTAAGAGATTCTCCTTCGGAACACGGCATTCATTGAAAACCACTTCCGACGTCTGCGAGGACCGGAGCCCCATCTTCCTGAAATGCTTTCCCGGCTTCAACCCGGGGGTTCCTTTGGGGACGATGAAGGTGCTCATGCCCTTTTTCCCTGCAGATTTATCCGTCCAGCAAAAGACAATGTATGTATCAGCGATAGGACCATTGGAAACAAAGGTTTTCGTCCCGTTGATGACGTAATCGTTCCCATCGCGAACAGCCGCCGTGGTAACTGCCATGACATCGGTGCCTGCTCCCGGTTCGGTCAACGTAAAGGCTGCGAGGTGCCGTCCCTGAGCGAGGGGAATCAGGTATTTTATTTTCTGATCTTCGTTTCCGTAAAGGTATAGTGTCGTGCCTATTATGCCGGCATGAAATGACAGGGTGAATCCCGTGGACGTGCAGGCCCGCGCAATCTCTTCTACGACAATTGCGTGTGTCATAAAATCAGCGCCGGCGCCGCCATATTGTTCAGGGATGGGTATGCCCATCCAGCCTCCCTCCGCAAGCTTCTTGAACAGCTCCGCCGGATGGCGGCCGTTCTGATCGATCTCAGCGGCTATCGGGTCCACATGCTTCGCGGCAAATTCGCGCGCATTGTTACGGATGAGTTCCTGTTCCTCGGTCAATGCAAATTCCATAATCCGGTCCTCGTCTCAATTATTCGGGATCAACTATGCTCATTTATGGTTAACGCCGATGCCCCTTTCAGAGTTATTACGGGATGCGGCGATCATATCCTTGAGCTTCACGTCCGGGTGATGGTATCGCTCGTAACGGGAGGTCTTCTTCCCATATTGGATCGCTTCTTCCGGGCACCATTGGATGCAGGCCAGGCACTGTTCACATTTATGCAGCCATACGGGTTTTCCTGCTTTCATCTCTATATTCCCGCAGGGGCAGACTTTATTGCAGATATTGCAGGAGTTGCATTTATCATCGACCCAAAAATTCTTATCCAGCGCCGGCACATGTGAAAAGGAAAGTGAATATAACCAGGAGAGCAGAATATTTTGCCATAAAGGGCCTTTTTCAACAGGACCTTTCTGTCTTCCGGCAATAATTGAAGATATCTTTCTTATCTTTTCTCTCGCTTCGTTTATCCTCTTTATGCGTTTGTCTTCCGGTCCGGGTCCGCCCCATGGTATATAGTTTGACGGCATGACAATGTCGAATCCGGCAGAAAGATACAATCCCCTGGATTTCATCAGCCTGTCCAACTGCAGAAGCGTGGCCGCCACCTGGCCGGCATTCACGGCAAGGGCAAAGTAGTATCTGGATGCATCAATGGCTAACGCGTTGACGAAGTTGATAACCGGCTGCGGCAAACCCCATATATGGACAGGGAAGACGATGCCGGCGGCATCGGCCTCTATCCTGACAGGCTCGCCGGTGTCGCGTGGGATGGGGGATATCTCGGCGTTGCCGAGTTCGTCAGCCATGGCGCGTGCAGCCCAAAGGGAATTGCCGGTTCCGGTATAGAAGAAGAGATGGGTTTTCATTTGGCCTCTACTCGCTTATCAATATTTCATAATATGAGATATCGGGCACGTCGCGCCGGTTCATATTTATGTGGCGTGCTGAAGTCAGTTCATAACGCTGGGGTCTTTCTTATCAAGATTTTCACCAGAAATCTACCACGGGAATTGAAGACAAATTGAGTCTTTCAGGAAGAATCGAATTTCGCGAAGAGACGGGGGTCACTTTGTGAGAGAAGAGAGACAAAGTGAAAGGTTCAAGGGCTGAGGCAAAATAAATCTGGACCCCGATCAAGTCGGGGATGACAGAGGAATGCGGGAAAGATTTCTCAGTCACTGCGTTCCTTCGAAATGACAGGACGGAGGAAGGCTATAAGGCATAATTTGCCGGGTAGAAACCATTCAGGGTAAGATTTGTTTACCCGTAGCCCGCCATATAAAAATCATCTTCAAAAATAAGAATAGATTCTACAGCATATCAGCATGTTACATGCGATGCCGGCGGAGGGTGATATGGCATATGCCTTGCACACTGAGCAAGTCATGAAAGATGACGAGATCATCACGCATGCAGACGAAACGGAAAGAAGGGGAAAGAAGGCTTCTGCACCAACCCCTGGAGCTTCATGCAAATCTTATAAACCGCATAAGGAAGCTATAATTGTTGACATCGAGAAAGCGATTGGACCAAGAAAATCGTATATGCCGGTAAAGAAACCCTTCTCAGATCACTTCGAAAAAAGAATCTTCGAGACAGATGACGAAATCACCCCGCCCCATTGGGCTGTTCCATGGTCCGACATCATGATGGTTGTTTTTGTCATGTTCGCCGTCTTGTTTATCTATTCACTTTCAAAACGTGATGTCGCCGATGCGTTCAGGATACCGAATACGGCGAAGGTGGAAGCTCCGACGCAAGAGGTAAGACAGGAAATGACTCCCGAACAACTCGATGAGATGAGCCGCCGGTTAAGACAGGATACAAGACCTGACCAGGTAACGGTTGCTGTCGATAAAGAGCAGTCGATAAAAGTCAGCGCCAGCGATTCCCTCTTCTTTGATCTGGGAAAGGCGGACATAAAACCGGAAGCCATGAAGTTCCTGAGAAACTTTGCTGAGGTCGTGAAGAAAACAAAGACCAGTATCCGCATCGAAGGTCATACGGACTCCTTCCCGATCCATTCGCCTGCCTTTCCCACGAACTGGGAGCTTTCGGCGATAAGGGCGGTGAACATTGCCAGATGTCTCATTGAAGAAAACGGCATCGAGCCGGAGAGATTTACGGTAGCCGGCCACTCCTTGTATAAACCGGCCGCCCCCAACACTACCCCTGAAAATAAGGCAATAAACAGAAGGGTCGAAATATTTATCAGCAAGGAATAATTAAAGCAGATAAGACGGGAGATAATTCTATGTTAAGACTAAATCTAATTTTCGGCGGGATTTGCACCATGATATTTATCGGCTGTTTCTTCTTCGGAGAAGGGGGAACAGTCGTATATTTCAATATTGTAAGTTTTATGGTTGTTGCATCGGGGACGATCGGCGCCGCTTTTCTCAGCTTTCCCTATGAAAGAATAAAGAATGCATACAGGGTTGCTCTCAATTCATACAAGAAAGAAGTTATAAATTCACCGGATCATATCGTAAATATCCTTCTCGATATTTCCGTCAGATCAAGGTCCAACGGTATACTGTCTCTTGAGAAATTAGAAAAGACGACGCAGATAACATTCTTAAAAAATGGCCTTGGTCTGCTTGTTGACGGTTACAGGGAAGATGAGATACGAAGCATCCTGCACAATGAAATCTACTATTTCAAGATCAGGCGGCAGCATTCAGAAAGAGTGTTCAGGACCATGGCTCTCCTCGCTCCGGGATTCGGCGTCGCCGGCAGCATCATCGGTCTTATAGGGATGCTTTACGGTGTGGGTGACACAGGAGTAATTCTGCGGACGATCCCGGTCGCACTGACCTCGACCCTCTACGGGATAGTTTTCAGCTATTATATTTTAGTGCCCATTGCCGAGAACATCTATTCAAAAACGCAGCAGGAGCTGTACTTGCAGAGTATTATTACGGACGGCATAATAGAAATCGGCCAGGAGCAAAATCTTTACAAACTGGAAAAAAGGCTCTCATCTTTTCTTACGCCGTCTGCCAGGGCAGGCAAAGAGGAAAGTCTGCATGAACTCCGTAAAAGATACATGCTAATGAAAACGGAACAGAAGGAGAGGTGCACTGCCGCAGCATAAGCCCAATGCGGCCATGCATCATTCAGCGCGCGGCTGAGGCTGGCGGAGCGAGCGCCTCTGATCATCACGATTGGCATAATAGATCCATTACAAAAAACAGATTTGTCTCCATAATACATTGCAGGAAGCACCAAACAAGAAATCCAATTGCCATCTTCTTAAGATTGCCCACCCGTAAGCCACCAAGCATTGATACTGTCGAATCTGGGGGTTACAGATCGTGATGTCTGCTACTGCTCTTTCACAGCGATCTTCCATCACGTAGGGTATTTAGAAGATGATAATCAGAGTTTCCCTTATGGCGCTTTCATGTATATTCTTAAACAATATAAAGTAAATTCATAGAAAGGAGTAAGGATTATGAAAAAGCGCTGCTATAGTGTTATCCGTTTTCTTGTCGTCCTCGTGATGATCGCGGCCTTTGTGGCCTGCGCATCGACACCGAAACAGTCAAGCACGGGGGAATATATCGATGATTCGGTCATCACGACCAAGGTAAAAACTCTGCTTGCAGAGGATAATTTTCTCAAGTCATTCAAGATCAGTGTCGAGACTTACAAGGGTACCGTCCAACTGAGCGGCACCGTGGCCTCTCAGAATGCCGTCGACCAGGCGGGCCAAATCGCACGCGGCGTGGAAGGGGTCAAATCCGTCAGGAATGATCTCATCGTGAAATAGGCAGCCGTTATACTTAACAAAGAGATGTTGTGCCACATTATATGGCTGCTGAGTGTCTTCGGACTCATAGGAAAGCTCTCAACGATTCGTATTGGGAACAGAAGAGTCTGAAATAAAATTTGAAAAGGGCATTCATGCGCGATCACGTATCCTGCAAAAAAAATGCTGATGGATGCATGAACTGGATTAAGTGCCTGGGTTCCGGGAGAGTCTTGAAAACATCGCAAGGATTGACGAAGGAGGTTGCTGTGATGGACAAACGAAAGGCGTACGAAGAAAAGCTCGATGCGCAGTTGGATGAATGGAAGGCGCAGATCGCTCTGCTCAAGGCCAAGGCGGATAAGGGCAAGGCCGAGGCGAAGATCGAATACTACAAGACCATCGAGGCCTTGCAGCACAAGCAAAATGAGGCCGGGACAAAGCTGCATGAGTTGAAGACCGCGGGTGATGAGGCATGGGAAGACCTGAAGACAGGCGCAGAAAAGGCTTGGGCTGAAGTCAAGACTGCCTTCCACGAGGCGAGCTCTAAGTTCAAATAAGCCAGAGCTGCTGAACTAATCAGCGTGCACGCGGTCCGATAAAACTGATTAAACTTCAGTGGAAAAAAAACAGAAAAAGCTCACACAATGGCAAGAATATTCGGATATGGGGGCACATGCCGAAAAGGTATATCTGATCGGCTCTTTCAACGACTGGAACGAAAATTCTACACCTCCGGTAAATAGAAATACGAGTGATTATTAACAAGGGAATGAGGCAAGGAATTTATGCAAACCGATGATAAGCAACATCGCTCTATTTTACAGAGGATTGCCCGCAGGGCGATGCTTGATCGGGGACTGCTCCCTGACTTTTCAAATGAAGTGCTGGCTGAACTCAGCGTAATTCGGGCTCCTGCAGCAAAGATCGATGCGCAGGTTCGCGACCTTAGGGACCTTCTGTGGGCCTCCATTGACAACGATGACTCGCGTGACCTGGATCAGCTTACCGTTGCCGAGGCAATGCCCGGAGACAAGGTAAAGATACTTGTTGCCGTGGCTGATGTGGACGCGCTTGTTGATAAAGGATCAGCAGTTGATGAACACGCCCGCCATAATACCTCCTCTGTTTATACCGCCGGCGGGATATTCCCGATGCTTCCCGAAAAGCTTTCTACGGATCTCACATCGCTGAATTTCAACGAGGAGCGACTGGCAATTGTTATCGAAATGATGATCAGCGCGGACGGGTCATTAGAGAGCTCTGATATCTACAGGGCGCGTGTCCGCAATCATGCAAAGCTCGCGTATAACAGTGTGGCTGCATGGCTTGAAGGCAATGGAAGTCTGCCTGAGGCTATCGCCGCTGTAGAAGGACTTAAGGAGAATCTGCGCCTGCAGGACAAGGCAGCGCAAAGCATGAAGAACCTCCGGCATATGCACGGAGCTCTTAGTCTTGAAACTGTTGAGGCGAGGCCGGTATTTGACGGCGATAAAATCCGTGGTCTCGAAGTCGAAAAAAAGAACCGGGCAAAAGACATCATTGAGGATTTCATGATAGCGGCAAACGGCGTGAACGCCAGGTATCTCTCGTCCAAAAAATTCCCTTCGATCCGCCGCATAGTCCGCACTCCGAAACGATGGGAACGGATTGTCGAGCTTGCTGATGAACACGGGTACAAGCTCCCTGATGCGCCTGATTCAAAAGCCCTGGAGGAGTTCCTGAACAAGGAGAAAGCAGCCGACCCGGTGAAATTCCCCGACCTCTCCCTCGCGGTGATCAAACTTATGGGGGCCGGTGAATACGTTGCGGAACTTCCGGGAGATACTGCCCCGGGACATTTTGGTCTCGCGGTCAGAGACTATACCCATTCCACAGCCCCTAATCGGCGGTACACCGATCTCATCACAGAACGCCTGTTGAAGGCCGCGATAGGAGAAAGTTCTTCGCCATATGGTAATGATGAGCTTTCGGCCCTGGCGAAACATTGCACGGAAGAAGAAGACGCCGTGAACAAAGTGGAACGGCAGGTCGGCAAATCCGCTGCTGCTCTTCTTCTTGAATCGAGAATAGGAGAGCAGTTTGATGCTATTGTCACCGGCGCGGCCTCTAAAGGCACGTGGGCCCGGCTTCTCACGATTCCTGTTGAAGGCAGGCTTGTCCATGGGTTCGAAGGTGTCGACGTCGGCAACAGGATTCGCGTGCAGCTCATATCTGTAGACGTTGAGCGGGGGTACATCGATTTCAAGAAAGTCGGTCCATCGGGACATTGATAAAAAGGAAACAGTGGAAAGCCTGAATGACGAGGACGCGACGTGGGCTGACCTCGTTATAGTAAGCGCAATATCCGTCAGAAACAATCAGTCAAGGTCGCAATAGCGCGATGCAGGGCTGCCGGAGCCTCCCGCACCCGCATGCAGTTACCCGGTTCGCAGGGCTCGCTATATAGATTCCAACACCTCAAAAAAATATCGCGGGTGCCCCCTGACACGTACCGACGCTTCTTGACAATCCTAAAAAAACATATAAAATCAACGGAACTGCGCCGCTCACCCCTCGATATGAAAGGGGAGGAGGGGCAGGGAGTGAAAAATTTTATAAGTCAGGAAGAAGAATTCATTGAAAGCTCTGGTCACCGGAGGCACGGGATTTATCGGAAGCCATTTGACAGAAGCGCTTATTCGAAAAGGAGTGCAAGTCCGCTGTCTCCTTCGAAGTACCAGCGATGTGAAGTGGCTGAAAGGTCTTCCCATCGAATTCGTTCATGGCGATTGTAATGATAAGGCCTCTTTAGAAAAGGCAGCAAGGGATGTCGATTGGGTTTTCCATTTGGCAGGTGTGACCAAGGCGATCAAAGAGGAAACCTATTTTGAAGTAAACGGCTTGGGGACGGAAAATCTGATCCACGCTTGTCTAGAAAATAATTCTCGTCTTAAAAAATTCATCTATATTTCGAGCCAAGCAGCGGCAGGGCCAAGTCAAAATGGGCGCAGCAAAAGGGAGTCCGATTCCTGTGAACCGGTTTCCTTTTATGGCCGGAGCAAGCGCGTGGGGGAAGAATCGGTTCTTATTCACGCTCATGAACTTCCCGTTCTCATCATTCGGCCTTCTGCCGTCTATGGGCCACGGGATAAAGATATCTTTGCCTTTTTCAAATGCCTCTCGAGAAGGATCAAACCCTGTCCGATAGGTCGGCAACAACACGTCAGCCTATGTTATGTGCAGGACATTGTCCAAGGAATTATATTGGCTGTTGAGACAGAGACGAAGAGCGGAGAAATTTTTTTCCTCTCTGACGGCAATGACTATCGGATGGGAGAGATCGGTGATATCGCTGCACAGGCAATGGGGATAACTGCTTTTCGCATTCGTGTTCCCAAACGAATGATATTGGGCATCGCCTGTTTTTCAGAATATCTCTCCAAATTGTTTAGGAGGCCTTTCCTCCTTAACAAAGATAAAGCAGAAGAAATGATCAATAAAGATTGGATTTGCGATATCACTAAAGCCAAGACCCTCTTAGGCTTTGAACCAACAGTGCCGCTCTCGGAGGGAGCCAGATTGGCATTTGAATGGTACAAAAAAGAAAAATGGTTATGACAGAAGAAGGAGTTGACTCAATGGATCTTTTTGAAAAGTGCGCAGAAGCTACGGAGTATGAATCCGGCTTGAAGCAACGTGGACACTATTTCTTTTTTCAGAAGCTCGAATCCCCGCAGGATTCTGAAGCGGTCGTCAACGGGAAGAGAGTCATCATGGTCGGCTCGAACAATTACCTTGGACTCACCAACCACCCCCGTGTGAAGGAAGCAGCGATTAAAGCCATTGAAAAATATGGCACCAGCTGTGCCGGTTCACGGTTTCTGAACGGGAATCTCGATATCCACGAAGAACTGGAAGAAAAGTTGGCGAGGTTCTTGCGGAAGGAAGCCGCCCTGGTCTTCGCGACCGGCTACCAAACCAATCTGGGAGCGATCTCTGCTCTCGTGGGCCGGAACGATGTCGCTATTATCGATATGTACGATCATGCAAGCATCATAGACGGCTGTCGTCTCTCCTTCGGCGAGGTTAAAAAATACAGTCATAATGACATGGATGCTCTCGAAACAATTCTCGAAGGAATCAAGGAAAAGAACAAATTGATCATCGTCGATGGCGTCTTCAGCATGGAAGGCGATATTGCCGATCTCCCTGCCATCGTGAAACTCGCCAAGGCCTACGGGGCGAGGATCATGCTGGATGACGCTCATGCAATCGGCGTTCTTGGAGATGGCGGGCGGGGAACGGCGGAGCATTTTGGCCTCGAAAACGATGTAGATCTTATCATGGGAACACACAGCAAATCCCTTGCCGCAATCGGCGGCTTTATCGCAGGGCCATCAGATGTGATAAGTTGGATTAAACACGTTGCTCGCCCGATGATATTCAGCGCCAGTCTTTCCCCATCCATGGTAGCATCGGCGAGTACCGCGTTGGACATCATTGAAGAACAGCCCGAATTAAGAGCCCAGCTTTGGAAAAATACGCACAAGATGCTGAAAGGATATAAAACGCTCGGGTACAATACAGGAACGAGCGAAACTCCGATCATCCCCATCGTTATTAAAGACACCATGAAAACTTACGAGATGTGCAAGCTCCTCTTCGAAAACGGGGTCTTTGTCAATGCGGTCATTAGCCCTGCAGTCCCGCAGGGACGAGAACTCCTTAGGACGAGTTACATGGCGACCCATACGGAGGAACAGTTGGATAAAGTCTTAGCCGCCTTTGAAAAGGTGGGAAGACAGGTGGGAGTGATCTGACGGAAACCGAAGACACGACGACATACCGCCTGCATAGGAAGGCTGGCTGTGAACTTAAATGCAACGGACAGAATAACTATACTGTATAACATCATCCTGGTTATTTTCACTTTTATTTTCAGAGCAAAGATCGCAGCCTACCCTTACCATCTCGCATTTAACCTCTCAGTTATCCTTATAATCCTTTTATTAAGCTTCGGAAGGAGGAGCAGTCTGTCGGTCTGTAAGGTGAGCCTGTGGTATCCATTGGTCCTATACAGTCTATTTTACTATCAGACCGGATTGATCAACAGGGTTGTCGTGCCCCAATTTCTTGATGGCTTTTTTATGAATCTGGATGTCTGGATCTTCGGCGACTTTCCCGCCTTTTTCCTCCGTGGGAAACATGGAAACGCATTCCTCGATGAGTTTTTCCACTTTTTCTACTTTAGCTATTATCTGATAATTCCCCTGACCGGCATTTTGCTATTCCGCAGGGATGTAAAGCTCTTCGAGGGCTTCGTTTTTCAGCTTTCCTCGTTGTTCTACCTCTGTTATGTCATCTACATATTCCTGCCGGTTGAGGGACCGATAGCATTGCGAAACGAATATTTTCATCAAGGTGGACTTTTTCAGACAATGATCGATTTTATTTACGCAGAGGGAGAAAATCCTGGCGCAGCCTTTCCCAGTTCCCACGTTGCAGTTATGTTTCTTGTAGCATGGTGGGGGAGCACGCATTTTGAAAGGATGAAAATCTTTTACTGGTTGGCCTGTCTGTTCCTGTCAATTGCCACCGTCTACTGCATGTTTCATTATGCCGTCGATGTTATTGCCGGGCTGCTACTCGGGGTTCTCGCAGTACTTACGTTTAATCGGGCACACATAAAGCACTATTACGGGGAGACCCGTCAAGGAACGTGCACGAAGTAGGGGATTACCGCAAAATGCCGGAGTGAAGTCCAAGAGCCCACCATCAGGGCGGCTACTTCGGCAATATCTTTTGGTGGCGCTTCTCCCCAGTCTGCATGTCTTTGCCGTACACCTCGATATAGTGGACTTTGGGTCCCGTCACTCCATCGGAGGCGTTGATGTACATCTTCTCTAAGATGGCCGGCCGGCCGTCGATGACCGCCTCGGCACGGACGGCGTCCTTCTCCTTCTTCACGGTGATCTTCTGCTCAGGGGCGGCCACCAGGGTCATTTTATAGCCGTTTACCGATTGGTCAGGCTTGATGGTAAAACCATAGGCCTTTTTATTCTCGAGCCAGGTGAGTTTCTCCCGGCGACCGTCCTTGGCGAGCAATACCCAGTAGGCAATCACCGGCTCCTTGGGATCCAGTTTGCCGTCGGCGGTGAGCTGGGCGTCGTAATGCACGACGTTGGCATTCTTGCTGCGCTCGATAATGAACAGCGGCGAAGTTTTCATCTGGGCCACGGCCGGCGCAGCCAGCAGAGCGAGAACGGCAAACCACCAAATTGTCTTTTTCATGGAACCTCCTTACCTGATATGGGTTTCACTGCAAGCCACAACATATGCGGCTGGTCTTCTTCAAATAATTGTATCAGTTTCAGGGTTAGACAACCAGTGTTTTTCTTGAGGCCCTGTCCGGTATTTCCGCAGGAAGGGCGCTATCGTCTCGGGCGCAGACGGTATCCACCCGTGAGCACTGCGCAGACTGATCGTATTGCACTTCATCTTTTAGCTTGAGATTTTGATCATTTCTGCTTATAGTGCTTTACAGTAAGTTTGATACTGGAGGAGAGAGCCGTGCCCACCACACTGGAGAGACTGCAGCAACTTTTCGTAGCCCGCTTTGATTACAATATTGAAAAACTTACGGTCACGACGACGCTCGAAAAATTAGGCCTCGATTCTCTCGATATGGTCGATTTTTTGTTTGATATCGAGAGTGAATTCAATATTAAAATTCCTGACCGAGAGTTCAAGGTAACGACAATACAGGACATGGTAGATGCTCTGGACCGGTTCATCTCGGAACAATATTCGGAACAAAGTGTAGGATCTTCACGTAATAATTGACCTCAATATGTATTATCTATGAAACGGAGAGTTGCCGTCACAGGGCTGGGCATTATTTCCCCTTGTGGGAATAATATCGATGATTTCTCATTCAATATCATGGCCGGCAAGTCCGGTGTCAGAAGAATCTCTTCAGCCTATTCAGGCCTGCTTTCAGTGAAGATTGCCGCTGAAGTCGATTTTAATCCTCTCGATTATTTCATTAAGAGACAAGTGTCCACTATGGACCGTGTCAACCAATTCGCTTTAGCCGCCGCTTCTCAAGCATGGAAAGATTCGGAACTGTCTCTCGATGCGAAAGAGAAAGAGCGAGCGGGAGTATATGTCGGTTGCTGTATGGGCGGGGAAAGTACCATAGAGGATTTATACGATCGACTATTTAAGCATAACGCAGACAGGGTAAAACCACTCACCGTGCTCATGGCGATGAATAACGCTTCCGCTTCGTATATATCGATAGCGTATGGTCTCCAAGGGCCATGTTTGACGCTTTCCACTGCCTGCGCTTCCTCGGCAAATGCTATCGGGGAGGCTTTCCGGCAAATCAGAGACGGATATGTGGACGTGATGCTCGCAGGAGGGACCGAGGCCTTCTTGACCTATGGAGGTTTCCGAAGCTGGGAATCTCTCAGGGTGCTCGCTGAGGAAGACCGTGAAGACCCGTCAAAATCCTGTAAGCCATTCTCCAAAAACCGTACCGGTTTAGTACTGGGTGAAGGTGCTGCCATGGTGGTGCTCGAGGAAATGGAAAGCGCCGTAAGACGACGAGCACCAATTTATGCGGAGCTCATGGGCTACGGTTCCACATCCGATGCCGGTCATATTACCAGGCCCTCTATCGAAGGGCAAGCACGCGCGATGGAGGAAGCAATCAAAGAGGCAGGCTTATTGTCTGAAGATATAGACTACATCAATGCTCACGGGACGGCAACTTATTGGAATGATCTATTGGAGACACAGGCAATAAAGAAGGTGTTCGATGATTATGCCTGCAAAGTTCCCGTCAGTTCTACAAAATCGATGCATGGCCATAACATGGGAGCAGCTGGCGCCATTGAATTTATTGTTTCACTGCTTGCGATAAAAGAGCAAGCAGTTCCCCCGACGATTAACCTTGACGAGCCTGACCCGGAGTGCGACCTCGACTACGTCCCGAATATTGGCCGTAAGGGGGTGACGGTGAATACTGTGATGACAAATGCTTTCGCTTTTGGGGGAACCAATGCAGTGCTCATTGCCGGGAAGATGGAAGAATAGACCGTGCGTGAGGGAAAAGAATATGGTCCATCTCGGGAATACCAGTTTAGGGCGATACGGACCGCAAAGCTTAGGGATTGGCAGATCGGAGAATGAGTGGTGACGTACTCACCGGTTTGTTCCTACAATGAATGGGACCCGCTCGAGGAGGTCGTGGTCGGGCGCCTCGAGGGCGCCATGATTCCGACCAGACACCTCACGGTCACCTTCAACATCCCCCAGAGGGTGATGAGGATCTATAAGCTGGTCGCCGGGCTTCCCTATCCCAAGTTTCTGGTGCGCCCAGCCCAGCGCGAGCTGGACGAGTTCATTCACATTCTCGAGGCGGAGGGCATCACCGTGCGCCGGCCGGTGGTGAAGGACTTCTCCGTCACGTACAAGACGCCGCACTGGCAGTCGAAGGGCTTCTGCTCGGCCTGCCCGAGAGACGGGCTTCTCGTCGTCGGCGATGAGATCATTGAGACACCGATGGCCTGGCGGTCTCGCTACTTCGAGGTGGATGCGTACCGCCCGCTGCTCAAGGAGTACACGGCGAGAGGGGCGAAATGGACCACCGCGCCGCGTCCTGCGCTGGTCGATGCGCTCTACAACCTCGACTATCGCCTCCCCGAGCCGGGCGCTCCGATCCCCTTCGTCGTGAACGAGTATGAGCCCGTCTTTGACGCCGCCGACTTTATCCGCTGCGGCCGGGACCTGTTCGGCATCCGCAGCAACGTGACGAACGAGTCCGGCATTCACTGGCTCCGGACTCACCTCGGCGACAGATTCCGCATCACCCTGATTGAGACCCGCTGTCGCCAGCCCATGCACATCGACTCGAGCATTATGCCGCTCGCACCTGGGAAGCTGTTAGTCAATCCGGACTATATTGATCCGAGCCGGCTCCCGCCTATGTTTGCCTCGTGGGACATCCTCATCGCCCCTGAACCTAACCCCATCCCGCGGCGCATCCCCTCGATGTGCGGCCGCTGGCTTAGCATCAATGTGTTGATGCTCGATGAGAAGCGAGTCATTGTGGAGCGGTCGCAGGAGTCTATCATCAAGAAGCTCAAGGACTGGGGCTTCGAGCCAATCCCCTGTTCGTTTGCCAACTATGCCCCCTTCGGCGGTTGCTTCCACTGCGCGACTCTCGACGTGCGGAGGAGAGGCGAGCTACAGTCGTACTTCTGAGCGCCAACTTTTCAGGTGAGCCACCTCAGACGCCGCAGTGTAAGGGCGGTTACTTCTGCACGATCTTTTGGGAGCACTTTCCTCCCGTCTTCAGGTCTTTTCCGGACAGCACGATATAGTGGACTTTGGGCCCCATCAGGCCGTCGGAGGAATTGATGTATATCTTCTCTAAAACGGCCTGCCTGCCGCCGATGAGTACCTCGGCACGGATGGCGTCCCCCTCTTTTTTCACGATGATCTGCCGCTGAGGGTCGCCCCTCAAAGTCATTTTATAACCGTCTACCGACGAGTCCGGCTTAATGTCGAAGCCATAGCCCTTCTTTTTCTCTATCCAGTTGAGTTCCTCCCGGCGGCCATCCTCGGCGCGTATGACCCAGTAAACGATCACCGGCTCCTTGGGATCCAGTTTGCCGTCGGCGGTGAGCCGGGCGTCGTATTGCACGACGTTGGCGTCCTTGTTGTGCCCGATGATGAACAGCGACTGAGTTTTTTTATGGGCCGTGGTCGGAGCAGCAGCCTTCTCATGAGCCGGAGAGGAAGCTGGCTTCTTTTCCTCCTGTGTTGCGCAGCCGACAAAGGAAAATGACACGACCAGTAATGCAAGAACTACGAACCACCCTATTGCCTTTTTCATGGGACCTCCTCCCTGGATAAGAGTTTCACTGCAAACCACTTTGCCTTGAGGCATCACGTTATCGGGTTATAAAGCGCCTGCGGTTCCGACCCGTTTCAGATTCTTGCGCAGCCTACGGTGTTTTATCGCTCCCTCAACTCTCTCGCATACTTCTCTTATATAATTTACTTCTGACTGGTCAAGTTCTTCACCAGTACCATCTACGGCTTTCCTATTGAGTTGGAAGCCCCTGCAAATGGTTGGGGATTCATCAGGCCTTTGAAATATCGTTTACGGGTGGATAGATTCACTCCGGCGTACACTTGGCAACCGAGCAGAGTCCGTTTCCATGGACTCATGCCCAGAAATCGTTTCATCATTGCGCCAAAAGAATAGGCTTGTCTGTTCAGGCGGGCGAAACCGTTAATGAGCTCGGCGGCAGTCATGCCCTTTGGTTGAAAAAGGAGTGTATCCGGAGGATATCCACGCAGCCACCAGTCGCGCACAAACAGCCTGCCTTCGCTTAAGAGACGCTTATATAAACGTGTTCCCGGATAAGGAGTGACAATCCTCAGTTCGAAACAATCCATACGACTCCTCATTATAAACTCAAGGGTCTGCTCGAACACATCCTTGTTTTCGTAATCAAAGCCAAAAACAAACGCGCCCAGTATACCGAAGCCTTCGCCGTGGAATCGACGCATGGCTTCATAGAAATCGATCCTCAGGTTCTTTATTTTTGTCACCTCATCCTGTGTTCCCTTCTGTACCGATTCGAACCCGATCAAAAGCCCCAGGCACCCCGAACGTCTCATCAATCCCAGCAGCTCCAAATCCTCAGCTAATGACACAGTGCCTTGCGCCAGCCATCGCCGCCGAAGAGGTATCATTTCAGTAAAGAGCTTTTTGGCAACATTCCGGTTCAGTCCAAGGGCGTCATCAACGAAGAAGAGGTGAGGGGAATCAATAGACTCGATCTCGGCAATCACCTCCGGAACCGGCCTGACTCGATATTGCTGTCCCATTGTCTGGCCAATGGAGCAGAATTCGCAATCGTACGGACATCCTCGGGATGTCTCGACTCCTATCGGGATCGGAATATAACCTTTACCTTTGGTTCCGGGGAAGAGATCTCGCCGCGGTATTGGCAGGCCCTGGAGATCGGTCATATTACCGGCCCGATATAGCCTTTGCATCCGCCCTGACGCGGCGTCCGATAGAAGTTGTGGCCAGACACCCTCCGCTTCTCCCACAACTACCGCGTCTGCATGTTCTAAAGCTTCCTCAGGCAATACCGTGGGGTGTATTCCTCCCATCACCACCTTCACAGACTTCCGGCGATAGGTGTCAGCGATATCATAGGCTCTTAGCACAAGGTCCGTCATGACGGTGATACCCACCAAATCCACGTCTTGGTTCGTGTCGTCGGGAGCAAAGGCTTCCTCGACAATTGTAACCGTGTGGCCGGGCGGGGTAAGCGCCGCCAGAAGAGGCAGATTTACCCTCTGAAGCTTGAAAGGGCCGGCCAAAGTGTCTTCACGCTGTTCATGCGGTGCGATAAGTTTTATTTTCATTATTCAGACTTGTCATCATTGCCGACAGTTCTTGACACGCCCCAGCCTGCATCTGGTGGCGTAGGTATCATCTTCACCGCGTAATCGCCGAGTCCATGAAGAGAGCCGCTTATATGGTAACGCTCCCTGCCGTCCTCCGCGGTCAATTAGTCCTCTTCGAGAAACCGGCGGCAGACATTCGCGATGTTGAAGGTCGCCGAGCCGTTCTGAACCGGCATCAGCCTCCGCAATTCGTCCATATCGAAGTCCGAGTAGGTTTCCTTACCGAGCGCAATGCCGACGAAAGCAGTCGACGAAAATCGAGTGATCAGGACATCGCAGTTCGCGATCATTTCTTCCGCGCTGCCGGTTGCGAACACCATGGCTCCAGGCGCATACCGGCGGATTTCCCGGGTGGCGCGCTCGACCTTTTCGCTCGGGTGAAGCTTGAAGATAAGTTGCCTTCCGCCGGCGAGCTCGACAGCTTTTCGGATGAAGGCCTTGCGGTCCTCGCCCTGGAGTGTCTCCCTCATCGCCGACGTACAAACAAGCACGTAGTGCCTATGGGGAAAGTCGTTGCCGGAATATCGCCCGTAGTCATCGAAATTGGGTATTCCCGTGACGACGATCTTCTCGGGGTTCACGCCTTTTCGGATGAATAAGTCGCGGTATCCATCGCTTGCGACGCAGAAAGCCCGGTATGCATCACTGAGACCGGTCGTTGAATTACCCGCAAACCAGAGTGGAAGGAATCGGAGGCGCTTGACGAGATGGAACATCATGGATTCCGGGTCCGTAATCCCTTCCTGAACCAGCACGATCCTGTTGTCTCGAATGTTCTTCTGAAGATACACGTCCGAGCAGGTAACCACCAGGTCGTAGGACCGATTCCTTCCCTGGTAGTCGATGGGGAGGCCATGATCCTGAAGATACTTCAGGCAGCGTCCCGCCAGTTTATTTCCTGAGATCGTGAACTCGATCAACCCGAGTTTTCGAAGAAACTCGTCAAAGCCGTGGACGTAGTAGGGCGAGAAGGAGTGCTCGTACTCGCGCAGGTGCTCGGAGACCTGATGCATCTGGGTCGTCTGATTCATCGAGCCACATATAAAGAAAATCCTTTTTCTCATCGCGCACCTCCCGAGGTGGCCTGGGAGCACCGACGCCTGGGCGCATGGCGGTCATTCTCCCGGGGCAGATGATACGATACTGTCTTCCCGCAATTTTCGCATTCGCCTACCGCCTGTGTACCCAATCGCAGCGAAGACAGGTCGGAAACCCGCTATAGTCCAATCTTCCAAATTTCCTTCTGATCGCGGACAATACAGTCCCATTCCAGACTTCCATGAGACTCTGGAAGTTCAGATCTCCTACGCCCTGAACTCCATTGTAATCCATGCAACAGGTAACGGCCCTGCCGTCGAAGAGCACCGACAGGGCTGCCCATGGGTAAAAACAGACAGAGACTATCCTTTCTCCTATACGGTTGTATGCCCTGCCACCTCCAAAGTTTTCCAAAGATATGAGATTCAGGCAGTCGCCGGCCCTCTTGTCCAAGACAGAGCGCCACATAGATTGAAACTCCTCTGTTTTGGCCCCATTGGTTTCCTGAGGCAGGTATTGAAGGATCAACTTCGGAGTCCTCTTTTTCAGTTCCCTCCTTATCCTCACAAACTCCCTGACGTTGTTAAGCGCCACCTTAAAATCCAGCCGTCTCATGGTGGCGTGATACGATTCTTCGTCGGTGCCGTAAAAACTGATCTTCATCGTGTCCAATCCCGCATTAATGATCTTTCTCGCTGTCTCAGGGAACAGCAGCGAAGCATTGGTTACGATATAGGTATGCTTAATCCCGCAGGTCTTTGCGAGCGTGATTCTTTCAGACAATAATGGATCCAGAAGCGGTTCACCAAACCCGTGCAAATGCACAACGGGTTTTCGGCTCGCGCTTGACAGTTCTTTCATGATCTTCTCGAATAATCCAAACTCCATGAAGCCGCGTTTTCGGGTTAGCGTCTCGCGAGGGCACATGACACACTGCGCATTGCAGCAGTTTGTATTCTCGATCAGGATCACTGCGGGCAACGGAAGATGGTATCGGTAGTACGGATAAAAGAGCAAAGGAGACTTGGCCAATGACAAAAGGCCTCTGGTTATCTTGTCCCGTGCATTGAGAATCATGTTGCTTCATTGCTCCATGTGGTTGTCATGATCCCAAGAACGATCCGGATAATTGTCTTCACCTTGCTCATGGGGTGCGAGTTTTTTTTCATCATTGAGCCTTAGCGCCGTTGCCGACAGGTCGCGAAACGCCCCAGCCTGCATCCGGCGGTGTATGTATCATCTTCACCACGTAATCGCCGAGTCCATGAAGAGAGCCGCTCATATAGTAACGAACTCTGTTGTCCTCGGCTGTCAAAGAGAAAATCGATTTGTCGTAAGGACGAACCCGCGAAGATATTGGTACGCTCATCAGGTCGAGAAGGGTCGCAAAATTGTTGAGATGAGAAACCCTGATGCCGGGTGGAATGCCGGCTAAGAGTCCTTTCTTGCTGTATCGCTCACCTGATACGAGAAAATCGGGCACATCGACGATCACCTTGTCAGGCTTCATATGGGTATACACTTGCCCATGTTCCGCTAAGGTCTGGCCATGGTCCGATGTGTACAGAATAACATAGTTCTGATTTGTCGTTTCTGAAACAAACACCCGGAAGAATTCATCCACTTGAAAGCGGATCCCATTGTCATAGGTATTAACGAGCTTTTCGCGTCCAGCCGCGCTGGGGTCAATGGGCTCCGATGCTTCCATAACCGGCTTCCAAATCGTCGAGGCCATATCGTCCGGATATCTATTGCGATAGTGGAAATGGAGACCCTTCTTGTTGATGAGAACGAAATAGCCTCCTCTTTCATTCAGGAGACTGCTGAGAAGGCGGGCTATGCCCAAATCCTTCGTAGTGTCGAGATCGACGTGGCGCTCCTTGAACGCCTGATCGGTCATCCACCGGTCTAGGGATCTCACGGGACCATTCCCGGCCGCTTTCATGAGCGGAAAAAGGTAGCCTTGATTGATGTCAATGTAGATCGTCTCGTAGCCCATTTTCTTTGCGTAATCAAAAATGGTCGGGTTCTTGTCGGTTCGAAAGGCGTCGTCGGGAAAGGCATTATGACCGGTAATTAGATAGGCATTGCTGATGTAGGAAAAGGAACCGGCCGCAACACAAATGCCAAGATTTTTGAGAAGGCCCTGGCTTTCGAGGGATTGAAGGAACGGTGTGGTGGCACGCGGGTAGCCATTCAGGCTGAGATTGCTGCCGCGAACTGACTCATCGATGACATAGATGATGCTGTCGCGTGGCCTTTCGGAGGCGTGAGCTGGAGGCAGGTCGTCTCGCGGTCCATGATACTCGTGGAGGTTTTCAAACTCGTAATGAAGTGTGGAGCGGAGGAAGGAGGTCAGGGGATTCAGATGGAAGCTGCGTTCCGGCACGTGGAGGAAGAGGGCATAATTGGAAGTGAGGAGGAAGATTACCGGCACGAGGCTGAGGGCGAGAGACTTTCGGAAAGTGGACCTGAAGGGGACGAGGATCAGTGCGGACAGAACGAGTATGTAGGGGAAAGCATGCAAGAAGATGAGCGGGTTGAGGAAGCTTTCGATGGCTTCTGTCCGATGGTCCCCGCCGACAGTCAGCGCGAGAAACAGGTCGGTGCCGGTCATGAACTGGGATAGAGTCTGCCAGTAGGAGAATTGGACTACCACAACGAAAATAGAAAGAAGGAGGACGGCCGCGCGGAGAATTCTGGGGAAGAGAAGGATGAGATAGAAGAGGGCAACTACCTGCAGGAAGACCAGCGTGAAGACGCCCGAGAACTTCATGGCGCCAACGACAGGGAGCAAATGCAGCAGGGCTCGGTAATCGCTGAACCTGAAAATGGGATCAATGAGGACCGCGAGCGTCGCCGCGACCAATGCGGTAATAGCGCGTGGATAGGTTGCTTGCGTGATGGCGCGAAGAGGGTACTTTGCTATCACTGGCCCTCCTCCCAATTGGTGGCTATTATACCCAAGATGAAGACCACGGCTGCAAAAACCCCTATGATCGCCGAGTATCTCAGCGCGGCCATGTGGTCGTTAAATACCATGGACGCCCGTAGGCCCTCGTTCACGTAATATAAAGGCAGTATCCGGGCGACCGTCTGCATGAATCCCGGCATCATCTCGAGAGGGAAGAAACTCCCCGAGAGAAACATCATCGGGAAACTAATGGCGTTTGCCGCGGCCGCGGCGCTTTCCGCGTCCTTGGCGAAGCGGGTGAGAATCATCCCGATTCCGACGAACGCGAAAACATCAAGCACAATAAACAGAGGGAGCCAGGCATCTATGTGCAGGTTAATTCTAAATACGGCGTAGCTCACCAGCAGCATCGCCATTGTGGATATAACCGCAAGTATGAACTGGTACAGGATGTTGGACAGGATCCAGTCGGTGCGGGTGATTGGCGTGGTAGACAGCTTCCGGATGACGCCCTTCTGCCGCAGCTCGGTGTTCAAGTTCACCGTGCCGAACAGGCTCAAAGTCATCACAGACATGGCGATAATGCCGGGGACGAAGAAATCGATGAACCGATACTTCTTGGCGAGTATCGATGTCTCGGCCGATCGGATGAAGGGAGGCTTCCCGGACATTTTCTGGTTTATCCCGGCGAAGACCGAGTTCAGGATTTGCATCTTCATGGACACGAAAATAGAGCTGGGGTCGTATAGGTATGTGAGGGTAACAGATGCGTCTGGGTTGTGGAGCGCCATCCTCTGCATGAAGGACCCTTCATAGCCTTTGGGAATCATGAGGACAAGGTTCAGCTTGTTGTCCTTGGTGTACTGTGTGGCGTTGATGGCGGGGTCGATCTTGATTACATTGAACCTCCCATCGATATCGAGCGTCTTGACGAGCTGCGCAGAGGAGTCGGTGTGGTCGAGGTCTTGCACGCAAAGGTCGAAGCTCATGTTGTCCTGTTTCATGAAAAGAGCGCCGAACACGAGTATCAGGATTATGGGGAACGCAATCATGAAGAACAGTGTCGACCTCGCGCGGTAGAAGCTCTTGATGCTCACGATGAGATTTGCGACGACGATGCGTGGGTTCATTCCGCTACCCCCCCGGCAGGGTTTTTGCGGAGCGCCTCACCGGTAAGCTTAAGGAAGACCTCTTCGAGGTTGGGCTTGCGAACGTCCAGGCTGAGCAACAGCGCCCCGCCGTCCTTAATGGTGTTCAGTATTTTCTGGACGTCGTCCATGTGCTCCACCCTGACCTTGATGTCTTCATGGTTGTCATGGACCGGTTCGAAGCCCATGGTCCGGACGATTTCAATGGCTTTTTCATCGACGGGTTTTAGCGTGAGAACCAGGTAATTCGCGTTGCTTTCTATGAGCGCATCGGGAGAGCCCATCGCGATGATCTTCCCCTTCGAGATTATGGCGACCGTGTCTGCAAGAAACTCCGCTTCCTCCATGTAGTGCGTAGTGAGAAATACCGTCTTCCCTTTATTCTTCAGGCCCAGCAGTAGTTTCCACACCTCGCGCCGGGCGCGGGGGTCGAGCCCCGTGGACGGCTCGTCGAGGAACAGGACCTCGGGGTCGTTCACGAGCGCAATCGCGATTCCGAGGCGCTGCATCAAGCCCCCGGAGAGGTTCTTGTACTGTTCTTGGGCCTTGTCCGTGAGGTTCACGAGCTCTATCAGCCCGTCGACATCGGTTTTCCTGCAGCAGAAAAGACGTGAGAAGTACTGGATGGTCTCCCTGACTGTTATCCTGTCGAATGAGCTAAAGCCCTGTGGGAGGACGCCGATGCGGGGGACGATTTCGTGCTTTCTTTTGGTGACGTCCATCCCGAGAATACTCGCTTTTCCCGACGTGGGCGTGCGGATTGTGTCGATGATCTCGACAGTAGTGGTTTTCCCGGCGCCGTTCGGGCCCAGCAGGGCGAAAACTTCGCCTTTCCTGACGTTGAACGATATGTCGTCGACCGCCAGTAATTCCCCGTAGCGCTTCGTCAATTTCTCGACTTCTATTGCGTATTCAGCTTCTTTAGCCATGGATCGAACTTTTGCCAATATGTGATACTGCTAAAAAAATCTCTGCCCAGCCTCATCGATGCTGCCGATTCAAGAGGGCGATGGAAAGGCACATCTTCCGCTGAGGAAGCGAACGTACCCATAGGGTCCGGCCGGCAGCCATGGGAAACCGCACCCGGGCCTTCCCTGATAAGCCCACCGGAAAGGTATACCCGCCATTCCCCCATACCGCCCCCTCTGTCGATGGATAGACGGTGATTTGCCGCGGATCTACCAGATGGAATGCACATCCCAGTGCCTTGACAGCAGCTTCCTTGATAGACCAGAGCAGGGCTGATGCCATTTTCAAATCTCCGCCAGCCAACCTCAAGGCATGTTGAAGCTCTTGTGGATGGAAGACCCGGTGGAAGGGGTATCCTCTTTGAAATTCATCGGTCCCTGCCACATCGATGCCGATATCAGATTCATCTCCGCAGAGAGCGGCCCATATTTTTCCTCCGCCTTCGCTAAAAGAAATGGCCCGCCCCTCACATTCTCCCAGCAGTTGCGGCCTGCCAAGCGCGTCGTGGGCTACCTGAATTGATAAATCCGCTCTGCTGGAAAAACGACGGTCTGCCCAGGGAGAACTTTTCGTCCGCATAAAATGCTCTCGCAGAATAGATACCAAATGAATCTTATGTGCCGCCCAGCTTGCTCTGTGAACTGCGGTGTCGTCAGTTTCACAATACGAGCACGCATATAAGACGGTTCCTCTCTGCTGAGGAAAACTTACGGCTTTGACGGTTATGTCCTGGCAATCTCCTATCACATCCGCTCCCACTTCTTACGAACTGTGTTTTACTCCGAAACTTTTTGCATGCGCATACCATAAACCTGCATGATGGTACGGCCTTGATCGTCAATTCCTCTGGCGTTCCAGACAGAACTTTTCTCATCCTCCATCCGCATTCGAGCCTCTACGGTTATCTGTTCTCCCTTTCGGCATTTTCGCCAAAATCTCATCTCGCCAACCTCTACGGGAATCATTGCCTGTCGCTGCGCCGGAGCCATTGCAGCTATGTAGAAGCCAGTCAACTGCATAAGCGCCTCGAAAAGATAAGGTGAGTATTGGTACTGTGCGTTTTTCAGATGTGCGAAATCACTTGCCTCGCGGCAGGTGGTGCGGCCCCGCACCACCCCTGTACCTGCGCCGTCAAGAAAGTCTATTACACGGTACCTTCCGTCAAGGCCGCTGTGGTCTTTGTACCATCTAAGCACCTTTTTATTATCCATAGGCCTCGTCTGCAATTCGTCCATCCGGATCGGGAAATCAGAGAACCCATCCCCTAAATTCCCTTCGCCGCCATCAAGAATTACCTGGCCTGTGCAGTGTGGTGTAAAGCGGTCTGTCAATCTTCCTGTGGGTGACATCTCCTGTGCTGAAAGAGAAACTTCACACATTGTCTCTCCAGGTATAGCATCTACTCGACGGCAGGATATCCTGCAAGGCCGTGGAACCCCGGGTGGGCATTGGATCATGTCTATGAGCCGCACCTGGCGCACTCCCCGCACGTAGAGGTGGGGATACAGGATCCGGGCGGCTTCCATGAATGTTTCCAGAACCATCGCCGCTGAAACCAGAGGATGCTTGACGAACTTTAAAGGCTTGTGGTCCGCTATCCAAAGGTCCTTCTCCACAGAAAATGACCTCACTGCTTCCAGCTGCCCCTGACGCATATCCATGCTTGTGATTTCCTCTATCATGGGTAGATTGTCGCGGCTGAAGGCAACCGTACCCCCATCCAGTTCTCCCTTGAGCGGAGAACGGATGATATCACTGAGCCGTGCCATCTTCACAGCCGGCAGTCTCCTCATGAACATCACCCAATCATCGTCGGCGGACGCCACAAAAAGCTCTCTCAAGAAAAGTCCTGCAAGCTCGTTTATGTGGATGTACCCCACACCCTTTCGTTTCAACGTTTCGCGTACTTCCGGATCATCGGCCATGCCAGCCCCCTCGATGGGCGGAAGCATCAAAGCCTTGAAACGTACAGCCTTATTTTTGGGGCCCAGATATCTGATTAACGCAGACATCATCCGGTTTGCTGCAGCGTAGTTCACTTGGCCGGCATTGCCCTGTATCGCCGCTACCGAGGACAGGCCCACGAAAAACTTCAATCCCGCCTTCTCTGCTGCTGAAAATAGATTCCAGGCCCCGAGGAATTTAACGTCCGTGACCATGGAGAAATCATCCGGCGTCATTTGGCCGAGGAACCCATCCCTCAATACCCCGGCACCGTGAATGATTCCATCGATCCTGCCATAACGCCTTGTCACTTCAGTCATGATCGCGTGAACCGCCTCGGGGTCGGTCACATCGCAGGTATAGTATGCTGCATCGATCCCTAATGAGTGTAAATCCGCCAGGGTCTGGGAAATCTCCTCTGCTTTGCGGCCCGAAGTATTCGACTCAGAAAACGACCCCCCCGATGCCATTTTTGCAGAATGGATTGCTGTATCCATTGGAGTCCTTCCCAGGAGGACGAGGCGCGGCCTAAAGGGCGCAAGGCTGCGAGCCAGGTGAGCGCTGATACCGGACGCACCCCCGGATATAACTACAATATCTCCAGGATTAAGATTTAAACTTGAAACATTTTTGAAAATAGACGGAGCCACATGTCCCTCTAAAATGAAAACCTCTCCAGAACGATGAATCATCTCCACCGCGGTGTATCCTCTGTCCAGAGCGCTGCGTATGGCTTCGCGCAGATCGGCAGCACTGTAGATTTCCAGTGTGCGAAACTGAACCGATGAGTATTCCTGCGATGCGCTCAGGAACATTCCGAGCAATCCTTCTTCCGGCAACCGACCGAGAGTCTCGGCATCATCTCTGCTATGAATAAGCACGACGAACTTCTTAGCCGGTGACTGAAGAAATGCCTGCAGCGGTAAGAATAGTCCCCTCAAGAGCCGTGAAGCATCAGTTATGCCTCTTAACTTTCCTGACCAACCTTTAGGCAAGATGATGACCATCCCGGCCAGGGATGCCAAACTCGATATTCTCTGTGATACCTTACAAGAACCGTCATCCTTCAAGATATCATAACCTTCTTGTCCAGCACTCTTCCCCTGCATAAATAGCATTGGAATTATGTCAACCCCATAATCCTCCCGGAATATAGCTTCGACATTTTGGGCAATCTCGTCATCTCTGTCAGGTGAAAGAAAAAGCACCGATTCGCCTTGGTTCAATTTTATTGGAGCGGAGGCCGACAGCTCCGCAGGAGCGCTCTTGAATACGAGCCGCTTCAAGCTCGCCTCATCCTGAAAGGGCTTCAGGGTTTCATCTTGAACTAAGCCGGGTTCGGCCGTCTTGGCTGCAGGCTGCAGGCTGGTATTTCCCTGCCTGGCGACTATCTTGGATATCCTCTGGGCGATGTCTCTCACGGTGCGGACATTTATAAAATCCTCCAGTTCGATAGTGATTCCGAAGTGACGTTCTGCGGCATCCATGATTATGGGAAGACGGCTGGAGCGAATGGAGAGATCTCTTCTGAGATCCATATCGGGTTGAATCTCGTCCCTGTTGAATCCTGTGGCGTCCATAATAATTTGAATAAGTGCTTCTATGTGGTCCTGATGCTCAGGCGTCTCGGCGAAGGCAGGGGAGTCCTGTCGGTTTGCGGTGTTACGGTCAGATGCGGGAGCCTTACTGAATGTAGAGAGTAAAACAACTTTCGGTTCTCTGCGAGCCTTCAGATGCCCTTGAACGAAGAGCTGTGCAAGGGCGGTCTTGTGAGAGATGCACTCTGCAGAGGGTATGCAGGTCTGGATGCATTCCGATTCAGGGAGCGTGTCGGTGATGAGATTGCTTAATATATCGCCAGGACCGACCTCCACGAAGAGCCGGATTCCATAGTCGCTCCAAAGGGTCTGGACGTTATTTCTCCAATGGACGGTGGACTCCAGGTGGGCCATGAGGATTCGCCTGATCTCACCGGAGTCCGATGGATACGGCGCCATAGTCGTGTTGGAGATGACGGGTATCTCCGGAGAATAAAATTGAATGGAGGCAACATACTCCTCCAGTTCGTCATGGATGACCCGCATGAGAGGAGAGTGGAAGGCCATGCTCACCCGCAAGAGGGTGCACCGGTATCCCATCTCTTTCACTCTTTTGCCGAGACGTTTGACCGCGTCGGTCCTGCCGCTCAGGACGACCTGGTTCGGTGCATTGATGTTGCCGATGTGGATATTTTCCTGTCCCTGTATCATTTCTTTCAGCAGTTCCATAGGGGCATCCACTGCCGCCATTACACCGGGATCAATATTCGCAGCGGCCGCCTTGTCCATACAACGGGCACGCTTGTTTACAATTCGGAACCCATCTTCCATGGAATATACGCCGGCTATGCACAAAGCTGTAAGTTCTCCCAGACTGTGACCGGCCATAGCCATAGGGTGGATGCCAAGGGCGATGAGGTGGCGAGCAATAGCGTGTTCCAGGGCGAAGAGGGCAGGTTGCTGCCAGCGGGTCTTCTGAAGGTTCTCCTCTCGATCGTGGAACAACAAGTGCAGGAGGTCGAAGTCTGCTGCTGCTGCCGCCCGATCCATCCACTCCTTGATGACGGGAAAAGATTCGTAGAGTGACCGCCCCATTCCTCCATAATGCGTCCCCTGCCCGGGAAATACAAAGGCGAGCTTTGGCACCGGCAAATCACCGGGGCTTATAAATATTCCCTGCTGGGCCAGGGACCGCATCCTTTTGGGTGAGAGGATTCCCGCATCGGCGAGGGCGGCGGACTTCTCGATGACCGTGAGAGCTTCTTTCTCGGACTGTGCCACAATGGCCATCCGGTAGTTGCGGCCTTCCATGTCAGCCTGGAAGAAAGAGACGCCTTCCAGCATCGGAAGGTCGTTCACCGTCTCACCGGTAATACTACCCTCCCTGCCCGGGGAGACCAAAATAGTATCCACTTCGTCCAGGTCCTGCTCCACCTGTACAACGTAATTTGTGCCTCCAAACCCGAAGGCATTGACCTGAAGCCTTCTTGGCTGGCCGATCCTGCACTTCCAATCCAGCGGTTCCGGGGCGATGAGGAGCCCTGATCCTTCCAGGGTCATTTCCGGGTCTGGATGCTCATAATTTAGAGTCGGAGGGAAAACCCCCGTCTTCATGGCCATGACTCCTCGAATGAGGTTGTTAATACCCGAGGCGCCCAGAGTGTGTCCGATCTGCGACTTGAATGAGGTAAGCACGGTGCGCTTGGAGGAATTGAAAAACATCTTCAGGGCCCGAACCTCCTCCAAGTCCCCTTGCCGGGTACTCGTGGCATGGCATTCCACCAGGTCCACTGCATCCGGCCCGTAGGGCAACCCGCGGAATGAGGCGCGGATGGCGATCTCCTGGGTGACATTGGATGGCTCCACCATGCCCAGATGGTTGTTGCTCGCACCCATGCCGGTGATTATAGCGTGGACAGCCGCACCTCTTGCGCGGGCCAGGCTTTCCCGCTCGATGACGATCATGCCCCCACCTTCGCCGAGGACCATCCCGTCTCTTTCAGCATCGAAGGGGCGAGAGGTCTGGTGAGGGGGTCTTTCCCGTCCCGACAGCCCGTAAAGTGCGCCCAATGCCGAGAATTCCAGAAAATGCAAGTGGGTGAGATTATCTTCACCGCCCCCGACGACGGCGGCATCGATGATGCCATTCCTGATCATCTGGATGGCGCTGTGGATAGCCACCAGTGAGGTCGCGCAAGCTGCGGAGACAGAATGGCTGGGCCCCATGAACCCATACCGGTTGCATATGAAGCCGGCCGCTGCGCAGTTGAGTCTGCCCAGGAGTGTGGTGTCGTCCGGGGCCATGCGTCCGGACTTCACCTCGCGTTCGATGGCGATTTGCTGATCCGGCGTGAGGTGAACAGCCCTTTTGACAGCGTCAAGGATATCATGAACGTACGCCCTGATGATCACATTGGTGAGGGTTCCCGCCGCCTCACCCGAGTTCTGGGAGACGATGACTG
>Ga0182021_10001086_pt1 | contig 30863 bp, 27 predicted proteins | sample 612E3MmetaG_FD_120493 | JGI IMG/M metagenome (GOLD analysis project Ga0182021, IMG submission 120493) | Permafrost microbial communities from Stordalen Mire, Sweden - 612E3M metaG (Illumina Assembly) | ecosystem: Environmental > Terrestrial > Soil > Wetlands > Permafrost | place: Sweden... | reverse complement strand
GCTTGTGGTCACGTCGAGCAGCAACGGTAGCCGTACCAACAGCAGCTGCATCTCCTGACGCTGCTGTAGTCGGAGCAGTGGCGTCAAAAGCAAGGATGGTGGCATCGGTGGCGGGGGCCTGACCGCTCGACCCGGCAACGTTGGAGGTGCCGAGCGTGATGCCCGGCGCAGCAAAGACACTCGTTCCGAGGTCTTGCTTGGTGATCCGTGTTGCGCTCATGCGATCCCTTTCTACGTCGTGTAGCTTGCCACCAGACTCGCATCTGGACCGGGCTCATTGCCTGTCTCGAATGTTACCACGTTGGCTGCCAGTGTAAAGTCGTTCCCGGCACCGACCCTCATCAAGAGACCGTCCCGGAATAGCAGCAACGACGTGGCCGGCGATGGCGTGTGAGCCAGGGTAAAGACGGCGTTGGTGCCGTTGATGTTGCCCGCAGGAGACTCTCCCCAGACGTGCGTATGGGCATGACCCTCGTTGACCGGCACGTATGTGATTGTCTGAGTGAAACCCCCGTGTCCGTCAGGGGTATAACTGATCTGCTGGGTCCAGGTCGTTCCCGTAGACTGATCGAGGTAGTTCGTGGCTGTGGGCACGCCAGGCTGGAAGAATATCTCGGGATCACCCCAGCCAACCTGCCACTCCTTCTGCGTGCTGAAGGGCTGAGACCCGATCAGATCATTACTGGGTGCTGTGGTGTCTTCGCGCGGCAGCAGGGTCAGAACGGTGTTCTGGTTGCCGTCATCGCTGGCCTCCCAGGCGATAGCCATTGCGGCCCAATAGCCGGACCCGAACCGGGAGGTATCAACGATGCCATGCTTGATGCTGACCGGGAACTGATCGCAGATATCGTAGCCACTGCGCGGTGAGAGCATGCCAGACCGAAGCGCCAGCCCCATGCTCCTCCCGAGTTTGCTGTATTGAAGGGCTGCTTCCCTGGCCCGACGCTCCAGATCGTTCTCGTCCTCAACGTTATCCACCAACTGGACCTGGGAAATGCGTCCCCACACCGACTGGTCTATGCCGGGCGCCGACACCGTCTTGTAGCGCACCTTCAGGCCGTCTATGGAGCGGCCGATCATATGCATCACGGACATCCACTGCTTGCCAAACGGGATGACCCGGTAGCCCTGCACCAGTTCGCCGTACCTCAACCGCAGGTTGTCGCGCACGACCCCGGGGTTGTCCGTCACGACGAAGGAATAGGTGCCGTCCGAATTGCGCCTGACCTCAACACGCGTCTGCTTTCCAGTACCCTGTCGGTGACTGTCGATGAGACCCGTCGAGAGGTCGATCAGGTGCTTCATCGTGCTGTAGATCGTCACCCGCTCATTCATCTCGGCGATAGGACCCCGGGTGATGAAGCCCACGGGGCTATCCGTCAGGCCGATGGCTCGATCTATCTGGTTCACGATGATGTCGTGGATCGTCATGTCCGTGTACTTGGAGCCACCGTTGGCATAGGTCTTGTCGATGTCGCTGGGATCATAGCGCTCGTCCACGACAGTGTTGGCGAGAGCCAGGTAGTCGATGCCCTGGAACACAGCTGAGTTCTGATCGGCGTCGTAATCCCAGATCAACCCGGCGAACACCTCGCGCCAGCCATCGTTGTCGTAGAAGTCGATGGCGTAGTGAACCTGCCGGGGCTCGATCAGAGAGACCTGTGGATCGTCTACTGGCAACGTGAAGTGGGCCTCCCCTCCGCTATTGAACACGAGGCTCGCACCGACACTCTTGGGATGCTCGAACTGCGCGATGATCTTGCCCGGGCCTCGACCGTTCACTCGATCCATTTCCATGATCCGAATGCGCCAGGGCGAATGCGGTGTCAGCTGAATGCGGGACTCGTCGTCACTGCTGCCCGGGTTGAAGTCGTGAGTCAGGATCAGATAGGTGTAGGCCCACGGAGCCTCGCAACCCGGCTTAGCCCAATACCGCATGCGCAGCGAATACTTCCCGGCCACGCAAGCCTTTCCCCCGTACAGGGTGGCCCAGGACTTGGAACCACCCGGCAGGAACTTCTTGCCCGTGTTCCACACGGTAGCTGGGGCAGCCTCCCCCATGTCTTCAGGCCAGGGGCTAGCGCCATTCGCTAGGTCGAGCATAGCCCAGAAGCCTGTCGGGTCAGAGGCGTACCCGCCAGCCCAGATGTTCTCATAATCGTGGTCGTTGGGTCCGTTGATCGTTCGGATCGCCAGACTGTTGATGCCCTCAACAAAGGCAGACGGGTTGATCTCGACTGGGGCGTTACCGTTGATGGCTGTTGACGCCACGAGCACCCCGTTCAGCCATATCTCCAAGGCGTTGTCGGCCCCGTACTGCAGGGTCACAGGAGACGACGGCAGGCTGCCGATGCTGAACTCGGTTCGGGCCAAGTAGATTGCGGAGAGGAGAGCAGGGGTCGAATAGATCGTCCTGTCGCACAGCCAGGACGGGCCTGCAAGAATGACCGGCCACCAGGGATGCGTAACCACTTCCGCCGGACTCCAGGCGCTATCGTCAAAGCCAACCAGCTTCCAGTCCGCCGGCTCCGCGTTGAACTCCTCCGTATGGTCGTTGGCCCACCAGCTGAGCGGCAGCGTCTTCCAGTGCGCATCGGTCACGATCTGGTTGTAGAGCGCCATCTCGATCTGATACGCCTGAAGATCGTAGTCGCTGCCTACCTGCTGATCTCCCTTGAAGACGACACCGGCCAGGGTGTCAAGGGTAGCCTCGTATGGGGCAATGACGGGCGCGCTCAGGGTCGGACAGGTCACCTTGACCGCCATCAGGGCAGTCCACTCGGAGACTTCTCCCTCCTGATCGTAGTACCTCGCCTGCCACTTGTAGGTCGTGTCCGCCGTTAGAGTCAGGTTCTCCGGTACGACACTGAAGTGAGCCGTCACCTTCTCGGTGTCGGACGCGATCCGGGACGTGTTCCACACCAGCATGTTCGTCGGCGAGGCAATGAAGTTGCGGTCCAGCAGGTACAAGTCCTGGCCGTCCTGATTGACGATGTGGGCCGGGCTTGTCGCCTCTCCGGTGACGCTGTGGCCCGGCACGGTGATCGCCGGACCCAGACTGTAGGTTCGGTGAGTGGGCAGCACGGCGGTGTCGCCCGCAGTCAGCAGACGGATACCGGGGTCGTGCAGTAGTACGGCTACCGGCTGCGACAGGGTGAAGTTGCGATCCAAGACGTACAGGGTTTGGCCGTCCTGTACCACCTCATGCGCAGGACTGGTGCTCTCCCCGATGACACTGTGCCCAGCGATGGTGACAGCCGCACCCAGCAAGTAGGTGCGATGGGCAGGAACCACCGGGAGATCGGGCACAGGACCCGAAGTAATCAGTCGGATGTTGGGGTCCAGGTCCAACACCGCGATTTGCGCTGGAACCGGAGATGACCATGCCTCCGTGAAATTACGGTCCAGGAGATATAGCTCGCGGCCGTCCTGGGTCACTACATGAGCCGGGCTGGTGTCTTCACCCACCTCGCTGTGCCCCGGGATGGCGACGGCGTCACCAAGGGCGTACACGTGCTGGGTTGGCACCACTGCCAGATCGTTCGAGTCCAGTAGACGAATGTTCTCATCGTACGGCAGCACACCGAGCGGCGTCGCCTCGGCGACGTCTGTGTAAACGGCGACTTCGATCCTGGCGATGGTGTCCCCTTCCTTGACGTCACTGAAGTCGCCCTCGAACGCCGAGACGACTGCCGTATCGCCAACAGGGGTAAGGTTGGTCGGCACGTTTGGCTTGGTCGGCCCCAGTTCGTAGGTCACCGTCAGATACGGGCGCAACCCCTCGGCGGCCTCAGCACTCCATCCCGTCCACCGCGTGTCGGGATCGATGGTGCCGTAGATGCCGATGCCATAGTTGGGTGCCTGCCCGCCACCGAGCACCGAAGCCGGCGCCCAAGCCCGCACCATGGCGGTGACGTCGATGTTGACCAGCCCGCCGGCTACCCGCTCTGGAGTGGCGCCAACCATGTCCGTCGTGGAATAGGAGGGGTCGGTCCAGTCGTCCCCTACGAACACATCGTCGGCGCTCGCCCCCTGAACAAAGGCACTCGTCAGGCGCCGAGCGGAGATCGTCGGGTGGGCCGATATGGCGCCCGACATCTGCTGGCCCCCACCATTGTCCGTCGTCAAGGTCAGGATGGCACTGACGACCTTGCCCACATCGAGCCAGTCCGCATCGAAGTCCACGAACGACTGATAAACGTAGGGTCGGTCGGCGCCCCCATGCCCCGCGCACAGACGGGTGTTGCCGCCGCAGCCTGCCTGAAGGCCCGGCGCGTAGACGACAACCGTGCTTCGACTCGCAGACCAAACCTTGGTCTGGCTCACCCAGGTGCCTCTCGGATAATGCGGTGGCGGTTGCTCTTGCGCATCCACTCCTGGATGGCCACGGAGAGATTGCTGTCCAGGGAAGCCATCGAGACGTCAGTGTTGTTCGTCCGCGTCTGCCACTGTGTAAACAACGCACGGCTGCCGGTCAGCCGTCGCAGAGCCTCGATCCGACAGACCAGGATGATGTCTTCCTCCACTTGGGCGCCAAACGGCAGGTAGTCATTGTCGCCAGAGACCGGCGGCCACGGGCAGTATCCACGGACCCGGATCATGTCCCGCGCCGGGTCGATCAGGTCCATGTAGCGGTCTGGCAGCATCAAGTAGCCGGCCCAGAAGTACCACCCTGCCTGCGAGTAGGTCAGCCCGGTCGGATGCTTCGACATCGGCTCCAGCTGTTGCCAGGCTTTCTTCGTCGGCACCCCCCGCCACAGTTCGACGTTCACGACAGAAACATCATCCACCGGACCACCGAAGACGTCTCCTAGCAGCAAGTATGACGACGTGTCGGCGATGGGCGTGATGTCTTCGGTGAACCGCATCGGCGTGATGTCGCTGACGTCTGCCCACGCCGCAGCGATCATGTCCTTCAGTGTGTCTGCCTGGAACGTAGTCTTGTCCGGGTCCGACAGCACGCGGGCGAGCTTGGTTTGCAGTTGCGAGTAGGTCGTCGCCATGCCTGTAGTCTAGGCGCTCGATGGGGCTGACGCAACTGCTACTGCGTCGATCACGTCGTTCTGAGGTGTTCGGACTTCCTCCGGGTAACGCTCCAGATGGGCTCTCTGTACATCCTCCAGGAACGGAATCGCGTCGGCATTCCCAGCAGCTACTTGTTCGTTCAGATCGCCCCAGATGTTGTCCGTCTTCAGCACGCGCTTGGTGGAGTGACTCGTCTCGTGGACAATCACCAGGCCCATCGCCGTGCCGACCGCGCGACCCCGGTACCGTAGGGTGTCGAAGAACTTGATGTCGCCGTGCCAGATATGGTAGGTCTCATCGAAGATCGGCACGTCGGGGTCTGTTGGGTCGTACAGAAAGGCGAAGCCCTCCTGGTTGATGTTGGTGCCCTTCATGGATAGCGATACCCGAATGCGGTCGGGGACCTGGGGTCGTTGCCTGGACTTGATCCGAAGTCGGCCGGGCGACGTGTCGCAGCAGATCACGCCCGTCTTCGGAGTAGCACGCAGAGCCTTCTCCATGAACGCCAGCGTGCCTGGCGCCATCTCGATGTCGTCATTGAGAATCGCGACGACGGTACAGCCGGCCGCCCGCAGTCGAGCCACGCCATCGTTCCACATCTTGTGGATGTTGTGGCCGAAGTCCTCACTCTCCTGAACAATCACCTCAACGCCGTCTTCTTTGAGCACTTGGCACAGCGGTTCCAGCTGCTTCGGATGAAACCGTGTCGGGATCACGGCTCCGATCTTCCCGAGAGGAACAGAGGTCGCTTTGGCCGGGCCTGGGTCCAACCCCTGCCGCTGTCGCCAGGTCAGCGACGTTCGCTGTGGCTCTTGCCGAGGCGGCCGAGTCGTAATCGGCAGGCCCCAGGAATGGTGGCAGCGGTGTACCGCGTACACCCACGGACGCACATAGCCCCCGTCCTCCGCTTTCTGGCGCTCCTCCCACGGCATCTGATAGAACGTTCCCGGGGGCAGGATCAGCACGTCGTCGCGCCCCATACAGACCCGAGAAACAGCCAACGGACCAATCGACATCGCGTCCGGCCGAGGCTTCTCCAGTTCCGCGACGGCCACAGTCAGGATTGCCTCCACCGCAGGATGACCTGGCTCGAATCCCATCACGGCGTTGCCGGTGCGATCCGGCGCTTCGCAGCCCGCAAAACCCTTCAGGCCGAGCAGGGGATCGAATGACTGATAGGGCTCTACGTCCCAATCGACGTACACGCCACCATCTCGGGCCAGGACTTCATACCGCATGAAGTCTGCCTGCTGCGCCAGGCTCGCGCACTTCGGCCATAGAGGAGCGGTGCGCGGGAACTTCTCTGGCTCGGGAGTGTGGGTAATCAGCTGCCAGGTCGGGTGGAGCTTGGCAAACTTGGCCCACCAGCGCTCAGCGTCGGGCGGGGGCGTGCCAATGGCAACGCGGTGTAGGATCGGCGGTATCATCTCAGCCGGCCACCGCCTCGTAGAACCAGAGACGGCTTCCAACCTGCGGGGTTACTCCCGTTGAGAAGGCCACCTCGTACGCCGACGTCCCCGGCGGGATAACGGGATGCGCCTCGGAAGACCCCAGGTCCAGCATGTCAAACCGGGGATTCTCAGCATTGTTCTCCTCGACCGTCAGCACTTTCTCCTGACCGTTGTAGCGAATGATCCGGTTGCCCGATGAGGCCGGCACGTTGATGGTCATGGCAGAACCACCGATCTGCAACAGAATGGCGCCGGCAGTTGCACCGACCGTGACGATGATGTTGGGACGAGCGATGTACGTTCCGCGATTGACGAGGTTGCCGAATATCTGGCCTCCTGCCGTCAGGGCGTAGTTCTGGGCGTCCCGACCGTAAATGCCGGGGTCCTTCTGGAGCAGGGTCGCAGCCCACGGGATCGCCAGGGCGTCGGTATCCTTGCCGCCCTGCTGCTTCCTGGCCCACGTCACCTTCTTGGCGCGCGGCAACGCGAAGACCTGGAGCGGAATCAGGAGGTCGGGGTAGTTCACCGTGTCGGCCGTGGGCATCTTGAAATAGAGGGGCCGGAAGCCCTTGTCGGCCGGACTCTCCCTCTGGGCCAACACCGGACTCAGCGCCGCCGACCAGGCGCGGTACTCGTCGTACAGCAGGGCTCGCGTCTTGCCGTACAGGGTACCCGTCATGTTGACTCGACGTGCCCCCAGGAAGACATCGCCGGCATCCATACCGTCTTGTTCGGACCGCTTCTCTGTGAACTGAACCACGTCTACGTCGCTGAAATCAACCGTCTCCACCGTCGAGCCGGTCACCCTGCCAGCCTCGGCATTGGCTGCAACGTCTTTGTCGTTCAGGAGGTAGCTTCGGTACTCGATGTCTTCGTTCTGGTCCATGCGAGCAGTATAGCAAGACCCCCGGCGCTTGCACACCGGGGGTCTCGGGCTGGCGGACAGAACCGCCAGGGCTGCTACAGGGACGACGCCGACAAGATGTTGATGTACCTGGGCTCGGAGACGACACCACCGGTATCGCTCAGAGACCCCTGAACATCCATCTCGCCGACGAGGACGGCATCGAGCCATCCCTTCCAGGAGATGAGCGCGGACTGGTGGGCCGGATCGTCGTGGCCGCCCGGCATCGTCACGAACGTTTCGTTGTTGCCGAAGTCGCCGACCGCGAAGAAGTTGGGGCCGAAGATCGACGTCAGGTAGACGTCGATGCTGTCCGTGCCGGCCCCGGCCGCCACATGGGCGTTCGGAGACGACATGAACCGGACACCCGCGTACTGACCAAGCTCGCCGGAGAACAGGGCTTGCGCGCCTGCGTACCGGTTCGCATCCAGCCAGCCGCCCGCGTCGTCGTCCATCTCGACGTCGAACTTGACGTACGGATGGAGGATGCCACGGTAGGTGCTGCCGTTGAAGCGCGGCACCGAGCCACCTTCAAGCAGGGCAACGCCCTTCTTGATGTCCGATGAGGCGAGAACGTCGCCCGTACCAACGTCTCCGACAACGGTGTTGCCGGTGCCGGAAGCGATCACGTTGGTACCAAGCGCGACGGCGTTGGCCGCAACCTTGTCCGCAACGGCTTCGACCCACCGAGCAAGGCGCTCGGCGTTGATCGCCATAAGACGCTGAGGGCTCTGGAGAAGCGCCACGTCGGTGATCTTCAGAGTCTTCATGCGCTGCCTGGTGCTGAACTCCTCGTATCCAACGGCGAGGGAGTCCACGTCGTTCGGCTCGCCTTCGGTCACGACGAGCGAAGCCGCCAACTCGGCATCGTCAACGACGATGTCGGGATAGTTGAGGTAGCGCATCGTGCCCTTGGACCCAGCGACATGCTCGGCCCTGATGAAGTTGCCTGGAGTCAGGTAGGGAAGGGGCGCCCGCAGCAATTCCTCCAGGGTCTTGCTGATGAGCGTTTGCACGGTCTTGTCGAAGTTCGACGTGTCCGTACTGAAGACGGCGTCGGGCATGTATGCCTTTCAGGTGCCCCTCTAAGCCTCGGGGCTGGCTATCAGGCGGGGTATCCCGGAAGCGGCATCTTCAGGAGGCGAGCGCGGACTTCTGCCGCCGTCTCCTCCTTCGGCTGGGCCGCCCCAGCTGTTCCCCTGGACTCGCTGTGCTGAAGGGGAGTGATTGGCTCTCCGTCACTCAGCATGGCCTCGAACTTTGCCAGACGGACCTCATCGGTCAGTTCCGGCAATTCCTTCCGAGCGTTCGGGTACTTGACGTCAAGAATCCGGCCGTTGGCCTTCTCCTCCGCTTCGTCAGCCCTTTTCTTCTCGGATGCGACCTGCGCCGTCAGTCGCGCCGTCTCGGTGAGTTCCTTCTGGGCCTCGGTCTGTTCTGCCAGTTCGTACTTTACGAGCTTGGCAGCTAGGTCCTTGGCCTTGTCCTCAGCGATCTTGCGCGCTGCTTCTGCGCCGGCCTGGCGCTTGCGCATCGAGGCAATTTCAGCGGCCGGGTCCGAGCCCTCTGGCTTCGGGGTCTCAACGGGAGAGCCCTCACCTTCGGGGGTCGCTACCTGATCGTTGCTTGCGTCATTTGCGTCGTTTCCCATGACTTCCTTTCTTCTACACCGTTTACACGGATTTGTCAAGCCCGCGAAGTCATCTGCTCCGCAACACTTGCTGCAACTGCTGAAGCTGACTCTCCAGAGTCGGCCCCAACTGAGTTCCCTGTACCGGTTGTGTGAGGTCAGGTGCAGCCTGTGTCGGCGTCGCCGTACTCGGCGTTGCGCTCACTTGCTGCAACTGCTGTTGTTGTTTCGACGTCAATGGGTTGACAGCCGAGTACGCCTGGCCCGCTTCGCCGGCCGCTTCAAGGAACCGATCCGTCCAGCGCTTCGGGTTGAACAGGTTGTACTCGGAGTCGAGCATCGTGGAGAAGTCCTGATGCTTTGCCATAGCTCGCACCCACGGCGGCAGACTGGACTTCATGTCCTCCCACGGGAAAGACGGCGACATGTACGACAGCAGCCCCATCACGGCGCTCTTGCCGACCTTGTCCCACAGGTCTTTGATGCGCGGGTCGTACTGCGACTGAAGCGCGATGCTCTGCTGCACCTTGTAGTATTGGTCAAGCATCGCCCCAGTGCGAATCCCGAACGGTTCGTAGGCCAGGAACCGTATGGTCTCCGGCACCACCTTGCCCCAGAAGTACGAACTGGGGTACATCGCGAAGAACGGGTGGTTCAACGACCGCTCCAGCACCGTGCGCTGTGGGTTGATGTTGGCGAGCCGGAACGCGTCCGTCTCCGTCAGACGCAAGTTGTTCGAGAGCACGTGCAGCATCGCCGCCTGCGTGAAGTCGTATGGCGACGCGCCATCTTTGGGGATGTTCTGCGCGATCCCCTTCAGCACCTCGCCGGCTTGGAACTGCGGGCCGACCTCCTGCATCCACTGACTGAAGTAGCGGGCAGCGCGCTCCACCTCGGGCTCGGCGATCTCCCGAACGGCCCCTGGCGCAAGAACCCGAACGTCCTTCGTCAAGAAGTCCAACTCACCCTTGCTTGTGTCCATCCCCTCTTTCACGTCCAGGCCAAACGACTTCTTGACCGCCGCATTGACCACGCCGATGTCCTCAGTTACCCAGTTCTTAGCCGTCTCGAAGTCTGGGTTCATAGTGACGTGTTTGAAGCCCGGCAGCTGACTATCAAGCTGATGGGCGGCTGCCCAAATCTCCTTCGGGTCAGTTGCTGTAGGGACAGCGACACGATAGAACTCATCCAGAGGATGCCACTGACCATCTCCTCCGAGAACTTCGAGCTTGTTGGGTGACAGAGCCTTATTGGAGAAGCTGTCACCTGTATACCGCTCATCAGTCAATCCCGAAACATCGGCCTCCCTGGCTCGCAGAATGGCCGTCTTGCCTTCCGGCTGGAACTTCTCGACCGCCTTAGCGTTACGGTTCCAGTAAATGCGCTTACCAGTTCCGCCATCAGGCCATGCCGCCTGCTCGTCACGATAGCGAGTCGATTGAGGCCGGAGCTTGTCCGTCGAGATGTCAGTAGCATTGTCTGCACCGGTCGTGTGATACACATAGCCGGGTTCCGTCGTAGCTTCACTGACTTTCCCCAGACCAACAGTATCAACAGGTGCCTGAGCGGCGAGCGCCTTCTGCATCTCAGCCTCGGCTCCGTCCCCGAAAGCCTCCTTATAGGCCGGTCGGAAAGCGTCCAACATCTGGTCGTAGTTGACCTCGCCCTTCGCAATCTGAGACGTCAACTTCAGACGATCAGCCATCTCCTGTGCCACGGCACGGTCCTGCACCAACGGAGTGCGACCAATCATGTTGCGGTCGCCCGCCGACCCAAGACCGCGAGTGCCGGCCGGCAGTTCATCTGACGACTTCAGCCCATCTCGCAGCACCGCTGGCATGTTCGTCGTGGCGTGGAAGAACCCCTCGCGCTTCAGACCAGCGGGATACGCCAGGCCCCCGTTGATCTCCATGGCGTTCGTCGTGAACCCCTCCGGCACAGCCGCCACCGAAGCGCCAGCCACACCCGTCTCGCCGCCGGCACGTCGAATCACGAGGTCACGGAACTGATTGTCAGCAGTCGGCCCCCAACCACCCCTTAGGTCTTCGGCCACTTGATTCAAGCTCTGGGCCGTCTGATGGTCGCCGGCCGCCATCGCCGTCTCAATCAGCCCGTTGGGGCCAGTGATCCGCTCCAGGAAGTGGTCAAGCAGCCGCGCCTTCATCGACGGCTGAAGGTGGCCCGTCACCAGCTTGGTCATCTGGTCCATCCCGGCCTCACCCTTCTTGGCGGCGCGCATCACGTCGAGCGTGAACTTCATCTCGCTGTCAATGCCCTTGGCGGTAGTCATCGGCATAACCTGGGTGAGATAGTCCACGGCCGGCATCTTCTGGAGCTTGGCCGCCTTGAAGATCATGGTCTCGACGCCCTGCATCTCAGTCCGCGTCATGCCCAGATCGGACGCCAGACCGTCGAAGTAGTCGCGCCAGTTGAACATCAGGGCTGTCGTGAAACGCTTGATGTGGTCGGGGTGATAGCCCAGCGTCTTCATCATGTCGGATACGTCCCCAAGGGTGTACGCCCCGCGTCCGAGCGCCGCACGCAGCGTCGCGGCCGAACTGACATTCGGCAGGCCCAGAGAGGCGGCGCCACCGTCGAGCCCCAGTGGGCGCAACTCGCCGATGTCGGTCGGCTTGTGGTACTCAGCCTTCGTAAACTGCTTCTGATAGCTCAGCATCCCCTCCGGCGTACGGTCCTCAGCCATTGCGTCATCGAGAATCTCCGTCAGGTACCGCAGGCCCACCTCGTTGTCTGTTGCCAGCCGGCCCAGGCGCTTCGACTCCTCCTCGCGCAAGTAACTGAGCATCGGCACCTGATCCTGACGCACGTTGACCCACACCTCGCGCTCCGCGTCCGAAGCGGCGTTGGCGATCTTGTCCTCTACCATCTTGCGCACCGTCCCCAGCGCATCGAAGACCATCTGGCCCGCCTGCGAGTTGATGTACTTCAACTCGTTGTTGATGACCATTTGGCCCGACCAGCGCTTGAACTTCTCGCCAAGGTTGCGCTCGTAGCCGGGGAGCGAAGCAAGCTCCTCCTGTAAAGCGCGCTGCCAGCCGATATTGGTGATGCGCTCGGTGAAGTCCATCTGGAGATCACGCGCCAGACTTGTGTGCCCCATCGTGTGCATGACCTTCGCCATCTCAGCTTCAGGTGTGCCCGGTTTCGGCGCACGACCCAACAGGTCCGGGATCACGCCGCGATACATATTGAACCACGGCGCGTCGAACTCAGCTTGAATGAAGAACAACGGGTTCAGGGCATACCGCAACGAGTTGTAGAGCTTGATCGTCACGGCCCCGAGGTAGTTGTTGCGGTCCAGTCCCCGAGCGATCAAGGAGGAGCGAATGCGCTGCGTTGTCCAGCTGGACAGACCGAGCGTGCGCACGTCCCCGCCAGCTGCCTTCGCCAGCATGGTGTAGATGTCACGCTTGCCGACATTGGCGCCGACAAGGTCTTTCAGTTCCGCCTCCGAAGCCCGCCAGAAATCGTCGGGGCTCATGCCCGCAATGGTGAAGCTGTGGTCCTGACTGTATTCCCGGGAGAGCCGGAACACACGCTTGGCGACTGAGTCCGGGATGGCCGCACCCTCGTATGACCGCAACTGCCGGCGGAACGACTGCTCCATCGACACCATCATTCTCTCGCCGGAGATGCGGTCCATGGCGGTCTGATGCAGCACCTCCATCGCGTCACCCATCTGACCGGCAGCCTTCGCCAATCGAGAATCCTTGACGGCCTGCGGAATGGCCCGACCCAGTGGGTCCACTAGCATACGCACCCGACCTACTTGATGAGGGATCGCGTCCGAAACGTTGTCTACCATTGGCGCGTAGGCCATCGTCAACTTGCCGTCCGCATCCATCATCAGTCCTGTAGCCTGATCCGTTGTTGGCTTGAAGCCCAGGCGCCAGATCGGGTTGCCCTCACTGTCCACCCAAGCGTCAAGGAACTGACGCTTGAACTGGGCCGGTAGCGACTTCATCTCCGAGACATCGAGTGCGGAGTGCAAACGCCCTTGCTCGATGATATTCTGCAACTGATTCACCCGACGGTCCAGCATGTGAGTACCGCCTGTGGTCACACGGCCAATGCTATCCACGAGACTGTATTGGCCGGCCGCCTCATTCCAGAGACGCAGCGCCTCCTCCGGCGTAGCCTTCTGGATCGCCGATACGAGGTTCTGGGCCGCCACCCGATCCAACTCCTGCGGGTTGAGGAGCGCCAGGTCTCCGACCTTGCTGGCGAAGTTCCCCCACGCTTCCGGAGCGATGCCCGACACTACGTTGCGGAACGCCGAATCGGCCTGACTGAAGGTCAGGTAATGCCAGTACGCCTGCTCGTCGCGCGACATCTGCGCAACCTCAGTCTTGGCCTCGGCGATGGGACGCTGAATGAACTTCGCGAAGCGCTCAGCAAGCGCATCCTGGCCCGACTGCGTGAGGAAGAACTCTCGGTTCTTCTGTGTGTACTCAGCAATGCGCGTCTTGGTGTCCGCCGCCGCGTTGTGCAAAGCGAATTGCAGTTGCTCCTCCGACACGACATCACCCGGCAAGATGGTCTTGCCCATCCCCTCCTTGACCAGTTGTTCCATGCCCCACTTGCGTACGTTGTTCATCGCCGACACGCCCTCTGCGGTGTCAAGAGCCTCCTTGGATACGTCAAGACGAGCCGCACGACTCGCAGCGTCCTTGACTGCCGTTGGCCCCATGCCCAGCCTGAAGCCCTCGATACCAACAGCCGCCGTGGCGTCGAGCTTCGCAGCCACCCTCGGACCACCGCTCGGAATACCGAAGTTCAATACCTGCCGGGCAACCCGGAACTTCGGCCCCATCACCGGGTCATCCCGAACCTTCGAGACGGTCGTTCCAAGGGCGTCAGCCGCCTCCTGGATCGTCCGCATGATCCGATTGGCTGACCGAGCGTCGTTGGTGATGCCAGCGATTCGGGCAGGGATAGCAGCCGCCGCCGACGAACCCAACATCGCAACCTGAAGCGGGTCCAGAGAGACCGACATGGCGAGTTCCGAACCAGGGTCAGACGAGAACCCCTGACCGTGAGACACCAGGAAGTTGTAGGCGTGCTTGTTCGTCCAGCCCTGTTCCTTCATGCCGGTCACAACCTGCTGCTCAACCGGAGTCAGTTTGTCGAACGGCACCGAGAGCAGGTTGTTGAGTCGTGATCCCAAGTTGGAGGGCAGACCCGACGACAGGTCGTACAACGGCTGAAACAACCCACCCTGGCGACCCGACAAGAACGACAGCCCCTCCTCAGCCTTGCGCTGGGGAATCAGGAGGTGCGTCAGGGCGTCCGAGAAGCCCTGGCCCAGCGATCCCTCCCCGCCGAACGCCAGTTCGGGGGCGATATCATAGAGACCCTGCACGCCCTCCGTCGTCGTGTCGGCGTATCTGACCGATTCCTGCCGCACGTAATTCGACAGGGTCTCGGCAGCCTTCGCTTGAAGCTCCAGAGGACCGAACTCAACGATCTTGCTCTGGGCGTCCGCCAGCGTCTTCTGCCACTCGGCATACGCCTCCGGGTCATTCACCTTCTGCCACTCCCCGAGCAACTGAAACTGGGTCGCAATGTTCTCCTTGTGGATGTCCGTCACGAACGCCATCGCACCGTCCGGCGTCTTGGGGTATCGATTGGTATCGAGCGGGTTGATCCCCTTGGCCGACTGGTTGGCGGCTACGTTCTTGACGTTGCCAGTGTCCGTACCCGGGGACGGAAGGTTACCGAGCAGGTTCGAGGCAGCGTTCATCACCTCGGGCACGCCCAAGCCCGTCGCTGCTACATTCCGCACCACCTCTCCGGGGAAGCGCGCAACGTCCCCAACGAGAGGTATCTGTCCCAGTGTGCCGCCTTCAGACCCCGAGCCCCACAACACCCGCCCGAGGGTATCCCACGGAGCTTCGTTGGGGTGCGAACCGGGATCGACGGCCGGCGCCACGGGCTGAATGTCAGGCATGCTAAACCCGGGCTGCTGACCCGTACCAATCGGAGCGGGTGTAGCTCCCGAGCCAGGCTTGGACCCTGGCATGTTCAACATCAGACGGTCCGCCTAGTCGGCTGCTTCGGCAACGGCGGTCGGCTGCTCACCGAAACGTCCTGAGACGACTGACCTGGCTGGGTCACAGTGCGAATCTGGGTGATGGCCGGCGTCGGCGGCACCGAAGATGAAAGCGGCGTCAGTGCCGGCGTCAACGGGGTAGTGGTCAGCGTCGGAGTTGGAATCACAGTTGGCGTCGGCGGTTGGCTGATCCCCGCCACACCCATCGGACCACCGCTCGGCGACTGGACTGGGGCAACCAACGGCACCGCCGTACGTCGGCTTTCATCGAGGGTGGTAACCCCAATCTGCGGCACAGAGGGCACCTTCAGTTGACCCGCCATGCTGATATTCACCCCATTGTACTTCAGGTCCGGCACCGATCCAGGGTATGTCAGACCCGGCTTTTCGCCACCAGGCCCACTATAGGTACGCTTGCCCGCAGCGTAATCCCGATAGGCTTGATCGGGCGTATTGGTCAACGCACTCCACTTCGTTGCAATCTGCGGATCGGCAGGATCGACAATCCCCAGAGAGTTCATCGTCTGCTGCACAAACTCCTGCTGGAAAGCTGGGTCCTTGTAGAGCGCAGCCAGTTGAGCACCAGACGACGTCGCAGCGACAGTCGCAGCCGACGCCTCAGCCGGAGTGCTGAAGGTCACACCCGGAATGCTACCCACCGCTAGTCGAGACGGAGCAATGGCAGCCTGACGCAATCCCTCGGCGGTATCAACACCACCGTAGACCGGCAACTGAAGCGGCTTGGTGGTCCCGTCCGTGAGACCAGCGGGGCCATACGTCATCGAGGTCTGAGTCGCCGAAAAGGTCCCGTCCTTGTACGTGACGTTTACACGCCCCAGAACTTGCGTCGTGAGCGGGTCTCGATTGTAGTAGAGGGCAGACACCGCCTCGTTGGGCGGCGTGTCCTTGATCGCACCAGCCACATTGGCGTCCGCAAAGCCTGCCTTGCGCAACGTAGCGTCAATGGCAGCAGCATTAGCGTCCGGCGTCTGGGTCGGCAGCTGGAGATGCAAGTTGCCCTTGGAATCCACAGTCGCCGTCGCCGTATCCACCCACGGCGAGGACTGAGACCACTGCTGTACTCCGTTCCCGTCCTGGTACCCGTACAGGGTGGTTGTTTTGCCGCCTGTCGCGTAGGTCACAGAAGCCCCTACCGCCACCGGGTTGCCGGTGGGATTGTTCGGATCATCCACGTAGACCGGCCGAGGTTCGACATAGATGGCGTGTGCCAAGCCGTCCAGGCCAGGCTGGGCCACCGCCAACGCATCGGCCGGCAGGGACGCCTTCAGCACAACACCCACCGGACTCTGCCCTGTCGGGTCAAACTGGCCCTTAGCGTCCTTGGACGCCAGGACGTACTGATCCGGCGCCTGATTCATCAACTGCTGCCCCATGTCGGCATTCGCCACCGTCGCCTGTATGTCGGTCGTGATCCCTGTATGGCCCAACATCGCCGAGCCGAACGACGGGCTATCCCCCGCGTCATAGCCCATGGCCCGCATCTGATCCGCCTGAAGCATCTTCGCGGAGGCCGTTTCGAGCCCTGGTTGCGCGGCAAGGGTGCCACACACTCCGGCAAACCGCTGGGCAGCCTGGTACTTGTCCTGCTCGGAGGCGTTGGCGTCTTTCCAAACAGACTCGAACTGCGTGTACGCCTTGTCGTACGCCGTCGCCACGGGCCATACCTTCAGGTTGGTCCCCCATGCCGACATGTCCGACTGACCCTTGGCGGCCGAAGAATACTGCGAGGTGTAGCCGTCAGCGTTGGCGCGCGTCGCCACATTGCTGTAGCCCTGCTCGGCATTGCTGATCCACGTCGCCACGAAATCGTGTGAGAAATCTCCGGCAAACCCAGGATCGGCAACACTGAGCGCATCACTCAACGCCCGGTACTTGTCCGGATGGGCCTGGTAGTCCTGCGACAGCAGTGTGAGTATCTGGTCACCGTTGTTGTCGATCCCCAGTCCGGTGTCCTTCGACATTTGGGTGATGGCGTCGGTCAGGGCAGAACCGACGTTGATCGTCTTGTTCTGATCGGCAACAAACGCGTTGAAGGACCGCGTCTTGGACGCTTCCGCCCCCGCCGAAGACTTCTGCTTGGCGGACTCAATCAACTGCGCCGCATCCTTCTGAAGCACGCGCCAGAACTCCGAGTTCGGCGGCACCTTCTGCGCCCAGTTGAGGAAAAACTGGGCATACTGGGTATCGTCAATCGCACCCTGGACATGCAGCAAATCCTGCTTGGACTGCTCGATGCCGTATTGCAGCTGCATCACTTGGTCTTTGTACGTGTCGTACAGCGGGTCCTTCGCGTCGAGTTTCGCCATGCGCTTCTGCCAGTAGGCCAGCACGACGTCATCAGTCGCCTGTTGGCCTTGGAACTCACCGCCGTTCTTCCAGGCATCCATGATGTTCGAGTCGTTCTGCGACTGCATCTCATGCGCAATCGACACCAGCGTGCTGCTGATGTCCGGCTGCGCCACCGGAAGATGGCCGAACGTAGCTCTGCGGGCCATTACCTACGTCCCAAGTTACGGGTGGTCATTATCCGGCCTCTCGACTGACCACCCTGCATCAAATCCTGCATCTGGGCCTGATACTGCGGCGTGCCGGCCGCACCGGGCTGTGGCTGCGCAAACGGCGCCGAACTTACCTCGCCGCCAGGGCCGCCAGATGTCGAAGGTCCGCCAGCCTCAGACGGAGCGCCCGGGATCGGAGGCGTGATACCCTGGTTTCCAGGACCCTGCGAACCGACCGTACCTGTTGGCGTAGCCGCTCCAAGAGCATTCCGCAGCGCTTCAGTACCCGATGCCTGCTGGCCCGCTACTTGCTTCTGAACTCCCTGCGGAGCCTGGAGACCGAGCGCCTGGAGAGCGCCCATCAGCTGGGCCATCACCTGAACGCTGGCCGGATTCAGTGTCGCGTCGGTCTGGTTGATGCGGATAAGCTCCTGCTCCTGCTCCGGGTCCTCGACGCCTACAGCACCCATGCCCCGCTCCAGGCTCCAGAGCTTGCTGTTGACGAGGTTGATGGCGCGCTGGGCGGTCTCCATCTCGTCCTTTGGCGAGAGAGACGGATCAGTAATCTGGAGCGTGCCCCCACCTGCGGCGAGAACGGCGCGCACAGTCTCGTCTTTCTTGGCCCAGACCTTCAGAACGAGTTTCCAGGTCGCGTTGTCCCAGGTGTAGAACAGCAGGCGCCGCATGCTGATACGGCTCTCATAGTTGGCGATCAGGGCATTGATGGCCTTCGAGGAGTTCAGGACAGCAGCCGGCGCCAGCCCCAACAGCAAATCGTTGAGGCCCGACACAATCGCCATCTCGCGGTCTATTCGGCCGAGAAACTGCTCCAGCTGGAACTGGGCCACGAACGGGGTGATCGCCTCGATGCGGTTGCCGGCACCAGGGGCAACCACCTCGTTGAGCTTCGGCTTCGCGCCCGCATCCACCTTTGATGCGTCCGGTCCCACCAACTGCCAATAGTCGCCCGCCGTGGCTCGCGCAATCATCTGCGCGCCAGCCGTTACCCGCGTCATCTTCTCGCGGATCAGGATTTCCATGTCATGAAGCTCTGAGCGTCCGGTCGGCGTGCCAGGGATGTACGTGTTGTAGAGCGGAATGTACGGGATGACACCCTCGTACTCAACATACTTCGTAGGGCCACGCACTACAAAGTTGCCAGCGACCACGATGTTCCAGGTCTCCATCTTGGTCGGCTGACCACCCTTGCCGATCTTGGTCGGCTTGCGGTACCAGTAGTCCCAGACCTCAATCTTGGCCGGCCCGTAGTTGAACTCGGGATGCGGCAGATCGGCAATCTGATCCCCCAGACCCACCACCCATGGCATGTGCAGCCCTGACGGGGTTTCCTTGTCCCCAAGTACTACGCTGAAGCGCTCCACGCAGGACTGCGGGTCCACAAGCTCCACCCGAGCAGCCCATTCCAAGTCCTCGTGGTCATCGCTCTTGTAGCCCAGGTATAGATTGCGGGGGTTCTCAACGATCTTGGCGTTCGGCTTCTTGTCGTCGCGGTCATAGTAGACGTACGACGCGGTCCGGCCGTACAGCGCCTTGACGGTAGCGGCCTTATGACGCTTCATCTGCCAGCGATACTCGTTCTTCCACGCCTTGCGAACCCTCTCCAGGTCGTTTGCGGCGTGACGAGCCTCTATCGAATCCTTGGTGGGCGCCATGTCCTCTACCGGCTCAACCGCCTGGAGCGACGCCGGCACATCCACGTAGACCGAGGGAGTGTTGATCGAGATGTGGGATCGACCCGGGGTACTCGCAGAGGGGTCATCAGCCCAGAGATCGGCCCCCCAGCCCTGGCCTCCGTTCGCCGTGCCACCCACGGTGGTCGTGAAGTACAATTCATCGAACCGGTCGCAGAAAGCCTTGAAGATGTCCTGCTCAGTGGCAATCGAAGAAATGCGTTCCGCCAGCTTCCTTTGCAGCGAAACGTCGTCGTCCGGAGCCATCAGGGCAAGCGCCCCCGTCAGGGTCAGATCAGCATAGTTCCGGTCAGCCATCGCGTCTCAGTGTAGATGCGTCCTCCGTGTCCGTCAACGCGGCGGCAACCGCCGCCCTTTTGGCTAGTCGGTGAGCGGTCATCGACCGCCTCAGCCCCGCCGAATTGAGCCCATCGTTCGCCTTTGGCTCGGGGACACCGTACTCGAACCGGGCCGGCACTCGCTCGCTTTGCGTCGGCGCCGCCCGCAGGAGCTTCACGACAATGGAAACCTCCATGACCAAGTCCTGCTCGATCTTCCGGTCGAGGAGCTTGTAGTTGCGTAACTGCTTGCGAACCTCAGGCCAGTATCCCCCTGTCGGAAACTCGATCCGCATGTCTTCAATGGCAGTGCGGGCGTCGGACAGCATCTTGCGCTTGACCTGAGACACCCCGCCGAACTCTACCGTCCTGACTGGGATGCCCGGGTAGTTCTCGTCGTCGTCCTCCAGCAAGTCGCGGAACATATGTCCGCCTAGCGCCGTCGTGTCTACGCCCGTCTCGATCCACGACTTGCCGCCCTGTGCGTACTTGTGGTGGTCGCGCTTCCCGAGCAGGACGATTCCTCGCGCGGTCTGCTTTCCGCTCTGGCGCGTCAGCGATACACCGATAGCCTTCCCGCTCGGCAGTACCTTGACCACCATGCTCCAGCACTTGTCCTTCAGCCCCGGGTCCAGCGCGTGAATGTAGACGGCGCCGGGCTGGGGGGCCTCCTCGACAGGCAAATTGGGGTTGAAGATGGCGTCTACCGACTGGGTGTGGAACCAGGCAAGAGCGGCCTGGATGAACTTGCCGTCGATATTCTGAGCGATCCAGTCCTCCGACTGCCCCTCGATCATCCGGTCGAACGTCTCCTCGTCCAAACCATAGCCGATGTTCTCCCGGGACGACATCCTCATGCTGGCGCGGTACCTCTCCCGAAACGGGTCCTCGGGGTCGCCCGTGGCCCACAGGTCTTGGAAGTCCACGCTCGTCTCAATCGACGGCGTCGAGATCAGGATGAACTGACCGCCAGTTCCCAATCGGCGAGCATGCAGCACTTCACTGATGAGCCAGTTCAAGTTGCTCTCCAGACCAGCCTCGTCAAACGACACACCGTGCATGTTCTGACCAATGGACGAGAGGGCCTTGGCTTTGGTGGACCGGAAGTGGATTTCGGCGCCGCCGAACTCCGGCGCAAACCTGATCCAAACGTACTCGCCACGCTCCTTCGCCCCAGTACACCACGGTCCGAGGCCCGTATCGGTCAGGGTCACGATCTTGTCGGCACCACCAACCTGATCCGACCAGGGACAGCCGTGCTTCTGTGCCGGGTGAACGCCACCCCAGAGCAGAGCTAGCTCGTTGAACAGTTGCTCGGCCGGCCCCTGCTCGACCGCAAAGTGCCACCAGTGATAGGGGATGTGTCCCCAGTGTTCCACTTGCGCCGCATCGGTGATGTCGTCGGGAGGCTGAAGACCCATACGGTAGGTGCAAGAGTGGGCGATGATGAGCGCTAGGCCCAGCGTCTTGCCGGCACGGTTGCCGGCCGCAATCATCAGCCAGAGGAAGAACGCTCGCCAGCGGGAATCCGTGCGCCGCAGGTAGAGATCGCCCATGCGATCCTGGCCGGGGTTGATGAGCACACCGAAGTAGACCCAGCACCAACGCTTGAAGTCCCAGCGACCGCGCTGAAACTCCTCAGCTGACGGCTTCAGGTTCTCCCAGCCTTTAGGTGGCTTCGCCATCCGGCACCTCCTCGAACTCTCCCTCGGTGGCGTCCTCATCCTCCTCCTCTTGCCCCGAGCCAATCAGACCTTGCGGCGCCAGCATCCCTTTGCCGTCAGCGCCCCCTAGCATCAACTGGAACAGGTCGATCTTTCGCCGTGCCGTGTTGTCCTCGCGCTTGACGATAATGGCTTCAGCCTTCAGGGCAGTGTTCAGCGCCGGCTGGATGTCTTTGTCGAGGATGTTCGGCCGGTTGCGCATTGCCTCCTTGATCGCCTCCTCGTTGTCGCCGGCCTCCTCCAGCGCCATACGAAACGCCTTCTCGCGAAGCTCGACCTCATCGAGAATGCGGGTCTGGATGAACACCGTTGTGTCGCGCCGGGACAACCCCGCCGGCACATTCTGGCGTGTAGCGGCGTACGGCACGTGCTTCTTCAGGTGCGACAGCACTGTTGCCGCCGTGATCGGCCAACCGGCTTCAGTCATGGTAGCGGCGATGGCCGTCGCCGAAAGACCCCCGGCCCAGTCGGCTTCAATGAGCCGGGCGCGCTCAGGCGCGCGGCAGATGACGCAATTGGGGAGGTTCACAGCGGGCTCCCGGTATTGAGAATGGCGTTTACACGTCCCTCCCTGAGATCACTGGGCTTGACCACAACAGCCTTTGCGCCGCACTGGTTCAACAGTTGGAGCCACTCGACTTGCGCCGGGGTTGGCTCCTCGGCCTCTTTCTTCAACTCCATGAAGATCAGTCTGTGGCCGGGCTTCGCAAGTGTCAAATCCGGCCACCCATCGGGCATTTGCGTTACCCACTGCCCTTCACCGGTCTCCAGATCACCCACCCAGCCCCGGCCGGCATGCGCCACCCTCCATTTACGGCCCTTGGCACGCGCACGAACCCGGTCCTGGAGGGTCTTCTCGCTCATTTGATGGTCAACGCACCATCCGAGGCCCTCCCGATGCGTAATCTGCTTCCCACATGACGGGCAAATGGGCTTTTCAGCCTTCGGTGTCGTCATTTGCCTCCTCAGCGAAATCCATCGCGGACTTGACGCGCAATCCGTCATACCAAGTGCCCGTTTCAGCGTGTTTCTTGTTGAACTTCCTCCCCAAAGCGAGCCCGAACGCCGCCCGGGACATCGTTTCGGTGCGATTCTTGGCGCACCACTCCTGGTAGGCGGACCATAGAGTTCCGGCCGAGACTCGGGCGTTGCTATCGGTCACGCAGCGCTCCATCACGAACTGCGTGATGGGGTCATTCTCGCTGATGTACTGGTCTGACCACTCCGTGATGGCCTTCGGCTCGGGCATCCCCTTTGTCAGCCAGCCGATTGCCTCCAGGACCATCAGTTTCAGGATGGCCTGCTTCTGGGTCCGCAGATGTTCCTCCATCATCACGTCCGGGTTGGCGCTGTAGTCCCGCTGGAACTGCACCACTCGCACCCGGCGCCGCATCGACACGCCGACGTCGTCGGTCTTTGGCGGATCGTTCGTCAGAAAGACGATCTTGTGTGTCGGCGGGAACCGCGCCATCGCCTCCGACTTCGCGTAGAGGTCTCGCGCCAGAATCATGTCTTCACCGGTATGCGCCTTCAGGAGAGCTTCGTTGAACGCGCCGCCCGGCGGCTCCGACATGTACGTGAACCGCAGGGATTGCAGCCGCATCAGGTCCGGCCGGGCAGCTGATGACGCGGTACTACCGAACCGGGTCTTCATGTAGAGGGTGTCGGTCGGCGTGTCGGCATACTCCCCGAGCGCCGTCACGATAGTCTTCGCCAAGACGCCCTTGCCGTTCGACCCGCGCCCCACCCACATCCAGAACTTCTGCTCCGACTGGAGGCCGAGTAGACAGTAGCCCATCAGCCGCCGGAGGTAGGCGACGAGTTCGAGGTCACCATCCATGATGTCCTTCAGGAACCAGTCGAAACCACGATCCTCGGGGAACTCAGCATCAACGTCCCAGTCACAGCCGACCGTCTTGGAGACCAGCATGTTCGGGTCGGGGTGCTCATGGAACCGGCCGGCGCGGAAGTCCATGATGCCGTTGTCGAAACCGACTAGATACGGGTCGGTGTCCCACTCATCGCCCGCCATCGCGATCCCCTCACGCGCCGACAGGCCCTTCAGGATCGACTCCTTCTTGCCGGTATCGAAGACCGGCAGCACCACCTTGCGGAACTCGCCGTGTCCGGTGTTGAACCAGCCGGCGTCGGTCAGCAGGGCGCACATCTGCTGATCCTCGTTGCCGGTTGAGTCCGGCGTCACGTCCTCGTTACTGGCCCGCCACCAGGACTGCACCCGAAGTCGAATCAGATCGTAGACCGCCCGTTGGTGATCCGGCCGCCAGCGCACTCCATTCCAGATCAGCCACCGCTGCCGGAGATGATCGAACCTGACGATGTCGCCGAACCCCAACGGCGTTGGCGCGGCCAGGAGATCACCCAGGTTGTCGTCGCGAGTGGTCAGTGGGTGGGCTTTGGTCACGGCATCAGGTCCTCCCGGACCTTGCTCAGCGTTTCCCGGAGATGCAGCACCCGACGCTCCTCGCTCTCCGGCAGCCCATGACATCGGCAGACGGGATAGCCGTAGAGAATCTCCAGCTGTTCGGGGGTCAGCATCCAGAACTTGCACTTGGTCAAATGACCATCAGTCTCGCCGCAATGCGGACAGGGTTGTCCTATCAACTGTGCCGGTACCGCAACAGTTGAGGTAACACCAGCCGCTACCTGCGCTCGTCGGCTCGCGACACGGACCGCTTCAAGGGGGTCATCCACGGGCGCGCACCCGGCGGTAGGCGGCGCGGATCGTCGTCTGCACTTCTCTCTCTGTCAAACCAGCGGCAACCGCCGCCGTACCTAGCTCAGATTGCACAGTTGCCAATGCTACTCCTTCCTCCGCTGCCGTCAACGCACACCAGGCCAGTACGTTATTCCTGTTTCCCGGCGGGGTTATGCGAATAGTATTCACCAACCCCGACAGATTATGCACCTGCCATGATCGAAACCCGCCGCCGGGAAGAAGCTCGATGTGTGCTACCGAGAAGTCGGACTTCTCGTACGCCTTGGCCTTCTCCACTGCCGGCGCGTCGGCGAGTAGCTTCAGCCGGGCGGCGATGCCGTCCGGCAGCCACGCCATCGGGGCGCCGAGCGGATCGACCCACGTGTAAACGTCGTACGGGGAGTGCCACTTCAGGCACGGGGAGTCATCGCAGGGGGCGAACGCCGATGGCGGCGCGACGACGTAGCCGCCGAACCCCTTGAACAGCAAGGTCTGTCCGTCCAGCCAGCGATTGGCTTCGGCGCCAGGCGACAGAAACCAGGCATGGAGCCCGTGATGGCTCATTGCAATGACTGTGTCCGGCTCGGAACCGGCAAGGTGCATGAACAGTGCAGCTGCCTGCTCGCTGTCCAGGTCGGCGACGAGGATGTGCTCGGGCACCAGGATGGCGATGCCGGTCACAGTCTCGTTGTCATCGAAGACACCGCGCAGTGCGGCGAGATCGACTTGGTTATCGGGCTCACCATGTATGGAGTTCTCCCAGGACCACGACCCGCCGTGTATCCGATGGGGCCGCTTGCCGTTGAGGGCCAGGAGGTGGTAGCCGAGTCGCAGGTATGTGAGGGCGGCGTCGCCTAGATGTGGCATGTGTCCTTTCAGTTGACGGGGAGCCCGAGACAACGCGTGCGCTCGGGCTCCCCCAAACCCCGGAGGAGACCACCGGGGAAGGCCAAGTCTCCATTGGCCTCATATGGTTTGACGCGTCAGCGCGCCCTGCGCTTTTCCAGGAACGCTCTCATGTCTGCCGGTGTCGCTTCCAGGGTTCGTCCTGGGGCGAGCGGCTGACGTGTGGCGAGAAGCTCCTTGCGTCGGTAGGCCCGGCGAAGTGTCTCGACGGAGCAGCCAAGAAACCTGGCCCACTCCGAGAGCGTCTTCGGCTTGGTCGCGCCGACCGGGATTTCGTAGGTGCTCATGCTACACCCTACCCTTCGGACGATGACGCCAGTACCCGCACGGTCTCCAGGTGTTGAACTCGAAGTCCCACTTGAAGTATGAGAGTACGAACGTCGCTATCCGACCGCAGACCGAACAGTGCATGGCACCGAAGCGCTCGAAGACGGGTGCGTGTTGTGGACTCATCGGCTACTCGCCGCTGGCGGTGCCGTCAGCGGAAGCGAGCTTCGCGAGTCGCGCCGCTTCAATCTCGTTGGTCCGCGCCACGATCTCGGCGAGGGTGTCGGGGTCGGTGATCGGCACGCCGGCATCGACGTTCTGTGGAACGAGCGGCTTGATCTTCTTGGTCGGCCTGATTGGCGGCAGAACCGGTATGGAGGCGATGATGTCGTCTACGGGATCGGTCTGGGAAAGGATCGGGCCGGGGGTACGAACCTTGTTGACCGAACCCTTCGGCCGGCCCAACTTCGTCGGTTTGGCTGGCGGAACGACCACGAACTCCTTGGCCGTTGTGCCCGCCTCGGAAATCAGTCCGAGAGCGATGGCACGGGATCGGGTGTAGGCCCGGCCGTTGATGCGGACGATGTCACTCATCGGGGTTGTTTCCTTCCTGCCGCGCGATGGCGGCGTTGGCCCAGAACAGAGCTTCTTCCATGGCTGTTGCGCAGAGCGACGCTTCGCGTCCGTCAGGAAGAGCGAGCAAGATGACGTCAGCCGCCAACTTCATTGTGCTGCGAACTTCGCGGTGTTGTGCCGCGATACGTTCGTTCTTGGGTGGCCGATGTGTGAAGCGCCGAGAAATCTCGGCAGGCGTGAAGGCCATCTACTTCGCCGCCTTCGGGTTGAAGATGCCGACGACAGACTCGATCTGCGGCCAGCCACCCTTGCTATGGGTGACGGAGACGTGGACGATCCGACCAGGCAGAAAGTCCGCCTTGAACTGATCCTCGGGAGTGGCAGCGTCGTAGGCAGCCAACTCAGCCGGCGTCAGGAGCTTGGAGAGATGCTTACGGAAGCCGGACCGTGCGCCTGTAGCCAGACGGGTCAGCGCTTCGAGTTCGAGCGGGTCGCCCTCGCTGGATGAGTCATCCAGGACGGGATGGTTCGGGTCGTCCTTGTCGAGCATGGTGAACTGGAAGTGATAGCGCTGGCCGTCGTCGTTGTGGCCGTAGTCGTCGATGCCTGCCCAGTCGGGGTGCTTGACGATCTTCAGGTCATCGAAGCGAGCCAGCTGGAGCCCGTCCTCGATCTCCGGCGCTCCGGCGCCTGCTGTTCGGGTAGGAAGCGTGAAACCCACGGTGTTGAATCCCTTTCCGCCGGCCGAGCCGGCTGAACTGCCGGCGCTGCCGGCGTTGGTGTCTGTGGGCAGTTGCCCGATCTCCCGAACTATATCACGGGTTGTCAACTAGTGTCAACCAACCCTTGCCGGTAGCAGTTTGATGCCCCGGTAGACCGATCCCGTGGCGCCTCGGCGGCGGGTGTACCTCATTGTCATCCAGCGACCCAGCTGGTTCGGCGTCTCCAGCACCCAGAGCTTTCTCGGCTTGGAGTGGTACCAAGCCACATACGCCCTGTATAGCTCAGCCGGCGTGACCCGGCCAGCGACGTCTTCGGCCAGTGCTTCAACGGCAAAGCGGTGCAGTTGTTCGGCGGTATCCAGGTCCATACCCAGGATCGTATACGAACGTTAGATTCGTGTCAACTGACGGCCCCGACCAGCCGGCTGACTACCCTTTACCGCACAAGACCCCAACATCCACGAGGGGATTTCGGGCTCCTGACGACCCTGACTACCTTCCCTATATTGTAGCTTCGTAGAGCCACATATCGTATACGATAGTCCGTTCAGTAGGAGGGTAAAGCGGAACCCGTCATCCCGTCAGTTTGTGCTCAATTCCGGGGCTAAACCCGTCAGCCGGCTGACGACTTCTGCCGATGGCGGGTGCCACAACCTTGACGTTCACGTGAAGGTTGTTGCCCGGCAGGGGTGGACCCGGGGTCACGGAAGGTGGACCCGGGGTCACGGAAGGTGGACCCGGGGTCACGGAAGGTTGTTGCCCGGCAGGGGTGGACCCGGACTGTCCGCCCGCACCACCCGCGCCACGAAACCTACTCCCCACCCGGGTGGGTATCGCTCCAAACCGGACCGCGCGCCCCTCGTGTTGAGCACGAACGCAGCATGCATGTATGACGCAACAGCGCTGTCGTGCGCTGTCTGTTTACTAAACGTTTACTAAACAGTATGGCGTGTTGGGCATGCAATGGGCGGACACGCCGTCTACCCTGTACCATGCCACGACAGCGCACGACTGCCGACAACACGCCGAACAGTACGAACGTCCTATGCCTTTGGTACTTTCGGCGCCGCGCACGACGGGCACGCAGCCCTATGATTGTTGCAGGCGCCGAACGGCGCCGACCGAACGAGGTACGATCCGATGCAAGAGACAGACGTTCAGACCGGCCGAACGATCCGAACCGTTACCTATCAGTCCATCATTCGCACCTATGCTCGCGACGTGCGAGCCGGTTCGGCGGATCGGGACTTAACTCCCCGCCAGCGGCGGCTCGTGGAGGTGCTACTCAACACGGCGTCAAGCTCCCCATGGGCGACGGGCCAGTACCCACCCTCCGAGGATGACCGGCGCCGCGTTTGTCAGGCATTCGGGGATGTTCAGTGGAACGGCAACACACGAGCGCTAATGTTGGCAGTCGGTCCGGCCGCTGACGCCGACTTTACCGTTGCGCTAGAGCTCACCTTGGAGATACTGCGCAACGTCTGACGTACCACGCCAGCGCTGGCACCCTCCAGCGCTGGAGCGGACCGTCAAACCGATCCGACCGACAGCGGAGGTATCTACCATGAACATAACCTTTCACGCCCTAGACTGCGACGGCGTAGGCTGCGCCCATTGGAGTCACGCTATCGTCAATCCGACCGATGTTGAGCGGTCCGCGTTTACCATCGAGGAAGCGCGCGACGAGCCGTCGCCCGCCCGGCCGTACACCTCGCGCCGGGGCGTCGGCGTGCATCCCCTCAACGCACGAGACGAGGCGACCGAACGTACCGACCATGACGTACGCCCGCTGTGGATCATCGGGCGCTATCTGTACGTCTGCCAGACGTGCAAGAGATATCTCGCCCGTACGCCCGAGAATGATAGTCTGCCGCTCGTCAACTGGACTCACGGCTCAGCTGTCACCGATCCCGGTATCCTGTACGCTATCGGCTAGACTCGCGACGGTAGGGCCGCGCCAGTCGCGGCCCTACAGCCGGCAGTCTAGCCGGATCGACGATAGCACGAGGTAACGCCAATGGACACGATATCCACACTCACGGCGCGCGATGGTGGGGGCACGTTCGATGCCGTCACGCTCCGGCCGTACAGCCCGCGTCAAGGCTACGCGGTCGGTCTGGCAGACGGCACGGCCGCGCAGCTGCCACTGGCAGACGTGGCACGGCTGGCAGTGGCAGTCCGCAAGGTCGCGGCACGGTTCCGGTGCGCATACGTCGGGACATGGATCAAGGATGACGTGGTGCACGTCGATCCGGTCGCCGTCGTGCCAAACCTCGCAGCCGCGCTGTACTTGGCGCGGCAGACTCACCAACTGGCAGTCTGGGACTTTGGCGCCGCCAAGGAGGTGCAGGTCTAAACGTCTGCTCACACTATGGCGCCAAAACGCCATACCTCGCCGCATACGTTGCGACGAGCACCGCATACATCGGAGGTACATCTACCATGCAATTCCGTGACGGTTCCGCCACACGTACGGCCGACTCCCAAAGGGCCGCGCAGCTGGCGCGACAGACAGCGTACAGTGAGGCGGTCGCGGCAGACCGGCCCGAGTGCCACTGCCAGTATCCCAAACTCCCCGCGAGTCAGTGGGGCCGCGACGACGAGTTTGTCGGTCGCACATGCCTGCGCTGTGGAGGTGAATTCGCACTCTGAGCCACTAGGCGAAAGCTGATCCTCACACCTGCCGCCATACGTCGGGAGCGCATGACGGCAGGGGCGAGTATCACAACGATACTCGAAAGCCACACCTCGTGGCATACGTCGGAGGTACGCGATAATGCTAGATTGTGGACACGAACCGGCACGGCCGGACTCGTTAGTGCCGGGCATATGGCACGCACCGAATGGCGGCCCGAGCATGTGCGACGCGTGCGCCGATGCCGCTATAGCGGCAGACATAGCGGCCGGGACCGGCCCGGTCATGCTGTACGACACGGGCGAGACGCCGACGCGCATCGGTCTGGGTACTCTCAACTGGACCGCTCCAAAGCTGACCCTAGCGGGCACCATGCCGCTCATGCGCGTAGTGTCGCGCCGAGTCTACCGTGGCAACATCGGCCGACTCGTGGCGATCACGGCCGTTGCGCCCGGCGGGCGGGAATGGCACGGCCGACACTCGGCCGACTGGTGCGAATGCGTCACGATGTGGCCTAGCAAGGCCGCCAGCTGACAGCCGGACCCGTGGCGCCACTTGACGCGTATGCGACAATGGTGCCACGAGCCCGCCCGTCAACCCGGTCGGGACACGGAGGTTCTGAGTAATGGCAGTCTCCGCTCGGGAGTCTAGGAACGACGAGACGTTTAACGGGTGGGCCAACTGGACTACCTGGAACGTCGCGCTATGGCTCGGCAATGACGAGCCACTGTATTGGGCGATGGTCGCAGAAGCGAACCGGCTCGCCCACCGCGTAACGGCCGCACAGGCGCGCCGGTTCGCGTCGGCATGGATGGGATCAGTGACCCGCGACGGTGCGCAACTGCGCTTTTGCCGTTGGGCCGAGATTGCCGCCATGATGAACGAGGCTGGTGACGCATGAAGCACGTCGGCACCACGGATGAAGTCATCCGCGCATTCATCGAAGGTCGCAGCATGCACACCGCGAAAGCCCCGGTTCCCGGCGGCTATCGCGTGGACTCTGTCCCTGACGTGGACAACCCCGGCGAGTACGATCTGTACTCGTACCGCACCATCGTGGCGCATCGGTTCGCTGATGACTGCCACGGGCAGGCGCGGATCGCGCTCACGACCCGCAAGTACAGCGTGACCACATCCAAGCTCATGGGCCACGTCCGCGCGGCACTTGTCGCCGAGGGCTACCGCCCAACCGGCGAGGTCGTTATGATCGAGGCCGCCGTCCCGGGCCGCTGGGGTGGTTTGGTCTGCCGTGGCATGCCACGGGCCGCGAAACGATCCCGTTCGAGGTGTACGCTTAGCGCTCGTTCTGCATTCCACGCCTGCCGGGGTACGTACCGGATCGGTTCACCTCCCCGATCCGACGTCTCCCCGGCAGGAGCGGACGCCAGACGGCATCCGGCAAACTGAAGCATGAAAGGATCACGTATGGAGTTCCAGGACGGTTTTTACTGGCACCCGTGGCACCAGGGCGGGCCGTTGTGGTACATGACTGCCGACGAGGCTCGACGGCGCTCGAAGTTCATCAACAGCAACAAGCCCGAAGTGGAACGACCCGAGCGCAATCGGCTGTTTCAGCTGGCAGACGTGTCCACAATCCCCGCGTACGTCAAGGCGAGGGCCGCGTACGACAAGGCCGGTGCCGCGTACGTCAAGGCGAGGGCCGCGCTCGACAAGGCGAGGGCCGCG
>Ga0182021_10001085_pt1 | contig 30871 bp, 30 predicted proteins | sample 612E3MmetaG_FD_120493 | JGI IMG/M metagenome (GOLD analysis project Ga0182021, IMG submission 120493) | Permafrost microbial communities from Stordalen Mire, Sweden - 612E3M metaG (Illumina Assembly) | ecosystem: Environmental > Terrestrial > Soil > Wetlands > Permafrost | place: Sweden... | reverse complement strand
GTGGTTAAAGATGAATCCATCGTCGAATATGCCCATTTCCACGTCGGGGAAACCTAAATCGCCTGGTTTTTTTTTGGGGAGTTTTTCCCAATAGCGCACTGCATCATAAGAGATGTAACCGACTGAGCCTCCAACGAAACGGAGCCCGCTTTCTGCAACTGCATTGTCTTTTAACAGTTGTTTTATAAGTTGAAGTGGATCGTTCGTGGTTTGGCTAGTTGTTTCACCGGTTTTTGTGTTTTTGATTTGGGCTTTTTTATCTTTGACCTGTATGGTTATTTTTGGGTCAAACCCAATGAATGAATATTGTGCGAGTTTTTCCGGTCCTTCGATGGATTCTAGCAGATAGGTTGTTTGATATTGTTTTTGAAGTTGTGAGAATATTTCTAGCGGTTGTTGGGTGAATGTGATTTTTTTGATTTTTAGGGGGTTATCTGGTTTAATTACTGATCTTCGTGTGCCAAAGGCGATTCCCCATTGTTCATGCATCCTTTTCGGTTCAGAAGCATACGTTGATGTATTATTTAAGGCTTATTTGTACATAAATATACATTATGGTTTAAGCACAACACGCATCCAGTCCAAATAAGCCTTCGACCCTTCAACGATTGGAAGAGCAAGAATTTCAGGAACCTCGTAGCTATTCACGCTTTTAATCAGCTCAGCTACTTGAACAAAAAGATCCCTGCGTGATTTCATAATAATCAAGCATTCCTCGGCCCTGTCAATGTTACCACGCCAGTGAAAAAAAGACGTAACTGGACTAACGATGTTTCCGCAAGCGATCAAACGTTGCTCCAAAAGCAAATGCGTTATTTTCTCAGCTTCCAACTTATCTTTGCATGTAACAAATATGATTATGTACTCATTTTTCAAGGCTGTCGCCAATTAATTGTTTATTTTTGTTGGTAAATAACGTTGCCATTTGCTTGATGTTGTATTTGGGTTAAGAGATTTAAATTTCCGTTAAACAATATTAAATGTGAGAGTAATTAGTTAACGATAGAGGAATGCCCGTTGAAAGAAGAACAATTTAAAGTCTTAAAAACAATGATTGAAGCCACCAGCCGCATGGATTTGAACTCGTTTGCCCAACGGGTGAATTTAACCCCGAACCAAACAATTCAGCAAATCCAAGAATTAGCCAAAGAGGGCTTTTTGCAGAAAATTGGCGGTGGATATGGCATAACTGAAAAAGGAAAAGCAGCCCTTAAAGCATATGCGCCAGTTCCGCAAGATATGGGTTTCCACTTTTACAGCGGAATAGACCAACCTACAAATTTAACTTCACAGACGCTTACAGAGTTTTTCAAAATCATCAAGCAGGTCAATGTGGATTCGCTTGAGTTTCACCTCTACAGGGGCGACTTTGAAAACTGGATAAAAGAAGCATGCCAAGATCCAAAGCTTGCAAACGAGATTGGTGAGATAAAGAATGATGACTTAAAAGGTGAAGAACTCAGAGTAAAACTCTTGAAATTGCTTGACACAAAGTATAGCATCCAAGAATCGATGTAGCTTTATCTTTTTTCCTCATTTAACTTGATCCACCAGTCAGGAACTCTAGCTTTTTCCGCATTGTCCCACGAGTCAAAGGGCTTAATATCCAAAATCGGAGTACCATCAAAAGCATCAAGACCGCGAACAGTCAAAGTGGTACCTTCAACTTTTAACAACTCAACTAATGTTAATCCTATTGGATTTGGACGAAGATTCGTTCTAGTGGCAAAAACTCCAAGCAAAGGCATATCTATTCTTCCTCTAGGATGAACCTTTAGAATCATACGTTTATCCTCTGGGATTTGACTCATAAAAAAAATAACAAAAATGTGAGAAAAACCTATGATTCCATCTAACGCTTGAGTTAATTCATTATGAAGGATAATCTGCGATACTCTTGATTTATCTTTAACTTCATCGCCAATAGCATCGGTTTTAACATAACCTATTGGATTTAAAACAACTTTCTCTTGAAAAGGCATCGGCGCACTCCTCAATCTTTCAGTTAATTGTGAATAATATAAGCTTTCGATGACGTAAACTCTACAAAATGTATTATTCCTTCTTTGACAAAATAATTTGTTATGCTGCGTATTGGTCATAGGGGCGCTAGAGCTTATGCGCCTGAAAATACCTTGACGAGTTTTAAAAAAGCCTTAGAAATCGGCGTAGACGCGGTCGAGTTAGACGTTAGAAAAACCAAAGATAATCAACTTGTCGTTATCCACGACGCTGATGTTAAGCGGACAACCGATGGTGAAGGTTTAGTGAGTGAGCTTACGCTTAAAGAAATCAAAAGTTTTTCCGCTGAAGGAGAGAAAATTCTAACTTTGGATGAAACGTTGGAGTTTCTGGATAAAAAAGTGAAGGTGTTTGTTGAGTTAAAGGAGACTGGCGTTGAAGAGCAAGTGCTATCTATAGTTCACAAGAAAGGTCTGGAAAAGAATGTTGTAATAATTTCATTCCTTGAAGATGCGCTCAAGAAAGTGAGAGAATTGGATAGCGATATCGAAACCGGATTGATTTATGCCACTCATAAAAACCCACTTAAAGCCGCTTTAGACTTGAAGGCAAATTATCTTTTTGCCCTCTATAGGTTCACTCATACGGCTAACGTTGAGAAAGCACATGAATGCGGTTTAAAAGTGGTGGTTTGGACCATAAATAAGCCTGAAGAAGTCGCGGAATACGCTAAGAAAGGTGTGGATGGTATAGCCAGTGACAAACCAGACATACTCAAAAGCTAATGCATTGCAACCTGCGCTTTAAGAATTTTTTCAATTCGTTCTGATTCAACTCGGCCTTCATCGTTTAGAGGAGTCAACTGTATTTCCGCGGCTGATTTCACTCCGAACCCTAACTCCGCCGCCCGTTTTAGTTGGTCTTGCTCGAAAACGTCTGCTTCTCCAACTTTACCTTTGGCACCGTACATTTTAAGAATCGCCACTCCAACAGCGTCTATAGCTACTCGGTCACGGCTGGCAAGCAAAAGATTCGGCTCAACGATCTTCCCCTGCTCAGGACCGCCAGTTATGAACGCTTTAATTCCATCCATCAAAACAAAATCCAACTTGTAATTATTGTTTATCTCAGCAATCATCTGCCGTTGAAAAGGTGAACCATGTAGTTCCCACATGTAATCGTACATTCCGCCTGGAACCTTCTTCGCTACTAAACCTACAGAGTTTTTCATAGATAACGTAAAGTGGCCGCCGAACCTGTGTGTTTTTAGGCAGCATGTCTGGACGACTTTGTCAGCGTCATGGAAAACTTTTGCCATATAGAATCCTTTAACCCAATGAGTGTCTTTTCGCTCAACTTTGAGCCAGTCTTCTTTGCCGACATCATCTAAGACAACGGCCTTAAATCCCAATTCCTTTGAGAGGGCTAAAACACCCATTTCTTCCAGAACCTTCTCAGTAGTACCCATACCGCTTCGTTCAGCCAAAGTTATTTCGCTTGCTCCGGCGCCCTTTAGGTTTTCAATAAGTGCTCGTAACGTGTCTAAATGGGTCGATGCTGGAAACGGGTCAGCACTGTTATAATTAGCTTTCAAAGCCACTTGTTTCCCAGAATAATCGTCTAAGCCAATCTTTTTTATCAATGCAGGTACGCCTGTAGCTCTGTCAGTTGTTTTGAGAAGGAAAACTTCGCTCGTAGAATTTGCCATAAAAAAGTCTCCATTAAGAGTAAAGGACTGGGTTGTTATTAGTTTTTCACTGCATCAAGGTGCAACAACAAACCGTAAGCTCTATATTATTCAGGAACCTTTTTCAAAAGAAGCTTATGCGGGCCCGTGGCTCAGTCAGGCTAGAGCGGCGGACTCTTAATCCGTAGGTCGCGGGTTCAATTCCCGTCGGGCCCGCCATAAATAATGTTAAGCCAGGAATCGAGTTTTTCCGATTTTTATTTTGTTCGCCATACAGCCCGATATTGACTTTACTAGACATAGGGAACTAAACGATAACGAACCTTTCGGCAGTACTCGCTGTAACCAGCTAAATCTTTAACTAAAAATTTTCGAGCAGTGTGATAAAGTTAACTTTTTTAGTCAGAGGCATCAAATTCACCTTGAATAACAATTCAACTATAATAGACTATTAGGGACTACTACGGACTATTAAGGACTATTAAGGACTATTAAGGACTATTAAGGACTATTATAGACTATTATTGACTCAATCTGCAAACAATTCAAGCTCTAAACCAAAAAAGCAACCCAAAACAGCTTGAAAGAAGAACAGCCAAACCCCTGTTGTTGTTCTAATTGAGAGACTACTGTTATATTTCCGGAAATTTGCCTTCTATTTTGAACTTTTCCATAAATCAAGAAAAACAATCTCCAATCATTACTTTAATGGTAGGATGTTGTTCAAGCCTTAAAACTTAAGATGAAAGAATATTGCACGGTGTAGTTAGAAAGCATTAAATCCCTTCTTACTTCACTACTATCGCATGAACTCTTTTCTTGGCTACCTTAAAGAGGGAAACATGAGTTTATTCACAGATTTTTATGAGTTAACCATGTGTGCAAGCTACTTTGACAACAAGAATTTTGAGCCTGCCACTTTTGATTTATTTATTAGGCGCCTCCCTGAAAATCGCTCCTACTTCTTATTCGCAGGGTTAGAAGATGCACTAAACTACTTGCAAAGTATCAAATTCACCGAGGAGCAACTGGGTTACCTCAAAAAGCAGGGGTTTAAATGGGATTTTCTTGAATATTTGCGCAATTTTAGATTTAAAGGAGAAGTTTGGGCAGTTCCTGAGGGCGCAGTCGCTTTTCCAAATGAACCATTAATCCGTGTAACAGCACCCATAATTGAGGCACAGTTGGTTGAAACTTTTCTGCTAAACACCATCAACCTGCAAACTATGATTGCCACCAAAGCCTCACGAGTAGTGCATGCAGCTAAAGGAAAAACGGTAATTGAGTTCGGCTTAAGAAGAGAACAAGGCATCGATGCTGGAATGAAAGTGGCGAGAAGCAGCTACATAGTAGGATGCCAAGGCACCAGCAACGTACTGGCAGGACAAGCCTATAACATTCCCGTTTTCGGAACCATGGCACACTCATTTATCATGTCCTACCCCAAAGAAATTGATGCATTCCGCGCTTTCAGCAAAACTTTCCCAAACAAGTCCACTTTGCTTATAGATACTTACGATGATATTTCAGGTGCAGAAAAAGCGGCAGTGGTTGCTAAAGAGCTTGAAGCTAAAGGCTGTAAACTTGGAGGAGTACGCTTGGACAGCGGCGACTTAACCCAAGACAGCGTAAAAGTCAGAAAAATCCTTGACGACCAAGGTTTGACTTATGTCAAGATTTTTGCTAGTGGCGACTTGGACGAATTCAAAATACAAGAACTTCTAACTAATGGCGCACAAATTGATTCTTTTGGTGTAGGAACCAAGATGGGAACCTCAGCAGATAGACCTTATTTAGATGTGATTTACAAACTCTGCGAAACAATGACTGAAGAGGGCAAATTCTCGCCAATTATGAAGTTAAGTAAAGATAAAATCACTTTGCCAGGTCGGAAACAAGTTTACCGAATCAAGAGTAGGATCGGCTTTTTTGAAAAAGACGTCGTTGCTTTGGCTGATGAGAAAGTGCAGGGTGAACCATTGCTTGTTAAAGTGATGGAAAAGGGCAAAGTAATCTATGATTTACCGTCGCTTAATGCAATTCGAGCTGCTGCCGCTGAGAACCTGTCTAAACTGCCGGACGGATATAAGGCATTAACTGGTGCACCTGTTTACCCAGTAGAGTTAAGCAAAAACTTGCAGAAACTAATTAAAAACTTAAAGCATCAGTTAACTGTAAATGAGATTAACCCCAGAGGCTCTGACGCCCAAGGTTAACTACGATGTTTCTTGTTGCATTTTTTGTATTCACCAAAGTAATTGTTTCGTCTCTCTCAGCACTTTTGCGTAATTTTATCAAATTTTTTCGAATATTCGGACTTTCAAAAAATTGATTCATCCAGAGGCTGATTAGGCTCTTATTTCGTGGAAATATGCAAACCCTTAATAAGCTTTTCAGAAAAGGATAGGTGTTATCAAAAGGAAGATCACAACTTGCAAAATCGTCCAGCCATTGTCGGTGTTGGCAGAACCAAGTTTGGAGAGCATTACAGGAAAGAGCCAGAAAAACTAATTGAGGAAGCGTGGCTCGCCGCTTCAAACGAATGCAATATTGAACGCAAGGATCTAGAAGCCTGTTATATGTCAGACTGTTTTCTCCCAATTACAAATAAACTAGGCTTAGAAGAAGGCTTCCTTTCAGAACTTACAGAACTTCATGTTCCTATGGAGGTAACTCGTTCTTTCAGCGCTGCTCTGCAAACAGCATGTCATGCAATACAAGCGGGAGTTTACAACACAGTCCTAGTTGGAGGTATAGAAAAAATGACTGACCGCTGGGACAAAATCCGAGATGACCTCATGCTGCTCGATGATCCATGGAGCTACTTTGCAGGGGGCACTCCAGAATCAAACCATGAACTTATGCTTAGAGCTTACATAAAAAAACACAATATAACAGGCGAAAATCTTGAAAAACTGAATTTAGCCTTAGCTCAAATTTCTGTTAAAAATCACGCAAACGCAACCAAAAACAAGTATGCTCAATACCAAAGAAAAATAACTATTGATCAAGTTTTCGCGGCAAGAAAAGCGGCACATAAATCTTTAGGACTTTATGATTTCGCTCCAATTTCTGATGGCGCGTCATCTTTAATTCTTACAAGCGAGTCGGTTGCCAAAAAATTAAATAGTAATCCAATTTACATTTTGGGATGCACTTCAGCAACTGATTATCTAAATTATCCTGCAAGGGAGGACTTATCTCATTTTGTTGCAGCACAACTTGCTATGAAAAATGCTTCTCTAATGGCTAAGACGGCTTTAACTGACATGCAGGTTATCGAAGTATATGATCAGTCAACCATGATGGAGCTTGTTTCTCTTGAAGACTTAGGATTCTGCAAACCAGGCACTGCTTGGAAGAACATAAATGAAGGCTGCCAAAATAACCAAAACAGCTACGAAGTAAACGGCAAGAAACTTTTTGTTAACACTAATGGAGGGTTAAAAGCTGACGGAAACCCGTTAGGTGCCACCGGCGGAGCGCAAATTTTCGAGATTTACCATCAGTTAAGAGGCAAAGCTGGCGAACGTCAGGTTAAACTTGAAAGTGGTTCACAGAAGAGCGGTTGCGTGTTAGAGTACGAGGGCTTCGGAACTAAAGCCTACGTCACTATTCTAGGGGAAAAGAAACTTGAGTAGTGAACCAATAGAGCGAAGAGTTTCTTATTTAGGCGACAGATTAAAAGCAAGCCGATGCCAAAGCTGCGGCAAAGAATACTTTGAAGTAAGAGACTATTGTACTAACTGCGGCAGAAAAAGCTTCGGAAAAATGGATAGCATCGACCTATTTTATGATAAAGGTAAACTTGAGTTATGCACTTTCATAAACGAACCAACGAACAAGTTCATGAAACTCTCCAGCTTCGTTTATGGAATCGTTTCTTTTCACGATGGGAAGGTCCGTGTTCCCGCAAGATTAACCGACCAACTGATATGTGACGGCAAAGACGTTGATTTCTCAAACCTTGAAGGAAGAGAGGTAGTTCCTCGTTTTAGAAGACGCTATTCAGTAGGTAAAAGTGATGTTATTCCCACTATCTCTTTGGCTTTCACTTTAGCCGACGAATATTACCCCCATCAAGATTACAAAATTTTTACGCCAACCAAAGAGTATGAAATTCCTGGAGTGGTAGGTTATGGCGTTTATACTTCAAAGTTCAGAATAAAAGAAAGTGGGTTAGAACGTGCAGTTCCCTTTATCGACGAAGATGCAGTTACAGCGGCGGTGGAAGCAGGAAAATTATCGCTGATTCATTCAGGCGTTGACAGCAGATTGGTTGGTAAGGTTTACGTTGGCTCTGAATCCAACCCTTATGCTGTTAAACCAATATCATCAAAGGTTGCTCAAGTGCTAAAGCTTGGAGAAGAAGAAGACGACATTCAAAGCGTTGACGCAGTAGACACAGAATTCGCATGTAAAGCTGCTGCAAGCATGTTTAAAGACGCTACAGCTCTCGTTAATTATCCGAGGTCAGGCATAAAATACGCAATGGTTATCGGCGCAGATAACTCTCAGGCCGCTCCCAGAGGTTGCCCCGGCGGTGAACTAGATACTTTTGTTGGGTATGGCGGCGCCGCGTTTATCTTTGGTAAAAACGATGTTATCGCTGAAGTCGAAGGTTGGTATTCATGCACCTCCGATACGCCAGATTTTTGGCGCCGTGATGGCGAGCCTTTTCCAATGCATGGCGGACGATTTACTGGTGATCCAGCTTACTTCAAACACGTTCGCAAGTCGACTAGTAAAATTATGGAACGGTTACACCTAAAGGCAAGCGACTTAGACTATTTTGTGGCTCACCAACCTAACCCGACTTTCCCAGTTAAGATCGCCAAAGAGCTAGGTTTTAAGGACGAGCAGTATTTACCTTCCCTTCAAATTAACAAAATCGGCAACACTTATTCAGGTTGCTCGCTAACAGGCCTAGCCGCGATATTAGATATTGCGAAACCCGAAGACCGTATCTTAGTTGCAAGTTACGGTTCCGGCGCTGGAAGTGACGCATATTTGCTCAGAACTACAAGCCAACTTCTTGATAAACGAAAGCGTCAAAAAATCACTGTTAAATTCCAAACTGAAAACCCGTTTATAGAATACGTGGATTACACAACTTACCGTCGACTTAAACTGGGCATGTAACAACACTTAATAAATCCCGAGTAGAATTCTGCATAACGAGGGAGCAAATATTGATATTAAATGACATTGCAGAAGTACTTTACGCGCCTCAGAAAGTGTTCAAGCGAATAATAGAGAACCCCAAATATTTGGGAGCATTAATAATTCTGCTTCTTTTCATGGGTCTTCAAATAGGCTATAGCTACTCTCAGTTCTCAAGAACTTATACAGAAAACACGTCGCCTGTTGCTGGTAATTTCCAAAACTACATCAATGCAACAGCAACATCCTCCACAAATGTATCATTATGGAGAGCTGGGCCGGGCACAACCTTCAGTAACAATTATGTTGACTTCTACAACTATAGTATTTACGTCCCAGCGATTGGAGCGAACTATAGTTTATTTGGAAACAGTAGCCTTGAAATTAACGCCACAAACACTAACAAGATTTCAGCTGCCTTAAGCAACGCTTTTAACGTGAACTGCAGTGTTGGCGGCTTTGAAAACTTGTCAATGACACTTAAAATGGTGGAACCTCAAGTTGCGCCTCAAAGCGTAGCCCTAACTCTATACTCAATTAACGATTCAAGCTATTACAGTTACGACTTAACTTCTGCATTATCAAACTCAACAGCAATTGGTCTCTGGAACAACTTAACCATTCCAGTTGGACCGACAGCCCAAGGTTGGACTTCTGCAGGTACACCTGACTGGGCCAATGTAACATCTTTAAAACTAGATTTTACATACCCATCCAATTCCAGCATTTCAATACTTATCGGGGCGTTGTTCTTCCATGGCCAATACGAACTATCCACTCAAGCCTTTGGCAATAATCTTGCGCTCTCGTTCATAGAAACCTACTCCTTACAATTCCTGTTTACTTGGTTCTTGTTGACGGGGATAATTTACGTCTTCTTTAAAGCTTTTAAAGCCAATATTACTTGGAAGCCTCTTTTTGTCGCTTTAGCTTTTGCCTTGTTTGTGATGGTTATTCGATCACTAGTAACTCTTCTAGCGTCATTTGCTTTACCTACAGTTTATTATCCTTTTGACGTTTCGCTTGGGGTAACTTCCAATCCGCTTGGAGCAATTTATGTCCCTGCCCAATCTGCTGCAACATTCACCGCGCAATCTCAAGCCATTCTCAACAATATCGTAGGAATGACAGCAACTTTCAACGTTATAGTTGAACTGATGTTTGTCGTCTCTTATGTTTGGTTAGGTGCATTATGCACAATAATTGTTGGGGAACTCAAACCAGAGTTTTCGATGACAAAGAGGATAGTGATTTCCGCTGTCAGCATCGCAGCTACGCTTTTGCTCTTACTGTTGCTTGTAGGCATTGTTTAAACCAGCAATAGAGCCGCTAAACCCCTCTACTTTCCCAACCTTTCCTCACTACCAATTGATCCAAGTGCAACTAGGCAAGATTTATATGATTGCAGGTCACCAATGCAATTGAAAACTCCCAGCAGGGAATTTAGAAGTTAGGTGACTGAAGTGACAGCGATAAAAGATTTACAAAATGGAGATAAGCGCGTTAGCGTTGAAGCGAAAGTTGTTGAAAAAGGCGACGCTCGAGAAGTCAAATCACGCTTTAAAGACGAGACCTATAAGATAGTGGACGCGGTAGTTGCAGACGAGACAGGAAGCATAAAGCTAACACTCTGGAATGAACAAATTGACCAAGTTAACGTTGGGGACAACATAAAAATTGAAAATGGTTACATAACCAGTTTTAAAAGTGAATTGCAGCTTAACGTTGGCAAATTCGGAAAATTAACAGTGGAATAATTACTAAATCTAAACTTAATTTTTTTCAGCTCCTAATAGCAGAACATAATTCATGAATTTTATTGTTTTATTTTCTAATTTTCTAATTTTTTAAATCTGTGAATGAAGCGCCTTTAAGCCTGCTATGACGCACGTCATATTATTTGTTTAACGAACCACATCTACACGTTAACTGGAAAGAAATCAGGCTTAAATCGACATTTATTTAGACAAAACTTATTAAATCAATTCTTCACTGGAACATTTCTCAACTACATGTGGAGAAACAATATGCAGTTTGAACTTATCGCTCCATACAAAGCTTCACCTGGACAGGAAGTAGCCGTAGAAAAATTAGTGAAAAACTTCTCCACAAAACAAAAACAAACCCTCCTCGGCATCACTGGCAGCGGTAAAACCTTCGTAATGGCAAACCTAATCAATAAACTCCAAAAACCAACATTAATCCTTGCACATAACAAAATTTTGGCTGCACAACTTTACGGTGAATTAAAAGAGCTTTTTCCCCACAACCGAGTAGAATACTTCATTTCTTTTTATGATTACTATCAGCCAGAATCGTATTTGCCAGCTCAAGATATGTACATTGAGAAGGACTCAAGCGTAAATGAGCAAATTGAAAAAATGCGGATGCATGCAGTATCGAGCGTTGTGAGCAGAAATGATACGATAATTGTTGCCAGCATAAGCTGCATTTACAGTCTTGGAAACCCAAACGACTTCAGAGCAATGGCAATTGAATTATCGATTGGAAAACAAAGCACAAGGCAACAACTGATCCATTCTCTCGTAGATATGCAGTATGAACGCAACGATATGGTGCTTGAACCAGGCAGGTTCCGTGTACGAGGCGATGTCTTAGATGTTGTGCCCTCTTACGAGAATGATATTATAAGAATTGAGCTTGCAGGTAACCAAATTAGCAAAATCAAAGAAGTTCATGCGATATCGGGAGACGTGAAAGGGACAGTTGATAAGTTTACGCTCTATCCTGCACGCCAATATGTGGTACCAGAAGAGAAACATGCACTCGCACTTGAGGCAATTAAACAAGAGTTAGAAGCTAGACTACCTGATCTTCCACCGCTTGAAGCCCAACGGCTTAAACAACGAACAAACTATGATTTAGAAATGATTCGAGAAGTCGGTTTTTGCGCTGGAATGGAAAATTACAGCAGACACTTTGATGGACGTGGAACCGGCGAGCCACCCTTCACTCTTATAGATTATTTCCCCAAAGATTTTCTATTAATTATTGATGAGAGCCACCAAACTATTCCTCAATCAAGAGCCATGTATAACGGTGATTATGCAAGAAAAAAGAATTTGGTCGATTTCGGCTTCAGATTGCCCAGCGCTCTTGATAACAGGCCTTTGAAGTTTGAGGAGTTTGAGCGGAAAATGGGCAAAGTACTTTTTGTTTCTGCCACTCCAGCTGAATATGAATTGGAAAAGAGCCGCCCACCTGTTGAATTAATCACGCGGCCAACGGGCCTTTTGGATCCTGAAGTTGAGGTTCATCCGATAACTGGGCAAATGCAGCATTTAATGGTTGAAGCCAAGAAGACGATTGAACGAGGCGACCGCGTCTTAATTACAACTTTGACTAAGCGGATGGCTGAAGACTTAGCGGATTACCTTGTTAAGGAAGGGTTCCGAGTCAGGTATATGCATTCTGAAATTGAAAGTTTAGACCGGATAGAGCTTGTGCGACAACTACGAGTCGGCGAATTTGACATTTTGGTCGGCATTAACCTTTTGCGTGAAGGCTTAGACATTCCGGAGGTTGCAACAATCTTCATTTTGGATGCTGACAAGGAAGGTTTCTTGCGAGATGAGCGAAGCCTAATCCAAACTATTGGGCGAGCAGCAAGAAACGTCAAGGGTAAAGTAATACTCTACGCTGACGTAGAAACAGAGTCAATTAAGCGAGCCATGAAAATCACTCAATATAGGCGCGAATTCCAGAAACGTTTCAATCAGATTCATCACATTACTCCTACAACAATTGTAAAAGGAGTTTCCTTGAAAGAGGGAACAATTAAGGGCATCAAGCACCTAGCGAAAACAGACATTAAACGCCAGTTGATCGAGTTGGATGCGCAGATGAGGGAGGCTGCTGAACGATTGAACTTTGAGCGAGCTATTGAGCTCCGCGATGCTATTGCAGAGTTGAATAGAGCGTTAGCTAATAAGATGGAAAATGAAAGATATGCCCAGAAATTGAGTACTTTGAAGCAAAAAGGTTGAAAAGCTTCAAACTTAGATGAGAAATATAATTTAGGAAAGCGGGGAAAGGAAACGGTTCACTTATGAGAGATAACATTTCAATTAAAGGGGCAAGGGAACATAACCTCAAAAACATTGATGTTGAGTTACCCAGAAACAAGTTTATAGTGATTACTGGGCTTTCAGGCTCTGGAAAATCCACTCTTGCCTTTGATACTATTTATGCAGAGGGTCAAAGACGTTATGTTGAAAGTCTCTCTGCTTATGCACGACAATTTCTTGGCTTAATGGATAAGCCAGATGTAGACTCAATTGATGGACTATCTCCCGCAATCTCTATCGAGCAGAAAAGCACCAGCAAAAATCCCCGCTCAACCGTTGGCACAGTTACCGAAATATACGATTACCTCAGACTGCTTTTTGCTCGCATTGGAACCCATCATTGCCCAAAATGCGGCAGCTCAATTCACCCCCAGAGTCCCGAAAACATAACCAGCCTCATAATGGCTGAAAAAGGAAAAACCCTCACTTTCCTAGCGCCAATCATCCGAGGGACAAAGGGAACTCATGAACAAGTTTTTGATGACTTAAAAAAACAGGGCTACACAAAGATCCGGGCAGACCAGAAAATTTACGATTCAGACGCGATCAAAGAAGAAGTGAAACTCGTACGGTATGAGAAACACTGGATTGAAGCGGTTATCGATACCGTCAGCATAATTGATGATGAGCGTTCCCGCATTTCTGAAGCTGTGGAGCAAGCACTTAAAGTTGGCAAAGGAACGATGATAGTTATTGACGCAGAGAAGGCTTACACAGAGAAGAAGGAGCTTGAACGTTTCGCCGACGAAACAATGTTCAGCACTTTTGGAGCCTGCCCAAACCATCCAGAAATAGTGTTTGAAAGCCTTGAACCCCGCATGTTCTCATTCAACTCGCCCTTTGGAGCTTGCCAAACATGCCACGGCTTAGGCGAAATAACAGAAATCTCAGAAGACAAAGTTATTCCAGACAAAAACATCTCAATCATGGATGGGGCATTGGCTGTTTACGGAAGTATGGATCTTAGCTGGCGAGCACAGCAACTTGCAATGGTTGGCAAAAAACATGGGTTTGACATTTTTACTCCAATAAAAGAATTTACTGAACAGCAACGTCATGTGCTCCTATATGGTGACAGAGAACCAGTTAATGGTCAATGGTCAAATGGGGCGACGATGTGGATGCGTGATGGCTGGGAAGGCGTTATCCCACAAACCATGAGGTTATATCGTCAAACTGAGAGTCAATGGCGAAAAGAAGACATTGAAAATTATATGACGTCAAGACCCTGCAACGCGTGCAAAGGCAAAAAGCTTCAGCCCGTTGTACTTGCAGTAAAAATTTTGGATAAAAGTATAATTGATGCTACTGATTTGTCAATTGAAGAAGCTGTTGACTTCTTTCAAAACCTGCCAGCTCAACTTAACGAAAAAGAATTAGCCATCGCCAAGCAAGTTCTTAAAGAAGTTAACGAACGGCTTGGTTTTCTTAAAAATGTTGGTTTAGGTTACCTTTCGCTTTCTCGTGCAGCAAAAACGCTCTCTGGCGGTGAAGCCCAAAGAATCCGACTAGCTACTCAGATTGGTAGCAACCTGATGGGTGTACTCTACATTCTTGATGAACCCAGCATTGGCTTGCATCAAAGAGACAACACTAAACTCATAAGCACACTTCATCGTCTCCGCGATTTGGGCAACACCCTCATCGTTGTGGAGCATGATGAGGAAACCATACGGAATGCTGATTATATTGTTGATATGGGACCTGGAGCAGGAGTCCATGGAGGCCACGTAGTTGCTGAAGGGCCACCTGACGAAATAATGTTAAACAAACGAAGCCTCACAGGCAAATACCTCTCAGGCGAATTAAAAATTGAAATCCCCGAGGTAAGGCGCAAACCCGTTAGCTACATCACAGTCAAAGGTGCACAAGAAAACAATCTAAAAAGCCTTAACCTGCAACTTCCGCTGGGAGTATTGTGCGGAGTGACAGGTGTCTCTGGCTCTGGCAAAAGCACACTAATGAATTTGACCGTCATTCCTGCATTACGGCAAATGTTCGGTGAACAAGCAGATAAAGTTGGGAAACATGAATCAATTAATGTCCCCGAACTTGTCCGCAACGTCATAGTTATCGATCAAGATCCAATAGGTCGAACTCCACGAAGCAACCCAGCTACTTATACCAAGCTCTTTGATGAAATTAGACGCATTTTTGCTTCAACCAAAGAGGCAAAAGCCCGCGGCTACAAAGAAGGACGCTTCAGTTTCAACGTGAAAGGCGGCAGATGCGAAACCTGCAAAGGAGATGGAGTACTACGCATAGAAATGAATTTCCTTCCCGACGTTTACGTGCAATGCAGCGAATGCAAAGGCAAACGATACAACAAAGAAACGCTCAGCATTCTATTCAAGGGCAAAAATATCGCTGAAGTTTTGGATATGACGGTTGAGGAGGCTGCGAAATTCTTTGAGAACACTCCAAGGATTTCGCGCAAACTCGGTACGCTGTTAGATGTTGGGTTAGGATACATCAAGCTGGGACAAAGCTCAACGACGCTGTCAGGTGGAGAAAGTCAAAGAATCAAAATCACTCGTGAACTCAGCAAAAACAAGAAGGGACACGTTGTGTATATGCTTGACGAACCCACCACTGGGTTGCATTTTGATGACACTAAACGGTTAATTAAAGTGCTAAATCGGCTAGTTGACAACGGCAACACCGTCTACATCATCGAACATAACTTGGATGTAATTAAAAGCTGCGATTATTTGGTTGATTTGGGTCCTGAAGGCGGCGCTGCCGGCGGCGAGCTATTGGCGCAGGGAACACCTGAAGAAGTCGCACAAAACGATGCTTCTTACACTGGTATGTTTTTGAAGAAAATACTTAACCACCAACAGCAAGAAACAGTTGTGACAGTGAAGCAGCCTGCATGATCAAAATAGCCGACCCATCAGAATTCAAAAGCAGCGACATACCCACTGACCCAGGCGTCTACCTATACAGGGATGAATCAGGCGAAATCTTGTACGTGGGCAAAGCAAAGAGCCTGCGTTCCCGCGTTAAAAGTTACTTTTCAAACACTGATCAGCCGGCGAAAACAAGACAGCTTGTCCTGCATATCAGAAGCATAGACTGGATCATCGTTAACAACGAGGTCGAAGCCCTGCTTTTAGAGAACAAGTTGGTTAAGCAGCATAACCCCAAGTATAATATTGATCTTAAAGATGCTAAAACCTTCGCTTACATTTCACTCACAAGAGAACCCTATCCAAGGATATTGACCAGCCGTAAAGTTTCGCGGAAACTCGAATCGTTTGGACCGTACACTGAAGGCTTCATACGGCAAGACCTCCAGCGCCTAGTCGTGCGAGTGTTCAAACTGCGTACATGCAAAACCATACATAAACGCGCTTGCCTAAACTTTCACATCCACATTTGCACAGCTCCATGCATCGATAAGGTGATGGCTGAACAATATGCCGATCAAGTTAAACGAGCACGCTCTTTTTTAAACGGCAACTACCAACAAACAATCGAAGACCTCAACTCCCAAATGCAAACTGCCTCCGAACAAAAACAATACGAAACCGCCCTTGACTTACGCAACCAAATCGCCTCCATCAGGCTTCTAACTCAACATCAGATTGTAGATCATGAACGGCGTTTTGATCAAGATATTATGGCGTTTAAGCAGGTTGGCGAGAAAATGATAGCGGTTCAAATGGGCGTACGGAAAGGTGTTTTGCGTGGAAAAAACCAGTTTACCGTTGATTTACAGCCTCAGATTGAACAGGAATTTCTAAAAGCCTTTTACGCAACCAACCAAATCCCTCGTGAAATATTGTTAAATAAGCCTTGTTGGCAGGGAACAGACGAGAAAAAAGCCATGGAAGAGTTTCTCTCAACTAAACGCAATGCCCCTGTTTCGTTGACGATTCCTAGGCGAGCTGATAAGCTTGGGCTTGTGCAGTTGGCGGAGAAAAACTTGGAATCTACATTGGAGGTTGATAGTGCGCTTGTAGATTTGCAAGTTTCGCTTAACCTCCCAGTTTTGCCTCGCGTGATTGAATCCTTTGACATTTCTAATTTGGGGCAGGAACATGTGGTTTCAGGCATGGTTAGCTTCCGCGAAGCAAAGCCTGACAAGAAAAACTACCGCAAATTCAAAATCAAAACCTTCACTGGACAAGATGATTTCGCCTCAATGAACGAGGTTGTCTCTAGGCGATACAAGCGTTTGGTAGAAGAGAAAAGCCCTTTGCCTGACTTAATTGTGATTGACGGCGGACCCGGACAGGTAAGCGCAGCAAAAACGGCACTAAACACCTTGGGATTGCAGATTCCGCTCATCGGCTTAGCTAAAGAACATGAAGAAATCTATCTGCCAGACGACCCTGAGCCAAAGAAGTTTGACAAGAACAGTCGAATGATGCTTCTGCTACGCAAAATCCGTGATGCCACACATGACTTCGCGTTAGGTTATAATCTAAAAAGAAGACAAATGAAAACCCGAGAAGAATTCAAGTCAGCGGCTTAGAGATTTTTGGCAGTTTTCCTCTTAAAAAACATAAACAAGTGTTAAGCCCGCTGCAATGATAACTGCTGTCAGAATTGCTAGTAAAGGTAAATCTTAAATTGTTGGTTGTGAAGCCTGAGTTGATGATGGAGGCGCTGTTGGAATGTTTGATGGAAGAACCGAAGGCACAACTGGTAAAGAAGGGGCAAGAGTGGGAGCTGGCAGAAATGGTTGGGTTTTAGTCATATAGTAACCGGCTTGATAGGCGTTTGGCTATCTGATATTCCGGCCAATACCAAACTGCCATCGCTACTTTCAACAATGCAGTTTACACTGTCATAAAATAGGACGCTTACGGCAAACTTAGCAAATGGTCCTCCATTGAGGTTGCCACAAGTAATACGCCATTCAATGTTTCCTAAAGAATCTGCCTTAGCCATTCTAATACGGTTGCCATCGATGCCAGCAAGCATCAATCCGCCATCAGTTGGTTCGACTCGAGTTTATCGCGCCAATTGAAGGATAATTTTTAGTCCACATAATGTTGCCGTTTTGGTCGGTTTTAAAAACTGCTACAGAAGTATTCGTGTTATCGCTTATGACATAATTGTTGTCGTTTGTTTGAATTAAGCCAAGGTAGTTAGGACCATTAGATTGCCACTGAGAGTAAAAATATTGGTTCTGCCACACCAATACTCCCGCCGAATTGGTTTTTGTAATTATTGTGCTTGGCAATGCTTCCCAACCACTGTAGGGGTCACCAGTGCCTCCAAAAACGTATCCACCATCGCTTGTTTGGATAAGACTGGATACTTAATCGCCAATTTGACCTGGACCAGGATATTCATGTTCCCATTGGAAAGAAGGCGCCCGACAATTTGAGCTGATACAAAAGAAGCACTATATAACATTAAAATTATTGAAATGATCAATAATGTTGCAAGTATTGCAAGCTTCTTAACGCTTAGCATTCAGAACTTGGCACCAGCTAATCATACTTACCCTTGAAAGCGAATGCAATAAAAGGGTTCTCGTAAAACTTCCTTGAATAAAACCGGTCAAAGTTTCTTGACTGTTTTGGGCAGCATCCAACTATAGTCTTTGTACTCAATTTTTCCCAAGTGGATTGCTTTCAGCATTAGCTTAAAAAAAAGTGAATGACAAAAGATTCGACTGCAGCTCGGAAATTAATTTTCTGGCATATTTGGAGCCGAATAAAACCTTATTTGGATCTTCTTAGCAAACCTTCCGAGTAAGCTGTGCGTGCAATCACAAATTAAGAAGACATGAACCCTCCTGCCCTCTTTTTACGAACAAAATTCAACCAAAAAAGAGCAACCAAACCTAAGCACCAAGCACCTTAATAACATCTGATTCACCAAAATAGCTGGGAATATCTTTGCTTGACATTGTAACGCTGCTTTTAATGTCCATAGTAGTGGGTTTACTTGGTTCCCTTACGGGTCTTGGCGGCGCAAGCATTTTGATTCCTATTATGGTTTTGCTAGGTATCCCCGTTAAGGAAGCTGTGGCATGCGGTATGGTTGCAATAATAGCGACATCCAGCGGGGCAGCATCCTCTTTTGTTAAAGAAAGAATAACCAACATCAAACTCGCCATGTACCTTGAAATGTTCACCATAGTTGGCGCCATCGCAGGAGCAACAATAACTGTAATAATAGCGCCTATTTTCCTCTACTTTCTATTTGCCGCCTTCTTGCTCACATCGTTTATGAAAGTAAGAAGTTCCTTCAAAACTTATACGCCCCCTGAAAAACAAGACAGAATAGCAAAATGGCTTGGTCTTGAAGGAAGCTTCTATGATGAATCAACCGACCAAGTAATCAAATATAAGTGTACAAACTCGGTGCTTGGCGGCTTAGGCATGTTTGTCGCTGGGCTTGCCGCGGGAATGCTTGGGATTGGGGCAGGTGCCTTCAAAGTTATAGTGCATGAGAAAGTTCTAAAGATGCCTGCTAAAGTCTCAAGCGCTACAAGCACATTTATTATAGGCATGACCGCGTTGGCAGGCGTAAGCGTTTATCTTTTCTCAGGTTTGTTGAATGTCACGTTGATGGCGCCTATGGCTGTAGGCACAACGATCGGGGCAGTATTTGGAGGCAGATTGCTAAATAAGGTCCGTGATAGAAACCTCAGAATTCTCTTTCTTGTCATTGTTACCTTGCTGATTATTCAGATGCTCTACAAAGGAGTAACTGCGCTGTGACTACTCGGAACTTAGGCAGCGGCGAATCAAAGCTTGAAACCATCATTAGCTACATTCTAATAATCGGCGTTCTGATCAGCGTAGTTCTCGAAGTCATTGGCATAGCGCTTTTCTATGCAACATATGGGAACTTGCAGATTTCTCAAGACAAAAGCGTGTTTATCAGCGGACAAAACTTTTTCGCATTCACTCTTGACCAGTTCCAACACTTATTCGGATCACAAAACGCTCTGCTATTCATAACATTAGGACTAATAATCTTAATTTTAACCCCCTACATTCGAGCAATAACTTCAGCAATCTATTTCGCATGGGAAAAACATTACAAATACGTCTTGATAACGCTCTTTGTAATTATTGTGTTAACTGCAAGTTTAGCCCTTCATTAGATTTAAGAATAAACAGCCGCGGTCTACGAAAGCAACAGCGCTTAACTTATATTATATTAACAACAGACCAATTCCCGTAGTTAATTGGCGGAAGCACCATTATGACTGAAGGGACAGAACGATCGACACCTAAATCTCGCATAGAATCTCTATCAGACTTGATTTTCGGCTTAGCCCTTTCCATCGGCGCCTTAACTTTGATTGGGCAACCGCCAAGCGATTTTACAGGATTAGTTTTAGCCATTCTCTACTATGCGTTCAGCTTTCTAATATTGATAAGAGTTTGGTCCTCCTATACGAGCACCATGTCAGATTTGCACTTTGAAACGCAAAGAGCAATTTCAACCAATATCACATTGCTATTCTTGGTGTCGATTGAACCTTTCTTATTCAATCAGCTTCTCACATCAAAAATTCCTGCGGAATACGTTTCAATACTCTTCGCTCTTGATCTCGGTGGACTATTTGCTATTCAAGCCTTCATGGCAAGCTCCATCTTGACAGATAAAAACAGACCCAGCCAACTCCTTAATCACTATAGACTGTTGAGAAACACGCTAATAATAGCTGCAGCAATATTTTTTATCTCGACGTTACCGTTCTTCTGGACTTGGTCTATACCTATAAATAAAAACACCCAACTGCACATTCGATTCATACTCTGGATAGCCCCCCTCATCCTTCCGGCTATCAGACGATTTTTTGAAAAAGAAAATAAATAAAATTATTGCAAATTTATTACATAGATTAACAATGTTGGTGTGATCGGAAATGTCTATTAATAATTCAGTTCAAGAGAAAGCAAGCGCTTTTGATAAAAATGGGTTAACGAAGCGAGAGATAGACAATGCGCTTGTGGTGCTCAAGGAATTTAGGGTAAAATTTCCTTTCACGGAAAATCCCCAATCAATAGATTGGCTGGAACCAGAAAAAATCTTTAAAACAAATTCAAGCGAAATCGGTGAATTCTTCAACTACTTAGTATATTCGCTTGATCCACTTGGTCACATTACAATTCAAAGCTCTAATGTTTACAGCAATATTCGACTGCACATTGCGGATTTCAAATACCTGCTTCGCGCTGCAGTTGATAAGAAGAAGTCTTTAGCTGAAAAAGTCAATGCTCCTTGGGAAAAAATAAGCGGTTTAGGACAAGACAAGTGTATTGCCAAAAAAATTATTTTTTGCTTTAATTATGAACGCGGAAAGGTTCTGCCTATCTTTAGTACTTCGCATTTAAGGTATTTCGTTAACAAAGTTGTCGATAAACCAACTAATCCAAGAAAGTATTATTCGCTTGGCGAAGAGTATGAGCACCTTACTTCTGAACTATTGAAAGCCAAAGATATCTTGCCTATAACGAGAGCTTGGGAAATCACTTATTTCGCTAAGTTCCTATACAACTCTTATCCTCCGCCAGACATCGAAAAGCCCTCAATTAACCCTTCTGGAGAAGGAAAAACCATTAACGTAGTAACCAACGAACAATTGGAATTAAGAGCATTCATAAAACTACTCGGCGAACTACAGTCAAAAGGAAAAATTACGGGACAACAATTCAGAGAAAACCGAGAATTGTGGACGCAACAACAACCAAATGATCGAGATGTACTAACTTGGCGACTAAAGCAACTCCTAAACACTGAAACCACAAAAAAGCCTGCACAGCCAAAATCGCCACAAAAACCCCGTAAAATGTAAAAAAAGCTTTGAAAAAGTTTAGCTTCCGTATTTTGAGCCTCTCAATTAGAACAACAACAGGGGGTTTGGCTGTTCTTCTTTCAAGCTGTTTTGGGTTGCTTTTTTGGTTTAGAGCTTGAATTGTTTGCAGATTGAGTCCTTAATAGTCTATAATAGTCCTTAATAGTTTGTAGTAGTCTCTAGTAGTCTCTAGTAGTCTATTATAGTTGAATTGTTATTCAAGGTGAATTTGATGCCTCTGACTAAAAAGGTTAACTTTAACACATTGCTCGAAAAAGGTAACAGATTGCAGATTCCGAAGTTAATTCAATGGCAGTTCAAGATGGAGCAAACTCATGTCTTAAGAGTGGGTGTATCTCCAAAAGGTCTTTTTGTGGGCTGGCACTATTTTTATGCAAAAATGGATAAACAGGGACGGATACTTATTCCCAAGTTAACGCTGGCTATGCTAACGGACAAAGAAACTCCACGTCTGTCAGGCTACATTTTTGAGGTGTCGCTTGAACCTACTTAACCTTGTTAATACTACTGCGGAGCTGTAGTTTATGCCAGTTCCATTGAAATTTAGTAAATCATTCAAAATTCTTAAATCTATAGCTATAGTTATATAATGAATGGATGGTTATTATGCCGACGACCGTTCAGGTGAACGAAAAAACTCTTCAAATGCTTAACAAAGCAAAAAAAGAATTGAATGCGAAAAGCCATGACGAAGTAATAAAGAAGTTACTCATCGAGCGGAAAAAGATTCCCTGTTCAATGTTTGGTTCAAACCGCAAGCTCACTTCATTTACAGAAAAGGATCGCGCTGAGTTTCATGCGCTGTAATTACATCATAGACACATTCGCTTGGATCGAATATTTTAAAGCGTCTGAAATGGGTGGGGCTGCCAAGGAATTTATAGAAAGTGATCATTCGGTTACTCCAACAATAGTAGTTTCAGAAATTAGTCGGAAATTAAAGAAAGATATAGAGCTTGGAAATGAAACTCGAGAAGGGCGATTAAGGCGTTTGGAATTTATTAGGGCGACAAGTAGGATTGTGGATTTGGATTTTGAAATCGCCCTTGAGGCAGGAGAAGTCAGTGAGGATTTGAAAGCTGAAGTGAACGGTTGGGGTTTGGCGGATTCAATAATTCTTTGTACAGCGAAAAGTTTGAAGGGGAAAGTTGTCACCGGAGATGAACATTTCCGCCATTTAGACAACGTAATTTTCATTAAAACTTGAATTTGTTTGGGCTGAGAAAGAGAAGTAACCAAAAGCCGATAACAAGAATTAAAGAAAGAGTAAAAAATTACTCTTGCTTTTTTGCTTTTTTAGGTCGTAGTGAGCGTACGGTTGTGCCTGCGCGCCACATTTCGCTGTTGCCCATTTCTTTGAGTTCGTCGGCGAGTTTTTGGCGGTAGTCTGGTGCTTTGCTTTTTTCAAGAACGATGCGTGTTTCTTCTCCTGCTGCGACGAGTTCGTAGAGTGAGTCAAATACTGGTTGTGTGGCTTCGCGGAATCGTGGTCTCCAGCGTAGGGCGCCGATGCGGGCTGTTTCACTGCAATTACAGTACATCCAATCCATGCCGTTCTCGTCAACTAAGCGGATGAGGCTCTGTGTTAGCTCCTCAACGCTTTCGTTGAAAGCTTCGCTTGGGCTGTGACCATGCGCACGAAGGGTATTGTATTGTGCTTCAAGTATTCCTGCGAGTGCGCCCATCAATGTGCCGCGTTCACCTGTAAGGTCGCTGTAAACTTCTTTTTCAAACGTAGTTGGAAACAGATATCCTGCGCCGATGGCTATGCCCAATGCTTTTGCCCGATCCATTGCTTTGCCAGTTGCGTCTTGGTGGACAGCGAAGCTGCAGTTTATGCCGCTGCCGTCAACAAAGTTTCTACGCACAGATGTGCCTGAGCCTTTTGGTGCAACAAGGATGACGTCTATGTCTTTTGGTGGGATAACGCCTGTTTGATCTTTGTAAACGATGCTAAAGCCGTGGCTGAAGTATAATGCGTCGCCTGCTTTGAGGGTTGATTTAACTTTTGGCCATACTGCTTTTTGTGCTGCGTCTGTGAGTAAGTACATTTTGATGGTGCCTTTTTTGGCTGCTTCCTCCATGGGAAAGAGGTTTTCGCCTGGTTTCCAGCCGTCTGCAATTGCTTTGTCCCATTCTTTTTTGAAGATGCCTTCTTTTTCTTGTCCAATTATTACTTTTACGCCGTTGTCTCTCATGTTAAGTGATTGAGCTTGGCCTTGGATGCCATAGCCGAGCGAGACGACGACTTCGTCTTTTAGAATTTTTTGGGCTTGCGCCACTGTGAACTCTTTACGAGTGATGACGTCTTCTTTTACGCCACCGAAATCCATCTTTACCATTTTATTTTTACCTTCAAGCCAGAGACTTTGAACAATGAGGTAATTAAGAATTATGTTGGTAACTCCCATGATAATCATGCTACAAATTCTCAAGCAATAATTCGCGAGTGGATAAAAACAACCTTAAAGACCTGAAAACGGTTGACGGATGAGACTGAGCAAGGAAAAATGCGGTCTGCTGAACAAAAGAATAATCTCCTCACATCTGCAGTTTTCTTCAAATTATCTGAGAATGAATTCCTAACGGATAAGAATCAAAAAGCAATCAAACCATTAGGAAAAAAATGACAAAAACGTTTTCTTCGTTATTCTGATAAGTGATATTAGCAAGAACTGTATATGCAAATGTATATCATAATGTATAAACTTTCTGACCTACCGGGTCTATAGAGGAGAGAAAGAAAGAAAAGTCGATCTTCCTCTGTTATGTGCCTTTATAGCCGGTTTGGCTAAAACTAAGAATGGCTTTTATAATTATTGAACAAAACCTATTCAATCGACAACTGGTGACTCCATGGACAAAATGAAGAAGTCGACTAATCAAAAGCGCACAAACAATTTATATTAGACAATCTCCCAAAATCCTAAGGAGAAGGATGCAACCTGTTATGCAAAAACAAATAACCATAATCGGAATCCAGCCAGGCATTCACTATCAGAATTAAGTTCATTGACTCGAAATTATCTGTGGTATTTGATTATTAATCCATCTTGACATAGGATAGGTTTCATCGGGAACGAAAGAAATATCAACTTTTTCAACATTTGATAGCTTTCCAATGTTATCCTTAACTTCGATAATATTAGCGAAATCTTTGACAGCTAACAAAGCAAGGATATCGTAATTACCATTTATCGCTGCTATAAGATATATGCCCTTAATCTTCTTCAAATCCTCAATAATCACGGACCTATCGATTCCCTTGGAAACGCCAAGGTATATGAAGGCTTTTCCGTCATAGCCAATTTTACCAAGATCTATGCGAATTGTTGTCTGGAGAATCACTTGTTGTTCTACAAGTTTACGGTATCTCAGTTCAACCGTTCTTGGCGAAATTCCAACCATTTTGGCAATTTTATAAAAGGGCATCTGAGCGTCCGAACTAAGCAGACGAATCATTTTCAAATCTATTTCATCCAACCTAATCAAACTACCTTCCGTTAATGTCGATATTATCAAAGGACACCCAAGGGGTATTCCATAAATCCACTGAAATGCGTCCAAGTAGATGCTTACTTATTAATTGTTTTAGATTATCAATCTCTTTTAGACTTTTGGAAACTAAGAAAATTTGAAGGTCGCATTTACCAAAGCTGGCTCCCGAAAAAAAAACGTTGGAAAAATGTTGAATTAATGAAACCAATTTTTCAGCATCCTCCGCCCCCGATCTTTCAATACTTATGGATGCTGGATACATATAACCAAATTCACTCATTTTTACTACAAGGGCTGATCCAGTTATGACACCGGTTTTTTTCAGTTTTTTAATTCGGTTTCCTACAGCTGTGGATGACATACCGCATGCTTTGGCTAAATCTTTTGTTTTTGTACGAGCATTTTTAAGCAGCAAGCTAATCAACTTAGCATCAATAGAATCAATTGTTACCTCTTTATCTCCCATGTACTTCATTTATTGCTGCATCTGAACTTGCCTGTTTAATTAAAGTTGGTTTTACAGATAAGGTTATTGCTAAAGAGCTGTGGATGGGCTGGGGAGCTGAGCCTGCACTCGATTGAGATATCACCTGTATTTCCCTTTTCTATTTAAAAAAAGGTAGCAAAATAAGTCTTGATTTCAAATAAGGACGAGCTAGAAAAAATAATTTAATTAAAAAGAAAAAAGGGAATTGTTTTTAGTTGTTTTATGTTCTGGCAGTTTATTTTTTCCTAAACAGAACTAAGCCGACTATGGCAATTGCAATAATAATAGCAATTATTCCAACGATCATGTACGTCAATAGATCTGTTGTAGTTGCTAAATTCGATGCAGTAGCTGTAGCTGTTGGTGATGCTGTTGCCGTTGGTGCGACGACGTCGGCGTATGTTGTTGCCGTTGAGTAGCTATATGAATCGTCACCTGCGTATGTTGCTGTTATCTTGTATTCTCCTGTAATCGTTGGAGTAGTCCATGTATATCCAAAGGTGCCGCTCGTTCCATCAGTTGTGACTGTTGCAATATGCATATAGTTTCCGTTTGGATCGATGGTGTCAATTGAAATGGGTACACCTGTAACGTTAGCAGGACATGCAGCTTGTTGGTGTAGGTACGCCATCCAATCGCCCATTGAAGCATCAGATACGCATGGTGTTCCTGGTTGGGCTGGTGACTGATCTACGACAGTTCCTGAGATAACGGCATTATGCCCTGCGACTACTTCTGTTTGAGGCGATGATACCGTGGTTGCGCTAAGTCCCATGCCAAACGTGTTCATGTATCCATCGTATATGCTGACAGCTGTAAGGTATCCGTCAGAGACAACTCCTGGATTCATCGCTCCAAGTGTTTCCCAAACTAACGCGCCTGTGGTAGCGTTGATGCAGTATATGCCCCAGCCTCTTTCAATTGGGGCAGTTGGAGAGTGTTCAATCGCATACGTATAGTACATTCCGTCAGCTACTACCGCTCCGCCATAGAAGGCATATACAGACCCGTTGAAACTTGCAGTGCCATTATTGAAGTCAGATTCGAATGGCGAAACAGCTGGCGCTTGATACCACCAAGCTATTTGTCCATTAGTCCAATTATAGGCGACAACACCGTCATATTGCCCATAGTAAAGAAGACCATAAGCTGACTGCACTGAGTATGCTCCGAAGACCCCCCATGCGTAACTTGAGAGTTGGCTCTTCCATGCAAGGGCACCTGTGTCCAAATTGTAGGCATACCAATACCCGTCGTCAAAGCGAATAGCATAAAGTCCATGATCGGCGACTTCATTTCCAGTGTAAATCGGGTATGGAACTCCTGATGATACGTTCCATAGGAGTTGTCCTGTTACCAAGCTAGCAGCCGCTACATAGACATCTGATGTCGAACCTGGACTAGGTACCGCTGTTCCTGTAGCTAGTGACGTAGCACTATATGTTGTAGCTGATATCATTGATTCAAAATCGGGGTTGCCTAACGTGGAAAATGGCCAAGAAATGTTGCTAATTAAGTTATATGTGGCGAAATTAGCTTGAATGCCTGGAAGGCTTTGGAAAGATAGGCCAGGGGTGATTCCATCGAGAGTCCAGTTTATCAGGCGATAGTTAGGACTTGAAGTGTTGCCAATGTTTTGGACGCTCAAAACGTATGGGTCTGCGTACAGCGTGCCTGAAGTGAGAGGAATTGTTGAATTGGCTATGATTGCTCCTGTAACAGGGTTATACTTTATTACTAAGCCCAAATTAGAAACCGCGCTTGCTCCAATGTATACTAGACTGGGTTGAGTTCGGTCTGCGCGAAATGCACCGCCGATAACTGGTGGATTTTGTTGAGAGTATGAAATCAGCGTTGGTGTGTGGGTCTGGTTAGTGAGTTGCCAGTAAATTTTGCCTGTTTGTAAGTCAAAGCATGTCCAGACCGGTTGAGTTACTCCTTGGTAGGGTTCTGTAATAGTTTCGTAGCATCTTCCATTAAAGACTATGTTGGGGTTTCCTGATTGACCAGGACCTGAAGCACCGCTGGTGACGCTTGCTCCTGTGAAATCATTGCCAGGCCCTAACGCCGTCGTGGCTGCTCCGTCAATTAGCCCGCCATAGATTCCGTCATAACCATATCCTTGCATTCTCCAAACTATGTGTGCGCTGGTTGGTCCAGTTACGTAGGGAACGTATGCGTAGGATGAGACACTAGTATACACGTTTGTGTTGTCAGGCCATCCTGGTGTTCCTGTGCCGCCGCCGACTTGATTGTTAGGGTCGTTTCCGCCGATTACCCACCATTCTCTGTTGCCGGGTTGAATTGGTCGTGACCAGTAGTCTCCGGGTCCAGGCAGTGCAGATGGTTGGACGCTCGCCACAGGATTTTGTTGCACGATAAGGGTGTATTTTGCTGTTATCGAGGGCTCATAATAGCAACTTTGGGTAGCTGTGAATGGTGCTGCTCCTGAGACAAGTGGTCCTGTATAGTTTAGAAAGCCATCTGTGTATGTTCCTGCTGGGTAATAGTCTCCTGCAAAACTGAACTGAAGAGTGTAATTGCCAGCTACAGTTGGGACCCACGTAAAGTATGCTGTTGTGTCTCCTAAGTAAGAATCAAACGGACCGACTGTTGTTGTAGTTCCGTCCGGATTTGTGATTGTAACTGTATATCCTGTGTGCGCACGAGCTACGGTTAGAGCGGGTTGCTCCCACACGTTTACTGTTAGAACTTGACCGACGCCAATAGGGTTAGGCACAAAGCTAAGGTAGGGAACCGTTGGGACTAACACTTGTGGAGTAACACCGGCTGGAGGCGGTCCACCCGTATAAGCTAATGTTGGTGTTCCAATGTTTACTCCTGTTGTCTGAGCACTTACCGGCATTTTCGTTACAGTAGTTATTGCAATAGAAGCTAATAATAGAGCGATAACGATTATAGCAATAGGTTTAGTTTTTACAGTATTCCTCATTGTCAATTTCATTTTTTCCTTATTCTCCTTTTTATCTGAAAATTGAATTTACCTTTTTTTCTTTTTAAGATTTGTTATGCAATAAGAAATTATTAAAAAAACGCAACTTTCAATTTAATAATTGGTTGATAATTTATACACTAATTCTGCGTCTAAAATATTATGTTTCGGTAATTAAGAATTATGTTAGGAATTCCTGCGATAATTAATGTCTTAAGTCAGAAGACGTTGACTTGCCTTTGTTCGGAAATCTTTTATTTGGATTTGAACCTGATTTCTGGTGAACTCGGCGACCGCACCAACCCCACCCATTTTCAACTTTAAAAAAAAGTGAGAATAGCGTACTTGAAGCTGAGTTGCTTTACCCGAATTTTGCGAGCACTTCTCGTCCGAGATCGGTTATTTCGACGGCGTAGAACTCGTAGGGCCCCATTTTTTTTGGCGTTTCAAGTATGTCGATGAACTTGGATTTTGATAGGTGCCTCACTGCGTCGTTTAGGCCTTCTGGCATCAAGCCTGTTTTTCTATGTAAGAGGTCCACTTTTACCAGCAGACCTTTCTCAAATTGGGATAGGGCTATTAGAACCTGTTTGACTGACTGGTCAAGCATGTCGAAATCGTCTTGTTCAAAATCTTCAACCATACAAAACACCTACCCCTAACTAAAGCAGTCTTCACATAAAAACCATTTGAAAAGTTGGGATTTCCCTTGATAATTATGCCACAAGCCTAACTAAAGAGTATTACCAAAATCGGCAATCTAAAGCCGTTAGCACTAGCGGGACTTGGAAATGTTCAGTTTTACAGCGGCACGAATGAGGGTCTTGAAAGCTTCCTCGTCAATCTTGTCGCCTTCATGGATGTCGATTGCGCGCCTGACCGTCCCAGGCTGAGTGAACAGATGCGAAGGGTCTTCCAGCGAGGCACCCTTAAAGAAAGTGAACTTGACCGCACTCTTGTAAGTCTCTCCTGTGCAGATGCCGCCGTTGTGTGACCAGACTGGAGTTCCAGGGTTTGTTGGCTTCACCCACTTCCACTCTTCAACTACTTCTGGGTCCGCCTCCTTGATGAGCTGGCGCACTTTGGCTAACGTTTCTCCACGCCAGTCGCCTAGTTCCTTGATTTTTGCTTCGATAAGCTGTGAAGGAGACTCATCTTTCTTCGCATTGCTCTTTGCCATCTTATTCACTTGTCACTAGATTTCCCATTTAAGTTAAGTACTTTACCTATTTTCATTTACTCAGTATGTTATTTAATCCGATGCTTATTATCGGAAGTCTACTTATTTCTCAAACACCCGCGCGATTTGGGGCACCATAATTAGTTGATAACTTCTATACAGATCACATTCATGAGCAGGACGTTGGTGCATATAGGTTGATAATTATCAGGGGATTTTCGGCTCTAATTAAGAATTATCCCTTCAGGGAACGGAAGTAGTTATTTTGTATACAAAAAGTTAAACTATTTTTCTCCGAAATTATTATTTCTTAAAACCTTAGTGATTTTATGGGTAACGCGAAGAGAAAAAGAAAACATTAGCTTGCATTTTCTTAGAGTAAAATAATTAAACGGTTAGGCACAATAAGAAATTAATGTCCGATAACAAATTTCCCGCTGAATTTATTGCGCCATGTGGAATGAACTGCGGCATCTGCAGTACCTACATTGCTTCCACGCACGGGGTATCACGGGTAAGAGGCAAAGTAAGCTATTGCGCTGGCTGTCTCCCCAGAGGCAAAAACTGCTACATCAAACGTGGCTGCAAAAAACTCTCTAAACACGAAATCCAATCCTGTAGCGAATGCGACACCATGCCTTGTGAGAAGCTTGAACATCTTGACAAACGCTACAGAGAACGCTACGGTATGAGCATGGTGGAAAACCTAAAACTGATAAAAGCCATGGGCATGGCTGAATTCCTCAAAAGCCAAGCAGAAAAATATAACTGCCCCAGCTGCGGAGACGTGGCTTGTGTACATGACGCAAAATGCTATTCATGCGGCTACAAAAGAAAAACCTAAACGCCAAACTTTTCCACAATTTCTCGAATTATATTCATGTTTCGAGTCGTCGCTTTCACCTTCAGCTTTGACTCTATAAATGGGTTAGGCAATGCCCCTTCGCCTCCGCCGTGGGTTACGCTGAACACTTCCGTGCCCTTGGCTGAAATTACTTGCGCCGTTGACTTAGGAATCGTAATCGGCAACTCGATAGGGAATTTTGCTGAGTC
>Ga0182021_10001083_pt1 | contig 30883 bp, 19 predicted proteins | sample 612E3MmetaG_FD_120493 | JGI IMG/M metagenome (GOLD analysis project Ga0182021, IMG submission 120493) | Permafrost microbial communities from Stordalen Mire, Sweden - 612E3M metaG (Illumina Assembly) | ecosystem: Environmental > Terrestrial > Soil > Wetlands > Permafrost | place: Sweden... | reverse complement strand
GCGATCCTCACGATCGGCCTCGTCCCCTATCCGGACGTCGTGTTGGCCTGCTTGGGGTACCTGGCGGTGGGGGACGCGGCGGCGGCCTTGGTGGGGAAGCGCTGGGGTCACATCCGTTTCGGGGACAAGAGCCTGGAGGGAAGCGCCGCGTGTTTCCTGGCCTGCTGGGTGGTGGGGATCTTCTTCCTGAATTCCCCCGGCGGCCGGGCGCCGGAGGCCGCGGTGGGGGCCTTCGCGGCGGCCCTCTTGGAGGCGCTGCCGCTTCCGCTCGACGATAATTTGTGGATCCCCGTCGCGTCCGGCCTGGTCCTGACGGCGCTCAGAGCCTGTCGATGATCCGCACGGAGGGGCTCACCAAGAAGTTCGGCCGGCTGACGGCCGTCGACGGCCTCACCCTCGAGGTGCCGCCCGGCGAGATCTTCGGGTTCCTGGGCCCCAACGGGGCGGGGAAGACGACGACCGTCAAGCTCCTGACGGGGCTCCTCCGGCCCACATCGGGCCGGGCCTGGATCGGCGGGGTGGACGTCCAGGCGGAACCCCGCCGGGCGCGCAAACTCCTGGGCCTGGTCCCCGACGAGCCCTACGTCTATCCTCTGCTGACGGGGAAGGAGTTCCTCCGGTTCATCGGGGACCTGTACGAAGTGGACTTGACCTATCAGAAGCGCCGCATCCCGGAACTGTTGGAGATGTTCGAACTGGGCGGAGTGGGGGACGAATTGGTCGAGTCGTATTCCCACGGCATGCGGCAGAAGCTGGTCCTGGCCTCGGTTTTGCTCCACGGGCCCAAGGTCATCTTTCTGGACGAGCCCATGGTGGGCCTGGACCCCAAGAGCGCCCGGCTCGCCAAGGACATCTTCGGCGAATTGTCCCGGAAAGGCGTGTCGATGTTCCTGTGCACCCACGTTCTGGAGATCGCGGAGCGCCTCTGCGGACGGATCGGCATCATCGAGAAAGGGCGGATCACTCATTTGGGAACCGTCCAGGACCTGCGCCGGGCGGCGGGCGGCGGGGAGGGCGTCCTGGAGGACGTCTTCTTGTCCCTCACCGGCGGCACCCAATATCGGGAGATGATGAAGTTTCTCGAATGATTACCGTTCACACCCTCCGTCGTTGCGAGGAGCGTTGTTGGCGACGAAGCAACCCCCTGATTCAAGTCGCCAATGAACATTCCTCTCGAACCCGAAACCAGGGATTGCTTCGTCGCAAAGACCGCTCCTCGCAATGACTCCATGAGACGGTTACCTCGAATGATCGCCGCGCTGATCACCGCCCTCCTCTTCCTCCCCTGCCTGTCGAATTCCCTGCAATGGGACGATTTCGCTCTCCTGACCCGGCCCGAGTTCGCGCATCCGTCCTTGTCGGCGCTGAAGTTCTTCTGGTCCACCGCTCTCCTGGGTCATTACACGCCCCTGACGTGGATGAGCTGGGGCGCCGACCGCTGGATGTGGGGAGGGTCCCCGATTGGTTTTCACCTGACCAACCTGCTCCTCCACGCGGCGAACGCGGCGCTCGTGTCGCTCCTGGCGCGAAGAATATTGAGACGATTCTGCGCGGTTTCCGACGAGTCGTTGGCGGCCGGAGCCTTCGCGGCGGCCCTCTTTTTCTCCCTGCATCCCTTGAGGGTCGAGTCCGTCGCCTGGGTCGCGGAGCGGAGGGGGCTTCTGAGCGCCTTCTTCGGGCTGGCCTCGGTTTTGGCCCACGAGCGATGCCGGGAGGCCCGAGCGAAACCCTGGACATCCCCGGCGCTCCTCTTGGCGGCGGTTTTGTCCAAAGAGAATGCGGTCATGTGGGCTCCCGCGCTGACCGTGTGGATCTGGATTCGGGGGGGGTCGAACGACCGGGAACGAATAGCCCTCGCGTGGTTTTGGGCGGCGGGAACGGCGGGGGCGGTGACGGGCCTTTGGGCGGATTATCGCAGCCGCGTCCCCGTCTCCTGGGAGGAATACGGGCCGCACGTCCGATCGGCCAACGCGTTCCGGGCCTTTTTGTGGGCGGCCTTGAAGACAGCGTGGCCGTCGGGGCTTGCGCCCCTTTATCAAGTTAAGCCCCTGTCGGACGGACGATGGTCGGCGGCCGTCGCGGGGGCTCTTCTGACGGCGGCCGCGGCGGCGGGGCTCCGCCGGAAGTCCCCTTGGGCCGCGGCGTGGATCGTGCAGGTTCTGTTCCTTCTCCCCACGTCCGGGATCTTCCAAAGCGGTCCTCAAGAAACGGCGGACCGCTACACCTACACGGCCTGCCTTCCCTGGGCTTTCTTCGTCGGAGCGGCCGTGGCCCGGGCGTTCGCTTCGGCGCGCGCGGGCCGGACCATCGGGGCCGCGGCGCTTTTCGCCTTTCCCGTGTGGATCGGGGGCTTGGGCGGCATGTCCGTCCGGCAACAAAGGTTTTGGCGGACGCCTGAAACGTTTTGGTCCCGCGTCACCGAGGTCGCTCCCGACTCCGATTTCGGTTGGGCGTCTCTCGGCGAAACGGTCGGCCGGGAAGGCCGGTGGGAGGAGGCCCTGGTGTTTTTCCGCCGGGCGCTCGCCTTGAACCCCACGTCCGCCCGGGGCATGTACGGCGCGGGCGCGGCCTTGGACCGGCTGGACCGCCGGGCGGAGGCGGAGCCTTTCTACCGCCGGACCCTCGCCATCGATCCCGCCCACCGCAAGGCCCGTGAGGCCCTCGAACGGGCCCACCTATGAAAACGCTCCTCCGGGCCCGGATACTCATGCTCAAGAACCGCCTGGCGCGGATGGGCTACGGGGACGTGCTCAAAGTCATTTTTTTCGGAGGGCTGGGGCTCGTGTTCCTGGGTTTCCTCCAATGGGGGTTCTTGAGGTTGGTCTGGGAGGTCAAGTCCGTCGAGATCGTCGGAAGCCTGATGGTCGCCAAGCTCACGGCCATGGTGTTCCTGACGACTTTCGGCATGATCGTGTTCTCGGCCTGCCTGGCCTCGTTCGCGACCCTCTTCTTCGCGCGCGACCTGTCGCTCTTGATCCACGCGCCGGTTCCTTTTCGGACGGTGTTCCTGTTCAAGTCCTTGGAGACGGCGTTCTACTCGTCGTGGATGGTCGTCTTGGTCATGGTCCCCTTCTTCATCGCCTACGGACAGGCCTATGACCTGGGCGCGTCCTTCTTCTGGACCCTAAGCGCGCTCTCGGTTCCTTTCGTCCTCATCGCGTCGTTCTTGGGCGTGGGCATCAGCCTCGCCCTGGTGTGCCTTTTCCCGTCGAGGCGGGTGCGGAACATTTTATGGGGGGTGGGAACGTTCGTCGGGTGCGGGCTCTACGTCCTGGTTCGATGGCTCTCGCCGGAGAAGCTCGTGCGGGCGGACGCCTTGGACGAGGTGATCCAGTACGTGGCCCTCTTGGAGGCCCCGACCGCCCCCGGACTTCCCTCGTGGTGGATGGCCCGGGCCGTGACGGCTTTCACGGCGGGAAGGGGAGGAGAGCTCCTCGGCTGGTCGGCGCTGCTGGTCGGCGCGGCCGCGATCCTCGTCGGCGGTTTGGCCCTCTTCGCCGACCGCGCCTATTACCTCGGCTGGACCAACGCCCAGGAAACGCCCCGACGGAGCGGCGGAAGGCCCTTGGGCCGCGAGTGGGCTTGGACGCCCCCCCTTGGGAGCCCCTTCCGGGCGATGATGGGGAAGGACTTTCTCCTATTCTTCCGCGACCCCGCCCAGTGGACGCAACTCCTCCTGTTGGCGGCCCTCGCGGCCGTGTACCTCATCAGCGTCCGCAACCTGCCGTTGGATTCGGCTTTTTTGAAGGACTTGATTTCCTTCTTGAACATCGGCATGGCGGGTTTCGTCCTGGCCTCGGTCGCGCTGCGGTTCGTCTATCCGGCGGTCAGCCTGGAGGGGAAATACTGGTGGGCGCTCCGCTCCTCGCCCCTGGGCGTCGGGACCATATTGTGGGGAAAGTTCTGGACGGGGCTGGCGCCCCTGGCCGTCTTGGGGGTGGGCCTGGTGTGGGCGTCGAACAGCCTGCTCGGGGTCTCCCCGTTCTTCGTGAGGCTCTCCAACGCGACGCTCCTGGCCATGTCCGTCGTCTTGTGCGGGATGGGGACGGGGTTCGGCGCGCTTTTCCCCCGGTTTCACGTCGAGAACGTGGCCGAAATCGAAAGTTCGCCCGGGGGGCTCCTCTACATGGCGGCGGCCCTATTTTACGTCGGGGCGACCCTCGCTTTCGAGGCGGTTCTCGTTCGCCGATTCTACTTGAACCGGGCCGGAGGATGGGGGGGAGAGGGCTTGTGGGCGCTGGCGGGGCTCATCGTCCTGAACGTCCTGGCCTTCGCCCTCCCGTTTTGGGCGGGGCGGAGGCGGTTGGAGGCGATGGATTGCTAACGGACGACGTCGACGGCGGAGGCCAGGACGTCGTCGTCGACCTGAATGTTCAAATGCCGGGCCATGGGAAGGTTGAAGCTCGCCCTGACCTTGGAGGTGGATTGAACCGGCAATTTCTCGATGGGTTGGCCGGCGAGGGCTTTCAGCGCCATGGCGGCCGCCAATTCCCCGTTGTTCCCATAATCGGGAAAGAACGCGGCGACGGCTCCCGCCTTGACGAAAGACGGAGAGACGCCGACGACGGGAACGTTCTTTTCGAAGGCATCCTTCAAGAACAGGCCGATCGAATTCACCGGAAAAATGACGGAGTCGGGCCAGAGGAAGAGGCAATTCTCTTTCTGTTTGAAATTCAGCATGATCCTATCCACGTCGGCGGGGGAAGCGGCCGGGAAGATCGCCAAGTCGCCCTTTCCCTCCAGAACCCGCGCCTCGCGGACCAAGACGGGGGAACTGGCCGGATTATAGATGAACCCCACGTTTCTTATGTTGGGCAAGGCGCGCCGGATTTGGTTTACGTAGTCCGCGAGGGATATGTCCAAAACCACTCCGCCGTAGGACAGATTGTTTTCCGACGCCATGGCCATGCAGAATACCACCGGTACGGAGCGTTCCGATTCCCTCGCCCGTTGGGCGGCCGGGCCGCCGACGGCCAGGACCAGGTCGGGAGGGGTCCGGAAGATATTCTCCATAAGGTTCCGGGCCGCGCCGGAGTCGTCCGGGAGAGTCACCGTCTCCACGGCGGCCCCCGGGGACCGGGCCGTGATCGTCCTTCGGAACCCCTCCACGGCCTCGTCGTAGGCGGGCAGGTTCCTCGACCGAATGACGACGACGCGGACCGTCTTGGCCGTCGCCGTGGAGGCGAGAGCCAGGAGGAGAACGAAACCGGCCCCTCGCGTTTTCCATCGCGTGTCGATCTTGACCCCCATCCGACGCCTCCTTTTACCTTGCGTTGCGCTGGGGCATTGTATAGCATTGTTCCCAATTAAGGAAAGGGGTTTTCCCCGACTTGACGGGCGAAAATAACCGGGTCGGTGGGGTGAATCAAGAAGTTGCAAAGCCAGTCAATACATGTTACATCTTCACAACACGAGGCTTTTCGGCGCTTCCAATCCAGGGAGGAAAACCATGAAGAAATACGTATTGTGCTTTCTCGCAGCCGTTGTCGGCGCTCCGTTCAACGCCATGCCGGTGCGCGCGGCCATCCAGGAAGAAGCGTTTTTTGGGGAGATCCCCTCGGTCACGTCGACGGGTTTCTTCGCCCAGAAAGCGAGCCAGGCCCCGGGTTCCATTTATGTCATCAGCCAGAAAATGTTGACTGAGCATCCGGTGCAGACTTTACAAAACTCCTTCGATGCCTTCCTCCCCGGCGTGGCCGCCGGCGCCGAGCACGTGCACCTGGGGCCCCACTTCGACGTCCGCGGAGTTCAAAGCCCCATTGCGTCCGCCACGCTCTACATGTTGAACGGGAATTCCTTTACGGATCGACTTTTTACGGGCTACCAGTGGGGTCAGGGCTGTCCTCTTATCGGAGACATCGACCGCATGGAAGTGATCCTGGGACCCGGTTCTTTGGTTCACGGCGGCGGCGCCATGATGGGTTACGTCAATGTTTTGCAGAAGAACGGAGCGGATTATTCCGGGATCACGACGGCCGCCGAATATGGATATCCTAATCAGTTAAAAAAGGCCGAAGTCAACTACGGCACAAAATACGGCGAGGGGAAGGACCTCTACGTCTACGGCGGTTTCGTTCAGGCGGATGGGAGTCATTACAAGGACGATTTTCTCAATCCTCCCTACTTCAACAATACCAACCATCCAATGTTGCCTGTCCTTACGCAGCAGAGGGTGAAAGAGATCGATCCTTCCTACCGCGTATCGACCAACTATCGCAACGGCGCCTTCAAATTCACAGGGTTCGTCCAGGATTACCATTCCTCCATCGATTCACCGAACTTGGACGACAGCGCCGCCGGAAGACGCCGCGACACGGTCATGATGGCCGCGCCGGAGTATACGTTCAACTTCAACGAGCAAAACTCGCTTCAAATCGTGCCCAGCGCCCTCATGCATGATACGATCCGAAAACGTTACGTCGACCCAACAGCGACTGGGAACAACATCCCCACCGGCGTTGGCGCCGGTTTCGTTGAGGAGGGGGCGGCGACCACCATGTTCCGCGGAAAAGCGGTCTATCGAACGACCGCGCTTCCCAGGCAAAAGCTGGCCCTGGGCGTGGATGCGTCCCACAGCACGTTCTATCTCGGCAAGAGCCTGATGAATGCTTCCGTCAGTAATGTCTATGAAGGCCTTCCGGGAAATTGGACCGAATCAAGCGCATTCTTCGAGGATGTGGTTGCCGTCAGCGAAAAACTTCAAGCCTCCGCTGGTTTGCGCTATGATCAGGTGCAATATGGAGTGTTCAATGTAGCCACAAAGAATTCGGGCACTATGACTTTTCAACCGGATAAACAGTCCAACCCGTCCGCCCGTCTTGCGGCCGCTTATGAGATCAATAACGTGCATTCTGTCAAACTGTCGGTCCAGCAGGGATTCTCCTATCCGACGCCCGGACAACTCCAATGGTGGGGGGAAGCCGAAGCCGTGTCCATCGCCGGCGGGTTCGGCAAGATTCCCGCCATCAAGGCCGCGCAAGAAACAAGCTATGAGGCCAACTATCGCGGCGATTTCAAGGACCTTAAATTAACGACGGACTTGAACGTTTACGCCAATGTGATGAAGGATTGGATCAACTGGGATGGGACAGGCGCGGCTGGCCTCACCAATCCGGCGCAGATTCTCTATTTAAGTTCCAATACTCGTTTAGGCGGTCAACATTGGGTCAACTTCCCCAATACAACCAACATAGGGACTGAATTGACGTTGAAATATGCGCCTACCTCCGCTTCCTTTGTGAGCGTGGCGTATGCCTTTTCTCAACCCTATGAGACTAGGACGGGTGTCAATGTCTACTCCGATTATCCGACCCATCAGATAAAAGCCAACGGGGAAATCGGGTTCGCCGAAAAATTCACGTTCGCGGTCGACGTGATTGTGGAAAATTCGGCCCCGGTTGATACCACTTATGGAGCGCCCGGTTCCTTTTCTCAGGACACCAGGCTGTTCGTGAAGCCGCGATTCGTTCTGAGCTCATTGTTGGGTTATAAAGTCAATGAAAGGTTGTCGGCAAGCGTCTCCGCCTACAACATGACGGGGAACAAGAACATGCCGAAGGGAATGAGCAAAGGATATTTCAACCGCGATCAGATGTATACGTTCGTGGGAGTGAAATACAAGCTCTAGTTCCAGGGGACGTTCCTAACTAAGTAACTAACTCCCCGGCCCGGGGCGCCGCCCAAAGGCGGTCCCCCGGGCCGGTTGTTTTTTGCAACGCAACGACGAAGCCGTGGACGGTTGCCGATGTCGGGGGGATCGAGCCGTTCGCAAATCTCACGGCGCTCGTAACGCGGGGTAACGCGGGGGACGTTCCTAACTAAGTAACTAACTCCCCGGCCCGGGGCGCCGCCCAAAGGCGGTTCCCCGGGCCGATTTTTATTCAGACTTGCCTTCAGTTGACGGTCCTGTCGGAAAGAAATACCATTCCGTCATTCTTTTTTGGAGGAAATTATGTCTAATCCTGAGAAACTGAAGGCGCTGCAAGCGGCCCTGGCCCACATCGAGAAATCCTACGGGAAGGAGGCCGTCATGCGCTTGGGGGAGAAACACTCGCGGATCAAGGTGGAAATCATCCCCACGGGCGCGCTTCCTTTGGACATCGTTTTAGGGGTGGGGGGACTTCCGCGCGGGCGGGTCGTTGAGGTTTTCGGGCCGGAGGCGTCGGGCAAGACCACGCTCTGCCTGTCGGTCGTTGCGCAGGCCCAGAAGATGGGGGGCACCGCGGCCTACATCGACGCCGAGCACGCCATGGACCCCGACTACGCCAAGAGAATCGGCGTGGACATCGACAACCTCCTCATTTCGCAGCCGGATTCGGGCGAGCAGGCCATGGAGATCGTCGATCAATTGGTCCGGAGCAGCGCGATCGACGTCGTGGTGATCGACTCCGTCGCGGCCCTGGTTCCCCGGGCGGAAATCGAGGGCGAAATGGGCGACAGCCACATGGGCCTTCAGGCCCGGCTCATGAGCCAGGCCCTCCGGAAGCTCACGGCCACGATCTCCAAGTCCAAGACTTGCGTCATCTTCATCAACCAGCTCCGGTTGAAGATCGGTGTCATGTACGGCAACCCCGAGACCACTCCGGGCGGGCTGGCCCTCAAGTTCTACTCGTCGGTGCGCCTGGACATCCGCCGCACCGAGTCCATCAAGGACGGGGAGAAGGTGATCGGCAACCGCGTCCGCGTCAAGGTGGTCAAGAACAAGATCGCCGCGCCTTTCCAGCAGGCCGAGTTCGAAATGATGTTCGGCCAGGGGATCGACGCCCAAGGGTGCCTGTTGGACGTGGGCGTGAGCGCCGGGATCATCGAGAAGACCGGGACGTGGTTCCTCTACAAGACCGAGCGCTTGGGCCAGGGCCGCGACAACGCCAAGGCGTTCCTCAAAGGGAACCCCTCCATGTCCGAGGAGATCGAGAAAGCCGTCCGGGCCAAGTACCTGACCCCGGCGGCGACCGCGCCGGAGGCCGCTCCGGCGGAGCCCGTCGAAAAACCCGCGAAGGAAGCCAAAGAAAAGGAAAAGGCCAAAGCGGGAAAGTAACGTCATTGCGAGGAGCGCTTTTTTGCGACGAAGCAATCCCCGGTTTCGGGAAAAGAGAAAATGTTCTTCCGGAATCCGAGCCAGGGGATTGCTTCGTCGGCCATCGGCCTCCTCGCAATGACGTCGTAAACGGATGCCATGAAACCCAGCCGCCCTTCGAATCCCGCCGGTCGTCCTGAACTCCTCGACTTCCTGACCCATCTTCGGGTCGAGCGGGGGTTGGCCGTCAACACCCTCCTTTCCTACGGGGCGGACCTCCGCTCCTACTTGTCGCACCTGGACCGCCGGGGGATCGCCCTGTCCGGCGTACGGCCCTCCGACGTGTCGGAATTCCTTTGGTTCCGCCGCGACGGGGGCCTGAAGTCCTCCAGCCTTTACCGCCTCTCCGAAGCCGTCAAACAATTTCACCGGTTCCTTCGCCGGGAGGGCGGCCTCGCCTCCGACCCGACGGAGAAAACCGCGACGCCCCGGATGGGGGAGCGCCTGCCCCATGTCCTCTCCGTCCGGGACGTGACGCGGCTCCTCAGCCATCCCGGCGACGGAAGCCTTCGCGACGTCCGGTTCAAAACCATGCTCGAGCTCCTGTACGCGGCGGGCTTGCGGGTGAGCGAGTTGGTTTCGCTGGAAGTCCCTCAGGTGGACTTGGATGAAGGATTCGTCCGCGTTTTCGGCAAAGGGGGAAAGGAGCGGCTGGTCCCCTTGAACGGCCGGGCGGTCGCGGCCGTCCGGAGCTATCTGCGTCTCCGTCGGGAAAAAGGGGCCGCGGCGGCGAAGGTCCTTTTCGCCGGTCCCCGGGGGAAGCCCTTGAGCCGCGTGGCCTTTTGGGGGAAGCTCAAAAAATGGGCCCGGGCCGCCGGCGTTTTCGTCCCTTTGAGTCCCCATACGTTCCGGCATTCTTTCGCGACGCACCTGTTGGAAGGCGGCGCGGACCTCCGCAGCGTCCAGGAGATGCTGGGCCACGCCGACATCTCGACCACCCAAATCTACACCCACGTCGACCGGCGCCATCTGCGGGAGGCCCACCGGAAGTTCCATCCGCGAGGATAAGGTGATATAGTTTTCCCTATGCCCAACATCAGCGTTCTTGTCGTGGACGACGATTCCACCCAGGTCAACCTGCTTTACATGATCCTGTCGAAAGCGGGGTATTGGGTGCGGAAAGCCGCTTCGGGCCAGGAAGCCTTCGAGTCCATGCGGGGGGAACCCCCGGACATCGTCATTTCCGACGTGGACATGCCCGGGGTGGATGGATACCAACTCGCTTCCATGATGAGCATGGACGTCGTGCTCCGGAGCGTGCCCATCATCCTCATGTCCGGGCGGCGCGTGAGCCCCGAGGACCAGATCGCGGGGCTGACCTCCGGGTGCGACGACTATATTTTGAAGCCTTTTCAGGCCAAGCAGCTCCTCGCCCACGTCGAGGCCGTCCTCCGCCGGCGGGAAATCGGCCTGGACGCCAACCCCTTGACCCGCCTGCCGGGGAACACCTCCATCTTGAGACGCCTGGAGCGGATCATCGCTTCCCAGGCGCCTTTCGCCGCGCTCTACACCGACCTCAACAACTTCAAAGGCTTCAACGACCGCTACGGCTTCCTGAAAGGGGACGAGGTCATCAAGTTCACGGCGCAGACGCTTGTGCGCGCCGCGCAGGAAATCTCCGAAAACCGCGACTTCGTCGGTCACGTGGGCGGGGACGACTTCGTGTTCGTGACCGTTCCGGACCGCATGTGGCCGCTCTCGGAACGCATCATCGAGCTGTTCGACGAGGGGATCAAGAATTTCTACGTGGAGGAGGACATCAAGCGCGGCTACATCGAAACCAAAGACCGCCAGGACAACCCCGTCCACACGCCGATCATGGGGATCGCCGTCGCCGTCGTCACCAATCAGAAACGCAAGTTGACCCAGGTCGGAGAGATTTCCCAGATCGCCGCCGAGATCAAGCATTACCTCAAGGTTCAAGGGGGAAGCCGTTTCCTCGTGGACCGGAGGTCGTCGTGACGGAGTTGGACAGGCTCACGGAGGATGTCCGGCGGCTGAGGGAGGCCCTGGCTCGCGTCATCGTGGGCCAGGAGGCGGTCGTGGAGCAGATGCTGATCGCGCTCCTCGTGCGGGGGCACGCGCTCCTCGTCGGCGTTCCGGGGCTGGCCAAGACGCTCCTCGTTTCGACCCTCGCCCAGCTCCTGGACCTCAGCTTCGGCCGCATTCAGTTCACGCCGGACCTCATGCCGTCCGACGTGACGGGCACCGACATCCTCCAGGAGGACCCCGCCACCCGCGAGCGGCGCTTCGTCTTCGCCAAGGGGCCGGTGTTCGCCCACGTCCTCCTGGCCGACGAGGTAAACCGGACCCCTCCCAAGACCCAGGCGGCTTTATTGCAGGCGATGCAGGAGGGCCAGGTAACGGCCGCGGGGCGGACGTACCCGCTGCCTCACCCGTTTTTCGTCCTGGCGACCCAGAACCCCATCGAGCAGGAAGGGACGTACCCCTTGCCCGAAGCCCAACTGGATCGTTTCCTGTTTCAGATCAACGTGCCTTATCCCTCGGAGGAGGAGGAGCGGCGCATCATCGTCCGGACGACGGGCGCTCCGCTCGGGCCCATGGAAAAAGTCCTGAAGGCGGACGACTTGGTCTCCTTTCAGGACCTCGTCCGCCGCGTCCCCGTCGCGGACAACGTGGTCGAAAAGGCCGTCGCGTTCGTGCGCAAGACGCGGCCCAAGGAGCCCGGGGCACCCGAGTTCATCCGGGAAAACGTGACGTGGGGGGCCGGCCCCCGCGCGGCCCAGGCGCTTATCCTCGGCGCCAAGGCCCGCTGCCTTTTGCTGGGCCGAGGCACGCCCTCTTGGGAAGACGCGGCGGCCCTGGCCGCCCCCGTTCTTCGCCACCGTTTGGTCCTGTCCTTCCGCGCCGAAGCCGACAACGTCACCGCGGACGACTTGGTCAAAAAACTTCTCCAAGAATGACGTCGCTTCAAAAGGCTGGGGACGTTCATAGTTATATAGTTATTTCTTAGCTTTCGACTTCCTCCGAGGGGTGGCAGGCGTTGCCATCCTTGAAGGCTCATTCCGAATAAGAAGCGATCTCGCCATGCAAATAACTATATAACTATGAACGTCCCTAACACGTCAATCCTTGACCCCATCCTCGTTGCGCGGTTGGCGACGATGGAGTTGCGCGCCCGCGCGGTGGTCGAGGGAACGCTGGCCGGGCGGCACCGCGGCCGGCGGCGCGGTCGGGCGCTGGAATTTTCGGGCCACCGGCCCTATTCCCCTTCCGACGACGCCCGAGGAATCGACTGGCGCGCCTACGCCCGCACGGACCGCTTCCTTGTGCGCGAAGCTGAGGAGGAAACCAACCGCCGGGTGTTCCTGCTCTTGGACGCCTCGGCCTCGATGGGATTTCACGGCCCCGGCCGGATTTCCAAACTCCGTTGCGGAGCGATCCTCCTGGCCGCCATGGCCTACGCCCTGATCCGCCAGGGAGAAGCCGTCGGGGCTGGAATCTTCGACGAGGGTTTGGGGGACATCCTGGCCCCCCGCGCGGGGAAGGGCCATCTGTCGCTCATCCTGGACCTTCTGGACCGGGCGAAGCCGGCCGGGGGGACCCGCCTGGACGAAGCCGTGGACGAAACGGCCCGACGGCTTCCGGGCCGGACGTGGGTCATCCTGGCCGGCGACTTTTGGTCCGGGGCCTACGACCCGATGCCGGCCCTCCGGCGCTTGCGCGCCCGGCGGCACGAGGCCGCGGTCCTCATGCCCCTGGACCCCTTGGAGACGGACCTGGACTTGGAGGGGGACTTCCATTTCCGCGACGTGGAGACGGGCGAGGGTCTCAGGACGTCTGCGGGCGACTTGCGGGACGCCTATCGGACGCTGGCCGCCGAGCGTTTCGACCGCCTGGAAAAGTCGCTGGCGGCCCTCCGCGTGCCGGCGGTGCGCTGCATGACCCATCGCCCGCTCGACGAGAGTCTCCGTCATTTTTTGGAAGCCGTGTCGTGACTGTATCTTTCTTGAGTCCCTGGGCCCTCGCCGCGCTGCCCCTGACCTTGGCGCCGTGGCTCCTGCACCGGTGGTCCCTGTCCAAGGCCAAGCCCTATCCTTTCCCGACGCTTGAGTTGTTGCGGGCGGCGCTCCGGGCCTCCTACGCCTCTTCCGTCCTTTCCCATCGAGTCCTTCTCCTGCTCCGCACGCTTCTCGCGCTGGCCCTCGTTTTCCTCGCGTCCCGGCCCGTCCTGCGCTGGGGGCGCGGCGCCGGCGGGGGCGGCCCCTTGACGACGGTCCTGCTCGTGGACGTTTCGGCCTCCATGGGGGCGCGCGTCGCGGGCCGGACGCGGCTGGAGTGGGCCGTTCAAGAGGCGGCGGCTTTCTGTCCGACGGGGCCAGCCGGAAGTGGCGCGGGGGAGCGCCCGGCGGCGGGTTCCTCGGAACGCGTCGGACTCGTCGCCTATTCGGACCGCGTCGAGCTCGCATTGCCGCCGGCCTCCGATGGGGCGCGGGTTTTCGACGCCCTCCGTTCCCTCTCCCTCACGGACCGCCCGACGCGGCTGGAGGCGGCCCTTGAGGCCGCGATTCCTTGGTTGAACGACCGGGGCGGCCGCGCGACACTCGTTTTCACCGATGCGGCGCGCAACGGGTGGCGCGGCCTGAAATTTACGCCGCCTGACGGGGTTCGCCTCGCCGTCGCCCGGGGACCCGTTTTGGAGTCGAACGCGGGCGTCACGGGTGTCCGCTTGGCGGCCGACGCTTCGGGCGGCGGCCGTTTGGAAGCGATGGGATGGGGAAAGTCGGCGCCGGGGGCGAAGGGTTGGACCCTTTCCTGGGACGGCCGGCCCGCATCCCAGGGGCGCATCGTCATCGGCCTGGGGCCTTCCTCGGCGGTCCTTCCCGTCGCGAGCGTTGCGGCCTTGGCGCGGGGCGAGGCCTCGCTGGACCCGGACGGATTTCCGGCCGACGATGTTTTTTATCTTCTGCCGCCGCCCGAGGCGCGGGTCGGCGTCCTGGTCGTGGACGGATCGCCGGCCTTATCCCCGGCCGCCGACGAGGTCTATTTCCTGACCCCCGTCCTGGAAGGCCTGGCGCGGGCGGGAGGGCGCTTCAAGATCGTTTTGCCGGAGGCGTTGGCCCGCGAGCCGCTGAAAGGCTGGAATGTTCTCATGCTGGCCAACGTCGGCGACCTGCCGCCCGGGGCGGCCGAGCGCATCCGATCTTTCGTCGAGGAGGGAGGCGGGTTTTGGGCCACGGCGGGGGACCGGTTCTCCCCCGGCGCGCTCGCGGCCCTTCTCCCGGTTCGACCGACGGGGCGGATCGCGGACGGTGAAAGAGTCTCGCTTTCTCCGGAGGCTTCGCGGAATCCCCTGGGCCGGCGGTTGGCCGAGGAAGGCGGGTTCGATTGGGCCAAGATCGAGGCGCGCCGTTTGTTTGAGGCCGTTCCGGGACCGGATTCAACGGTCCTTCTGGCGGGGGCGTCGGGCAAGCCTTTCCTGTCCGTAGGCCGCATCGGCCGCGGCCGCACGGCGTTCTTGGCGACGACCATCGACCGCGATTGGACGAACCTTCCCGCGCGCCCCGCTTTTCCCGTCCTTTGCCGCGGGCTTTGGTCCTTCTTGGCCGGAGGGACGGAGGAAACGTCCTCGTCTTTGACGGTGGACAGCCCGTGGGAGGGCCCTCTGGCGGCCGGTTCGGCCGACGTCCTGGTGGAGCGGCCCGACGGGGGAAAGGAGACTCCGGACGTTCGCGGCGGGCGTTTCCGCTTCGCCAAGACGGACCGCGCGGGGTTTTACACCTTATCCCCGAGGGCGGGCGGCCAGCCGATCGCCCGGGCGGCCGTCAACTTGGACGCCTCCTCGGGGGAAAGCGATCCGACGCCCCTCACGGCGTCCGAAGCGAAGAAGGCGTTGGGCGTTTCGGATTTGGCGTGGATCGAATCCCCCGCCCCCGTCCGCGCCCGCTTCGACGAGTTGGTGCGCGGGCGCCCGATGGCGGGGCCTTTGGCGTTGTTCATCGGACTTCTCTTGGCCGGCGAAACACTCCTCCTTGGATTCCTCAGAAAATGATCATCTCTCCGGCCCGCGCTCTTGACGATCGGGGAAACCCCGCACGGGCAGGATGGCCGTGCCACAGACCCCTTGAACGGTTTCTGATTTTCGGGGTTAGGGGAGCCCTTCTCTTCCTGGCCTTGTTTTCGGTTTGGCCGTTGTCCGCCGGGGAGGTTCCGGGGAATCGGTTCGTCTGTTCCGTCCTCCGGCACGAGGGGACGTGGGACCCTTACGGGGACTTGTGGCCGGAGATTGCCGAAAACCTTCGCCGCACCACGTCCATCGACCCCTGGCCCGACCGGCGCGTCCTGGGTTTGTCCGACCCCGCCCTCTTTGAATCGCCGTTCCTGGTCCTGACGGGGCGCGGCGCGGTCGCCTTCTCCCCCGACGACGCGGACCGGTTGCGCGCGTACTTGTCCGCCGGAGGGTTCCTGCTCGTTGACAATTCCGAGGCGGACCCGGCCGGGCCCTTCGCCCGCTCCGTCTCCTCCCTTCCGGCCCGGCTTTTCCCCGACGGTGAATGGAAGAAGATCCCGGCGGACAACGCCGTCTTCCGTTCATTCTTTCTGCTGGCGGAGGCCGCCGGGCGGCGCAAGTCCGGACAGGGACTGAAGGGCCTGTGGGTGGGGGGACGGTTGGCCGCCGTCTACTCCCCTGACGACTTGGAAGGTCCCTGGGTGCGCTCTCCGGCGGGGGGGTTTCTTTTTCCGTGCGAGCCGGGCGGGGAGCCGCAAAGGCTGGAAGCCCGGAAACTCCTGGTCAACATCGTCCTATTCAGCCTCACCGGCACCTACAAGACGGACGCCGTCCACCAGGAATACTTGAAGCGCAAGTTGGACCTCCCGTGACCGGACTCGTTAAGGTTCGGAGGACATGGGCGGGACGCCCGCGCCACGCTATTTTGAAGGGCCGTTATGATCGGGATTGAACTCGGAACCCCGACGGAGGCGCGGGCGTGGACGGCCGTTCTCCTCGCCGGCGCGGCTCTGTGGGCGATCGGGCGGATCGCGCGTCGACGGGGAATCCGCCCGGCGGACCGGGCCGCGCTTTCGGTCTTGCGGCTGGCCGCGGCCTCGGCGGCGCTCCTCCTTATTCTTGACCCGGCGCTCTTGGTGAAGCGCCGCCGGTCGGACGCGCCCGTCGCGGTCGTTGTGGACGCCTCGGCCAGCATGGCAACCCGCGACGCCCGCCGCAATGGAATTTCCCGTTGGGAGGCCGTCCGCGAGGCGGTGGAGCGGCGTTGGCCGCTCTTGTCCCGACGCTGCTCCCCTATCTTGTTCCGCCTTGAGAACCGTTTGTCCCGGGCCGACCGCCTGGACGGCGGCGCGCGGGGGGCGCTTTCCGATTTCTCCCGGCTGGCTGAAATCCGGAACGCGGCGCCGGGCGTCAAAGCCGTGTTCTTCTTCTCCGACGGGCGGCGCGGCGGAGGGCCCGACCCTCGGGGCCCGCTGGCCGCCCTGGGCGTCCCGGTCTTCACGGTGGGTGTCGGGAACCCGGCGGCGGTTTCCGACCTCGGAATCGAAAGCGTCCGCGCGGCTCCTTTCGGTTTTAAGAACGTTGAGGCCGAGGCGACGGTCCGCGTGCGCCTGCGCGCCGTCCCGCCGGGCCGGGCGCGGCTGAGCGTGTTTTCCAGGGGCGAACGGCTGGGAAGCCGTTGGATCGAGTGGACCCGAGAAGAGGTCGTGGAGGCGACCGTCTCTTTTCGTCCCGCGCGGGCGGGCCCCGAGACCTTTGAGGCCGTCTTGGACCCTTGGCCCGGCGAGGCCAACCTCCGGAACAACCGGATGGGCTTCTCCATGGACATCGGGCGCGACCGGCGGCGCATCCTCTACATTTGCGGCCGGCCCGGCCCCAACTACGCCTTCCTCCGCCATCAGCTCAAGACCGACCCGACGGTGGAGTTGGTGACCTTCGTCATCCTGCGTGACGTGGAGGATATCTTGGGTTATTCGGACCGGGAGCTGTCGCTCATCCCGTTTCCGACCCAGGCCGAGATACTGGAAGGGCTCCCCTCCTTCGACGCGGTCATCTTCGAAAGCTTTTCCTTCCAGCGGTTCGGAGTGGGCCCGCCGGGGATGGAGGCCCTGAAGCGCTTCGTCCTGAACGGCGGGGGGTTCCTCATCATGGGGGACGAGGCGTATTCTCCGTCGAGCCCGTACCGCGGGTCGGCGTTGGAGCCCTTGATGCCTTTCGCCTTGGACCGCGAGCCCTCCGCCGGGCCCAACCGGTTCCGCGCGGAGCCTCCGTCGGGGCCGGTCCCGTTTTCCGCGTTCGACAAAGGATCGGTAGAGTGGAGTCTCCTGCCTTTCTTGGAGGGCGGCGGCGTCTTCCCGGGGGCGCTCCGCAAGGGGGCGATCCCGATCCTCCGGGCCGAGGGCGACGGGCCCCTGGCGGCCGTCCTGGGGGCGGGGAGGGGGCGCGTCATGGGGCTGGTTTCCCTTTCCACCTGGCGTTGGGCGCTGGGAGGACAAGAGGAAACCTACATCCGTTTCTGGTCCCGGGCGTTGGCGTGGCTGACGGGAGAGGCGGAATTCAAGAGAGTGCGGCTCCTGCCGCCCGAGGGAGCCGACCCCGGCGAGGAGGCGATCTTGAGGGCCCTGGTGCGCGACGAGGCGGGCCGGCCGGTCCCGGACGCCGAGGGGAGCTTCAGCGTGCGCGAGGCGGACGGCGGCCGCGGAGCGGGCGTTTTTCGCGCGGCGGGCGGGGGAGAGTATCTGGCCTCGATCACCATCAAGGCCGCCGGCCCCGCCGGCATCGTCGCGCGGTTCAGGCGGAGCGGTTCTTTCCTCGGGGAAGATCGGATCGTGTTGAACGCGGGCTCCTCATGGAACGAAGCCGCCGATGTGACGCCGGACTTCGCGTTGTTGGAGGACGTCTCGCGTTCAACGGACGGGCGCTTTACGACGTTGGCGGGATTCACGGACGACTGGGTGAAGGAGGCCTTGGCCCCCCTGGCCTGGGAGACGCGGCGGAGGATCCCGATGGGGGATTCCCCATTTGCCGTCTTGGTCTTGGTCGTCCTCCTTTTGGGGGAATGGGTCTACCGACGAAGGAGGGGCTTCCCGTGATGCCGTTGCGCCGCGCGTTGGCCTCATTGCTCCTTCGCGCCCGGGCGTGGCGGTTGTTCTATTTCGTGACGGACGGATTGGTTCGGTCGGTCGTGCCGGTATCGGCGGCGCTGGCCGCCGCGTGGGTGGCGGAACTCGTGCGGCCGTCGCCGCCCGAGGCGCGGAGGGTTTGGTGGTCGGCGGTCATTCTCGCTTCGATGGTTTGGGCGATCCGGCGCGCTTGGCGGGGGATCGGGGCCGCGGAGATTTTGCGAAACGTGGGCCGTGTCCTCCGCCCGGAGGACAGGCTATTGAACGTGTGGCAACTGACTTCGACAATTCAAAAGGCGCCCGATGAATCGGTCAACTACAAGAAGGGCGAAGAATCCCCATTTTTAGAGCGGGAGATCACGGGGCTTCAAAAAGATTGGGGACTTCTTCGGCCGTCGAGATTGTTGCGCCCGGCCGGGTTGGGGGGGCGGATCGCCCGCGCCTTCGCGGCGGCCGCGTTCCTGGCGTTCTTGGCGGGGTTTCCCAACGAAGGCGCGCGGTTCGCGGCGCAGCGCATTTTGTGGCCCTGGGGCGCGGAGAAGGCCTGGCTTTCCCTCTCGCCGGGTTCGGTCCGGGTGGCGGCGGGAGAGTCCGTGGCGATTTCCGCCCGGGTTTTGCGGGCCGGCGGCGGGGCGCCGGCCCTTTACGTCCGGCAGGGGACCGCGGCCTGGGAGCCGCGAGATTTTGAGGCGGCGGTCGACGGCGCTAGCCAGAAGTGCCGTGAGGGAGCGGCCGACGGAACATTCCGTTCGGTCCTTGAGCGCGTGACGGAGCCCGTCCTGTACCGGGCCCGATACATGGGCTTGTGGAGCGGGACCTTCCGCTTGACGCCCTATTTGCCGCTGCGCTTCGAGCGCTTGACCTTGCGGGTGACGCCGCCCGCCTACACGGAGCTTCCGATGGAGGAGACGGAGAACCTCCTCTCCGTTCGGGCGCCGGCGGGATCGTGGATCGCGGGGGATGGGGCCTTGGACCGGCCCGCCGGGGAGGCGCGCCTGACCAGGCCTGAGGAGCCGCCCGTGCCGGTGGACGGAGCGCCGGGGAGCCGAATCCGGTTCCGGGCCGAGGTCCGGCGGAGCGGCGTCTGGCGGTTCCTCCTGCGCTCGGAGACCGGGGACTCCAGCGAAATTCCGCTCGCCGTGACCGCGGTGCCGGACGCGCCGCCCGAGGCGCGCATCCTGTCCCCGGAAAACGACGTTTCCTTATCCATGCGGGACCGGCTGCCCGTTGTTTATGAGCTTTCGGACGACTACGGGGTGAAGCGGGCCCGGCTCATCCTCCGCACCGAGGCGGGCGAGGAGTCCGGTTTTCCGCTGCCGATTGAGGCGGGAGTTCGGGAGGAGATCGTGACGGCCCCGCGGCTGGGCTTGTCTCCCGGCGACAAGGCCCGGATTTGGATCGAGGTCGAGGACGGAAATCCATCGGGACCGGGGCGCGGGCGTTCCGCTGAAATCGCTCTCACGGTGACCGACGCGGCGGCGGAGCGGGAAAAATTGTGGTCCGAGCTTGAAAGCTGGCGGTCGGGCCTGCGAGCCGCGGCGGTGGACGAGGGGCTCTTGCGGGACAAGCTGGCGGGGACCCCCGATTGGGCGTCGCTGGCGGCTCGCCAGCGGTTGGCCGGGGAGGGGATCCGGGGCCTCTCGGATAAGATCGACAGTCTTCTCGGCCGGATGGAAAAGGATCCTTCCGCCGACCCGTGGCTCGCGGCCGAGCACCGAGCGGCGGCGGAGGCCTTGCGGGACCTATTGCGGGAAACCGTCCCGAAGGCTTCGTCGGCCCTGGCGGGGGGGGACCGCGAGGTTTCCGGCTCGGCTCTTAAGGATATCGAGGACGAATTGGACCGGCTGGCCCGCGCCTCGGATTCCGCCGAGAAGGCGGCGCGGGCGCGGGCCCTGTCGAACCAGGACGCTTTGGAGGACGCCGCCAAGGACTTGGTGGACGGGCTTTCGGGAGGAGACATGTCCCCCGAAGCGCGGCGGGCCTTGGAGGGCGTCATGCGCGAGATCGCCGAATCCCTCCGCGACGTGGCCGAGGCCATGTCACGGATGCCGGACCTCCTCCAGCCCCCCAAGGATATGGACCCGTCCAAAGTTCTGCGCATGGAGGACATGTTGAAGAACCTGGCGGATGCCGCGGGAGCCGCGAGTTCGGGAGACGCGTCGTCGGCCTTGGCCGCGGCGCGGCGGTTGTTGGACCAAGTCCGGATGATGAAAGACATCCTGGCCCGCGCCGGGGACCGATACGGCGGGGAAGGCGGCCTGCCCCCGGAGTTGGCCGAGGCGGCGCGCCGGTTCACCGAAAAGATCAAGGCCGTCGCCGACCGGCAGGAAAAGCTCAAGTCCCGCGCCCAGGGTTTGTGGGACGCGGCCTATTTGAGGCTTCGCGAGGAACAACAGCGGATCCTCGTTTCAAGCCCGACGGCGATGCTCCCTCGGGAGCCGGCCTTGACGGAACAAGACCGCTCCGAGTTGGGTTCCGAGGCCGTCGAGGAAAGCGCGCTCAAGGCCGACGCCCTCGCTTTGCGGGACGACCTCGCCGTGATCTCCAGCGGCACCGCGCGGCTGGGGCCCAAGGAGCGGCGGAGGTTGGAGGACGCGGCGGCCGAGATGGAAAAGGCGGCGGGATTCTTGCGGGAGCCGCGCCCCCCGGAGGCCGTGGCCGCCGAGGAGGAAGCTCTGCGGCTCTTGCGGGAGAGCGCGGACGCCATGGGAGGGCTCACTTCCGGCGGGGGAATTTTCGGAGGGTCGCCGGGCGCCGGGCGGCCGTCGGGCGGCATGCCGTCCCCCTGGGGGGGAGCCCCCGTCGGGCCCACGCGGCTGCCGCGCGCCAAGGACTACCGCCCGCCCAAGGAGTTCCGCGAGGACGTCCTGCGGGCGCTCGAGGAAAAAACCCCCGCCCGCGACCGGCCCGTGATCGAGGACTATTTCAAACGATGGAAGAATTGAACCGGGAGTCACCCGAAAAGGCCTGAGGAGGCTTCCGCCCGGCGGGGGGTCCTACCGGGCACGCAAGCGGCCAGAGGCCGCTTGCTCTATCGGAGCGGCCGTCTCTTTGAAGCCGGCCGCTCCTCACGGCCCGTACGAACCCCCCGCCGGGCGGAAGCACTATTAGTCAAGATTCTTCTTGGAAGCTCTCTTTTTAGTTGAGTGCCCTTGTCTGGCTTAGGCTCCGTGCGGGGCCGTAGGGGCGCCGTGTGCCGCGTAGGCACAGATTGGCGCGCCCGGTTGTAACCGGGCTGGCCATTCGCCGCCTCCGGCGGCGGATGGGGCCTGACTCGACGAGCAGGCCGTCCCGCTCGAGCGAAAAGCCTCTGGCTTTTCGCCCCCTTCGGGGCCTGGGCCTGTTCGGCCCGCGCCAAACGTGTGCCACTGGCACACGGCGCCCCCGGTAGGAGCCTAAGCCGGGCAAGGGCTTCCACTTGATTTGTTTGACACAGCTTGGAGCGAAAAAGGGAGGATGAGAATGCGCACGATACTTCTGTTGATCGCCAGCAACGTGTTCATGACGGCGGCGTGGTATGGGCATCTGCGGTTCCGGGAGGTCGCGCTTTGGAAAGTCATCGTGGTGAGCTGGCTCATCGCGTTTTTCGAATACACCCTCCAAGTTCCGGCCAACCGGTATGGATACGGACAATTCTCGGCCGCGCAGTTGAAGATCATTCAAGAAGTCATCACGCTCGTCGTCTTTTCGGTCTTCTCCATTCTTTACTTGAACGAGTACCCGCGGTGGAACCACGCCGTGGCGTTCCTTTTCCTCGTCGGAGCCGTGGGATTCGCTTTCCTGCCGGCGGGGGCCCGGTGACCTCCTTAGCTTGAATGTGTAAAATGGCAGCCATGCGAAAATCGTTGTGGACCGTCTGGCTCCTGCCCGTCGCGCTGGCCGCCGCTGAGCCGCCGCTTGGATGGGAGACGCTGGCCGATCCGGGCAAGGCCCTCTCCAAAGCGGAGAAGCCCGCCGCCGTGGCCGGTTTTCTCTTGGAAGCCGGAGAGGACGCGTCCGTTCTGGATTTCATCGCCTCCTTGCCCGACACCAAAGCCGACCTCATCAACAAATTGCGTTCCCAGACGGCGCTTTACGACGGGGACCTCCCGGGGGCGCTTCAGTCTTTGGAATTGGCGTCCTCGCCGGACCCGTGGACGGTGGAGCAGAAAAAGCGCGTCCAGGGGCTCGTGAGCCGCTTGTCGAAGGAGGTCCGGTCGGACCGCGTTTGCGTGCGGACGCCGGCCGAGGACGCCTTCTTGGCGTCCATCGCCCTTCCCGCTTTGGAGCGGGCCGCCGGGGAAGCGGAGGCCTTCTACGGCGTGGCCTTGTCCTCCCCCGCGCGGGTTGAGATCCATCCCGACGCCGAATCCTTCTCGAAGGGAGCCTCTCTTCCCTCCGACGCCGTCGAGCGGACAGGGCCTTCGGCGGTGCGGTACCGTTGCGTCCACCTCCTGTCGCCCGCCGCGACGGCCGAGGGCTACCGGTGGCTGGACGAGGCGGCCGGGGGGATCCATCGCCTGGCCGTCCGGAAACTTTCCGGGGGCTTGGCTCCCGCGTGGCTGGAGGAAGGCCTCGCCCGGCGCGGCGAGGACGGTTGGAGGAGAGAGGGGGATTTCGTCCCCGCCCCGCCGGACTTCGACCGCTTGGGGCGGGCGGCCCTCGTGAACCCTTCCACCGGGACGCAGCTCATCGGGCTGGCGGGGTTGGAGCCGGGTTTGAGAAATTTGCGAAGCTATGAGGACGCGCTCTTGGCCCGCGCCGAGGCGGCCGACGCGGCCGGATTCCTCCTGAAGGAATACGGTAAGGAAAAACTCCTGGCCCTGCTCCAGGCCTTTCGCCGGATGTCCCGGGAAGAGGCGTTCGTTCAATCTTTGGGCGTCGGCGAATCGGTCGTGGAGTCGGCATGGATCGAATCGCTCGCCGGGCGGACATGGACGGCTTCCCAGGGAGCCTTAGAGCGCGGCGCTTCCATCCAAGGCGCTGCACCCTCGGGGCCCGAGGCGAAATCCTTTCTTCGCCAGGGGGACGCCCTGCGGGACAAGCGCCAATGGGCGGCCGCCCTGGTGCAGTACCGAAAGGCGCTGGCGGCCGAGCCGGACAACGGGGCCGTTTTGGTCCGCGCCGCGAAGGCCGCGCGCGAAACGGACGACACGGCCGCGGCCGAGGAATTTCTGAAGCACGCCGTCGAGAAGAATCCGTTCCATGTCCCGGCCTTCGCCGCCTATGGACGGATCCTCTACGACGACGGGCGCTACGACGACGCCTTGCGGATCCTCCAGGAAGGCCTGGAGATCCAGCCTTTCAATCCGCGCCTGCACGAAACCCTGGCTTTGATCAGCATGGATTTGGGCAACATCCCGGCGGCCCGGCGGTCCCTCGAGCTGGCCCTTCGCTTCGACCCCCAGAGCGCCGACCTCCGCGACCTCCTGCGCCACCTCCCCAAGAGCCGGGTGCAGCACTAACTCATGTCCTTCTCGTCCGAAGAAGAAGTGGATTGCCCTTGCGGGGAAACCTTTCCCGCGCGGTTGTGGAACTCCATCAACCTGAAAGGGGACCCGGACCTCCGGAGCATGCTGTTGGGCGGGTCGCTGAACGTTGTTACCTGCCCGATCTGCCGCGGCCTCGTGTATGCCGAGCGGTTCGTCCTGATCCATGACCCCTTGAATGAGCTTCTGATGTTCGTTTACCCCAAGGCGCGCTCGGAGGAGCGCGAGTTCCTCGGGGTCGCGATGGTCCGCGACGCGGCCGAGGCCCAGAAGGTCGAGGGAGGATTGAAGATCCCCTATCCGCCGGTCTTGGTTTTCGGATTGGACGAAGCGGTGGACATGATCCAAGCGGAGGAGGAATCCACCGTCCAGGCGGCCGTGTTGGCCGCCCTGGCTCCCCAAGTACCGGTGGATGTCGTCAGGCTTTCCCCGGCCAAAGCCCGGGCCGCCGGGCTGCCCCGAGCGGCGCCCCTGTCCGGGAATGGTACGGCCGGAGAGCGCTTGAAGGCCGGTTTAAGGGCCGCCCTCGCCGCCAACGACCGGCTCACGGTCTATGCCGATTTGTTGAAGAAGGCCGAGTCGGACGGTCTCTCCGCCGAGGCCCGGTCGGCGTTGGAGGCTCGTTGAAGATCCTGGACCAAGTCCCCGAGCCGTGGCTGACGCGGTTCAAAACCCTGGGCGCCGTGCGGCATCCCGGGGTGAAGGCCGTCGTCCTGGTCGGGGGCTGCGTGCGGGACATGATTTTGGGCCGGGCGCCCGCCGATTGGGACGTTTTGGCGGAGGGGGACGCCGGACCTCTCCTGGCCGAGGCGGAAAAAAGCTTCCAGGTCGCCAAGACGGTGCGCCACGCCGCCTTCCTAACGGCGACGGTCCACTTTTCCGACGGGACGGCGCTGGACGTGGCGACGGCGCGCACGGAAACCTATCCCCGCCCCGCCGCGCTCCCGGTCGTGAAGCCCGCGCCCCTGGCCGATGATTTCCGCCGGAGGGACTTCACCGTGAACGCCATGGCCGTCCACCTGGCGCCGGACCGGTGGGGGGAGCTTGAAGACCCTTTGCGGGGGCGGGAGGATCTGGAAAAGGGGACGATCCGCGCCCTGCACGACCGAAGCTTCGTCGACGATCCGACCCGGATGTTCCGCGCGGCCCGGTACGCGGGGCGCTATGGTTGGACCGTTGAAGCCGGAACATTGGACCGGATTCGCGAGGCCTTGGGGAAGGAACTGCCGGCCCTCCTGTCTCCGGCGCGGCGGCGAAACGAGTTGACGCACCTTTTGACCGAGTCCGACGCGGGTCTCGCCATGAAGCTCTTGTGGGACTGGGGCGCGTGGAAATATTGGAGCCCGTCTTTTCAGTGGACGCCGGCGGTCGCCGCCGCGCTGTCCGCCCCGGCCGAAGACCCGCTCGTCGCCCGCTTGGCCGCCCTCGCCGCCTCAGGCGACCGGGAGGCCGCCCGCCGGGACTTGGCGGGACTCACCTACTCCCGCCGGATGCTAAAAGTTACAACTTAGTTACAGTTTCTTAAGGCGTCCTTAATCAGTTGGAATCCATAATGTTGATATGGATTCCTTCTATTTGGCGGGTACCACGCCCGTTCAGCGAAAATGCCTGGCCGCCGTTCTGGCGGTCGTCGTTTTCCTGACCAACGGGCTTTTCGCCTACGCGTCGGAATCCAACTTCTGGACCGAACGCCGCCGGGCCCAAGCCTCCCTTCCAACCGCCGACCTTTCGCTCCCCTCCGTTTCACCCATCGTCACGCGCGGTCTCTCCGCCTCCGCCCGGCGCCTATTGCCCGCCGACGCGCCCAAGCCGTTGGTCGATCTGATCGCGTCCCTGCCCGCTGACCTCGTCACGATTCGAAAGGTTTCCGGGCCATCGAACGGCGCGTCCGTCGGTCCCCTCGTCCTCCACGTTCAAGACGTCCACCAAAACCTGGAAGCTCAGCGAAACATCGGCAAGCTGGTGGAGTCGCTGGGAACAACGCCGAAATTAGTCGCGCTGGAAGGCGCCTTCGGGCCCATGGACCTGGGCCCATTCCGCCGGCCCGAGTACGGCCGGGAGATGCGCTTGGCGGCCGATTACATGTTTCATGAAGGGCTCTTGACCGGCTCGGTTTACGCCGGGTTGACCCGCGCCGGCGACATCCCTCCTTTCGTCGGCGTGGACGACGCCGCGCACTACAAGGCCAACGTGGAAGCCTACCGCTCGTCGGCCCCGCGGCAGGCGGAGATGAAGAACCTCCTGTCCGAGACCGCCAAAACTCTGGAAGCCCGCAAGGCGGCCGTGTTCAACCCCGATCTCCTGGAATTGGACAAGACAATCACCGCCTATCGGTCGGGGAAATTGCCTTTGGGTGAATATGCCCGGCGCTTGATGCACGGGCAGGATGCCCGTGCCACAGACGCTACAACACGGGCGTGGCATGGGCTTCCAGCCCATGCACATCGCTCTCTGGACCTTTTCTTCGGCGCGCTGGCGCTGGAAGAATCCCTCGACTTCAAGCGCGTCGAGGCCGAGCGCGCGCGATTGATCGAATCCCTGGTCCGCAAACTATCCAAGAACCAGCTCGACGACCTGCTGGTTCGAAGCGCGGCCTACCGTGCCGGACAGATCCAATACGGGGAATTCTACGCGTACCTCCGGGACCTGGCGGGCGGCGAGCTTTTGTCGCGGTTCCCGGCCATGGACGCTTACGTCCGATACGTCCTCCTGGCCGACGCGATCGATTCGGAGAAGCTGTTCGAGGAGCTGAAATCCCTCGAAGAAACCGCCTGCCTTCGGCTCGCCCGGACGGAGGAGGAGAAACAGCTCCTCGCCGAATCGAGGCGCCTCTTCCTGACGAGGAAGCTCGCGGATTTCACGCTTACGCCGGAGGAGTGGAAGGAATATGAAAACGGCATGAGCACGGGCGGGACGCCCGTGCCACGGGAGGGCATGGCTTCCTTCGAGTCGTTCTACCGCGAGGCGGACGCCCGCGACGCCGCCATGTCGGGGAACCTCCTGGGCCGCCTGGCGGGGGTTAAGAGCGTGGCCGTGCTCATCACGGGAGGCTACCACTCCCGAGGGATGGACAAGCGGCTCGCCGCGGCCGGGTGCGCGGTGGTGAGCGTGACGCCCAAGCTGACGAAAGTGGACATGGAGAACGGCTCGGCATACCTTTCCATTTTTGCCCAGGAGAAGACCCCGCTCGACAAGTTGGTGGAAGGGGACAAGCTGTTCCTATCCCGGCTTCAATTGACGGCCGATCCGAAAGTCGTGGAAGAAGCCGCGCTCCTCGCCGCCGCACAAGATCCGACGCGAGCTCAATCAACCTACCGAGCGATTTCCGGCCGAGACCGCCGAGTCAAGGCAAAGCGAGAAGGGCCGCGCTGTCGCATCACCGTCCCGCTGAGGGACGGGGAAGCCGGTTTCACCTTCGACAATCCTCCCGACCGGATTGATAACGTTCAGCCGTTCTTCATTCCCAAGTCCTCCGCCTGGGTCGCCGTCACCGGTTTCGGGGCGTTGGCGCTCAGTAAACTTCTCTTCGTCAAAGGAGCGGTGGTCTTCTTCTCCCAACAAGTACTCACATCGCCTTTGGCGGGCACCCTGTTCATCGTTGCCGTGGTCGTCCTCCTGGCCGTCATTTTGGTCCCCGCCTACGCCCGACGGGAAATGTTCGGGACGTTGCGGGCCATGCTTTCGCGGAAGGGCGCCGAGGCCTTCGACCGCCGACACGCCGGCTGGCAGGTTCCTTTCCTTTTGGACACCACTTCGGAATTCCGGAAATCGCTCGTGACCGCGACTTTGCGCGGCGCGGCGGCGGGGGCCGTCGTCCGGCTGGGGCTGTTGATCGTGGAACAATATTTCTCTCGGGACTTGGGCGGGTCCTTCGCCATCGGGTTGTCCTTCGCGATCGTCATGGCCGCCTTCGCATTGAAGGGGCACCTGGAGGAGGGGCATGTCGGTTGGAATATAACCCACCCCCCGGCTTATCGGCGGGACATTCAGGCCGGCATTGAGGCCGCTCCGCGGAACGGGGCCGGAAAGCGCCTCCTGTCGGCGGAGGCGGTAGCTTCCAAAGTCCGCTCGGCCGCACGGGAACATATCCGGCGCCTTGTGAAAGGATCCGACCTGGAGGAGGAAGCCGTCAAAGACCTTTACCGTCGGGCGGGACTCGCCAAAGACTTCATGAACAGGACCCAAGAGGAACCGGCGCTGGAATCCTACGTCCGGTTCCTGAGGGCCTTCAGCGTCCTGGAAAGCCCCCCCCGCGCGGCCGCCGCCGATGAAGACGAGGAGGAACCGGCTGCGAGCGGTCAAGAACCGCCGAAGGCGCCGCCGAAAAGGAACGAACTGGAGGAACTGACAAAGACGGTCGACGAGGCCCTGGCCGCCGAAATAATCACGGGGGATGAGGCCGGAACCATCCGGGCCGTCCTGGCCGGAGAAAACTTCGGTGAGGGCGGAACACAGGCTCTCTTCGAAAGCGCATTGACGAAGGCGATCACTTTCGGGCAAGGATCGGCCGGGCGGGAGCTGAAGGGTTTCCTTGGGACCATCCAGGGCGAAGAGTTGCCCTCACCCCGGGGGCCGGGGATGGAGGAGAAAGCAATCCCCGCGAAAAACCGGTTCCTCACCCGCGAAGAAACCATCGGCCTCTTCACATTGCGGAAGAAATGCTTGGGACGGGGATACTTCGACCTTGTAACTGAAATCCATGGGGCCCTCTTGGACCGCTACGACCTTTACCTCCGGTCCAAGGCGGCGGCCGCGGCGAATGGGCGCGACGGAGAGCTTTTCGATTTTCTCCTCGCCGAAGCTCGCGTCCTCATGTTGAGGTCGCTGGGAAGATACGATCCGAAACGCGCCCCCTTGGGTGCCTACTTGGATTCCTTTATTCCGATGAGGCTCCAGCAGGCGAAGACCATGACGTGGCATCCGTTCCTGGATAAGAAGATTGTCGTTACCGCTCGTGCAAGAATCTTGCAGTTCCGGCAAACGGTGGGGGTATTGCCGACCGCCCAAGAACTGCCGGATCTTCTTCCCGAATATTCCGTCGCCGACTGGAATGCCGTCCTCCACGCCGCATTATTCATGAGCCAGTCGTTGGATACGCCGTCACCAGACGAGGAAAGAGTGAACCCCCTCCACCAGGTGGACCGCTCCGCATCTTCTCCGGAAGAAAGAGCGTCCGACGCGTCGACGTCGGAGGAATTGGAGAAAAGGCTTCTCTCTCTTCCGCCTAAGCAATATCTGGTCATGCGCCTGAGGCAGCTGGTTGACCGTTCCTTTGTCGTTGACCACCCTCCCACCTTTGAGAGGATCGGCAGATATTTCGGCGTCAGGAAACAGCTCATGGCCCAGATTGCGCATGGAGCCGAAGCATCCATACGCAAAGCCCTTGAAAAGGGATCGACGTTTCGGCCCAATTCCCGGACGCAGTCGCTAAAGCACGATATCGAAATAGCGGTGACCAGGATCAAAAATGATCTTGATTCGTCCCAGCCCGCCCCGGCGGAGCCCCCGTACGTCGAACTCTGGAAAGATTTGCGTCACAACCGGGCGGTCCCGAGGGCAATTTCAAAACAACCCCCCTCCACGGCGACCTGGGGCTTGTGGGAGTGGGCGCTGGTGGCGATGGGGATGGATCGCGCGAGGGCGAGACGGTTGGCCCTCCGCTACGGCTCGAAGGCCGAAGCGCTCTTGACCCTCCTCCTCTTCGTCGGGCTGACGGTCTTGTTGGAGCGGGCCGGTCTCGCGCACTGGCGGTCCGTCGGGCTGGCGGCATTGGGGAGCCAAACGTTCTTCAGCGCGATGCACCTCACGGAGATTTACAGGTGGGACGAGACGCTGGGCGGCTACGAACCGGTTCCCATGTTCGGAGCGCGCGCTCCGCCGCCGGCCGAGCGGCTGAAGATCTTGTCGGTTTATTTCCTGAAGTCCCTCCTGTGGCACGCCCCTTTCTACGCGCTCCTGGCTTTCGCGCCGACGATGACGCAACTTCCCGTTTGGGCGTTCTTCGCCGCGGCCGCCGTTCTCGGCGAATGGGCGGCCTGGGCTCACGGGTTCTCCAACGAGCGGACGCCGTTCCGTCCGGCGGTCCAAATGCCGAACGCCGCCGGGCGGGTCCCCGCGCTGACGGCCCGGCCCATCGACAACGGAATGACCGGAGAATTCACGCTCACCGACGGAGAAGGCGCCTGGGTCCTGCGGAAATCCCTCGCGGACTTGAGGGGGAAAGGGCCGGAACGCAACCCGGCGGAGCCGGCGGAGCTGGAGGAGCCGTGGGAGCCCATCTCCCCGAAAGTAATCCGGGAAACAGACCTGCAAATAATAATGTTTGCGGTGAACGAATTTGCTCGACGAAGATTGGGAGTGCGGAATCCGGATATGGCGGTGGTCAAGGAAATCGTCCCTATTTCACTCATAGCCGTCGCGAATCAGAGGACGGGAAGGCCGGAGGCCGTCCTAAACCTGTTCACCGCGCCGTTGGACTTTGACGCCGACCCGACTTACGCCGTTCAGCTGAGCGACGGCCGCTATCTCATCCTTGGGGGAAGTCGTCGTCTTGTCGCCGCCCGGTTGAAGGGAATGGAGTATGTCCCCCTGCAGGTCATTCTTCTCACGGATGCGGAGCGGCAAGCGGATTTTCAAAAGGCCCTGGGGGGCGGAGATTTCTTCACGGTGGACGACCAGGTCGAGGGCCTGGGCGACTGGTTTAAGGAATCCGGGACGGAGACGGCGGGTTCGGGTGCAAGGATGTCACAAACCCTCCCTCCCGGCGCGATCGGAATCGCTCTCGACGGAAACAGGCGAAAAAAGGCGGAAGGGGCTCCGGCCGTCAGGCAGGGCTCCCTCTCGGACCGGTGGCTGGTCATCCGCGTGCTTCATCCGCTCGTGGAGGCGTATGCGAACGTCATCGAAAACTCCGGGCCGATCAATTTGGGAACTCGTGTCGGAAGATGCGCGGCCGCTTCCTTGAGAGAATTGGGTTTGATCGATGAAACCGCGTCATCGTTGAGGGCCGACTGGGGAAGCCTCGTGAGGGGCCTGAGCCCGAGCCGACCCAACCGAATCGTTTTCGACTCCCTCATGAACTCTCTGGGATTCACGCGCCAGAAACCGAGCCGCTATCAGCGGGCCGTGGACCGGATAGCGGTGCGGGCCGGCCGCATGATGGACGTTCGCGTGGAAGTGAGTGTCGTGACCCGCATGCCGCCGCCGGGGACGCTCCGGGGTCTGGACCTGAAGCACATGATCGGTT
>Ga0182021_10001082_pt1 | contig 30908 bp, 17 predicted proteins | sample 612E3MmetaG_FD_120493 | JGI IMG/M metagenome (GOLD analysis project Ga0182021, IMG submission 120493) | Permafrost microbial communities from Stordalen Mire, Sweden - 612E3M metaG (Illumina Assembly) | ecosystem: Environmental > Terrestrial > Soil > Wetlands > Permafrost | place: Sweden... | reverse complement strand
CCCGAGGTGAATAGGGCGCGCGTCTCGGGGTGCGACTGGACCAGGCGCTCGGCCAGTTGCCGACCGTTCATCCCCGGCATCACGACGTCGGTTACCAGCAGGTGAATCGGATCGCCGTGGTTGCTGGCCACCGCCAGGGCGGCCTCGCCGTTGCTGGCCGAAAGCACGCGATAGCCGGCGTCGAGCAGCACATGAGTCGCGATGTGGCGCACCCGCGCGTCGTCCTCGACCACCAAGATGGTCTCGCTGCCCCCGGCGACTGGCCGCGGGTCGAGCGGCGGGGTCAGCGACTCGGGCGCCCCTGACTCGGCCGGCAGGTAGATCTTGAAGGTCGTGCCCTTGCCCACCTCGGAATAGACCTCGACGTGGCCGTTGCTCTGCCGGATGGCTCCGTAGATGGTGGCCAGGCCCAGCCCGGTGCCCTGGCCGCGTGGCTTGGTGGTGAAGAACGGCTCGAACAGGTGGCGCTTCACCTCGTCGCTCATGCCGCAGCCGGTGTCGCTGATGGCCAGCCGGACATACTCGCCCGGCTCGACCAGCGGATGGCTGCGCCTGTACTCCTCGTCCAGCGTCACGGTGGCGGTCTCGATGACCAGAGCCCCGCCGCCGGCCATGGCATCGCGGGCATTGACCGCCAGGTTCACCAGCACCTGCTCGGCCAGCCCGGGGTCGATCTTTACCGTGGCCAACCCCGGGCCGGGCAGGGAACGCAGCTCGATATCCTCGCCGATCAGGCGCACCAGCATCCTGTGCATGCGCGCGATCAGTTCGTTCAGGTCCACCAGACGCGGCTCGACGATCTGCCTGCGCGAAAAGGCGAGCAGTTGCCGGGTCAGCCCGGCCGCGCTCATCGCTGCCTGGCGCACCTCGCCCAGCAGCTCCCGGACGCCATCATCGCCCCGCAGGCGATCGTTGGCCAACTCCAAGTTGCCCAGGATGGCGGTCAGCAGGTTGTTGAAGTCGTGGGCCACGCCGCCCGCCAGCCGGCCGATGGATTCCATCTTCACCGCATGCTGAAGCTGCTCCTCCAGACGGCGGCGAACCGCCTCGGCGCGCAGCCGCTCGGTGACGTCACGGGCCACGGCCATGAACGCGGGCGCGCCCTCCACCTCGGTAAGGCTCACGGTCAATTCGACCGGGTAGGTGCTGCCGTCCTTGCGCAGGTGGGACGCGTCCACCCTAACGAAACGCTTGGCGGCCACCTCACGTTGCGTTTCGGCCAGATGATCGAGCGCTTCGGGCGGGACGATCTGGCGCAACGTCATGCCCAGCAATTCCTCGCGGGTGTAGCCGAGCTGGCGGCAGGCCGCGCGGTTGACCTCGACCACCTTCTCATCGCGGCTGACCAGAAAAATCCCGTCGGCGACCGTCTCGAACAGGGTGCGATAGTGCCGCTCGCTCCGACGCGCGGCGTGCTCGTTGGCGTGCATCGTCTGCAAGCGAATGCGCGAGAGCGCGGTCTGGTGACGGCGCAGGACCAAGACCAGAACTCCGCTGACCAGCACGACGAGAAGCATGCCGAAGCCGGTGGTGGCCAGGCTGGGCGGTAGGGGTATTGTCAGCAGTTCCACCATCCCGATGACCACGATGCTCGCCAGCACCCCCAGCACCCAGCGGTGGGACAGGGCGATGGCGGCGATCAGGACAGGGATGATTCCCGCGGCCAGCATGGCGATCTCGTAGCGGACTGCCCCCAGAAAAGGCACGGTCAGCGGCATCGCCGCCGTACAGGCGAGATAGAGCCCCACGCCCGTCAAGTAGCGGCCCACCCGCACCAGCAGAAACGAGACCGCGATCAGGCCGGCGCAGGCGACGACCCCGAAGGCATCCCAGCCGTGCAGGATGGTGGCACCGACCGTGCGTCGCCAGAACAGATCGCCGAGGACCAGTCCCAGCGCGATGGCCGCGACATGGGCCAGCATCAGCGCCGACATCAGCTGCGCAGCCACGCGCTGCTCAGAGCCCTGGATGCGCGCGCTGGGTCCGATGAGGCGCTGCCACAGCGAGTGGTGGCCGTCCTGGTTCAGTCCGTTCTTCATCGGCTGTCGATCCTTGCCGCGCGGCAATCGAATTGCACCCCAACCCCCACGAACAGCCCGGCCTGTACCAGCGCCGGCTGCCTACCCACCATGGTGCCACGACTAGAGCCCACCGATCAGACTATGTACGCGGTCTCAAGTCCACATGGGCGCCCCGGATAGACAACGAGGTGCGCCACGGGAAAGCCCGGACTTGTCCGTCCCATGCCGGCGGCGCCTTGCCGCGCCCGCCCCTTGTTTCCGTCGCTCTTGCAGGCCCCATCGGCCAATCGCTGCGCGACCGGCCTCGTCCCCGCCGATTTCGCGCTACAATGCGCGGCCTGACGATGTCGCTCCTCCATTCCGCAGAAGCTGAGCTCGATACCTCGACCGACCTGGCGCCAATCGAGGCCCACATGCGCCTGGCCCTTGAGGCGGCCGACCGGGCGGGCCGATCGGGCGAAGTGCCGGTGGGCGCGGTGGTGGTGGTCCGCGGTCAGGTGGTAGCGGTGGCGCACAACCAGCGCGAGTGCCTGAGTGACCCCACCGCGCACGCCGAAATCATCGCCTTGCGGGCCGCGGCGGCCGCGCTGGGCGGCTGGCGCCTGGTCGACGCGGATCTCTATGTGACCATGGAGCCTTGCCCGATGTGTGCGGGCGCCGTTGTCAACGCGCGCGTGCGGCGGCTCTACTACGGCTGCGACGATCCCAAGGCCGGAGCCGCGCGTACGCTCTACCGGCTGCTCGACGATGCCCGACTCAATCACCAGGTCGCGGTGGTTCCCGGCGTGCTGGCCGCGGAAAGTGCAGCCCTGCTCAAGTCGTTCTTCCTCCGCCTGCGCCGGCCAACGGCGGATCTTAGGGTCGCGAATCGCTGACGCTCGCTGCTGGCCTGGCCGCGACGCCCCGGCGCTGGCCAGGGGGCGCGGTGGTCATGGGCTCTCTCTGCCCGCGCAGCTCGCGGCTGCGCAGGTCGGTGATGGCGCCCGCCAGCGCGGCGGCCACGGTCTTCTTGCCCTCTGGGGACAGCAGAAAGGGACCCTCTTCCGCGTGGTCAAGAAAGCCCACCTCGACCAGCACGGCGGGCATGTCCAGGCCTTGCAGGACATCCAAGGTCGCCCCGGCCTGCTTGATGCCGCGATCCCGGTCTGCCCCAAGTGCGTCGGCCAGGCGCCACCGAATGCGTCTGGCCGCGGCCAGGCTGTCGGCTGCTGTCGTGCGAGCACGATGCGCGGCCCACGCGGCCTGCGCGTCGTCGTCGGCCAGCAAGCCCGCCCGCGCCACTTCCTGATCGACGTCTGCGGTGGGCAGCACGAAGAGATCGAACCCGCGCTGGCTACCCGGTCCTTGCTCGGCCGACGCGGCGTTGGCGTGGATGCTGAGAAACAAGCGCGCGCCGGCCTGGTTCGCACAGCGCGTACGCGCCCGGATGGGGATCAAGCGATCGCTGGTCCGGCAGAGCACGACCCTGAGTCCCGGCTCGCTCTCCAGGCGCTGTTGCACCAGTCGGGCGATCTCGAGGGTCAAGTGTTTCTCGTACTGCTCGGGCTTGGCCGTGGGCGCCCCGCGGTTGGATCCGCCATGTCCCGGATCCAGGGCCACCACGAAAGCCGGGCCTCCGGTCGCGGCCGCAAGGTAGGCGCAAAGTGCGCTTGCCACAAAGCTGTGAAACATGGTGGGTGGCTCTTTCGTGTAGGCTAGCGCCCTGACGAGCCACGCGCGACAATTGTGAGTTGCAGGCTCTATACTGGTCGTCCATGCAGAAAGCCATCCCCAGCCCCAACCTGACCGCCGTGCTGGCCCTGGCCGCCTTGGCCGACCTTCTGCTTTTCCGGCTGGCGTCGCATGTGTTTCTGCCTAGCCAGCCCGCCTGGGGAGCGGCCCGCGTCCTGTCCGACCTCGGGCTTTTCATGTCCAACCTGGGGGGCGTGCTCGGCGTGGTGTTGGTCGCCGTGGTGCTGCTGCGCGCCCTGGCGGGCGACACGATCTTTCCGCGCACCATGCGCATCACGGTCAGCACCATCGGGCTTTTCTTCGTGGTTCTGGCCACCGCCGGTGTTCTGGCGCTGCCGGTTCCCGACCGTTTCGCGTCCTATCTTCGCATCAGTCACGCCTTTCTGGCCGGGTTCGTTGCAGCAGGGCTGTGGCACAGGCGTTGTCCGGTGCGTCTGAAACTGGCGGTGACCTTCTTCGCCGCTCCGGTTGTCCTGCAGACAGCTGTGATGTTCTTCGAACGAACGGGATGGTTGCCCTTCCTCGTGGTCCAGGGTGCCCGCGTGGCAGAAGCCAGTGCGTTCTTCGGCCTGCTGCTGTCGCCGGTCCTGATTCCGCCGCGCCCCCGTCGCGGTTTTCAAGTGGCGTCCATGCTTGCTGCAGGGCTGATCTCCCTGGCAATCCTGTCTCTGGCCATGGTGCGGTATTTCGGCCTTGCTCAGATCGTGGCTCTTTATGGACTTCGCTTCGACTTGCCTGTCGCCGCGGGTGTCGTGGGCAAGGCCTACGCGGCCGTGGTGGTGGCTGCCTATGTGAGCGTGACCGTGGCCGGAGCTGCCTGCCTCACCGGCAATGCGGCATCACGACTGATTGGCTACGGTCTCCTGCTCCTGGCCACCACGGGTCATCAGTTCGCAGCACCCAATCACGCCTTGTTCTCGCTCTGCGGGCTATGCGCGCTGGCCATGGGCGTCATGCGACGATCTGACGCGTCCATTCCAATCCCCACCCTCTATCCCGCAGCGCCCAGCGAAGCCTTGCCACATCGGCCGGCAAGCGACACCTGACGGCAAGACCACTCCGCGTCAACCCGACTCCGGGACAGTCTCCCCTCAACCCCGGTACCCGGGAGGGAGACACCAACTGCGGAGTGCTAGCGACGACCGCGCGCGACTAGCTCGCGCTCGGCACGAAGCCAGTTCTCTTGTTCGTTCCCGCCCTCACGCTGGTAGATCTCGAAGGCGCGAGCCGAGATCTCCTCCGGCGTCGGCTTGTATGGGGCGCTCGCCTTGGCGGCGGGAGCTGCCGGCTTCGCATTCTTGGTCGGTATCGGCGCAGGCGCGGTCTTGGGAGTAGTCTTGATGGCCATTTTGCAGTCCTTTGTGGTCCCAAGGTTGAGCCGGGAGAGCAGGCTGTCAAGAAAATCCTACCGGCGCTGACCCTGGACTGGACAGCAGAACACGCATAGCGGCAACGCACTCCGCTGCGATCTTTTCGGCAAGCGGCCAGAACTCGCTGCTTCAACCAATTCAGCAGCAAGAAGCCACCAACGGGAAACGACCCTTGCCGCAAAGGCCTGGGTGAGCGAAAATACAGTCTTCTTTTGACAATACGCAGGAGAACAAGATGCGGAAGTTGATGGTCTTGGTGTTCCTTGGCTTCATGTGCTTTGGCCTCGTCGGCTGCGGTTCTGGCAGCGGACCTGCCCAACCCGATGGAGGTGGTGCAGCGGGTGCAGGAGGTGGGGCGGTTGGCTCAGGTACAGGAGGTGGAGCAGGTGGAGCAGGTGGCTCAGGCGCAGGAGGTGCAGCGGGTTCGGCGGGTGGAACAGGTGCAGCCGATGGAGGAGTTGAGACGGCCGTTAGTACATGCATCGAAGCCGTAGGCATCTTGTGCGAGAAGCTATTTCAGTGCCCGAACCCAAGCGCGGCGGGCGTGGGCGCGACGGTGGACGAGTGCAAGGACCAGATGGGGCCAGGGTCGCTGTGCATGCCAGAGAACGCAGACTGCTTGGCGGGTCAGACTTTCCACCCGGACAAAGGCAGGGCCTGTGTGGAGGCCTACAAGACCACGACCTGTGACGACCTCGCCTCAACCGACTTCGCCTCTATTAGGCCCTCTGTCTGCGATCTGCAGTGCACGAGCTCGTAGGCGCGCTGCTCCCGCATATCATCGCGCTCGGTGATCACGCGCTGTCCAAGACCGTGGTGGGCTGTGCCCTGAGATCGCGGGGCTAGTGCAACACCACCGGTGAACAGCTGTTCCACGGCTGACAGAGTCGGCGGGGAGGGAGTAGACTAGTCGTGCCAAGGCCAGAATGGTCTGGCTATCACTACGCCCAGGGGCCGAACGACGCGCGATACGGCTGTCTTGGGAATCATCACCTGACCCTGAATCCACCGCCGCAGGAGAGCTGAGATGAGAAACTTCCTGGAGATCGAATGTCGGAATTTGCTCGCCGCATCCGCACTAGTCGTCGCCTTGGGCATGCTCGGTTGCAGCTCTGGGTCCGGGTCGGGCGCGACCTCACAGGGCGGTTCTGGTGGCGCAAGCACCGGAAACTCGAACGCTGGTGGCGCGACACCGTCCACCGTGACGTCGGCTCAAGGCGGAGCCGGCGGTGGCAGCGGTGGTGCTGCGACACCAGGGACGGGAGGCCAAACTGGACCGGCCGTGACTGGCGGAAATCGGTCGACCGGTGGCACACCGGCAACCGGCGGTGTCGCGGCAACCGGGGGCACCGAGGGAGGCGGCGGTGTCGTGACAACCGGGGGTGTTCTGGCAAGCGGTGGCACCCGGGCAGGCGGCGGGTCCGTGACAAGTGGTGGTTCCTTGGCAGGCGGTGGGTCCGTGGCCAGTGGCGGGGCCCCGGCGAGCGGCGGCACTCGGACAAGCGGCGGGGCCCTGGCGAGTGGTGGGTCCGTGGCAAGCGGCGGGGCCCTGGAAAGCGGTGGCAGCAAGGCTGCCAGCAGCGCTTCCATTGGTGGCAGCAGCCTGGGCAGCGGCACACCGGTGCAGGTGAGCACCTTCGACATAAGCAAGGTCGCCGGTACGCCGGGCCTGCGGCTCGGCGACATCAATGGCGATGGCAAGATGGAGATCGTCATCGGTCAGCCCATGCCCCAGCCGGGCGCCTATGAACCCCAGCAGGTGGTTTGCGTCACGGCATTCGACCTCAAGGGCAAACAACTGTGGCAGTACGGCACGCCCGGCACTGGGCATGGAGCCAGCTCGGACATTCCGATTCAAGTCTACGACATGGACGGGGACGGCAAGTCCGAGGTCTTTGCCTGCATGAGCAAGACCGAAATATCTGTAATCGACGGAACCACCGGGAAGTTGTCGCGCAAGATTCCCTTGCCAGCCAGCGGATCCAACGACTCCATGGCCTTTGCCAATCTGAGAGGCAAGGGATGGCCGCAGGACATCATCGTCAAGACCCGCTACTCACAGTTCTGGGCGATCACCGGTCTCGACGACGACACCACCAAAGCAGGCACTTTGCTGTGGAACCAGAAGCTGCTTCCCAGCGATTCGACGGGGTCCAGCCTCGGCACGGGACACTATCCGCTGATCTACGATTGGGACCATGATGGCAAGGATGAAGTGATGGGTGGCTACTTCTTCTTCGAGAGTGACGGAACGCAGGTTTGGACCCTGAACACCACGTCGAGCCCGAAACTCACCATGCACGCCGACTGCCTGGCCACCGCCGACGTTGATGGCGATCCCACCAACGGCTACGAGATAGTCGTCGGTGGGAACGTGGCCGCCATGTTCGACTGGAAGACAGGCAAGCAACTCTGGCAGGACACCAACACGGTTGAAGTCCAGCAAATGGGAATCGGCGAGTACCGTTCGGACTCCCCGGGGCTCGAGGTGGTCCTGCTTGACCGGATTGGTCCACGCGACTCGACCGGCCACGATGCGAACGTGCTCCTGTCCTCGGCCGACAAGCTCCTATGGAAAGAAAAGCGGACGGATTTCGGCTGGATTACCGTGACGGAGAACATGAACAACTGGAAGGGCGATGGCACCGACCTGATTCTGTCCTATCACCGAGGCGGACAGACACCGGCTAGCCTATACGACGGCACTGGCAAGGCGGTCGCCCAATTCCCCCACTCTGGCAGCCTGGTCGACAACGTTCAGCACGCCGACCTGTGCGGTGACGGCAAAGAAGAGGTCCTCGTTTATAACGACTCCGCGGTTTGGATCTTCGCCAACGGTGGCTGCAATCTGGACGACCCGCCGGCCCATCCGAGTATTCCTCAGCAGTACCACGTGTACAACTTCAGCGAATACTCGGGCTGGATCACGCCTGACGTGAAGTTCTACACGCCCGGTTCGAAGCAATAGGGTAGAAGAATGCCTTCAGGATAAGGGCGGACTTGCGCATCTAGACATGGAACGTTCCCATCATACGGGCATTCAGGGCCCTGGCTTGCGCTCGGGACACACTCCCTTGTCTTTGGGGGTGCCGGACGAAGCGAGAGACTTCGATCCGAATGCCGATTTTCTCAAGTCCGTCCAGATAGAAGAGCTGGTTTCCACCGACGATTCTCGCCATCTCGAAGCAGACTGCGTTCGCGAGGAGCGTTGGGACGACTTGGCGGCTCTCCTGCTTGAGCGTTCGTCACAGGTCTTGGATCCGGCCGAGAGCAGCCGCTGCCTCATGAGGGCGGCACAGGTCTACGAGACCAATCTGGCAGATACCGACAGTGCGTTCGTGGTCATGCTGGTCGCTTTCCAAGAAAGCCCCGCGACTCTCGACCTGGCCACCGACCTGGCGCGTATGGCCACGGTTCACAATCGCTGGCCGGACCTGCTGGGGGAATGCGAGAAGCGATTGCCCGAAATCACTTCCGCAGCCAAGCGCGCCGAGATGCTGGTGGCCATGGCGGGTTGGTATCAGAAGGATCTGGGGGATGCGGCGGCGGCAGAGAAGGCCCTGGAGGCTGCCATGGCGGCCAATCCCGCCAACCGGCAGGCATTCCGCGCTCTGGTCGAGTTGCACGGTCAGCGGGGGAATTGGCTGCGTGCCGCTGCCTATCTGTCCTGCTCTTCGGGCAGTGCCGCAGACCCGACGGAGGCGATCGAGTTGACCCTGGAGGCTGCCGAGATTTTTCGGGAACGCCTGCACGACGTGGACTCCGCCATCGAGCAATACACTCGGGTTCTCGAACGATCGCCCGGTCATCCTCGGGCCACGGCCGCCTTGGCGGAACTGGCCTGGGTCCGCAAGGACTGGACCGTCGCCTTGCCATTGCTGGAAAACCTGGCCGGCTCGGCCAAGGACGCGTTGGACGAATCCGCTCGGCTTTGGCAGAAAGTCGCGTGGTCGGCGCAGATGTTGGGCGACATGGAGCGAGCTCGAGCGGGCTACCGCCGTTCGTATGCGGCGCAGCCCACCTACTTGCCGACGTTGCAGTCGTGGTCGCAACTCGCCCGCACCCAGGGCTGGTGGCAGGACGTGTGCCAGATCGTACCGCGTCTGCTGTCCCAAGCCGGCGACCGCCTGACCGCTGCCGAACGTGCGGATCACCTGTTCGGTCTCGGCAAGGCTCATCTTGCACTCCACAACGCGGAGACCGCCGCCGAGACCCTCATGAAGGCGCTGGAACTGGCGCCAGGCCTCGCGGTTGCACGCGAGGCGCTGGCCGAGGCCAACGCCAGGATCGAAGGTCGCGGTCCGGCCAATGCAGCGGTGCTGATTGAGCAGCTTCGACGGTTGCTGGGAGGGAACCTCTCACCCGACGAGCGGTTCGAGTATCTCTGCCGCGTGGGTCGTCTGCAGCGTGAAGAGCTGCAGGATCACCGCGCCGCCTTGGAGACTTTCCTGCAGGCCTCCACCTTGCGGCCGGACGACCCGGATGTCCTGCACGAGTTGGTGGAGATTCACACCCTCAATGGCCACTGGTCGCGCGTCGTCCAGGCGCTTGAGCGGCTGGTGCGGGTGTCCTCGGGAGAGGACAAGGCACGCTACCTGGTGGCGACGGCCAACATTCTCAACTATGAGCTGGAAGCGCCTCTCGAAGCAGTCGATCTGTACAACCAGGCTCTGGACGAGAATCCGGATGATTCGCGCAGTTTCGAGCGCATCCAGCGCATCTTGTCCGCGCGGCAGGATTGGCGCGGCCTGGCTCGGGCCTATCGTCGCATGATTCGGCGATTGGGCGCCAATCCTTCGCCGGACAAGCGGTCTTGGCTTCTGGGCTTGTGGCGGGGCCTGGCCGACCTTTGCTCGCGGTATCTGCGCGACATCCCCGCGGCCGCTGCCGCGTACGAGGTGTGCGTATCTCTGGCTCCCGAAGATGTGCAACACCGCGAAGCCCTGGCCAAGGCCTACGAGGCCCAGGGGCCGGCCATGTTCAGTCAGGCCGTGAAGACGCGCGAACATCTGCTGGGCCTTTCGACCAATGCCGACCAAGCGGCGAAGCATATCCGGGCTCTGGCCAACCTCTACCGCGGGCAGCGAAAGTATGATCGGGTGTTCTGTGCGTGTGGTGGCCTCAGCGTGCTGATGAAGGCCGATGTCCGCGAGCGCGGCTACTACGAGAACAACGCCTTGCCCAGCGTTCCCCTGGCGACCAGCATGTTGACGGAAGCTCAGTGGCAAGGCTGCATTTTGTCCGCGCGCGAGGATCGCCGCATCTCCCAGTTGCTGGCCGCGGTCAGCGCGGCGGTACTCATGACGCGCGTTCAGGATGCGGCTTCATATGGACTGGATCCCTGCTATCGCCAGGATCCGAACGACCAAAGGTCCCTCCTGGGGCGCATCCTAGTCTACACCAGTCGCTTCATCGGTGTACCCATGCCCGCCGTGTACGCGCCTCCCGGGGCACCGGGCGAGATCGATCTCGTCGTTCTGCAGGATGGCAACCAGCCCGTGCTTGCGTTCGTGCTGGGGCGTGACCTGACTGTGGGCCGGACGGATCGCGAGCTGGCATTCTTCCTCAGCAAACGGCTGGTGGGACTGCGCGCCGATCGCTGCCTGCTCTGGCCGCGCCTGGTGTCCACCAAGGGCGAACTGCGCGCCATCTTGGGCGCGGCGATTGCGTTGGTAAGTCCAGGCTACAAATTGCCCGAGGCCGATCCCAGGGCGGTGCGCCAGTATCTCGCGTATCTGCACCGTGTGTTGCCGACCACCCAAATGGCACCCATCGCATCCGCAGTCGAGTCGTTGCTGTCAGGCGCGGACGGCGTCGATTTGGATGGTTGGATTTTGGCGGTCGAAGAGAGCGCCAATCGCGCGGGGCTTCTCGCCTGCGGTGACGTCATGGCGGCGGCACGGGAAATTGTCAAGGAAGCACGCGTGCGCAGGTCTCGCCCCGAAGATCCAATCCTGGCTTTGGTCAGCTGGGGCTGCTCCTCTGACTACTTCAACCTGCGCGCGCAGCTTGGCTTGGCCCTGATCTCGGAAGAAGACAAGACACCACTGGTTGCGCGCACCTACCGGGATTTCTAGTACTACTGTGTTGTACTAGCTCAATCCGACGGCGCGTCCGTCTGGCAGTATCTTGATCCTCGCCGCCGCCGGCACCTTGGGCAGCCCGGGCATGGTCACGATATTCCCGCAGATAGCCACCACGAACCCCGCCCCTGCGGAAAGCCGCAGCTGGTTCACGGTGATGCGAAAGTCTCTGGGCCGGCCGAGGAGTTTGGGATTGTCGGAAAGGGAAAGCGGCGTCTTGGCTATGCAGATCGGGAGGTTTCCGTAGCCACCCTTCTCGATGGTCGCAAGTTCGCTTCTGGCCTGGGCGTCGAAATCCACGCCTTGCGCCCCGTAGATCTTGGTGGCGATGGTCGCGACCTTCTTCTCTATCGAATCAGTCAACGAATACAAGAATTTCAGTTTCTTCTTCCTGCTTGTTTCGACGACCTCAAGCACGGCTGTGGCCAGAGCGCCGGCTCCTTTCCCCCCGTTGCGGAAATTATCGCTGACCACGGCCCTGACCCCCTGCTTTTCGCAGAACCGCACGATGGCGTCCAAGTCGCTGGTCTTGTCGTCGTCGAACCGGTTGATCGCGACCACGGGTTCGACGCCGAAGAGACTGATGTTCTCGATGTGCTTGGCCAGGTTGCCCAGACCACCATGGGTCGACAGTCCGCCATGATGGGCGATTGCCTTGGCCGTCGCCACGATCACGGCTGCGCTGGGAGTGAGCCCGGCACTGCGGCACTTGATATGGAAGAATTTCTCGGCGCCCAGGTCGGTACCAAATCCCGCCTCGGTCACGACATAGTCCGAAAGCTTCAGCGCCATGCGGGTGGCGATGGCACTATTGGTCCCCTGTGCGATATTGGCGAAAGGACCCGCATGGACGAATGCCGGTGTGCCTTCGAGCGATTGCACGATGTTGGGGTTGATGGCGTCCCGCAAGAGCACCTGCATGGCGCCCACGGCCTCGATGTCGCGCGGCCGAACCGGCTCACCCTTGAAGGTGTACGCAATCACCATTTCGCCGAGCCTGCGGCCAAGGTCGTGATAATCGGATGCGAGGCAGAGGATGGCCATCACCTCGGAGGCGGGCGTGATGTCGAAGCCGTCCTTTCGTGGAATGCCGTGCATGACGCCGCCAAGACCGATGAATATCTCGCGCAACGCCCGGTCGTTTAGGTCAATCACCCGACGCAGAACGATTCGGCGCGGATCGATCTGCAGGGCATTGCCATGCTGCAAGTGGTTGTCGAGCATGGCGGCCAGCAGGTTGTTCGCCTTTTCGACGGAGTACATGTCGCCGACAAAATGAAGATTGATGGCCTCCGACGGGCATACCTGTGAGCGTCCCGCCCCGGTGCCGCCGCCCTTGATACCGAAGTAAGGGCCCAACGAAGGCTCACGTATGCAGATGCATGACCGCTTGCCCAGATAGCGCAGGCCGTCTGCCAGGCCGATGGTGGTGGTAGTCTTGCCTTCGCCCTGGGGTGTGGGCGACATGGCCGACACGAGGATGAGCTTTCCCGAAGGCCGGTTCTTGCGCGCTTCAAGTTCGTCAATCGGCACCTTCGCGATGTAATGACCGTTCAGGTAGATCGTCTCGGGATCAAGACCGAGCTCCCTTGCCACTTCCTGAATGCGCCGGGGTGGAAGCTCGGTGCGCGTGTCGTTTGTCATCTCCATGGCGATTGCTCCTGTCAGGCAACGAAGTTTACCCCATCTGCGCCCCTGCCGAGAGCGCAGTGAATTCTTCCCAAGGACATCCGCAGCCGACCTCTTGCCCATCGCGAGCCCGACCGGCAACGCAGCCCCTGGTCGATCTGCCGTCGAGAGTGAGGTACGCCCTTTTTGCCATTCCACTTAAGTTCCGAGAGAGTATCCTGCCCGAAAAGGCCAGTTCTCGTGAGGGCGATGTCCATGGCTGAGTCGTTAGGCTTCACGATCCGTGTCCATCCGCCGCCCACTGAACAGGGAGTGGAAATGTCCAGACGGCAGAAGTTCTTGCTGCAACTCGCGTTGGTGATTCTTTCCGGTATCTGTGCCGGCGGTGTGGCGCTGTCTGCGCCCGGAAAGTCACCCGGCGCCGGAACCGTGTGGCGCCTGCACCGACATGTGGAACCCAAGGAAGGGGCGTTCACGGTGCTTCTGCCGGAGGGCTGGATCTTCGACGGGGGCGTCGTGCGCTTGAATCCGGCCAGTGGCCCGATGAACTCGGTCGGCGCCAAGATCGAGTTCGCCGAAAAGAAGGACCCGGCCGGCACGGTGATGATGCACTGGCTTGCGAACCTCTCCTACAAGGACCCGCGCCTCTTGCCCGGGTTCCGGGTGGGCAGCAACTATATGGGCATGATTGTCCTGCCGGTGATGGACGCCCAGAGCTTCCTGTCCCAGTGGGTCTTCCCCAGGCAGCGGCCCCAGGCCCAGCACGTGCAGGTCGTGGACCACAAGCCTCTCAGCAAGCTTGTCCAGCAATACCGGCAGAAGGCCGCGCCGGGCCTTCCCAGCCGCTTCGACGGCGCCCTGCTCACGGTCACCTATGACGAGGGCGGCGTCCATTACAAGGAACAGATGGCGGCGGTCATCGAAGTTGTCGAAGGGCCCACGGGCTGGTGGACCAACCACGACACCCTCATGGTCCGCGCGCCTGCGGGCGAGTTCGAAAAGATGCGGCCGCTCTTCTCTGCCATCCAGGGATCGATCCAGGGCAACCCCCAATGGGTGGCCGGCGAGAGCCGCGGCGCCGCTCAGCGGGCCCACAATGCGCTCGCTACCCAGCGCCATCTTCAGCAGGAAGAACGCCAGATCGTGGACAACCGCCGCAAGGTCAACGCCGAGATCCGCCACGAGCACTGGCTCGACATCACCAGCCAGGAGGAGTACGTCAATCCCCACACGGGAAAGGTCGAACTCGACTCCAACCAGTGGAAGAACCGCTGGCAGAGCGGCAATGGCGATGTCGTTCTGTCCAACGACCCCAACTACGATCCCAACCACGATCCTACTGCCGCCCACACCGACTTCCAACGCAGCGGAGTGCGGCCCCGGTAGCAGTCCGTGGTGGAAATCCTTGCTGCTCTAGTGCCCCCGGGGCCCGCTACTTCAGTTCGTCGAGCAGGGCCTTGGCCTCGGCCAGATCGGGATCCTCTTGCAGGGCACGCTTGACGAAAATGATCGCGCGGGCTTTGTCGCGGCCTTTGTGGGCAATGCGGCCCAGACGGAAGTACGCCACGGCGCAAGCCTTGGCATCCTTGATCGGGTTCGCGGTCACCACCCGCAGGGCGCGCATGGCTAGTTCATCGTCGCCCGCGGCTTCGGCCAGGTCCGCCACCTCGCTGGCTATGGCCACACTCTTGCGGTCGGTATCCAGCGCCTTCTTGAGCGCCTGCAATCGGCCGTCATCGTCCCCCTTGGCCGCGGCCAACCGGGCCTGGCGCTGATAGAGAGTCGCCAGCTCCTCGGCGCGGATAGTCTTGGCCTCCGACAGCAGGCCGCCGAGGACGTCCGAGCCGCGCTCCAGCTCGCCCATACCGATGCAGGTATCGACCAGCAGGGTGCGCGCGGCCCGTTCCGTCGGCCGAAGCGCCACGGCCTTGTCCAGTGCCTGCGCGGCCGCAGGAAACGCGCCGACACCGAGCATGGTCTCGGCCGCACGCACGAGCAGCCGGTAGCGCTCGCCTTCGTCGGTCTCCCCCTCGGCCATCTGGATTTGTAGCTGCGCAGCCTCGATGGCGTTGCCGCCAGCCTGAAGAAGCTGGGCCATCCGCGCCAGCACCGGGGCGTGCCCCGGCATCTGGCGCAGCACCTCCTGCAGCCAAGGGATGGCCTCGGCGCCCCGACCAATCTTCTCGCAGGCGTTGGCCATGGCCAGGACGGCCTCGGCCTTGGCCTGGCCATGTTCCACCTGGGCCAGGCGCGACCATGCGCTCGCAGCGGCGTCCCAGCGCTCTTCGGCCTCGAAGCGGGCGCGCATGCTATGCAGGACCTCGCGGTCAGTGGGGTTGGCGTCAATCCAGTGGAAGAGAATCTCGTCCGACTGAGTTTCGTCGCCGGTTCCCCGCACCACCTCGGCCAGTCGCAGGGTGGCGGCACGAGCCACGTCCAGATCGCCGGCGGCGGTCGCGCGTTCCGCGATGCGGGCCAACGTCTGGGTCAGGGGCAGTACCATTTCGTGGGCGCCGAGAGCGAGGGCTTCCTCCATGTCCGCCACGGCGGCCGCCTCATCCCCGGCCGTCGCAGCCAATTCGGCACGCAAGCGGAGGAGATCGGAGCGCCCTTCCTGGGCACTGCCCGCCAGCGCATCGGTGACGACGGATCTCGCGGCGGTCACGTCCCCGGAAGAGGCGAGCGAGGCGGTCAGCTCCCGCAACGTCTCAATGTCTCCCGGTGCGATTTCCATGGCCTGGCGCAGGCTTCGGGCAGCGCCCGCCTCGTCGCGCAGCTTGTCGCGCTGGATGCGGGCCGCCTGGTGCAACAGCCGGCCGGCCTGGTCCGCGTCTCCCACGCGCGCGGCCTCGTTGCACAGCAACTCCACCAGCTCCGGCCACAACTCGCGATCGCTGTAGTAGGTGGCCAGGCGTTGGAAGAGGTCCGGGTTGTCCGGACATCGACTTCGACCCAGCTCCAGGGCCCGTCGCGCACCGGCATCGTCGTGCAGGCGTGCGCGCAGTTCGGCGAGATCCGCCGCATGCGCGGCCGCTTCGGCTTCGCTCTCGCCGGCCAGGATCTCCTCGCTCAGGGCCGCGCGCTCCGCCAGCTCGTCCTGGCCAGACAGAAGCTCAAGCAAGGACAGCTGAAGTGATCGCCTGACCGCCGCATCAAAGAAGGGCGCGGCCAGCACCTGACGATAGACCTTCTTGGCGGAAGACGGATCGATCTTCTTGACCAGATCGTCCAACCGTAGCGCCAGAGTGGCCCGCCCGGCCGAGGCTGCCACGCCCTCACCACTGCCCAGCGCCTCGGACAAGAGAGCCACGGCTTGGCTCATCTCACCCCGCCGTTCATGAAGGTCAGCCAGTATGATGAGCCCCTCGGGGTGGCCCGGCTCCTCGGCCAACACCTCGCGCAGGATTGCCGTCGCCGCTTCCTCGGTCTTCTTCTCACCCATGAGGAACTTGGCCCAGATCATGCGGGCCGCGTTACGGTCGGATCGGGATATCAGCTTCTCCGCCAGCTCGCGCACCAGGCTCTCCAAAGCCGCCTGGTTTCCCAGCCCAGCGTACAGGCGCAAGAGCGGTTCCCAAACCTCGCGGTCCAATGGATAGAGGTTGCGTAGCTGCTCGAACAACCGAGCTGCGGCTGCGGCGCTTTCCGGGTGCTCCGCCGCGGCGTGTGCCATCTCACGTACCACCGGCGCCAGGCGCGGATTGGGCCAGGCCTCGCGCGTGTCTTCCAGAATCCGCGTCACTCCGTTGAAATCGCCGCGACTGCGCAAGCGGCGCACAAGGTCCAAGATGGCCCAAGTGGCGTCGCGCAGGCCGCCGGGCGCACCGCGAGCCAGAGCGACCGCGCGCTCGAGCAGTTTCTCGGCTCTTGCTCCTTCGCCCAACGAGATGGCCAAGTCCACCCCGTCGCGCGCGTCCTCGCTACGCGCGCCCGGCAGGGCGGCCCGCCGCTCGTAGAAGTCGAGCAGCACATGCTCGTCGGATGACGCCCGTGCCACCTTCTCGTAGACCGGCATCACCCGCGCCAAATCGGCTTCGGGCACGTGGGCCGCCCCCACCAGCGCCATGGCTCGCGTTAGGTCAGGCGCAAGGTCGACGGCCTCTGCCAGGGCGTCCAAGCCCTCATCTCTGGAGTCCTCCAGACCCAGGTGGCACTCGGCCACACGATAGAGAAGGTCGGCCTTCTCTGCCGGGGTGGTAGCAAGCTGGGACATGCGACGCAACTGCGCTGCGGCCCGTCGCTGCTCGGACTCATCGCCGACTCTCAGGCTCACCCGGGCCAGCCCCGTCAAGGCCTCGGCCAACCGTTGCCCGGTCTGCTCGACGCGGTGATAAAGCGCCGTGGCGCGCGCGACATCGCGCAGATCATGCTCCGCCGCCTCCCCAGCCCGCACCAACAGGTCAGCCACCCGAGGCGCGTCATTGGCCCTGCGAAGCTGATCGGCTGCATTGGTCACCGCTTCGAGGTAGCGTCCGGCCTGGCCCAGTTTGGTCGCCAGGGCACGCGCCTGTGCATGCGCGGTCGCGTTGTCAGGCACCTTTTGGACGATCTTTAGCAAGGCTTCCAGGGCCTCGTCACGACGGCCAAGCTTCTCCAGAACCTCGGCCAGCTCGCACACCACCGCCGCCTCTTCTGCGGCCAGGTTGGCTGCCGCCCGCCGCTTGCCAAGGAGCCCGAGCAGAACCTCGCCCTCGCCAGCGGCGAGCAGGGCAGCCTGCACACGGCGGGCCTCGGCGGCATCGTGCAGAGCGCGCGAGAGGGCCGAATCCAGCGATTGAGCTGCGGCCTCTTTGCGACCCAAAGCCAGCGCCACACGGCGCAGGCGCAGGAAGACTTCGCCCGCGGTAATCGCGGCATCGGCCGACTGACCCCGGCGGGCCAGAACCAGAAGGGCCCGATAGGCCTTCTCCGCACGGTCGAACTCACCCACTTCCTCGGCCACTTCGGCCAAGGCGAGCTGGACCTCCATGTTGTCGAGCAGGACTGACGCGGCCTGTTCCAGGTGCTGCAGGGCCAACTTGGGGTTCTTCTCAGCGCGTGCCACCTGCGCGACCTGGTGGTGCAGCACAGACCGCTCGCGCGACTGACGGCGGCCATACTCGTCCAGCACGCCCTCCAAGACCGCGCGCGCATCGGCCAAACGACCGGCTCTGCGCATACCGTCGGCCAGGGCGAGGCGCAGGCTGCGATCAGTCGGGACAACGGCCAACGCCCGTTCCAGAACCGGCACCGCCCGCTCGGGACTGTGCAGATGATCTTGGCAGACCACCAGGGTCTCGCGTGCACAGGCCACCACCAACTCGGGGTTGTCGAGGTGGGCGCAGCGATCGGAAAGAGCCCGCACCAGAGCCTCCCAGCGCTCGCCATCCCGATAAAACTGAGTGAGAAGCACCCAGAGCTCGTCGGCGGTCGGGTCTTCGGCCAGGGCGTGTTCCAGCGAAGCCAGCGCCCGGTTGCTCTGCCCGGCCGCCACGTAGGCGCGGGCCAATTGGGCCGCGGACTGGCGCCGCTCGGCCGGATTGCCCAGCGACATGCGCTGCTCCAGCCATTGGGCTGCCAGCAGTGGCTCGCCCGAAGCGACGCACAGACGGGCCAGGCTATCGAGCGCAGCCGAGCTGTTCTCCAGCACGACCACGCGTTCCCAGGCAGCAATGGCGCGCGCGCTATCGCCAAGGGGGGACTCGGCCAAAGCGGCCATCTCGGTCCAAAGTCGAGCGGCCTTGCCGCTGTCGCCCATTCCCTCCAGCTTGCGCGCCTGGGTGGACAGGATGTCTGCCCACTCGCCGTACCGGCCACGCGCGCGCAGCAAGCTGCCCAGGCTGGCCAGGGTGGCCGGGTGGCCAGGCAATTCCTCCAGGTTGGCGAGCAGCGCCTCGAATCGGCCGGTGCGTCCCTCGACCACTTCACCCATACGAGCGATCTCCAGGCGCAGGGCCAGACGCGCTTCGCCGTCGGCAAGCAGGTCCAGCTGGCGCCGACGCAGAACGATCAACTCGGAAAACTGGTCGGCCTCCTCGTAGAGGCGGGCCAGAGACGCCATGGCTTCGCGGTTGTTGGGCTCTTCGTCGACAATGTGCCGGTAAACATCACGCGCCACGGCCTTGTCCGCCTCGATCGCGATCTGACCCACGCGCACCCGCAAGCCCTTGCTGTCCTCGGCGGGCAGGGGCAGCCGACTTGCTTCGAGCAGAAGGTCTACTGCCTGTCGCAGCTCGGCCTTGTCCTTGCTGGCAAGCAGCGGGCCCACCAAGCCATCAACCGCTCGCAATACGGCCGCAGCCGGCGCGAGCTGACCCTCGGCGCGGCTTCCCAGGCGCAGAAGCTGGGCCGCTCGATCATAGAGCACGGTCAGGCACCGGCGCGCGACCTCCACGTCGTGCAGGACGCGGCTGGCCAGATCCACGGCCTCTGCCATGGCATCCAGATCGCACGGGGCGAGTGCCACGATCTTCATCAGGGTGTCGAGCAAGGGCCGGCCCCCGCGCCCACGCTGCACCTGCGCCAGACGACGCAAGGTCGGCAGGTGCATGGGGTCGTAGGCCAAAGCCCGCAGCAGGGCTTGCTCTTCCCACTCCTCGCCGTCAGCGACGGGATAGCCCGCTATGCGTTCCTCAATGGTTCGGGCAAAGGAGCCAGGCAGCGATGAGCGTCGAGCGAGGGCGGCGGACAGCGCCGTGCCCAGGGCCACAAAAACCGCGCCGGCGTGGACCGACGCAGCCGCAATTCTCTCCACGATGGGCAGATGCTCTGCCAGGAGCCGATCGGGCGAGAATGGCTCTGCCATGCAGGTGTCGGCGGCCAACTCGCAAGCCCCCGTGTCGGCGGCCAAGCGGATCACGGCAGCGCGCGCCTGTCGGCTGTCGGGCGCACCCTTGAGGGCCGACTGATAGGCGGCAAGCGCGCCTTTCTTGTCCGCCAACTTCTCCTCCAGAAGGCGCGCTTGCAGCAAGCGCAGATGAACCGTCCGAGCCAGCGACGGCGCCAGTGAGGCCGCGGCGGCCCCCAGAGACTCGGCCACGAGTGGCCACTCGAAAAGCGTGGCAGCCAGACGGAAGATCTCGGCTTCCAGATGGCCATCGTCCGGGGCCAAGTGCAACGCCCCGCACAGGTGTGCCAAAGCCTCCTCGGCACGACCAGCACGCGTCTCCGCCAGTTGCGCCGCCTCGGCGAGAAGACGTGCGCGCGCACGGTCATCGGCCGCCAGCTCAAGGCGGTGCGGCAGAAGACCGAGCAAAGCGGCCCAGTCGTCGGCGGTTTGCAGGGCGCGGCCAAGCGCCTCGACCGCGGCCGGCCGGCAGGTGGCATCGTCGAGCAAGGCCGCCAAGCCGTCGCGCGCGACGGCCAGCGTGGGATCGATGGCGAGTGCGCGCGCGTACCACGACGTGGCGGCTGGACCCTGGCCCAGCTTGGTCCGGCAGAATTCCGCCGCGCGCACGAAGAGCGCGACCAGGTGAGCCTTCTCCTTCTCCCCGATCTTTGTGCCCAAATCGAGCCAATCAGACCAACGCTCAACCTGGGCGAGAAGATCGAGCAGCTCGTCGGTGGCCTCGGGATCGTCAGCCCAAAGTTGCAGCAACTCCTGCAACGTGACGATGGCCTCAGCCGGCTGGCCCAGGTGCAGGTTCTGCACCCGCGCAAGCTGCATCATGTCCGCGCGCCGCTGGGCGGACGGCATGTTGGCGGTCGCGCGCCGGCGCAACACCGCCGCCAGATCAGCCCAGCGCTCGGCCGAGGCCAGCCGATCGACCAAGCTGTCGAGCGCCCGGCGGTCGTTGGGGTCGGCCTGGAGGCGCGTCTCCCACAGCCTGATGGCTCGATCGATCTCGCCCTGCGCAGTTGCCAGGGCAGCGGCCTCGCCCTGCAAGGCCCGCCGTACGCCTGGCGTGGTCTCGAGACCAGCCTGCCTTTCCAGCGCATCCAGACGTTCGGCCGTGTTCTTCTCGCCCTGCAGGAGCTTGGTCAGCTTGCGCAACGCCGCCAGCACCTGAGCCGGTTGCGCCGCCTCGTCCTCCACCACCTTTCTATAGAGCGTCTGCGTATCCGAGGCCGCATCGTCACCGAGCTGCGCCGCCTCCAGCCAGTAGGCCACGCGCAGATTGGCGTCCAAGCTGGCACCCGCAGCGGCCAGGAGACCCCGCCGGTATGCCTCGGGCGCGTCGGTCACCTCGGCCAGATACTTGAGCCGTGCGCGCAGGGCCGGCTCGTCGGGCTCCAGCGCCAGCATCTCAACCATCTGCTCGCGCGCGGCGGGAAGGTCGCCTTGCCGATACAGGTGATCGGCGACCTCACGCACGAGAGCGCGCTTCTCGGTCGCTTCGGCGAATCCGAGCGCAGCCCGCAACGCGGTAACCAGGCGATCGGGCCGGTTTTTCTGGGTATGACGGGTGCGCAGGATGTCGAGCGCGCGCCAGCGCACCGTGGGAGAAAAGTCGGTCGCGATCAGCACGCGCTCGGCCACTGCGCAAACGCCGCTGTCATCGGCAATCCGGTTGTTGGCCAAGATGCGTTCGACCTCGTCCAGCGCCTGTTCGGGCTGGTCCAACTTCTCCACGCATAGGGTGGCCAGGCGCAGGCGTGCCTCATCGGCCTCGGACCCCGGCAGAAGCGGCAGCCGAATCCGCAGCATATCGACCAAGGCCTGCCAGTGGCCCTGTTGTTCCAGGAGACCTTCCAAGGCCGAGGAGATATCGGGAGCCGCGGGTGTGGTGTGAAAGAGCGCCTGCAGATAATCGATGGCCCGTTCCGTCGCGCCCGAGTCGGACGCGACCGCGGCCGCCTCTTGCAGAAGGCGGTGGCGCCGGGCCCCTTCCGAGGCACCGGACAGCGCCTGATCATAGGTGGCCAGCACCTCCTCCCAGCGCTGCTGAACCGAAAGCAACATGGTGACGCGTTCGAGCGCCCAGTCGGCGTCCGGGTCCGCCGCCAGAACTTGGCGCAGAAGCTCGACCGCACGATCGGTCTCGCCAGCGTACCAATCCTCGAAGAAGCGCAAGGCTCGCTGCCCGAGAGTGGTCACCCACTCGCGGTCAAGGCCAGGCTTGAGCACCTTTTGATAGAGCGCGGCCACCTCGTCGGGCTTCTGCTGCTGGCTGGCCAGCGCTTCCACCTCATCCCAGACCGCCGGGTTGGCCGGTTCGGCCTGGGCTGCGGCGAGCGCCGCTTTCAGCTTCTCGCCAGCGGCCTTGTTCTTGTCAGCGGCGGCCTTGTTCTTGTCAGCGGCGGCCTTGTTCGGATCATCACGTCGCGAACCAGTGGATTTCGTGTCGCGTTTCATGACCCCTCGTGCATATGTGGGCGTGAGGCGGGGATAGTAACAGGTTCGCCCGGGCTGGCGTGGTCAAAGTTTTGGGCACCCTCTCGGCCGCAAATCCCAGTCGCTGGCCGGGGCGGCTCGGGGTAGGCTGCGGCCGTGCTGTGGAGCCTGTACGCGGCTTGCTTCGACCTGGTGGCCGGGCTTGCACCCTACCAGGACATGCTTGACGACGTGGTGGCGGCGCTGGACCTGCGGCCCGGCATGCGCGTGCTGGATGCAGGTTGCGGCACGGGCGCCCTGGAGGCGCGGCTGGCCCTGCGCCATCCCGAGGTCGAGGTCGTAGGTGTCGACGCCTCGCCCGCCATGCTGGCGCGAGCCCGGCGGCGTCCATGGTCCGTCAGCCCGCGCTTCGTGGAGGGAGACATAGACAATTTCCTGGCCAACCACGACGGGCGGTTCGACCGGGTGGCGAGTGTGAACCTGATCTGGGCACTGGCCGAACCACGCCGAACCATTGAGCACATGGCGGGCTGCCTGGTGCAGGGCGGCCGCATGGTGCACACGACTCCGCGCTGGCGCTTCCGTTTCGACGTGATTGTCTTCCGTTACTTGCGGCGAGCGCGTGGCGTTCGGGCCTTCCTGTGCGCCTTGGCCCACCTGCCTGGGCTGGCCGTGGCCGGCCTGCTCAACCTCGCCATCGTGCTGCGGATTCTCGCCACTGCCTGGCGCGATCGCAGCCGCTGGCAGGCCGAGGGACTGGCGCGCCTTTTCTCGCGGCCCGACCTCGCTCCAGTCGCCATCCGCCCCACCTACGCGGGCCAGGGTTTCCTGGTCACCTGCGACAAGAAGGCCGCACCCCTGGTATAGAGGGAACATGAACTTCCAAGAGCTGATCCGCATCCGCCGGAGCATCAGGGCGTACCGGCCGACCGCGGTGCCCGACGACGTCCTGCGCCGTGTGCTGGACGCCGGGCGCGTGGCCCCCACCGCCTGCAATCGCCAGCCCTTCCAGCTTGTAGTTGTCACCGACCCAGAAGTGCGCGCCCAGCTCAAGGCCGCGTATAGTCGCGATTGGTTCTGGCAAGCGCCAGTGATCATCGCCGGGTGTGTCGAGCCAGCCAAGGCCTGGGTGCGCGGCGACGGCTTCAACGCCGCCGAGGTGGACATCGCGATCGTCATGGACCACGTCATCCTGGCCGCGACCGAAGAAGGCCTGGGTACCTGCTGGATCTGTGCCTTTGACGAGCCCAAGACCAAGAAAATCCTGGGCGTGCCCGACGGCGTACGCATCGTTGCCCTGACCCCGCTCGGCTATCCCGCGGCCGAGCCCGTGCCCTTCGTGCGCAAACCCCTGCGCGAGTTGGTACGCCAGAATCACTGGTGATCTGCGGATGCCGAGTCACGGAGTTCGGCGCGGGGCGCGGCTGAGTCTGAAGATGGATCGCTTCAACCTTCGCCCAGAATTTCTGGCTGCGGGACGCTGCCCCGAGTGTTCAGCATGATGCGCACGAACCAGGAAGAAAAGCCCGTAGCCATCGTGACCGGGGCCAATGGGGTCATCGGCAAGGCCATTGCCGCGGGCATCGCTAGGGCTGGCTTCGAAGTGTCCATGTGCGCAAAGCATCGCCGAGTTGGACGCGATCTGCGCTAGGTACTGATCCACTCTTTCGTCGAAAAGTGGGAATCGACCCAGTATTCTTTCATCTCAACATCCCTTCGAGGTACCAAGATGCAGATTGGGAATGAGACCGTTGTCACCATCCACTTCACGCTCACTGATGCGGAGGGCGTGGTTCTGGATTCCTCCGCCGGCGAGGAGCCGCTCTCCTTTGTCCACGGTGCGGGAACAATGATCCCGGGCCTGGAAACGGCACTGCTCGGCAAGTCGGCCGGAGATGCGCTCAAGGTCTCGGTGGCCCCGGCGGACGGCTACGGTCTGCGCGACGAGAACTTGGTGCAGAAGGTGCCACGCAAAAACTTCCCGGTCCAGGACGTGGAAGTGGGCATGCACTTCCAGACGCGAAGCCCGAACGGATCACGCATCGTCACGGTGCTCGCAGCAGACGACGAGAACATCACCGTCGATGCCAACCACCCGCTGGCTGGCGCCACGCTGAACTTCGACGTTCAGGTGTTGGCGGTTCGCGCCGCCACTCCCGAAGACCTCGCGCCGAGTTGCGGCGCGTGCGCGAGTTGCAGCGGCCACCACCACTAGGTCCTACATCTTCGCGGGCTCGTCACGCTCATGCGCGGCGGACGGACGTTTCTTTCCGCTAGGCCGAGCTTCGTCCTTCCGGTCTGGCTCCAGCGCGTAGGTGCCCCGGACGTCGGCGTCCAGGGCAATCTCGTGTGTGGCAGGCAAGTGGCCGTCCAGCGTCAAGCGAACCCGCAGCGGGCGAGGCGAAGACTCCAGCTCCATGTCCTGCGGCGTGGTGCCCAGAACGACCCCGTCGGACTCGCGCACGATGCGCGCGCCGGTGGGCAGGCTCTCGAGATGCACGCGCACGCGCTTGGGCACGGGAGCGACGGGAGACGCTGCGACCGTAACGGACGTAGCCGGTACGGACACCGGCTGCATGACAGGGCCTCCGGTATGGGTAGACGGTCGCTTCCCTTGTCCGACCAAAAGCAACGCGACCACGGCCGCGACGGCTGCTGCCGCGACCGCGACGGCAACCACCCGGCGGCGGGAAGCCACGCGAACCGTGGTGCCTCCGGACGTCAGCCCCTCGCCTGCGGTGTTGGACAGGGTGGTCTGGACCTGGTCCAACACCGATGTCGCGCTTGCGCTGACGGTGGCCTGCAGTGCCTTCTGGACGTCCGCCGCCGATTGTGAAAGCGCGAAGGGCGCGGGCGTGAGGCCGGCGGCAGCGGCCAGCGCGGACTGGACCTCGGCCATGGACTGGAAGCGATCCTCCGGTTTCTTGGCCAGCATCTTCAAGACCACCAACTCCAGACCAGACGGGATCGCAGGCTCGATCTCGCGCGGCGGACGGGGCGCTTGGTTGAGGTGCATGTTCAGAAGCGCGCCGAAGCCTTCCGAGATGAAAGGGGGCTTGCCGGTGAGCATCTCGTACAGGATGGCTCCCAGCGAGTAGATGTCGCTGCGCCAATCGACTTCCTTGGTGCCCAGGCACTGTTCGGGCGACATGTAGATCGGCGTGCCCATGAGCGCGCCGGTACGGGTCTTGACTGCGCCGCCGGCCGCGGTGGTCTGCAACTTGGCAATGCCAAAATCGAGCACCTTGATGTGTTCGCTGCCGAGGTTGGCCTCGTCGGGAACCACGAACAGGTTGTCGGGCTTGAGGTCGCGGTGCACGATGCCCTTGGCGTGGGCCCCACCAAGCGCGGAGGCTGTCTGCATGGTCAGCGCGACGGCCTCGGTCGGCGACACCTTGCCCCTGCGCTTGATGCGCGCGGTGAGCGACTCCCCTCGCAGCAGCTCCATCACCAGGTACGAGATGCCGTTGTCCGTGACGCCGGAGTCCAGGATCTCGATGATGTTGGGGTGGCGGATGGAGTTGGCCGCGCGCGCTTCATTGATGAAACGCGCGAGAGCCTGCTCGTCGTGGCCCAGTTCGGCACGCAGCACCTTGATGGCCACCTGCCGGCCGATGCTGGGGTGTTCAGCGAGATACACCGCCCCCATTCCACCCTCTCCAAGGAGGGCGGTGGCGCGGTAGTTGCCAAAGCGTTGGCCGATCACGGCGCGCCAGTCTATCGCCTTTTCCGGTTCCGCGCAGCGCTCCCGCACGCTTCACCGACGGCTGCGGCGCGTCAGTGCGGGCGCGTCGCCTTGCAGTTGTAGAAAGTCGGCGGACATCCGATAGTTGAGATCGTTTGCTGCGCATGCCCACCCGACGGATTCTCGCTTCACAGACGACCCATGGACAGCAAGGAGCTGCTTAGGAGATTCCGGGCAGCCGGTTGGCCCGGCCCGGCACAGGTCCACGCACTTCTGGGCGAGGCGCCCCCGCTCGCGCCCGACGACGTCGAGCGCCTGCTGGGCGTGCTGGTCGGCAAGGGGCTGCCTGGCGATTCGCGTGACCAGACCAACCGTTGTTTCGTCTTTCGCACTCTGGCCGAGCGGGTAGTCGACAAGGCTTTGTTCCTGCCCTACGTCCGTGCCTTGCGCGGCGCCGACGGACAGATCCTGTCCCTGCTCGGCCCGCTCATCCCGCACGTCAACAGCATCGAAGGGCACGTCGAGCTGTGCTCGCTGCTCAAGGAACCTGACGGAACCCTGCGCCGGAGCGTGGCCGGCATTCTCAAACAGATCGGGGGCACCACCGTCTTCCAGACCTTGGGCGCTCTGTGTGGCGACCCCGGCTTCCAGGGCCGGATCGAGGCCATGGACGTGCTGGTTTCGATCGGCCGCCAGGTGGCCATTCCAGCCCTGGCGGCGGCCCTGGCTGTGGGTTCCCCCAACGAGAAAGTGCATGCCCTGCACTACCTGGCCGACCCCGAGCTGATGGCCAAGGATCTGCGGGGGGCGGCCAAGGCAATCTCTCCGGCCCTGCGCGACGCCACTGAGCGCGTGGCCATGCAGGCCGTGCTAGCCTATTCGGCGCTGTCCTCGGAGGACGAGTACTTCGAGCACATTGCTCCGGTGCTCGATTCGCCCAACCTCAACATGGTCAAGACCGCGGTTGAGGCCTTGCAGCGGTTCAGCTCGCAGCGCGCGGTGGACGCCCTCGAGCGCAAGCTGTACGCGGGCCCTCATGCCATCCGGCTGGCCGTGCTGGACACCGCCGAGGCCATCGGCAACGACCAGATTCTTCCCCTGGTCGTCGCCGCCCTCAATTTCAAGAAGATTGACGTGCGCACGCGGGCGGCCGAGGTGCTGACCAACCTGGCCCTGGCCGGCAAGGTGGACCTGGCGCGCACCATCCTGTGGCTTCTGCGCAGCAAGGACGTGAACGTGCGGCGCATGGCGGTGGACATCTCCAAGAAGGTGGGCGATCCCACGGGCGAGCTGGCACCCCGACTGTTGCGCCATCTGCGCGACGAGGACTGGTGGGTGCGGGAGCGGGTGATGGACGCCTTGGTGAGCATGGCGGGCAAGCAGCTCACCCGGCACCTGGTCAGCTACCTGCAAGACCCGTCTGACATTGTCCGGCGCTACGCGGTCGATGCGCTGTCGCGCCTAAAGGATCCCGCGGCGCTGGGGGCCCTGGTGCGGGCGGCACAGAGCGACGCCGACTGGTGGGTGCGCGAGCGCGCCATCGAGGCGGTGGGCGCCATCGACGATCGCCGGAGCATCCCGTACGTGGTTGATCTGCTGAATCGAGAGCCCGAGCTGCAACGGGTTTGCGTCGAGGCCCTGCAGGCGATGAAGGCCGATGAGTCCGCGCCCCAGGTGGCGGCGCTGCTGCCCGCCGCCGATCCCGAGATGAAGCTCGTCGTGCTGGCCTGTCTGGCCACGCTGGACGAGCCCGGCCAGGCGCAAGCGATTCTGCCGCTCTTGCGCGACCCGGAACATCGCGTGCGCAGCGCCGCGCGCGAGCTGCTGGCACGCTGGAACATCGCTGGCGCGCAGGACGGCGCGAACGACAAGGCCTCGCTTTCACTCTTGGAGCGACTGCTGCTGGGGCTGGCCGAGAACGAGGGCGACGACCTCATCCTGGCGGGCGGACTGCGAACCACCATGAAGAAGATGGGAAAAGTGGTGCCTCTCGCCAGCCACGTGTTCTCCGCCGAGGACATCGAGACCATCATCTCTCCCCATCTCAGCGTCAAGCAGGTGGCTGATTTGCAGGCCTTGCGCGACGTCGATTTTTCGCTCGCACTCAAGTCCGAGGGGCTGCGTTTTCGCGCCAACGTATTTCGCCAGATGCCGGGACTGTCGGCCGTGTTCCGCATCGTCAAGGATCGCATCCCGGTGCTGGAAGACCTTGGCCTGCCCCCGATCGTGAAGACCTTTGCCGAGATGAAGAACGGGCTGGTGCTGGTGGGCGGCCCGACCGGCTCGGGCAAGTCCACCACCCTGGCCGGAATCATCGACCACATCAACCGCACAAGCTCGCGCCACATAGTCACCCTGGAAGACCCGATCGAGGTGATGCACAAGCAGAAGAAGTGCCTGATCAATCAGCGCGAACTGGGAACCCACACCGCCTCGTTCGAAAATGCCCTACGCGCGACCCTGCGCCAGGATCCGGATGTCATCTTGGTCGGCGAGATGCGTGACCTGGCCACGGTGCAGTTCGCGGTGACCGCATCGGAAACCGGCCATCTGGTGTTGGGGACCCTGCACACCGTCTCGGTCGACACCAGCGTCGATCGGCTGGTCAGCCTGTTTCCCCCGGGACAGCAGCCGCAGGTGCGCTCATTGCTGGCCGACACCTTGCGCGCGGTAATGTGTCAGTACCTCATCAAGCGCAAAGACGGTCAAGGGCGTGTCATCGCGGTCGAAATCATGATCAACAACGAGGCGATCGCCAACCTCATCCGGAAGGGCAAGACCTTCCAGATCCCGTCGGTGATCGCCACCCAGCGCGACGCCGGCATGCAGTCCATGGATGGGGACTTGGAACGTCTGTGGAAGGCCGGGCTGGTCAGCGCCGAGGATGCGTACATGAGGGCTGCCAACAAGAAGAACTTCGAGCTGGTGGTGGCCGGGCCGGACAGCGGCGCCCGTGCCCAGGCTGACGCCAGGGCTGCTGAAGCCAATGCCGCGGCCCGCGCGCAGGGAGAGAAGTCGGAATGACGGTGCGGGTTCGGGATGGATCACCGCGAGGCCTTGCGACCACCCCAAGGAGGGCTACGCCTTGGCTCGTCTAGATTCCTTCCTTCGTCTGGTGGTGGAGCAGAAGGCGAGCGATCTGCACTTCCACTCCGGCGTGGTGCCCTTGATTCGCCACGACGGTGACCTGGTGCCGCTCAACTTCCGGGCCTTGAGCGAAACCGACGCGCGTCGGTTTCTGTTGGAGATTCTCACCCCTGAACAACGCACGGCCTTCGATCGCGATCAGGAGTTGGACTTCATCTACGAGCTGCCCGAGGTGGGGCGCTTTCGCGCGAACATGTTTCAGCAGGCGCGCGGCATCGGCTCCGTGTTCCGCATCATCCCCAACCGATTGCCGACGATCGAAGAGCTCTATCTGCCTCCGGTGGTCAAGAAGCTCACCGAGCTGCAAAATGGGCTGGTGTTGATCACCGGGCCGACTGGGTCGGGCAAGACCACCACTCTCGCGGCCTTGGTGCACGAAATCAACAAGACATCGAGCCGTCACATCATCACGATTGAAGATCCCATCGAGTACGTGCATTCGCCTCTACAGAGCGTCGTCACCCAACGCCAGGTGGGCCGTCACGTGGAGAGCTTCTCGACCGCGTTGCGCTCCAGCTTGCGCGAATCGCCTGACGTGGTGGTGACGGGCGAGATGCGCGACCTGGAAACCATCCAGGTGGCCCTGCAAGCGGCCGAGACCGGAGTTCTGGTGTTCGGAACCCTGCACACCAACTCCGCGTCCAAGGCGGCCGACCGAATCATCGATGTGTTCCCCGACGAATCGCGCGAACAGGTGCGCGGCGTGGTCTCGGTCCTGCTGCGCGGGGTGTTGGCACAGATGCTGTGCAAGCGGTCGAGCGGCGAGGGGCGCGTGGCCGTGTTGGAGGTCATGCTGCAGACCATCGGAATCGCGAACCTCATCCGTGAGGCCAAGTGCTACCAGATCGATGCCTATCTGCAGACCGCCGATCCAGGCAGCGGCATGCAGAGCCTGGATAGCTGCATCTTCCAGTACGTCAAGGAAGGCACCATCACTCTGGAGGAAGGTTTGCGCGTGGCCAACTACCCGGACGTGGTCAGGCGCATGGCGGCCGAACTGCCCGACGAGGTCTAACCAAGCGATGGAGTTGTCGCGCAAGCAGTGGCTGGTCGAAGCGCAAGCGCTGGAGAAGCGCGGCGAGGCGGGGCCTGCGGCCCAGGCCTACGCCCGCGCCGGCTCATACGACGACGCCGCGAGGCTGTATCTGTCAGTCGGCAGCTTCATCGAGGCGGGACAGTCGCTTCTGCGCAGCATCGAGTACGACCGGCGCAAGCAGCTTGGCCTTGAGGCGAACCAGAAGAAGGTCGCACTCAAGGCTGCCATTTGCTTCTCGCGGGGCGGCGATGTCCAACAGGCGGTGGAGTTGTTCCTGGCTACCGGGGAGCGGGGCCGAGCGGTGGGGCTCCTGCAGGAGGCGGGCGATTTCGTCAACGCCGCACGTCTGGAAGCCGACCCCACCGGGCGAGTCGAGCTTCTCGGGTACCAGAAGAAGGAAGGCGCGTCCCCGGAAGCGGTCGCCTCGGTGGAGGCCGCGCGCAACCTGGAACGCGCGGGCAGGCTCGATGCAGCGATGGAGGCCTACTCGCGACTCAAACAGTGGTCGAGCGCTGCTCTGCTGGCCCGGCGCCTGGGCCATGCCGAGAAGGCAGCCTGTTTCTTCGCCGAGGCTGGCGAGCCGTTCGAGGCTGCGGGGTGCTTCCGTGAAGTCCGTGACGCCAACCGTGAACTGGAACAACTGATCAGGGTCCCGCCTGCACATCCGCACTACCGCGAGGCCTGTGTGCGGGTCATTGGCCTCGCCTCTGACCGCGCCACCCTGACCTTCGAGTTGGAGCATTTTCTGAACAAGTTCGTCGTCGCTGGACCCGCCACCGACGACGAGTTCGATGCCTACTACCGCCTGGCCCTGCTCTTCGAGAACCATGAGTTCCCGGAGAATGCGGCGGCCTGCTATCGCAAGATTCTAGCCACGCGGCCCTTCTTTCGCGACGCCCAGGATCGCTTGAAAGCCGCGCAGACCGATTACCGCGGAGCGGCCGCCAAGGACT
>Ga0182021_10001081_pt1 | contig 30920 bp, 33 predicted proteins | sample 612E3MmetaG_FD_120493 | JGI IMG/M metagenome (GOLD analysis project Ga0182021, IMG submission 120493) | Permafrost microbial communities from Stordalen Mire, Sweden - 612E3M metaG (Illumina Assembly) | ecosystem: Environmental > Terrestrial > Soil > Wetlands > Permafrost | place: Sweden... | reverse complement strand
TTTGACGATGATATATTAAAACGTGCAAAAAAAACAAAATCATATGGTTACATCATAAAACCATATAAAAACGGACAAATAAACACCGCAATACTAATAGCATTAACTAAAAACAAACAATGTCCAATACACTACCCAAAAATCGGAATTTCAAAGTCAAAAAATTAAATACTTTTTTGGATACAGGTTAATTTTTATTAATAATTGAGTTTCGGTTTAGCAATTGGTAATCAATTTGGTAGTTCTCATAAGTTCTCTTAAAAAACCCGTTATATGTGAAGGAATTTATAGAAACAAATTTATCCTTGTGGTTATATAAAATTAAGTGGAGAAAAAAAATGTTAATCCATAACAAAGTATATAACCACAGAAAAAAACAGCAAAGAAGGCTTGAAAAAGAAAAATTAGCTAAAAAAATTAAACCTCAAGAAAAACATATATTTTTGACAAGTTAATTGGTATGAAACATTAATTTAATAATTTTTTTTAAATCAATAAATCATTCATGGAATGTATGATTGGATTTTATAGTACCAATAAAATAAATTAAGAAGATTTTACAGAATATAGTATTGGGGATGATATGAAATGTTTGTTGATTGGGTTTTAATTTCCTATATGGATGGATCTGAATTATTGTTAAGAAGGGGCGGAAACTTTGAAGATAAGTTAGTCGCTGCAATTGAAATAGATGAAAAAAATTATCTTATCAAAGTTGCTATAAACAATCAAACTATTGTAAGTTATCCCATGGCAAATATGATTAGTTATACTAATAAGCCTCAAATAGATTAAGTTAAAATATGATATTAACTATCTTTAACTCTCTTTTTTAATGATTGATATGTGTATTTTTTTCTCGTCTTTCTTTATACTGTATTATTCTAAGTATTTTTAGGGAGTATTTTTGTATGCGGAGGCACTTAGTTATAGTGGAAGATATGGGAACTATTATCAGTATGCTTAAAAATCTATAAAAAAAATAAATTAATATTTCATTTTGATTATGTTGTGTTTACAGTGGTATAAGCGTCGTACATACTCTAAAGCCAAACTATGATATACAATAATACGCTATGATTCTTAGTAAAAAGATTCCTGCTAGTACTTCTAATATCAGTGCTATGATGAAAATTATTATTCCTTTCATTATATTTCCCGCATATACAACCAGCACTAATAGTAAGTTCAAAAAAATAAGATTACTATTTTGTTAACTATATCGTTCTTGAATAACAATAGTTATATAATGGATTTGTTTTTGAGATTTAGGAGGATATAAAGAAATGAGCGTAAAAGAAGATATACGAGCACAGATAATTGAGGGATTGGCACATGCTAAGTTTCCAATAGATACTCCTGAAACACTTTTAGGATCCTTACCTGATGGTGCACAAACCACATGCAAATCGGGCGATGTTGTATTAACGGCAGGGGATGCTGGTAAAGTCCTTAAACCTGATGACTTTCCATTTAAATCAGCTGAAGAAGTTGCAAAAGTTATAGTGGATAGGGCGGGTTTATAATAAACCATCCCAATTTTTTTTATTTTAGTAAATTAACAACATAATCTCCCTGTATCGTTGCAATATGTATAAGAATTGCCATTAAAACAGTTATTAATAAAATTATTAGAATTATTCCTAAAATTATGTATATTGATTGTCGAACTTTCATTCGTCACTCCAACTTTTTGAAATATAAACTCATTTTGATCTAAAATAGAAAATATATCCTAAAAAATAGGAAAAATTAATAATGATTATTATCCTATTTGTTTAACTGCCATTTCAATATCTGATGCATGAACAGTTTTTCTTCCAGCGTGTTTTGCAAGTAACACAGCTTTTTTAGAGATATCCTCTCCACATTGTTCTAAAACGTTTGCTAATGCTTCTTTTGCATCTTCACTTACTCTAGGTGCACCAGCATTTTTTATTATTCTTCCTATTGGAGCTATTGGTAGTTCAGTCATATTTTATCACCATTATATAGTTTATAAACCCATTTATTTAAATACATCGAATTATAATGGATTTCCATAACAATATACACTTTTTATTAAAATTATGTGAATATAATCACAAAAAACTGGTCATACAGTGCAAGTGTAAACAAAGGAAATTTGGATCCTGGTTATTTAAAAATCCATAGTTTTTAGATTTCCAAATTGATAATTACATCCGGACAAATACATTTTTCTCCAATATCCCCTAATGCACTAATACATTCCATTGGTCCTTCATATCCACATTTTTGGCATCGTTTAATGGCATTTATTATATTTGCAATTGCAGCATTATTTACAATATTTTATTAATCTTCGATTTTTACCCATGTTTTACATTTGGGACAATAATGTTCTACACTCTTTACATTTTTATGATTTATGCGTTCATTTTTACGAAAACTATTCATAGAGCCTTTAAAACCACACTTGGGGCATTTCTTTTGTTTACTCAAGTTTATTCACTAATTAATTAAATTTTTAATGTAATATTTAAAGTTTTTTAAAGTAGATCAACTGGCAAGTTCAATAATTTTATTTCATTATTTGCAATGAAAATAGTTACAATTTCCAACAAGTTCATAATTAGAAAAAGTCACATTATTGAACTATCCTGAAATTCAGGATAACAAAAAGTAGTCAAAAGAGTAGGCATAAAAGTAGTCAAATAAAAAAGAAGACATTCACATTTTAGTATATATTTATATTAATGATATGTAATTTGAAAAATAGTAGGAACAATATTATTTAATTCCATTTAAATTATAGGAACCTAACTTTTTATTATTCTCATCATTTCATTACCACCCTTTCTAAACTCATAATCCACCTTCACAATCTGTATATCCACATCAAGAATATCGTTTATGATACATTTCACAAAATCTGATTTTAATTTCCTGTTTTTTACAAGGGGGTAGATTCTAACTTCGTTTGATGAAACTCGAATCATTTCTTTAATGATGTTTAAATGAAATTTATAGTCGAGTCTGTGGTCGTATATGAAGAGTAGATGTGAGCATAAAACCATTGAAAAGCTGTTATCTGGAAATGGGAGAAAATTTAAATCTGCTTTGATATAATGGGTTTCCCTATTTTTTCTGTAATCCTCAATAAATTCTCTACAGGCATCATCCCTTTTCTCTTTAAGATCTTCTATATCGGAGAAAAAATTCCACACAAAACTATCAACAGATGCTAAACCTCCAATAAGGACTTTCATATGTTCACGATATTTAGCGCAGAGAATATCTGGATCTTCACCGTATAAAATATCTAATGCTATTACTTCATATCCCCTTTTTGACATTTCAGCAGTGAATGAACTTGCACCTGCAGCACAATCCAGAATTCTATCGTTAAACAAATCTTTTCTCTTAAGATCGAACATTTTAATATACTCTGCCCAAGTCCTTCCAATGAATATGGGACCTTCAATCTTTTTTATTGTATTGTTAGTATGAAAGTTTTTAGCAATAGACATATTTCTGTTGTTCAATGGATTCACCTTGATAGTTTTCTAAATTTTTAGCAAGATTTATATAGATTGAATTAGATCATTTAATATTCACTTGCTCCGGTAGTGTAGTCCGGCCAATCATTCCGCCCTCTCGAGGCGAAGACTCGGGTTCGAATCCCGGCCGGAGCATTAATATTTTTTTAATATAAAAAGTTTAGGCAGTTTATTCAAAATTTTAAGTCGAGATATTTTTACAGGTTATTCTAAATCTGCTATAACTGTACATGGTGCACTGTCAATTCCTTTTATCTGCCATGGAACTATTATCAAATTATTAATGGTCTGGTCTGAACCAACTTCTTCAAGTTTCATATCTTCGATAAATAGGAGAGGTTCTCCATAGGATTCATCAATTTTAAAAGCAGTTATATGTGTTTTTTTAGCAATTTCAGCATCGTCGTATCTTGCCATTGAAATACAATCTATTCCTATGCATTTGATATTTTGATGATTTTTTCTTATCCAATGAATTGTCTCGGGTGAAACACCAGGATTCTGTGTCAGATACATATTCAAATTTTCTTCCCTATACTTTTCCAATCCCGTTCTGAAGAGTATGCAATCGAAACCAGTAAGATCTGTTGTTTCTATATCTTTCACTGTTATAAGCTTACCAGGGCTCTTCTTACATTCAATTATCAGGGGATTATCAAAGGAAAGTTCCCCAATATCGTATTTAGATATCTCCTTAGCACCGGATATAAAATGTCTAGGGGCATCTACATGGGTGCCGCAATGATTAAAAACTTCGATTATATAACTGTTGTAATCGTCACCATTTTCAATCTGGGTATTTGGTGTTATAGTCGGTTTGGTTGTTCCAATATAGTAGGGCGAATTATTGTCAATATTATAGGATAACAGAATTTTTGTCACTTTATCACCATTACTTCATATCTAAAAATTAGCTAATATTATTTTTGATGTTAACGTTCCTTTAACAGTTTATTACTTTTTATTTCAGGAGAAAATATATAAGTAATTATATAACAATTGTTATATAATGGAGTTGGAGTCAATATGAAAAACAAATGACCTAGAAAAGCACTAACTAAATTATATTAAACTTAATATTAATTTATTATGGCTTTAATCTAATTATAAACCGGTTTTGGTGTTTATATCTGGGAGTGGGTGGGAATAAAATAGGATTAAATAAAAAAAATTTATGCTTCAAAAAACAAATAATAATATCAACAATTATTTATTCAAAATATTTGAGAGGTGGATTCAATGACAGAATTAAAAATAGATGTTACAGGCGAAACATGCCCAGTACCTTTAGTTGAATTGAGAAAGGCACTGAGAAAGGCATCTCCTGGCGAAATTGTCGAAGTTGTAGGTACACATCCTGCATCTAAAAAGGAAATTCCAATGGCTGTTGAAGCATTGGGTTCTGAACTGGTTGATGTGGATGAGAAGGATGGAGTATGGAAGATTAAGATTCGTAAATAAATATAATAAAAAAAATATTTTATGAGGATGAGAAAATGGGTGATGACTTAAAAAAACCTGATAAATCAACTATAATTGTGCATAGTGGAGATATGGACAAAATATACAGTGCACTAATAGTTTCAAACGGTGCTCTTTCAATGGGAATGGAAGCATCTCTATTTTTCACATTCTGGGGACTTCAACGCCTACAGAAGGATGGGCTTGAGAAAGGGCCGCTTTCAAAGATGCACTTCTTAGGGCTTGGTAAATGGATGATAAAGGGAAGAATGAAAAAAGCCAATGTTGCATCCCTTGAAAGATTATTAAATGATTTCAGAGAGTTAGGCGGAAAGGTAATAGCATGTGAAATGACCATGGAGATCATGGGAATCGACAAAAAAGATCTGAATCAGGATATAATTGATGAATATGGTGCAGTTGGAACATATGTAAACGAAGCAAGGGATTCGAAGATCACACTATTCATATAAAAGCTATAATAGATCTAAAAAAATTTTCAGATTGGAACATTTTTGGAGGGAAAACAATGCCTAGAAAATATACCTACCTTGATAACGCTTCAATTACCCGAATGGATGAAAGGGTGTTAGAATCCATGAATCCCTATTTTTTTGAAACCTATGCAATACCCACATCAGAAACAGGATATTCAATGGGTATAGAAGCAAAAGAAGCACTAGATAATAGTAGAAAAATAATTGCCACCAAACTTGGTGCAAGAGAAGATGAACTAATCTTTACATCTGGAAACTCCGAATCCAGTAACACTGCTCTTAAAGGAGTTGTAACTTCACTTAAAGACAAGAAAGGTAAACATATTATAGTATCAGCCATAGAAGATTTTCCTGTTTTAAACAGTGCAAAAAGCCTTGAAAAACAGGGATTTGAAGTCACATATCTTGATGTGGATGAACATGGAATAGTTGATCCAGAAACACTCAAAAATTCAATAAAAGATGATACAATCCTTGTATCAGTACAACATGCAAATCAAGAAATTGGAACTTTACAAGATATAAAAACTATTGGTACAATATGCAAGGAAAAGGATATAATTTTCCATACAGATGCCACTCACACCTTTACCAAGGTTCCATTAGATGTTAATGAAATACCAGTGGATCTTATAACCATATCTGCCCATACAATACACGGCCCTAATGGTATTGGAGCACTCTACATAAGAAAGGGAACATCCATAACCAAATGGCTTGACGGCGGTTTTCAAGAATTCAATAAACGTGGAGGTCTTGAAAATATTCCCGGTGCAGTGGGATTTGCAAAGGCAGTTGAACTAATAACTACCGAAGAAAATAGGAATATCCAGAATATTCGAGACCATCTAATCGAACGCGTGCTTTCTGAAATACCAAAAACAATATTAAACGGCCATCCTCTTTTAAGATCACCTCAAAATGCCAATATAACCTTCCAATATGTTGAAGGAGAATCTATTACATTACATCTTGACATGAGAGGGTTTGCTGTTAGCACAGGTTCTGCTTGTTTCAGCAGATCACTTCAACCAAGTCATGTTATACTTGGAATTGGTGGAGATCCAGAAAGGGCCCATGGATCGCTCAGGATAACACTGGGTCGTTTTAATACAATGGAAGATGTTGATGCAATTGCAGATGCATTAGTTGAAGTAGTAACCAACCTTAGAAAAATAAGTGCACTGGGCCATTAAAAAAAATAAAAAAAATAGTAGTATATAGGGTAGGAAATCTAGAAATATTCATAAATCTGAACAGATAACATCTAGAGGAGCATCAGTAAGAACAGTACCCCAATTAACTCCCACACCTACTTCGGGGGTTATAAACATATTTCTTTCAATCCCACCTAGATCAGCATTACTCGCAGCCATGTAATGGAGAGAACTAAATATCTCATTGTGTATATTTCTAGATTTGGGCACTGCCAAGGCTTTATATCCACACAATCTGATAAATCACATAAATTGCTGGTAATAATTGTTGATTTTATTGTTAAATTTATCGTAGTTCAGATTACCATTAATTAACCTTTCTTTGGTGATGTTTTGGGGTAAAGTAATTCCTATTGAAATAGCCCGTGGATAGATAGCAATTAGTATTAAATTAAATTATTTAAAAAAAATAAAATAGAATTATTAAAACATACAAAAATCAAAGTTCTTTAAACTTCAATATAAAGGCCGTTCCCACACTTCTATCAACTTTGAGCTCACCTTCTAACTGTACTGAAAGACTATCTACTAATTTAAGCCCTAAAGAATTTGATTCAAATGGATCAACATCTTCTGATAATCCAATACCATTGTCGGAAACAGTTAAAATATATTCCTCTTTATCAGAGACCAGACTAATATTTATATTACCAGTTCCATCTGGAAATGCATGTTTAATACAATTTGAAACTAGTTCATTAACAATCAATCCCATTGGTAAAGCAGTATCAATATTCAAATAAATATCATCCACCTCAAAACTGGATGTGATACGACTTGAAACACGGGAATAGGAACTTAAAATATCATTAACCAAATTATTCAAGTATTCACCAATATTAAGACTACTAAGATTATGGCTGTGATAAAGCTTCTCATGGATCATGGCCATGGATTTAACACGTCCCCTACTTTCCTTAAGAACTTCAGCAGCATCTTCACTTCCGGTGTGATTAGCCTGAAGGGATAAAAGGCTTGAAATTATCTGCATATTATTTTTAACCCGATGATGAACTTCTTGAAGTAACACTTCTTTTTCTTTTAAAGAGGCAAAAATCTTCTCTTCAGCATTTTTAAGTTCAGATATGTCTATTATTATACCTCTAAAACCTTCATGGACATCATCATTGAATATAGGATTTGAATAAAGCATAATGGGAAAAAGGCTTTTATCATGACGTTGTGCTGTGTACTCATCACCTGTAACCTGTCCTTTAAGCACGGTTTTAATCTTATCACGGGATAATGGTCTGTCCTCTTCAACAATAAGTTCTAAAATATTCAAACCATTATCAATATCCTCCGGGTAATATCCGAACATTTCAAAGGCATAAACATTCATAAAGGTTAGATCTGCATTAATATCAGTTTCAAAAACAGTTTGGGGAAGTAGATCAGCCAGATCCCTGTACTTCTTCTCTGATTTAATTATGAGATCTTCTGCTTTTTTTCGATTACTTATATCTTCAAATATGTAGATCCAACCAGAAAATAATCCTCGTTTGTAAATAGGAGTGAATTGAACCTCAACCCATTTTTTAACAGGTTCATCAATTTTTATATTAATCAATCCTTCTTTTTCCCCTTTGGGAGATATTTCACCCCACATGTTAAGATTATGGTCTGCATTGGTACCGAAGGATGTGTTGTCTAATTTAAAAAGTTTTTTTGCAGATGGGTTAAAATCCATTATCCTCTCAAGAGGATCAAGAACCATCACACCATTTTTCATGTTATCAAAAAGGCTTCTGTAGGCAGGTGGCATAGCATCCAGAAGCTTGTAATCGACTATACTCCAAAGTATAAGAATTCCAGATATGGTTAAGACAAGCGGGGTTGGATCGAAGTAGAATGGACTTAGACCGGCAGAATATATTGAACTACTTAAAAGGGCTATTAATGCAGCTATAAAAACTATAATGGCCTGACGTTGGTAGATATGGGATGTTCTAAAAAGATTCTGTCCCACCAACACGAGTCCTGCAAGCATAAGAATATATGAATATATTGCCGATGTAATTGCTGCCGGCCCGTGTCCATATACAATCATAACTCCCTGGGAAGTAGTTACAGGTATTATAACTGGCCATACCAAGCCATAATATTCGTTTGTAAATGCTAGATATATTACTGCCGCAGGAATTAAAAAAAGGAAAAAAACCCGAGGTCTTTTAATAACTTCCTGATTCTGTGTATAGTCAAGGGCAAATAAAAACCATAATGGGGCCACAGTTGTTATGCCTATGTAGCTCAGTTTGGACCAGAGCATCTTTGAGGCCATATCAACAAAAGCAAGTTCAAAAGCATTTGTCAATGACCATTCTGCAATTAAAATAAATAATAAAGATAGATATATGGCACCACTAACACCACGTCTTTTCCATGCTATCCCTGCTAAAATAAGACTTATTATTGCACTTATTATGAGTATTAAAGAGTATATTGTGTATTGAATTTGCATTAATGATCCTCAAAATATTTTTAATAATATTGTTTGTGATTATAATAAGCTCTTTGTTATTACATAAATAGTCAACTTATAAAAACAATTTTACATGTTGAAAATAAATTAATTATGCATGGAAACGGGTACCGGATGGAATCAGTTCAAAGGGAAAGAAACACCTTCTACAGTAGAAATTCATGGATCATTCTTCAAAGCAGTTTCTAAGAATTCAGATGTACTGGATTTTGGATGTGCCTGGGGTAGAGTTGCATTCCAACTTCAAAAATTAGGATACAACGTAACAGGATTTGATATAAATAAGAACGCAGTAGATACAGCACTCGAATCTTCCAAATCATGTGAAAACCATGGTAGAAAAGTTAAATTTGACCAAGCCAATGCAATGGATCTTCCATATACAGACGAATCATTTGATGCATGTATTATACAGGCATTTCTTACCACCATAATCTCACCATTAGACCGGATAAAAGTTTTATCAGAGGCACACAGGGTTTTAAAAAAGAATGGAATATTATATCTGGCGGATTTTGGATTGAACTGGAAAAATTTACATTACAGAGAAATGTACAGAAGAGATTATATATCAACCATGGAATTAGGTACATTTATTGTAAAAGAAAATTCAAAGCCCCATGGAGAGGATATGTTCACTGTACATCATTACACAAGGAAGGAATTAATTGATCTTGTGAAGAATTTCACCATTGAAAACTTTCATGAAACAGTATTTACAACATTTCATGGAAACAAAACCAAAGGCTACATTGTAATAGCCAGAAAGGGTTAAATCTAATCAAAGTCAAGATAATATTAGTTTAATTCCTGGAATTCAGTATAGGATTTATTTGCCCAATAATTTTTTTAGAATAACAAAAAAATTTGAATAATCAAGGATAAACAATGAAACATAGTAAAGAACTTCATAAAATACTTCAAAGAATAGATGGGCATAGTTATAAAGCCTATAATGATATTAAAGGAAGTTATAACTTTGAATTTTTTGTATTACACATTGAACATGTTCAGAGGGACCCATTTGCAGGTCCATCACTTTTAAGAGTTATAGTAGATGAAAGTGCACAATTTCCACCTGAATTAATTAAAACTAAAGATCAGAGGATAGTTGTATCTGATTTTATTGCCAGAGTATTCAATTCATCAATAAGGAAACATGGAAAGATCAGGGGTGGAAGCGGTAAAAGTGGTGTGATACAGATTGACAGCGGTGGACAGGAAGTATTAGAGAGAAGCTGTGTAAATATCAGGCCTGGTAAACTTGAAATAAGATTTTCAATTGGATTACCAGCTAGAGGTAGGCGGGTCATGGGTTTAGAAGCTTCAAGATTGTTAGGTGAAGTACTGCCCCGGATTGTTAAGGATTCATGTTTCTATAAAAATTTGGATTCTGAATATTTAATGGAAGAAGTTGAACTATACGAAGATGCAAATTTCTTAAGACAAAAAATCAAAGATTTGGGGTTGGTTTCATTTATTAGGGATGATTCTGTACTTCCAAGGGAGAGTGGTGTATCTGATAAACCCCTGAAAAATGCTGTTCAATTTAAAACACCCGAATCCCTTTCAGTTACTATTGATACTCCTAACAATGGCCCCATCACAGGTATGGGGATTCCTGTAGGTGTTACTTTAATTGTTGGTGGAGGTTATCATGGTAAGTCAACACTCCTCCAGGCTGTTGAGAGGGGTGTATATAATCACATATCTAGGGATGGAAGAGAGTGGGTTGTAACAGATCCAACCGCTGTTAAGATCCGTGCAGAGGATGGTAGGAGAATAGAGAATGTGGATATAAGTTCGTTTATTCATAATCCTCCAATGGATAAGAACACTGTTGAGTTTAAAACAGAGAATGCTTCGGGTTCAACTTCACAGGCAGCAAATATTGTTGAGTCCCTCGAAGCTGGAACAGAACTGTTACTCTTTGACGAGGACACATCGGCAACCAACTTTATGATAAGGGATGAAAGAATGCAACGTTTGGTTTCAAAAGATAAAGAACCAATAACACCATTTATTGACAGGGTTCAGGAGATATACACTGAATATAACACATCTACTGTGATAGTCATGGGAGGTTCAGGCGATTACTTTGAAGTTGCAGACACAGTTGTGATGATGGACAATTACAAGCCTGAAGATGCAACAGAAGATGCAATGAAAGTAAAGGATGAACTACCAATTAATAGGAAGAGGGAAGTGAATTCTAAATTCAAATTTAGAAATAGATTTCCTGAAGCTGAAAGTGTTAAACCATATAAAGGCCGTAAGCTTAAGCTTGATGTGCGTGGAATACATAACATACTTCTGGGAGTTGAAAGTATCGATCTTTCGCAGGTTGAACAGTTAATGGACACCAGCCAAACACGTGCAATAGCATATGCAATTAACCATGCACAAAACTATATGGATGGTAAACATTCAATGAATGATGTGATAGGAATTATTGAACAGGACATTGCTGAAAATGGACTGGATATATTGGCTCCAAGTGGACGGAGGTATCCACATAACTTGGCACGACCAAGAATATTTGAATTTATAGCAGCCCTAAACAGACTCAGATCATTTAAAACCAGTAATAAATGAAAATATGGGAATATTTTTTATTCCTCAAATTTTCCAATATTTATCATTAAATACTTTAAAGACCTATAATTCTCAGCTTTAAGGGCATATACCTCTTTTTTACCATTATAATTAAATGTGAACCGTGTGATAGGATGTCCGAAACGAATTTTTTCCATTTTATCGATATTGAATATCTTAACTTTACCAGTTCTGCGTGTTTTATAAAAATTTTTACGATACTCTATGAATGAATCATTGGTTAACTCTATATCATAAAATTCATCTTCAAAAAAAAGCATTGTTTCTTCCAGATCCTTATCGCATACGATACAATTATCTGCTTCATCAGGATTTCCAACACCACACTTGGGACATATCTTATCAAAGGAAATTCCATTGTTGTATTCGTTATCCAAATCCATATTTTATCACCATAAATCTAATTCTTGAGATTTTATCTTATTCTCTTGAGATAGGAAATAATCTTATTAATAAATTCCTTTAAAGCAGCATTTCTATCTATTTCTTCACCTTTTACATCCTTTTTAGGATCATAAAATCCCATTTTTATCATTAAATCCTTTAAGGCATTATAATTTTTTGGATTGAAACTGTATACTGCCTTTTTACCTTGATAATCAAAATTTACTATTGTTACAGGATATTCAAAGTGTATATTTTCCATAGCATCCATATTGTATTCTTTAACCTTGCCAGTTCTCTTGGTGCCTGAATTTTTTTTCTCGTAGGCAATGAACTTGTTTTTTGTAATTTCAATATCAAAGAATTGATCTTCAATATATAGTAATGTATTATCACATTCTGTATTGGTTGTAGAATTTTCAGTATTATCCAAACTTTCTGGACATGTTTTATTGGAAAATATTTCATTATTATTATCTTTAATCATTAACTTCATCACCCTAAAATCTATATGAATATCTTTTTTATCATAGAATTATTTGATAAACATGGTAATCTATTAAATAATATAATGTTATTTATTGTAGTAGGTTGTTATGATAATTCTTGAATAATTTACAACCATTTTAAATCATTTAATATTACTAAAAAAAATAATTTTATAAATTAATTGATGGTGTACCCAAATGCCCTTTATGATATGTAAAAAATGTGATGTTTACTATGAACTAGCTGATATAGATGCTGAAAAGGATTTGAAAGTCTGCCAGTGCGGTTTTACAATGAAGTATTATGATAGGTTAGAGGATTATTTAAGCTCTGTGGACTGTAAAACCGATGAAAGTTTACCTGTGATGGATAGGCTGGTAATGGATTATGAATCTGCAATCTCAAGGATCATATTGCATTGTCTATCCGAAATTCCTATAGATATGGGTGTTAAACGTTTCATGCTTATATTAAAGGGAAATGATTCTCCTTTTATATTTAAGTATAAGCTTGATAAGCTTAACACGTATGCAATGCTTTCAAACTTTTCAGAAGAACATTTAAGGACAATATTAGATTCTATAATGGATAACGGATTCATTAAAACAGAATATATATCACAATATGATGGATCAAATCTTGAATTAACAGAAAAAGGTAGAATATTCTTAAATAATCAGAATAACAGTGAAATAGGATTTTTAGAACAAATTACCTAGATTAAATCTAGGGTAATACACTTTTTTTATAAGTTGCATATGTTGTTTGGCATTTCTCTAAGTGATATTAGTACTTTCGTGATACATAGGATTGTTAAGATAACCAGTATTATAAATCCTGATATTAATGATCCTAAGAATCCTGTGAGGAAAACCAATATTATAACCATATAGTATGGTATTCTAAATTTAAGAATCGATCTTCTTTTACAATCCTCCCATTTAAATGATGAGAGGAATATCAGGCTAAGTGATAAACACGAACAAGAAATTTAGAATATAATACATAGAAAATAATATTTTTTTGAATATTCTTAACTTCAAAACAATTATAACATTTAAATATTAATCGAAGATATCTAAAAACTAATATTTGCAGATCATCAAAGACAGGTAATAAAATAAAGGGTTTAAAATCGTTGTCTGTAAAAAAAAAGATTAGATAAGTCCGATATAAAGTGTTCCTAAACCAACCAGGAAACATAATAATGCTGTTAAGTAGGTTGATGTTTTATTTCCTTTTGCTAACTTGGTGGTACTGTACAATAAAAGGGGAACAAGCATTAAGAGTACAACTGCACCTGCAACATAAAATATATGCATATAAAAACCTCCGATAAATAGGATAACAATCAAATTGCAAAGTTTTTTTTAAATAATAGTTAATTTATAATATAAATAAATAAAATTCCTTTCTAATAAAACTACCCATAATCTATCTGGGTAAGTATCTAAACAAATTGAAAATACATGTATTTACAATATTATAATGGGGGTATAGAATGGAAATTTTATTGGATGTACATTGGATAGATGGAGTAACAGCAAATACATATCTGGCTTTAGGCGACCAAACAACACTTATCGATTCAGGAACACCCGGGAAACAGGAAAATATTATTAAGTATCTTCAAAATGAACTTAAAAGCAAACCTGAAGATATTAAAACGATAGTTTTAACACACCACCATATTGATCACACCGGTAGTTTATATGAACTAAAAAAATTAACAAATGCAGATATAGCCGCCTACAAAGAGGATATGGATATTATTTCTGGGGAAAAATCATCATCAGACCCAATTTATATGAGATTTGTTTCTAAATTGATGACAATATTTACCAGCTACAAATTTATTAAACCCGATATAAGTCTACAAGAAAACGATATGGTCGATAATTGTAGGGTTATACATACTCCAGGACATACACCAGGGAGCATAGCATTATATAATTCTGATAATGGTGTTATTTTTGTGGGAGATACACTCACATATGATGGAAATAAGGTTGGTGGACCTCCCTCATTTCTTATAAATGATAAAGAAGCACTTAAAAAATCTGTTAAAAAAATTACAGATCTTGAGCCTAATATAATGTTATCAGGACACGGAAAACCTTTAACCGAACATACATCAGAAATGATCAGAGATTTTTATAACACACTATAATACTCCATAATAAACTCATTAAAAAAAAAGTAAAATAATCATATTTACTTTATTTAACCAAATTGGGAGAGGTATATAATATGAATGTTTTAGAAGCTTTGAATTCGCGCTTTACCTGCAGGGCATTTAAACCAGATCCGGTTAATAGGGTGATTATACTTCAAATAATGGAAAATGCAATACGTTCACCTTCATGGGCTAATACACAACCATAGGAAATATATATTGCAGGCGGGGATGTATTGGAATCTATTAAAGAAGGTTATATGAAAAGTTTTAAAAGTGATGTGACAATAGATCCAGATATTCCATTCATGTCAGATTGGCCAGTACAACACCAAGAACGTATGAAAGAACTTGGAATTAAACTTTACAAACATATTGGAATATCCAAGGGAGATAAAGAAGCAATTGAAGCTTCTTGGAAACTTAATTTCAAATTATTTGGAGCGCCCATAGTAATATATTTATGCATGCATGCAACACTCTCTGAATGGTCAATGTTTGATTTAGGATCACTCTCTCAAAGTATCATGCTAGCAGCCCAGGAATATGGTATTGATTCAGCACCTGCAGTGAATCTAGTTGCCTATCCAAATATCATAAGAAAAGAAATTAAAATTCCAGACGAATTAAGCATAGTACTTGGAATTGCATTGGGTTACAAAGATATTGAAAGCTCACAAAATACATTTAGAACCATGAGAAGGCCTTTAGATGAAATAGTTCGCTTAAATGGAATTTGAAATTTATATATGTTTATTAATCAAAAAAAAATTGTAGATATAGGAGGAGTATATTATGGATGTTTCAAAAGCAATAGAAGTTCGAAGAAGTATAAGAAAATATAAAGATACAGTTGTGGAAGATGACAAGTTAAACAAAATATTGGAATCTGCTAGAATTTCACCATCAGCAGCCAATCGTCAGGAATGGAAATTTGTGGTTGTTAAGGACAAAGACACAAGAATAAAACTTGTTGATCCATGTATGGGTCAAAAATTTGTTGGAGAAGCTCCTGTTTTAATTGCAGCATGTTCAACCGAGTCGGAAAGGATTATGCCATGCGGACAGTATGCTTACACAGTTGATCTTTCAATAGCATTATCATTTATGATACTCCAAGCAACAGAACTTGAACTGGGCACATGCTGGTTAGGTGCCTATGATGAAAAATTAGTTAGAAATGTTCTTAAAATACCGGAAAATATCAAAATAGTTGGTATGATAACATTAGGATATCCTGATGAAGATCCAGATGTTAGACCACGGAAAACAATCGAAGAAATTATCTTAAAGGATAGCTGGGATTAATAAATCATAAATGGTTAAAATGAATTTATAGAATCATAAAATATTTTATATTTTTTTATTTTATCATATTGACATTAAATAATTGTATGTTGCGTTTATTATGGTTTGAATATCTCCATTTTCTTGATATAGATAACTGTAACCATTTTCTTTCATTAATGCTCTGGGATTTAATATTCCATCTTCTTCAGTAAAATTATTGGGATATATTATTTTGGTTTGATTATTATACCCTGCTCCGGGTTCAAAGATACCATCATGATTTATGTCTAGGAAATTTGGGAATCCTCCGGGTGTGCCGTATAATGATGTAAAGTTATCATCGTGAGACTGTTGTAAAAATGTGATATTAGCTATTTATCGTTGTAGTGATCCAGATAGAGAATACACTCCTATTACCTAAATAATATTTATACTAATATAAACTGGTCTGTCTGTAGATAGAATATTAATCATTGTTGTGCTGTAGTTGTGGTTATTGGTTTCGTTTGATTCTTTTATTAGGTTGGTGATATCTGCATATGCCATTATGTAATAGCTGGCAATTGGAATGTTTGTGGATATGTTTAGTTGGGTGTTTTGGGTGTTGGTTGCACCGGCTCCAAGGCGTGTTATATATCTGTTTCCAATATAGATCGGAGTATTCGATGGTGTGTTTTTAAGGTAGTAATTTACATAGAAACCTTTAGCTGTTACATTTCCCTGGTTTTTAATCGAATTTGTTACTATTATGGTTTCTATTTTACACCGGTGGAATGTACTGTTATAGTTTTAACAACCAAATCTGGATATGGTGTTGCTGAAACCAGTTTATTAGTATAAAATTAATAGTTGTATTTGTTGAATTAACAGTTTTAGCTGTAGCTGAACCACATAATAACAATGCTGTAATCATTACAATCGTTAAAAGGATTATTTTGTGATTCATTTTAAATTTTCTATAATCCTATAGGATAGGCATAATATTTAATCATATTCAGGACAGTTCCAATTCGAGAGGTTTTATTCTATTCGTATGTAAGTGGTATTATGTTATAATGAATTGATCTTATTTAAACAATTTTTTTAATGTTAAATAAATAGATTACAGACTTTACAGATAGCAACATCATTTAAATAATAAACAAATTAAAAATAAAGTTTTCATGAAGTTGAATTATCCATTTTTGATATATTATTAAAAAAAGATGTAAAAATTATTTTTAGGATATTAACTAGTTATATCAGTTTTTAAAATTAGTTCCAAATTATTTTACGTACCAATTATTTACTATTCCTAAATTTAAATATTATTAAAGGATGTGATAATAAGTTAAAAGGGCTATCATTTCTCTATATGATTTATTTAGTTTATCTGATGATAATTTGCCGTGTTGTTCAAGAACTTCACATGTGACAGCAGGTACACCATGTAAATTACATTCGTCTTCTAATGCTCCAGGATACTCTACGCCTGCAGTTTTATAGGTAATAAGAGATGTTTTTGTATTTTTACTGATATATGATGCTATCTCGTAGCTTTTATATGTTGGTGCCTTTGTGCAGAATATTGCATCCTTTCCAGGCACACCGCCGGGTTGAGATGAATGGAAATCTCCAAGTGCATTAACATGTAGTTTCATTGCTAGATTCACAATTATGTTGGTTGGAGTACCATAAACATTGGCAACCATATTAGGATTTTGACCCTTCCAGTATCGCAGGGTATGTGCAGAGTTGTAGGGAATTGCAAAGGGAATGATATAGATTGTACCATGGATTGTTTTCCCATTAAGATAATTTATTAATTTCATTGCAGCTGTAGGGGCTGGTAATTCATTACCATGCACTCCTGCTACAATTAAAATCTTAGGTCCATTACTATCTCCAAATGTGACTATTGGAGTTCCTGTTTTAGCTTTTGAAATTATTTGTGCTGATAAAACCGTTTTTGGTATATAATTATACAGTACAGAATTTTTTTTAATATTTCCACCTGTTTTGGTGTTGATAATATCGATCCTGATGGCAGTTGTAAATTTAAAAGAATTAACAGCTATTCCATTACCTGCCAAGTCAGAAATACTCTTTGTATGTACCGAAACAGTGTAGGTGGTACTCATATTTAATGGACTTGTAGGTATTAAAGTTAAGGTATTGCCACTTATGGATTTTGTAATTGGGATCAACTTTCCATCACTATTTCTAAGTTCAATCCAGCTGGATTCAAATTTTACTGGTTCATTATAGGTAATCTTAATATGTTGATTAACAGGAACGTTAAGAGCACTTTTACCAGGATTTGTACTTGTTGTTATAGGTGGACTAGTATCGGGGGATGAATTTGAAGTAAGAACAGTAGTATTGGCTGGATGGATGTTTGTATTATTTGCAGCAGAAACAAAACTTGTTGATAGGATAATACAAACTGAAAATAATAATAAAACCATTAAAAGCTGATCATATTTCACTTTTCTCACTTTTAAAAAAATTTTTGTATTTATTAATCTCTAAAATTCTAGAAGAATTTCATCTAATAAATACTTTATTTTTTGGTGCTGATCTGATAATCTTCGTAGGCTGTTTCCAAGGTTTCTAACATTTTTTTACCAATTTCTTCATAAGCCTCATACCTTAAATTTGCAAGACTAATTCTCACAGACCAACTCGAGGCATCAAATCCTGCACCGGGCAGCAGTACAACTGATTCTTTGTCTGCAAGTGCAAATACAAATGCTAATGCATTATATTTTTCTACCATCCAATCTGCAAAGTGGTTACTGTACTTGTCCCTTGCAAGTTCGAGTAGATCTATAATTGCATAGTAGTTTGTTGCTGTTTTGTCGTAGTCTAATGGCAGTCCAAGAGTTTTGTATAATATGTGGATACGTCCATTAAGTGCTTTTTTAGTTCCGTTAATATAGGATATATTGTCTTCAATAATGAAAAACAGGGAAAATAGTGTCATTTGAGTTTGTTGTGGTAATGATAAACCTGCTGTGTGTTTAAGTGCTACAGAACGACTGTCTGCAACTAAACGATCTATGAATTTCATATTTTCTGGTTTTAAATCTATGCTCTGATATCTTTCAATTAATTTATTTTTATCTTTATCTGGAAGTGAAGATATCATCTTATCAATTCTATTATCCTGGGCAAGGGCTACAACCCCCAATCTCCAGCCAGTACAACCCATATGTTTACTGAACGAATATACACATATGGTGTTTGAGGGTATTACAGACATTAATGAATGAAAACCTTCGACAAAAGATGCATAAACATCATCTGTTATGATTATAAGATTGGGATTATCATTTTTAACAATATCTGCGATACGTTGGACAGTTTCGTCTCTTATGGCTCTTGACTGAGGATTACCTGGATTAACCACAAAAAATGCTTTAATAGAATGATCTTTAAGTTTATCTATCTCTGAATCCGGATATTGCCATTCATCGTTTACATCTGCCAATATCTCTACTTCTTCAAGATTATAATCATTTAAATGTGGAATCTCGAGGTATGGGCTGAATATTGGTGATCCAATGGCAATCTTATCGCCATGTTTTATTAGTTTGTTTTCCATTAGAGAGTTGAAAACATATATAATCCCACCAGTTCCTCCTTCAGTAGCAAATAAATCATAGCTGTGGCAGATTTTTTCGTCTTTGTTACATAAATATTCCCCTAAAAAAGACTGTACAACCTGTTCTGTATGTGGCAGTATACGATCTGGTTCGGGATAAAAATCTCCAAGACAACCTATAACTAATTCATAAACCCAGGAATCGGGTTCGAATCCTAATTTTTCAATTCCATAGGCTACTGAATTTTTTAAAAATTTCATCCCCTGCATATCAGGATTATTTATTGAAAATTCTTGGAAACGTTTGGCTATTCCCTCCTTTTCAGGGTGGAAACCGGTATGAATATATTCACAATTACATTTAGCTTCTTCAATTGCAAAAATGCCTAGTGTGAAAAATGCTAAACGTGGTGTAGTTGCTATCCAGTTTGGATTTCCACGTCCTGCATTTAAAAGGGTATGATCCCGGAAATTTCCTGCTATATTGGTCAGTTCAAACTGTACCTCAAAGGGGCTTAGTTCCATGTAGCTTTGTAATTCCTTGTAGTCCATATTTTTTCACCTTAATTATTTATAATCCAAATTGGGAATTGATTTATTTCACTCTTGATTCTTTTCATCCATAAACTCCATTGTCATCTTTTTAAATTGAAGTGCATCTGGATTTTTAGGGTCTTTTAATAATACTTCATCGAAACATTCCAATGCTTTAGGGTATTGTTTGTTAAGACCTAATGTAACACCCTTTTCTAGATATCCAAGAATGAAATTAGGATCAACATCCAATGCATTGTCAAAGGCTTCTACAGCCTTTTGATACATTTCAAGTTCTTTGTAATCTAAACCAATCTGATGCCATGCCCATGGATTCTCTGGTTCCATATCTATTAAAGATTTAAAGGTGTTTATTGACTCTTCATATTTTTGCATGTGTTTCAGAGCCACTCCCTTGTAATTTAGGGCTTCAATATTGTCATTGTTGATCTTTAAAACTTCTTCAAAACATTCTAATGCTCTTTCAGGTTCTTCAAGGAATCCTAATGACTGGCCTTTTTTAATTAAAGCTTCTTCATTTTGGGGATTTAATTTCAAAACCTTTTCAAAATTCTCATATGCTTCCTTGTATCGTTCAAGTTCTAACAACATGATACCCATTAAAAGGAAGGCATCATAGTTTTCAGTGTCCATCAGTGTAACCATTTCAAAGCATTTTATGGATTCTTCAGTTCTACCTAAATACATCAAGGATCTTCCCTTGAAGTACCATGCACCAACATTTTTAGGATCGATTTCAATGGCACTGTTAAATGATTCCAGTGCATCTTCGATTTTATTCATATATTCCAATGAAATACCCCTTAAAAACCATGCTTCATCATTTTCAGGTTCCAGTTCAAGTACTTTGTCAAGACTTTCAATAGATTCCTGAAACTTTTCAAGAGTTTGAAGTGTACGTATTTTAAGAAATAATGCGGGTAATAATATTGGTTTAATTTTTAAAGCTTTATCACAACATTCTATTGCTTCTTCAAGTTTTTCTAGACGTATGAGTACGCTGGCCTTGTTCATCCATGCATTATGATCTTCAGGATTTAATTTGAGTGCCATATCAAGACATTTTAATGCATCATCATCCATTTCCATGGTTAAATAGGTTGCACCCTTGTTGGTCCATGCCTCTGAAAAATTGGGTTTAATTTTAATTGCCCTGTTGTAACAGTCTATTTCTTCCTTGTGTTCACCTATTTCATAGAGTGAAAGTGCTTTACCGTTCCATGCTTCAGCATAATTTTCATCTATTTCAATGGCCTTATCATAGGATTCTATTGATGCGGGGAATATTTTAAGATCGTATAAAACCACACCTCTCCTGTACCATGCTTCTTTGTTTATTGGGTTGATTTCAAGGGATCTGTCGTAACATTCTAGGGCATTTCCTAAATCTCCCATTGCTGATAGGGTTTTTGCCTTAAGAAACCATGCTCTGTCATCATCGGGATCAATATCGATGGCATGGTCAAAACATATAATCGAATCTTCATAGTATTTTAAAAGTCCATATGCAACTCCTTTAGAGTTCCAAGCCTCAACATATAATGGATCTAATTCCAATGCATTTTCAAAGGCTTTTAATGCATCTAATGGTTTTCCAAGACCTCCGAGGGCATTTCCCTTTTTGAAGAAGATATCGGGATCATCTGTTTCTTCGTCTAAAATTTCTTCGAGACATGCCAGTGCTTCAGCATATCTCTCAAGATTTAATAGACAATTAGATTTTTCCTTTAGTACAGATCTTCTGTCATCTGTTTGATCCAATATACGATCAAATATTTCTACTGCCTCTTCAAACTTGCCCATGGACGATAGTAAAAATGCTTTGTTGTTAAGCAGTATTTCATCTGTTGGATTGATTTCCAAGGCTTTATTGAAACAATCCAGTGATTCTTCGTATCTCTCTGAAAGTAACATGGCCATGCACATATTGTCCAGTGCCCACACAAAATTTGGTTCTAATTTTAAAGCTTTATCAAAACATATAATGGCTTCTTCAGAATTTCCAAGCCCCATATAGGCCATACCCTTTCTTGTCCATGTTTCCGGATTATCAGGGTCTTTTTTTAAAAGCTTTTCACAGGCTTCAACAATATTTTCAAATTCTTCTTCACTAACCTCGCGATGTTCTCCCACAAAACTGCCCTCCTATTTGATAGTATATATCATGGAAACTTCATGTAATTAACGTTTAGATGATCTAGTTTAGATGGTGCTTAAACTATTTAATATTAATTTTATTATCTGATTTAAATGCTGTTCATCTGGATTTACCTTCCATTTAACAAAAATACCATTAAAAAATTTTTATACTGTAAAAAATATAAAAAAAAGATTTCATTCACATTAAAATAATTTGGATATATCCTCTATGCTGATATATTTTTTTTTACTTTTCATGTTCTGATTGAGAAATCTATATTGATTAGTAAGGATATATAGAAGATGGTAAGTAGATTAGATAGAAACCCAATAAAAAGTGTTAATCGGGGAGATGATCATGACTGATGACAATAAATTATCAAAGATAGAAGAAAGGGCGGGTGATATTCTTAAGGATCATAATGGTGTTTATCTTGATAAAAGATTATACGCAGCCTTAAGAATTGATTTTCCAAGTTTATCAAGAAAGGATTTTCAAGAAGTTCTTGAAAATATATTAAACAATGGATATTCCATGCAACACGGGCTTATAAGACCTTTAACAGCTAATGAAATTGAAAAACAGCTTCAAGAACATGAAGGTGGCAAAAAAGCTGGTAAAGGTGCTTCAGGGCGCCCAAGACTTTCTAATAAGCGTGGAATTTAATAGAATTTTTTTTCGTTCTATTTGTTTAGGATTTTGGGTTTGATAGATCTTTGCCTGAAATGGCTTCAAACTCCCTTTCATATAGATTTAGAAATTCCATTAATTTGTTAAAGATATGTCTAACATTTTCAATATGGCTTTCAGATGACTCTTTTATGGATACTGTAATGTAGACATCAACTTCTGCCTGCATTTGTTCTTTGTTGTAAACCATTTCAAAGTGTCTTATAGGTTTTAATTGTCCTAATTTCCAGCTAACTAAACGTCTTATCATTTCTTCACAGTTTTCTATAGACAATTCACTGTCAACCAGTTTCAATTCTCCTTGTAAGGTTAGTTTATGCCTTGTTATTTCAATTTTCTCTACTATCATCTAAAAATCACCTATGTATATCGTAAAAAATGTTTTAATTAATTTTTTTTAACATTATTATAATATATCTTAAATGGTAATAATTATTTGTTTTAAGTAGATTATGTATTTATGAATCGTTAACCCATCTATCTTGATTAATGTGGGCTAACACTATTTTTGATAGAAATATTTTTCTTAAACTGTCAACAATATAAATATATTGTATAAATTTTTTTGGTTAAAAATCTTTGATATAATAAAATTTGGGTAAATAAAGATGAAACATTTAAAACATTCAACACTGGTTGTTATAGCAATTTTAGTTGCTATTTTAGGAGTACTTGCACAGAATGCTATTGGAAATAATTATTATATTCAATCATTGGATTCAAATTCTAAAACAGTAGACTCTGTTGTTTATATTGAAAATGGAGTCACAGGAGTGGTTTCTATTACAGATCCTTTTGTTAACAAAACAACTGATATTAATGTGGAGTATGCTCCATTAGACTCTGGATCTGGATTTATTGTTAACAGCAATGGATATATTATAACCGCATTCCATGTTGTTGGTGACCCTTTAGCAGTAACAAATAATAATACACTTAAACTCATGAACAGTACCGATGTCCAAAACTATATAGAAAAAGCAGCTGTAGAAGGTTATATAACGAATTATAATCCACAATTAGGTTCAGAACTTACTTCTAACAATCTTCCAGGTAATCCTATGATGTTACAAGCTCAACCGGATGTGAACAGTACAACTGCACGTTTAATTCAGCAAAATCTTATAACTGTGATATCTGCAAAGCAGCAGATCAAAGTTAAATTACCTGGAAGTACGGGTGGAAATTCCATCAACGCAAACTTAATAGATGTTGGTAATCCCAATAAAGATCAGGATGTTGCACTTATAAAGATCAGTACACTGTTTCAAAATTTACACTCACTAACAATAAGTTCGGCAAAACCAACTAATGGTGATGAAGTTTCAATATATGGGTATCCTGTACTAAGCAGTGGCATGTACTCGGACTTGAATCAATCGATAATAAAACCATCTTCCACTTCAGGAAAACTTATCGGAGTTATACCCAATAATGGAACAGTATTCTATCAAACAAGTGCCAGCACTGCACATGGTTACAGTGGAGGTCCTGCTTTAAATTCACAAAACAATGTGATGGGAATTATAATATACAGTTTAATAACAAATACTCAGCAGGGAAATCAGACATCAAGCCTATTCCTATCTTCAAACTATATAATACAATTATGTAACAAAAATAACGTTTCAATTCATGTTATTTAAACTAGAGATGATAAATATTACTTTATTTATTGAAACTAAAAAAAAATATAACTGATTTCCAGGGGATATACATGGAGGCATAAAAATGGAATCTCAACCCGATATAAATATTACCGAAGAAGATGTGGTTGGTTTGATGGATAACTTTACCAAGGTTCCATCCTTCATACTTAAAAGAATGGTATCTAGAAATTTAAACGTTGTCAAATCATTTGAAAGTCAAATAGAAGCATATAAATGTCAATTAACCGATATGGAACTATTAAAAATTGAAAAAGTGATGAATATGCCTGTTCCAGAGCTTCAGGTTATATTATACAATGCATATGTTAGTACGAATAAAAAACAGTTACAAATACTGGCTGATTCAAATGCTGTGTCTTTTATTGAAAAAAACCTCAATGAATTAGAAAAAGTGCTATTCTAATTGTATCTTAGTTTGAGAAAACATATCGTTGGAATTAAAAAAAAATCTTAAAAAAAAAATAAGAATAAATTAATGTGTTTTTGCGGATACTATTCTTTATCTTTTTTAATGGATTATATTTGCCCTCTATTTTTATTGTGGATGGCCTATAGGGAATATATATAAGGGTGTTTCATTATTTGGTAGTTCAAATTTTTGGCTTAGCTGATTTGAATCGAAGGAACCCAACGATACAGTAACCAGACCCAATGATTCTGCTTGTAAATAAATATTTTCCCCTGCATGACCTGCCTCTAGATCAACAAATCTAATACTCAAATCCTTATCAGGATATTTGTCCATCATCTTCTGATTATCACCAGTTATAAGTATATCTAAAGGTACTTGTTTTACCCATGGCTGTCCATCCGCAATAGTTGATAGATCACCTCTTAAATCACCATTCATAAACATTTCAAGGGTATTATTGGATGGTTCATATTGATAAACCCCTTCTTCAAGTCTTGATACATTCGGTCCGGCTATAACATATACTTCCAAAGGATAAACCTGTCCCGCTGAAGGTGCAGCCCTTAACTGGTACTGGGTATTGGTAATTCCCTGAGCAGACCATAATATCTGCGAGACATTATCTAATGTGACACTTTCATTTGAGTAGTGTCTAACTGAACGTCTGTTCTCAATGGCAGCTTCAACAGATAGATTTCCTGTTAACTGTGGGGCTGGTAGGGACACAGTTCCAATTACCTGACGGTTGTTGTAAGTGGTTTTATTTGTTCCTGAAAAATAATATGCACTGGAAACTCCTATAAATATCATTATAAGACATATTATAACCAATTTTCTCTTTCTATCCATTTTTATACATCCTGACTATCATATCATTTTATAATATCATTCGTATTAACGATCAAAATTTATTTATTGACCGGATATCAATGTATAGTTATATGTCGTATGATATTATTTTAATTGGTACTATTTCCATAATCGCATACCTTTTTAGCTATGCTCTTTACAGTACAAACACGATTAGCAGGAAATTACACCAAAGAGTTTGGAACATTATTATTTTAATAAGTTTTTTGTTAACATTTGGTATGGCTTATTTGCAAACCGCCCTCACAGAGTTTGCATTAAACATCCCAATAGTTCCTGATCTGATCTATTGGCATGGAGAGGTAGGTATACTCTTCTTTTTTGTTCTATTATTCCATTTACAAATTAACTGGGGTTCGCTTAAAAAATTAGTGTACAGTATCAACGAGTAAATTTATAATAAAAAAAACTTCTGGTAAAAACCATGTTCGGACAATATTATCTACTTCCACTAACACTTCTTCTAATAATCCTATATACACTAACCTATTTCCTCTATACAGATGGTACAATAACAAAAAGAACCTATAAACTCATATGGTTGATTATATTAATAGTTAGTTCGTTGATTGTCAGTATTGTAGGAATTATATTGGAATATTATATCAACAATCAAATTTTCCCCATAGATTCGACCCTGATTTTCTGGCATGTGGAAGCAGGAATAATTGCAACATTATCGGGTATTTTCCACATACATATCTACTGGAAAAAAATTAAGAATGTATTTTTATAAAAAAAAGAATTTAGGGTCCTAAATTCAGATCGGCATTATAGATGCTAAATTTAGGTGGGTTTGATAGGCTGCTTCCATATATCCTGGTGGATAACATGTGATAAGTGTTAATCCATAGGTTCCAGCAGCGAATTGTACGGGATTGGTTTTATAATCTGCTTTAATATCTCCATTGCTTGTAACATTGTAGATATATTTTTCCTGAGTCAGATAGTCGGTTATTATAACTTGATCCCCTGTTTTAAGCTGATATGTATTGTTAAATGGTGCAGAGTATCTTGTGTGATGGCCTAAAAGACCTATTGTACCATTTTGTCCGGGATAAAAACTGGTTAACACATGATAAACTGATCCATAATGGTTCACAGTATCATCGCTTATATTCCAGTTTAATCCAAGGGTTGGGAATGATACTTGTCCAATAACCACGGTGTTTGGAAGTGTTGTATTATTGATGGTTAAATTTTGAGTTACAGATTTGATCTCTGGACTGTTTAAATTTATACCCATATCGTTTGTGGAATAAATAATACTGTAGAGTGCATTATTTTTGTTTATCCACAACTCAGTTCTTTGTATGGTTGTCCCGTTAATTTTCATCTGATAAACATTACTATAAATCTGATTTCCATTCGAATTTATTGTTTCGTGTGATATTAACTTGAAACCAGACTGATTTTCGGGTACATTCAATGTAAAGTTTTCCGAGGGACTGTATCCGGTAGGCATGAGTTGTCTGTTAACAGTGACACTTAGATTATTCTTAGGATCTGTAAATGCTACGATCTGAGAATTGTGTGTCTGATTAGTAATTTCCCATGTGCTTGGGTAGTTAAATGATATTTCATCCTTCTGATAAAGGCTGGTTTTTACTTCTTTCCCTGAAAAACCAACTGCTGTAAAAGCAATACCCACAATAATAACACAGATAGCTACAATTAAATAATTTAATTTAAATTTTACCAAATAAATTACCTCCAAACATAATTTCCCATCATTAATTATTTAGTAAATTAACCTGGAATATTTTTAATTATTATAATATAAATTGGATTAGTTAAATATTTTATATATATACTGAATTTCCATGTTATTTTAACTTTATTTATACTTGTCTTTAATACAAAACAACTAGAATGTAATACATCAAAAAATTTCTATTAGTTTATAAAATATTAAGAAAGAAAGCTTAATGTAGTATTTATTGTCAGAATATATAGGGAGTGTTGTTACATTGGACTTTTTTATTATAGATGCCCTGGTTGTTATTGTTATTTCACTTATCATAATCTGGATAATGTGGTCAGCAGTTATAGGGGCTGGGTTTGAACCCACATCAAATGATCTCGTAAAAAAAATGCTTGAAATGGCAGAAATTGGACCAGATGATGTTTTATATGATCTTGGTTCTGGAGATGGTAGAATTGTTATTGAAGCTGTGAAAAGTTATGGTGCGAGTGCAGTGGGAATTGAAGCAGATCCCATACGTGTTCTATGGTCTCGTATATTTCTATTTTTTAATGGAATTCAAGATAAGTCAAAAATTAGATGGGGAAATTTTTTCAACCAAGATATTAAAGATGCTACAGCAGTAACACTTTTTTTGGGAGGTAAAACCAATCAAAGACTTAAAGAAAAGCTTGAAAAAGAATTAAAACCAGGAACTGTTGTTGTATCATATATATGGACTTTTCATGGTTGGACTCCTATAGAGATCAATTATAGGGATAGAATTTATTTATATAAAATCGGCACCAGCAACGTATAATTCATGTTCACATTATCCAATTTAATGACTAATAATTTTGATTAGTAACATATACGGCTCTATATCCGTTTATTATAAATTCAAAGTAAAACATCCAGTATCTAAACTATCATTTAATATATAGAACTATAATCTAACCCATAAATCCATTTATTGAAGTTAAAAAGAACTTAGAGCACTGTTAAGATCAATTTTTTTTATTAGATGTTACGGGATCATTCCTACATCCTGCACTATTTAATAGTTGAATATGGTCAGAATAATATTTAATATCTATTTTTAGGGTACTTCTAATATAATATGGTAATAACTGTATGAATAGGGGGAAATTCATAAAAAGAAATATATTTAAGATTATTTGACAAAATAGAGATGGTTTTCAATGTACCGTTCAATAGAAATGGTTATTCCTAGTAATGAAAAAAATAATGCAGTAAAAAACTATCGAAGGTTTGGATGTGCTTAATTATAATTATTTAGGCGTTTCGAATTCACTATCCCGTTTTAAAATTATAATAAAACAGGAAAATGCTGATAATATTAGAAGTTCTTCAAAATCAATTTTCCTCCCTAGAATGTTTTAATTTAATTCTAAATCATATTGATGTTTATTTACAGGCTCCGATAACTGAAAAGAAAAAAAATTATCTGGTATATATGATATAAAGAATGAAGAATTAGTAGGGAAAAAATTTACAGATATATCATTGGTGCCATGATTATCCCTCCTTTAATAAGTCCGGGTATTGGTTTATCTTATGGTATTATAATGGGCGATAAAATTTGATATTTATGGCATTGAAATCGAGCATGGTAGGTATACAAATAGCATTTGTAATTTCTATCTTTTTAGGATTAATCTTAACAGTCAATCCAACAATACCATCTATTATTACAAGAACAAATGTAGCCATGGTGGATTTGTAGTTGCTCTGGCTGCAGGGTTTGCTGGAGCTTTAGCTGTGACCACAGAATTATCCAGCACATTAGTTGGTGTGATGATTGGAATATCATTAATGCCTCCACTGGTCACTTTTGGATTGTTTTATTAGGTTCAGGGGATTATTTCCCGACTTGAGGTGCATTTTTAATTTTTTTTGAATCTTGTGTGCATATATCTTAGCCTCTCTAATCATGTTCTATAATGAAGGATTAAAACCTCTAAATAAAGAAAGAGTAGAATCATTCAATAGGAGTTCAAAAATTTATATTTTGTCTTTTTAATCATTCTAATTGGTCTCTTTTTGGTTAATATTTACCAGACCGGAATTTGGAATAGATTGTTCCAAGTTAAGAGGTTTAAACTAAAAATAATCACAATCATATTATTTCAAGCCCATATCCACCAATGTGGATATTCTTATTTTTTGACATTATGAAGTACCCATACATATACAGGGAATATTTTAGTTTTACAAAGATTAATGGATGTAGTTACTTCGGATAATTCTGTTTATTTACCTACATTTAGATCATGGAATGAAAAACGTTTATTATAACATAGTTATTTATCTTACAGTCAACAATAGTTTGTTAGAATAATGAACATGGAAGTATAATATAAAATAATCTATTTCATTTAGTGAAATTAATGGACATGGGAATATATCTGGTCACGATATTAATATTATAGTGGAATAAAATAGTATTTTATTATTTAGACTTTTTTGAAGGATAATAATACTAGTAGCATCGATAATTTTCTGTTTAATTATATTCTAATTTGATATTTATGGTTATATATAAATAAAAGGATGAGTAGAAAGAGGTAGTTTTGAATGGTTTATGTTCCAGATTCCGTGAGTTTATTATCGGGTAAAAATGCCCTTATATTATTTTTTGGAGTTTATCTTACTGTAATTATAAATTTGATACGAAAGTATCATACATTTGATATTTACCTGTTTTTTTCTAAGGATAAATCAAAAAGAATTCGATCCATGCGTAGATTTATTACAGGCTTTATAATAATTGATGTAATGCCTATTTTATGGTTTTTAGTACTTTATACTTTTATAATTCCAAATAAACCAGGGCCATTTCCAATTATGGCAGCGGCATTTGCAGCACTATCTATCCTGGGTTTTGCACGTATTCTTCATTCTGTTATTGCAACAGAAAATCATGGAAAATTCTATTCGGAAGATGATTTTAATGCTGTTATGTCAAAATGGGGAAGAGGCGACGATCCAGATAACAGCTTTAAAGCTCATTTCATAACAGGATTTTCTTACCTTATCATATTTCCTGTAATAGCCTATTTTATCATACTCATATGAGTGGGTTATTTTAATTAAAAATTTATATTATCAGAGTATTCAATATTACAGAATTTTGTTTCATGATAAGGAACTTAACAA
>Ga0182021_10001080_pt1 | contig 30926 bp, 32 predicted proteins | sample 612E3MmetaG_FD_120493 | JGI IMG/M metagenome (GOLD analysis project Ga0182021, IMG submission 120493) | Permafrost microbial communities from Stordalen Mire, Sweden - 612E3M metaG (Illumina Assembly) | ecosystem: Environmental > Terrestrial > Soil > Wetlands > Permafrost | place: Sweden... | reverse complement strand
CCTTCTCGAACCGCGCGAGAAGACTGGTCTCGACCAGCATCGGTTTGAACGCCTTGGCTGCTCCGTACGGCAGAAGCCAGTTCAGGGCCAGATTCAGGGTGTTCGACGACATCGTTTGCGCTGCCGCGCCCAACGGCCCCGAGAGCACGGTCACGAGCACGAGCAATCCCACCATTCCGAACGAACGCCGTATTTTCATGGACCCTCCTGTTGCTTTGATTGAACAGCGGCGTGACGGTAGCAGACGAAGAAGCCGGAAGCAAGAAGACTAAAACTTTTTTTGAGGCAAAGGAGTCTCCGGTAGCGCCGGCGCCGGCGCGCGGTCAGGCCCCGGACGGAAACAGCTTCTTCTCGCGCAGAAGCGAGAGAATCCGCTCCACGGTCTGATCGACAGTGATCTCCTGGACCGGCGCGACCAGCGCGGGGCGGTCCGGCGGATCGAACGGCGCGTTGACGCCCGCCAGATTTCGGATTTCGCCGGCCCGGGCGCGGGCGTAGAGTCCGCTCGTGTCCCGCGCCTCGCACCATTCGACGGCGGCGTCCAGGTAGACTTCGACGTAGCGGTCCGGCCCCAGGATGCCGGCCACTTGCCGTCGAACATCCGCGGTGGGCGAAGAGAACGCGCAAATGACGAGCAGCCCGCTGTCGTTCAACAGGCGCGCCACCTCGGCCACGCGGCGCAGGTGTTCGGCCCGGTTCTCCGGCGAGAATCCAAGCTCGCGGCTGAGCCCGAGCCGGATGTTCTCGCCGTCCAACACGACGCAGGAGGCCCCGAGATCGAAGAGCCGGCGTTCCAACCCATAGGCGATACTTGTCTTGCCGGAGGAAGCCAAGCCGGTGATCCAGATCGTGGCGGGTTCCTGGCCATACCGATGGACGCGTTCGAAAGTCTGGATGTCGCCGGAGTGCGGCCTCAACTGCGCCGTGGCTTCGGACGTCTCCTGCATGCGGGACGGGAGCTGCGCCGAGGGTTCGCGTTCGATGATCATTCCGGCGCCCAGCGTGTGGTTCGAGACGGGATCAATGAGGATGAAACACCCGGTCCCCCGGTTCTTCTCGTAGGCGTCGAAAAAGAGTGGTCGGTGCGACGTGAAGACCAGGCGGCCAATCTCGTTCAGGGCCAGTTGCGCGGCGGGCTGGCGGCTGAGCGTATTGACGTCCACCTTGTACAAAATCTGGTCAATCCGGGCCCGCGACGTCTGCGTGGTATGTTTCAGGAGATAGGCGCGGTTCGGGCTGAGCGGCTCGTCGTTCATCCACACGACCATGGCCTCGAACCGGCGTTCGATACGAGGCAGGTTGTGGCGGTGAACGAGCATGTCGCCGCGGCTGATGTCCCGCTCGTCATCCAGCGTGACCGCCACCGACATGGGCGCGAACGCCTCGTCCAGTTCGCCCTCCCGGGTGACGATGGATTTCACGCGGCTCGTTTTCATCGAGGGCAGGGCCAGGATTTCGTCCCCTTTGCGAATGACGCCCGAGACGATTTGTCCGGCGTAACCGCGGAAATCCATGTTCGGACGTAGGACGTATTGCACGGGGAAACGGAGGTCCACGAGGTTGCGGTCACTGCCCACGTAAATCGTTTCGAGAAGTTCCAGGAGGCTTTCGCCCTGATACCAGGGCATCCGGTCGCTTCGTTCCACCACGTTGTCGCCGCGCAGGGCGCTGAGGGGAATGAAGCGGATGTCCGTCGCCTTGAGTTTGGCGGCGAACTCCTCGAATTCGCGCCGGATCGAATCGAACACCTTCTCGTCGTACCCGACCAGGTCCATCTTGTTGACGGCGATCACGAGATGGGGCACGCCGAGCAGGGCGGCGATGAACGCGTGCCGCTTGGTTTGCGGCAGGATGCCGTTGCGCGCGTCAATCAGCACAATGGACAGGTTCGCGGTCGAGGCGCCGGTGGCCATGTTGCGGGTGTATTGTTCGTGGCCCGGCGTGTCGGCGATGATGAACTTGCGCCGGGGCGTCGAGAAATAACGATACGCCACGTCAATCGTGATGCCTTGCTCGCGTTCCGCCTTGAGCCCGTCCGTCAGCAGCGAGAAGTCCATCTCCTCGCCCTCGATCCGGCCCCGGGACGCCTTGCGGACGGATGCGATCGTATCTTCGTAGATGTTCTTCGAGTCGTGAAGGAGTCGCCCGATCAGGGTGGATTTGCCGTCGTCAATGCTGCCGGCCGTGGAGAAACGCAACAAGTCCTTGCGTTCGTTCTCGCGGAGAAACGCTTCAATGGCGGCGGAGTGTGTCAGGGCGGCGCTCAAAAGTAACCTTCCCTCTTCTTTGTTTCCATGGAACCGTCCGCGTCGTGGTCAATCACCCGCGTGGCGCGCTCGGACTGGCGTATGACCATCATTTCCTCGATGATTTCGGCCACGGTCGCGGCCGTGGATCGGATCGCGCCGGTGCAGGGATAGCAGCCGAGCGTGCGGAACCGGCACATCACGAGTTGCGGTTTCTCGCCCGGTTTGAGCGGAATAGGCCGATCCAGCGGGATCAACTGGTCGTCCCGCACGATCATCTCGCGCTCCTTGGCGAAATACATGGGAACCACCGGGATTTGCTCCAGATAGATGTATTGCCACACGTCCAGTTCCGTCCAGTTGGACAGCGGGAACACGCGGATGGATTCGCCTTTGTTGACGCGGCTGTTGTAGAGATTCCAAAGTTCCGGCCGCTGGTTCCTGGGGTCCCATTGTCCGAACTCGTCGCGGAACGAGTACACGCGTTCCTTGGCCCTGGATTTTTCCTCTTCGCGGCGCGCGCCGCCGAACGCGGCGTCGAACTTGTTCCTGCGAAGCGCGTCCAGCAGGGCCTGCGTCTTGAGAATCGCGCAGCACTTCTGCGTGCCGAACTTGAAGGGGTCCACCTCGCCGGATCGTTCGTGCCGGTGAACGATCAGGTTCGCGCCGATGCCCGCCACGAACTGGTCGCGGAATTCGTACATTTCCCGGAATTTATAGGTGGTGCCCACGTGCATCAGGGGAAAGGGAATGGGGCCGGGATGGAAGGCTTTTTGCGCGAGCCGGACCATCACCGAGGAATCTTTGCCGACGGAATAGAGCATGACCGGCCGCTCGAACTCGGCCGCCACCTCGCGGAGGATGTGGAGGCTTTCCGCCTCCAACTGTTGAAGATGGGTTAGCGAGTAGCGCATGGGGGCGAGTCTCCGGCGGGCGGGCGGCGGGCGGCTTCGACCGCGCGAACGATGGTGTCCGCCGCGTCGTCGGCGGAGCAGGCGAGGGTGTCGATCGTGAGTTCGGGATGGGCCGGCGGCTCGTAAGGGTCGTCAAGGCCCGTGAACTGCCGGATCTCGCCGCGGCGGGCCTTGGCGTAAAGCCCTTTCACGTCCCGGCGTTCGCATTCCGCGAGCGGCGTGGACACGTACACCTCGAGGAACGCCGGAGCGAGCCCGCGAGCGAAATTGCGCGAATCTCGATAGGGCGAGATCAGGGAAACCACAACGAACACGCCGTGTTTGGCCAGCAAGGCGGCGACGTAGCCCACGCGGCGTATGTGTTCGTCCCGCGCCTCCCTGGAGAATCCGGTGGACGGGAACATCTGACGGAGGGTGTCGCCGTCGAGGGGTTCGACCGCGTGTCCCCGGAGGCGCAATCTATCCACGAGTTGCGCGGCGATCGTACTTTTGCCGGAGCCGGAAAGGCCCGTCAGCCAGATCACCAGGCCCGGGGTACGAACAACCAGCGGTTTCATCCTGTCCAACTTTTCCCCCATGACTCCGTCTTGATCTCAGGGCTGTGCATGTTGGCACAAGCGGCCCGGTCTAACAATTCCATTCTATCGCGATGCCTCCACGCCCGGCTTGCGCGGAAGGGGGCAGTGAGGTATCTTGCGGGCGAGACAACACCGTCGGCTGGCCTGACGGCCGAAACAAAGGGGCGCGACATGGAACGGCTTTTTGGAACGGATGGCATTCGCGGACAGGCCAATTGCTACCCCATCACCGCCGAGGTTGCCTTGCAGTTAGGCAAGGCCATCGGGCACGTCTACCGTTCCACCGGGCACGGTTCCCGCCGCGCCGTGATCGGCAAGGATACCCGCCTGTCCGGTTACATGCTCGAAACCGCGCTCACGGGCGGGCTGGTCTCCATGGGCATGGACGTGCTTTTGGTCGGCCCGGTTCCCACTCCGGCCGTGGCGCATCTGGCGAAATCCATGGCCGCCGACGTGGGCCTGATGTTGACCGCGTCGCACAATCCCTTCGACGACAATGGGATCAAGATTTTCGGCGGCGACGGTTTCAAGATCGGCGATGAGGTGGAGAAGGACATCACACGCTATGTGTGTTCCGGCGAGTTGACCAGCGACCATATCCGCAGCGACCAGCTCGGGAAAGCCTACCGCATTGACGATGCCCGCGGCCGTTACATCGAATTCGCCAAGAGCACGATCAAGAATCAGGACCTGGCCGGCTTGAAGGTGGTGCTCGACTGCGCCAACGGCGCGGCCTACTTCATGGCGCCGCTGATCTTTAAAGAGCTGGGCGCCCAGGTAACGAAGATTTTCGTCGAGCCCGACGGCTACAACATCAACAACGGCTGCGGGGCGCTGCATCCCGAGACAGCGGCCAAAGCCGTGCTGGAGAAGCAGGCGGACGTGGGCATCGCGTTCGACGGCGACGCCGACCGCGTGATCTTCTGCGATGCCCAGGGCGCCGTGGTGGATGGAGACCGCATCCTGGCCATGTGCGGGATTGATTTCAAGGAGCGCCGGCTTCTTGCGAACGACACGCTGGTCGTGACCACGATGACCAACCTCGGCCTGCACGAAGCCATGCGCCGCCACGGCATCCGCGTGGACGTGACCGACGTGGGCGACCGGCAGGTCATCGAGCACATGCGCCGCACCGGCCTGAACGTGGGCGGCGAAAAGAGCGGACACGTCATCTTCATGGACTACGCCACCACGGGGGACGGGATCATCACCGCCTTGCAGGTGCTCAAACTGATGAAGCAGAAGAACGTCGCCCTCAAGGACCTGGCCGACTGCATGGAGGAGTATCCCCAAAAACTGGTCAGCCTCCGGGTTCGCGAGAAGAAGCCGCTCGACACGCTTCCCACCCTGGCCCGCGTGATGGACGAGTGCACGCGAGCCCTCGGGACGAACGGCCGGATGATCGTGCGTTACTCGGGGACGGAGGACAAGATCCGGCTTTTGGTCGAGTCCGTGGCCGAAGATACGGTGGCCGACTGGATCGCCGAGTTGACGGCGGCCGTGCGCGCCGATCTGGGCGTGTAATCGAAGGGTTGCTGTTGCTGCTTCACCGTGCTCTGTAGGGCCGCCGCTCGCGGCGTGCCGCGTAGGGAGGGCGCGGCACGGACGGCATGGCGCAAGCGCCAGCCCTACGCGTTGCGTTCATCAGACGGAAAGTCTTGTTCCCTTTTGCGAGCGCGTTCCTTGGCCCAGATCATCCAGATGCACAGTTCGTAGAGTGCCAACAGGGGGCCGGATAACAGAAGTTGCGTAAACGGATCCTGCGTCGGCGTGATGACCATCGCAAGGATCAGGATGATGACAATGGCGTGACGGCGCTTGTCGCGCAGTTGCCGCGAGGTGATGATGCCCAGTTGTCCCAGGATCAGCAGGATGACGGGCAGTTCGAACGTCAGGCCAAAGCTGACCAGCAGCTTGGTGATAAAACTCACGTAACTGGTGACGGTGAAGAATTCGATCCCGATACCCATCCACTCATTGAACCACAGCATGATCTTCAGCGCCGGCGGAAGGGCCAGGAAATAGCCAAACAAGACACCGGCGACGAACAGGACCGTCGCGAAAAGAAGTCCGCCCAAGACGGCCCTGCGTTCGCGCCGCGTGAGCCCTGGGAAAACGAACCAGCAAATGGAGAATACGATCACGGGCGCGCTGATGAGGAGTCCGCCCCAAAAGACCGTTTGCATGGCCACGGACATGCCGCCGGTCACGTCGAACGACCGCAAGAACTTGTTGGGGTCAGGAACGACACCGTGGAGGGGGGCCTTGAGGATTTCGAAGAACGTTGGCGCGAACCAACCGGCGATGACCATGCCCACAAAGAGAGCGCTGGCGCTCCACACCAGGGCTCTCCGGAGGTCGTCCAAGTGCGCCAGGAACGGCTTGATGAGGCCGAATCGTTCTTCGTTATCCGGCGCGCTCACGGGGTTCCTTTCCGTCCTGTTCCCCTCCGTGGAGGGATGAGGGGTGGATTGCAGGGTCGGCGGGCGGCGCCGGCGAAGTGGGGGCGGGAGCGGGAGGCTGGCTCTCGGGTTCCGGCGGCTCGTTTTCCCGGTCCGCGTTCAGCAGTTGATCGCGGAATTCCTGCGAGGCTCTCCGGAGATCCTCGATCATCTTTCCCAGCGAACGCGCCATCGGAGGCAGTTGTTTTCCGCCGAACAGAAGAAGGATCGCCGCGAAGACGACGAGAAGTTCTCCCCCGCCGATGTCGCCCAGAAACGCGAGTGTGCCGATTTCGAACATGGATGTGTCTTATAGTCTATTCTTCAGCCGGAATACACGCTTTTGCGCTTGCATGATTGCATTCTGACGCCGCAAATGGGCTCAGACGACTGCCTGCCTCTGGTAGGGCCGCCGCTTGCGGCGTGCCGAACGTTTGGGCGCGAACAAAGGCGGCACGCCGCAAGCGGCGGCCCTACCAAGGGAACCAGTGACAATAAAAAAGCCCCGGTTTGGACCGGAGCTTTTCGTTCCGTTGGACTGGCCGTTATTTCATCAGCACGAACTCGACGCGGCGGTTGACCGCCCACGCGGCTTCGTCGTGCCCCAGATCCTTGGGCTTCTCTTTCCCGAAGCTCTTGGTTTGGATGCGGCTGCCGTCTATCCCGAGATGCATCAGATAGGTGCGTACCGCCAGGGCGCGGCGATCGCCCAGGGACATGTTGTACTCGGCGCTGCCGCGTTCGTCGCAGTGACCTTCCAGCGTGACGACGGCGGAGGAACTGGATTTCAGGTGTTCGGCGACCTTCTCCACCTTGGCGCGCTGGGCGTCCTCAACCTGGGCGCTGTCGTAGGCGAACAGCACGGTGTCGAACTGGCCGGCGATCAACTGCTTGTCGCCGAAGGCATCGTGGCCCGGAATTTGTCCTTCCGCTCCCTTGCCGATCGAATCGCCGCTTGGGTTAAGAACGTCTGTCCCGCCGCCGACGCCGCTCCCGCCACCCTTTCCGCCAAACCATTTCTTGCAGCCGGGCATCACGACAGCGATCGAACACACCAAAGCTAAAGACAGCATCCACCGATTCTTCATGGCCATTCCTTTCGCGTGCGATTCAGAGAAGTTGTTTTATTGGGCGCTCCACGCCGGCGAGTACCAGTTCCCACCGTCAGGCGTCAAACATAGGGGCGGGTCTCCCATAGTGTCAAGCAGATAGATGGACGAACGTCGGCCGTCGCCGCGCGTGCAGACGACATGGCGGCCGTCGGAAGCCCACGCGGGGTCTTCGTAGTTGACGTTTTCGGACGGGCTGACCTGCCGCTCTTCCATCGTGCCGGGATTGATCATGTAAATGCCGTAGACGCCCTGCCGCTTGCTGCAGAAGGCGATCCACCCGTTCGCGCCCCAATCCGGCGACACGTTCTCGCGGCCGCGGGAGGTGATGAGCCGTCCGGCCCCGCCGCGGCCCATCACGTAGATCTGGGGATGGCCGGCCCCCTCCAGATCCGACACATAGGCGATCTGGGAGCCGTCAGGCGACCAAACCGGGCTCGCCTCGCCGGCGCGCGGCGTGTTCGTCAGGCGGGTCAGGCGGCCGGAGGCGAGGTCCTTGACGTACACGTCCGGATTGCCGTCCTTCGACAGGACCATCAACGCTTCGCGGCCATCCGGCGAGATGCCCCCGGCCAGATTGGTGCCGGGATAATTGGCAATGCAGGTTCTGTTGCCGGTCTTCATGTCAATCAGATAGATGTCCGGGAATCCCCTCTTGAACGACGTGTACGCGACGAGCGCTCCATTGGCCGACCAATAGGGGGCGATGCTGATGGAGTTGTCGGACGTGAGTTGCCGCAGGTTGCCGCCATCGGAATCGCACACGTACAACTCCTTGTGACCGGTTCGATTTCCGACCATTAGGATGCGGCCGGACGCGATGCCCTTGAAGCCCTTGGTTGCCTGCACAATGTCATCCGCCACCTTGTGCGCCAGCCGGCGCACCTCGGCCGCGCGCTCGGAATAGGTCTTGTTCATGCATGACACCGATTTGACGGCATCGAATACCTGGCACCGGACCGACAGGGTGTCCCCGGTTTGTTCGCAGGAGCCGGACACGGCGAACGTCGCCGGCCGGGTCAACAGGAACCAGCCGCACCGATCGAGATCGGACTCCAGCGTGCGGCGGAACATTGCCGGCGTGCCCGCGGATGCCGAAAAGGCGGAGAGATCGAGACTCGTTTTGGCGGCGGCGGTTTTCTTGACATGAAGATCGTCCTGAGCGGCCGACAAGCCGGCGATTCCAATCAAGACCGAAATCCAAAAGATTGTGTTCTTCATTTATCTCCGGGGTTGCTCAGGGACGACAGAACCATTGATGGCAGAAGCATGGGATTCTTTCTCTTCAACAGGCGCGGGATTATCCGCCTCAGCCGTCCCCTGTCAATTCAAACGCGACGGTAATCCGCCGGTGCGCGGACAGGAAGGCGGGCGGGACTCCGGAAACGCGGCGAATGGATCGGAGGGCTTTGACGACGGACGCGTCCATAACCGGGTTTCCCGAGCCGTTGATGATGCGGCTGTCCGTAATCGAGCCGTCAGGACTCATGGCGAGTTCCACGCGCGTCACGAGTCCGGCCACGCCAATGGATGAGGGCTGGTTCCAGACGCGGTAAAGAGTCTGTCGGATGAGTTCGTAATAGGCCGCGTCCATGGTGACGGGATCGCCGTGGCCGTACTGTATGTCGGTCTTGGCCAGTTCGCGCAGTTGTTTGTCGGACAGGGTGGACGTCGATCCGGGTTTGGCACCGTGATCCAGGAGCCGCGCGATTTCCGCCGCCGTCAACTGTGTCTTCCGGTTCGAGGTCGGCTTGACGTGCCGCACAATGAGTCTCCGGTCGGGGGCAACCTTCGTGTTGTTCGGGGTTTGCTGGTTTGCCTGCTTCTTCGGGTCGGGCTTGGGTTTGTTATCGGGCTGGGCCGTCTCCTTGGGTTTCACCGGTTTGGGTTTTGGCGGCTCGACAATGGCAAAGTCGTCGTCCTTGATCTCCGGTTGCACCGCCTTCTCCGGCTCCGGGGCTGGCGCCGGCGGGGCGGCCACCGGGGAAACTTCGTAGATGTCCGACGGAACTTCGACAATCAATTCCATGGGGCCCTTGGTGTCCGGGGGAGGGGACATGCAGCCGTGAACCACGGTCAATCCGAACAGGCCGCCAATCAGCGCGATGTGCGCGCTGCTGACCCAGGCAAGGCTTTGGCTGTACGAACGGGGTTTCATGGTCTGAACACCGGGGAACGGTAACGCATCGCCCGGCGGCGGTCAAAGGAATAGAGGAAGGAATAGAGGAACGCCGGTGGGAAGACCCGCCTCGGCGCAGCCCGGTTCCCGCAGTCCCTGATCGCCTCCGGGGCCTGGCCTGAGGGATTCCGAATACGCGATTCAGGATATTCTCCATTGGCATTGGCCGGCCGAGTCTCCAGCATGAGGGGCAGCACAGAATCAAAGAGGCGTGTCATGAGAACTTGCGTGCGGGTCGCGATGGCTGGAGTCACGAGTGTGGCCCTGGCACTGGCCGCCTCAGCGGAAACCGCGGGCAATCGGGAGGAAACGACGATGAAAGAAACGACGAATACGGTGACGATGAAAGGCAAACCTCTGACGCTGCTGGGCACACCGGCAAAGGTGGGCGAAGTCGCTCCGGAGTTCAAGGTGGTGGACGACGCTTTCAAACCTGTCAGACTCTCGGACTTTGCCGGCAAGGTTGTCTTGGTGAGCGCGGTGCCCAGCCTCGACACCGGGGTGTGTTCCCTGCAAACGCGCCGGTTCAACGAAGAGGCCGCCAAGTTGCCGAACGATATCGTCATCCTCACCGTGAGCATGGACCTGCCCTTCGCGCAAAAGCGGTTCTGCCAGGCGGAGCACGTGGACCGGATTCGCGTGCTCTCGGATTCGGTGTGGAAAGACCTTGGCGGAAAGTACGGAATCCTAATCAAGGATATGGGGATTCTTTCCCGGTCCGTGTGGGTCGTGGGGCGGTCCGGCAAGATCGTCTATCGGCAGATCGTGCCTGAACTGGCCACGGAGCCTGACTATGCGGCCGCGCTCAAGGCTGCCAAAGAAGCGGCGGAATCCAAATAAGGGGGCCAGAACAAACGGCGCCCGCAGATCGCTGGGGCGCCGCCGCGGCGTGAATACGCCGCACTACACACAGAATGCGTAACGGACTATTCGACTTTCTTCATTTCCGCGCCGCAGCCTGGGCATTTCCCTTCCTTGTCCGACAGCACGGTCGAGCAGGTGGGGCAGGCGCACATGCCTTTCACGCTGACCTTCACCACGTCTTTCCCGCAGCCGCATTTGCCGTCTTTGACGCTCGCGGCGTTGCACTTGCAGTCCGCGCCGCAGGAACACAGGCTGGCCTCGCCGTCCTTGACCCTCAGCAGGTGCATGGCCTTCATGTCCTTCCCGCACTTCGGGCATTTGCCCGCCTGCAGGGCCGTGACATGGCAGTCGGGGCACACATACACCGGCGTCGCCATGGCCGCGTGTTTCGCCCCCGCCGTTTTCTCCTCCTCCTTCATGCCGGAGTCTATGGCCCGCACGGTCTGGAGCCCCAAGACGACTACGGCTGCTGTCATCACCGCTATCGATATCGTTCGTATCTTCATGCTTTTTCCCTTTCTTCTGCGTCGTTGTTCAACGGGTTCTCGATTCGTTTCTCGAACTCTCTTTGCCTTGTTCTCAATCATCCCTCATGAGCATTCCGGTGTATTCCGTTCCACCTCCTTTCCTAATCCGATTCAGAACGCGAGTCGCTGTTCATGTACAGGCGCCCGTGACCCTAACGGGACGCCGTTCGCAATGGAATCGGGCAATGTCTTATTTCTCTTCGCGGAATCTCTTACCTCAAAGGGTGGGCCGAGGGGCGTTTCCCAAAGTCTAGGGAATCTCGCGGTGCGGTCTAGGGTTTCCCCTGATTCCGCCGGCGGGCCCTTCCAGTTCAGTGTTCATCACGGAGTCAACGATCCCCCGTCTTGATCAACCGTGCAGGAACGCGGCGGAACACGCGGGGACGATGAACGCTGGAAGGCGCGCGATGCAAAGCGGATTCGGCATTGCGCGGAAAGGGGCTCCTGTGATAACGAAAGAACGAACCGTGGAGAAAGCGGAAGGATACCCACCCATGATCACCAGGCTTTTCATTGCCGACGACCACAAAATCATGCGCGAAGGACTCAAGGCGCTGATCACCAAGGAAACGGGCATGTCCGTCGTGGGCGAGGCCGAGGACGGGAAGACGGCCGTCAGCGAGGCTGCCAGACTCGTGCCGAACGTCGTGGTCATTGACGTGGCCATGCCCGGCCTCAATGGAATCGAGGCCGCGCGAAAGATCGCCAAGGGGAATCCCCGCACGAAGATCATCGCCCTCTCCGGCCATGCCGACCAGCATCTGGTTCGGGAAATGCTGAAGGCCGGCGCCTCCGGCTACGTGCTCAAACACCGGGCGTACGAGGAACTGCTGAACGCCGTGAACGAAGTCATGAAGGGCAAGACCTACCTCAGTCCCGAAGTGACCCAGGGCGTCGTGGATACCTATGTGCGCGGCGGCCTCCAGCCCGGCCAGAATCCCGCGTTCGCGGTATTGACCGACCGCGAGCGCGAAGTCCTGCAAATGTTGTCCGAGGGCAGGAGCACCAAGGAGATGGCGGACGAGATGGGCGTGAGCGTGAAGACCATCGAAACGCACCGCCACAACATCATGGAGAAACTGCACCTCTACAGTGTCGCGGAACTGACGAAGTATGCGATCCGGGAAGGCGTGACGTCGCTGGAAACCTGAATGAAGAAGATTATCGTAGTGGACGATCACGCCCCCACAAGGACCGAGACGATCCGGCTCATCGGACGCGAGTCGGACTTGGAGGTTGTCGCGGAGGCCGCCAGCGGGGAAGAAGCCGTTGACGTGGCCAGGACGACCCGTCCGGACGTGGCCATCATGGACATTTTGCTGCCCAACATGAATGGCATTGAGGCGAGCCGAATCATCGCCTCCGAACTCGCCGGAGTCCGGATCGTGGCCCTGACCAACCATTCCGGCTCCGCTCTCGTCAACGCCTTCATGGCCGCCGGCGGGAGCGGTTATGTCCGCAAGGACCACGCCTTCGAGGAACTCATCCACGCCATCCGCTCGGCGCTCGATGGCCGGCGCTACTTCGGCATTGGCGTGACCGCCTCGAATTAGGCCGGTGGACAGGCCCGGATCAGCCCTTCCAGCGCTTCCAAAACCGCTTCCGGCCCGATAGTCTCCAGAGGTCCAGTCATCCCCGCCCCGGCGCGCACCACGGCTACATTCGGTCCACGCGGTCCCCACGTGTCCGGATCGGTGGGGCCGAACACGGCCACGGTGGGAATACCGAGCGCGGCGGCCAAGTGAGTCACGCCGCTATCGTTGCCCACGTATCCCAGGCCTCCCGCCAAGGAACGGGCGGCGTCGAGGATTCCCAGGCCGGTGAGGAGGCGGAACCGTGTCCCCATTCCCTCCAGCCGCGTGCGCTGCGGTTCCTCGGCCTCGCCCAGCAACCATACCGGCGTCCCGATCCCCCCCTTGTCGAGCCGCTCGGCCAACGCCACGAATTGCTCCAACGGCCAGTTCTTCCGCGGACTTCCACTCCCCGGGTGCAGGATCACGTTCCTTCCCGTGTCCGTCCGGGACGCTTGAATCGCCAGGCGGGGATATCGCGCGGCCGCTTCGATGCCGAGGTCCGCGGCAACCGCAAGGAAATGGTCGGCCGCGTGGCCGGAGACCACCCGCGGAGACCGGCAGACCACGCGTCCGGCGCAGGATCGCCGTAGCCGGCCTTCCGCGATGCCGCCCGGATCGTGGAGCAGCGATAGGACCCGATCGAACGCGCGCAGCCCTCTGGTTTGCTCACAGCCGAAGTCCGCCTGCGGGGAGAACAAGGAGGCGAACGCGGCGTCGTCCAGGGATATCAGGCTATCAACGAGGCCCGACGCCACGGCGTGGCGGCCCTGAGGCGCGTAGGCGGCCAGTTCGATCCGGGCGTTGGGCCAGGCGGCGCGCACGGACTGAAACAGCGGGAACGTCAGGATCAAGTCCCCGAGCGCGCCCCCTCTCAGGATGAGTATCCGGTCGGTCTTCACTTCCGCATGGGTTTCCTGTCGCGACGGGTTCATGCGCCGACGGTCACTCGCAAAGCTATCATCGAACATCACGCACCGGCAAAACGAAAGCTCTATTCTGATTCGGCTTTTTTCTCCGTGTCATCCGGGTCGGGCTTTGCTACAAACACCGGGTCTTTGGACGAGGAATTCATGACGGATATTTCGGTCGTTGTCCCCATCTATAACGAATTCGACAGCCTCGAACCGCTCGTGGCCCGTTTGCACGAAGCCTTGACCGCCATTGGCCGCTCCTACGAACTCGTGCTGGTGGACGACGGAAGCAAGGATGGTTCCTGGGACAAAATGCTTCAACTGGCGGACCAGTATCCCGCTCTGCACCTGATCCGGTTCCGCCGCAATTTCGGCCAGACCGCCGCCATGAGCGCCGGATTCAACGAGTCCCGGGGCGAGGTCATCGTCACCCTGGACGCCGATTTGCAGAACGACCCGGCGGACATCCCCAAGTTGCTGGAGCAGATTGACAAAGGCTACGACGTGGTCAGCGGCTGGCGCCGGGATCGCAAGGACACGTTCCTCAACCGCCGCCTCCCGTCCATTCTGGCGAACTCGCTGATCAGCCGCATCACGGGCGTGCATCTCCACGATTACGGCTGCACGCTCAAGGCCTACCGGCGCGAAATCGTGCAGAACATCCAGCTCTACGGCGAGCTTCACCGGTTCATTCCCGCCCTGGCGAGCTGGGTCGGCGGCCAGTTGGCCGAGGTCGTTGTTTCCCACCATCCTCGCCGGTTCGGCAAGTCCAAGTACGGGATCTCGCGGACGGTCCGCGTCATCCTCGACCTGGTGACCGTGAAATTCCTGCTCCGCTACAGCACCCGGCCCATCCATATCTTTGGCAAACTCGGACTGGCCTGCGGGCTGACCGGCGTGTTCATGCTCGTGGGCATGACGCTCGCCAACCTCTCCTACCGTCTCTTCGGCACTGAATTCATGGCGGACTTCATCAAACGGCCGTTCTGGGTCATCACGCCGTTTATGCTGGTCTTTTTCGGCCTGCAGTTTCTCTCCATGGGGCTTCTCGCCGAACTTCAGATTCGCACGTATCACGAATCGCAGCATAAGCCGATCTACTTGATTCGCGAAACCCGCGAATCGGCCCCGGCCAAGGGCCCCCGGCTTCCGCAGGCATAGCCGCCATGTTCGACGAGACAACCCTTCTCGAAGCGGCCTCGCCAACCGCCGTCGCCCTGACCGTCCTCCTCTATGGGACCCTGCTGGTGTCGGGAACCGTCATCGCCTTGACGCTGGCATGGCGGCTGCCCGCCCGGCGCGAAACGTGGCAGCAACGGATCCAGGCCCTGCGGGCCAGACCCTGGGCATGGACGGACGGCGGCCTGATCCTGTGCGCCGTGCTCCTTCTGGTCGGCGTGGCCATGGCCGTTGGCGCCAGGGTGGGCAGGGACAATGCGGTGGCGCTGCTGATGGTCGAAAGCCTTCTGATTGATGTCGCCGGGCTCGCGCTCGTGTCCGGCTATCTCGGGTGGCGGGGCTATACCTGGCAGGCGGCGCTGGGACTGCGGCGGAGCGGCGCGGGCCGCTTCTTGGCGGCCGGCGCGGTCGCCTATCTCGCCCTCCTTCCGCTCGTGTTCTTTTCTTCCGCCGTGTATCAGGGCATCCTTTCCGCGAAAGGCTATCCCCCCAATCTTCAGGACGTCGCCCTCCTGCTGAGCGGGGAGCATCCGCTGTGGGTCCGCCTCTACATGCTCGTGCTCGCCGTGGCGGTGGCGCCCCTGTTCGAGGAAACGCTGTTCCGCGGCATTCTCCTGCCGCTCCTGGCCCGCCGCTTGGGAACCGGGACCGGCGTCTTTTTGACGTCCCTGCTCTTCGCAGCGATTCATCTTCACGTGCCGTCCCTGGTCCCTCTCTTTGTCATCGCCACGGGATTCTCGCTGGCCTATATCTATACGGGCTCGCTGTGGACGCCGATCGCCATGCACGGGCTTTTCAATGGGATCAATCTGGGGCTGATGCTGCTCTTGCGCCATCAAGGAGGACTCTCTTGACCACCGCGATTCACACCCTGGAGTGGGCGCCCGACTCCCCGCCCGGACTTGTTCCCGGAACCCTTGTGATGATAGACCAGACGCGGCTCCCCGCCGAACTGGTGTATTTGCGAATCCGGGACGTGCGGGCACTCTGGACCGCCATCCAAACGCTCCAGGTGCGCGGCGCCCCGGCCATCGGAATTGCCGCCGCCCTGGGGATCGTGATCGCCGCGCAGAACGCCGCCCCCGCCTCCACCGCGAAACTCGCGGCCGCCGTGGAAGCAGCCGCGGACTATCTCGCCACGTCCCGCCCCACGGCCGTGAACCTCTTCTGGGCGCTGGACCGGATGCGCCGCGTCGCGGCCGCGTCGCAAGCGCTCTTGCCGGCCGTTTTTCTCGACCGCCTCGCCGCGGAGGCCCTGCGGATTCGCGACGAGGACGTGGCGATGTGCAAGGCCATGGGCCGGCACGGCGCCACCCTCCTGAGGGACGGCGACACGGTCCTGACTCACTGCAATGCGGGCGGACTGGCCACGTCGGGCTATGGAACGGCGCTCGCGCCGATCTACACCGCCCTCGAGCAAGGGAAGCGAATCAGCGTTTATGCCGACGAGACCCGACCCCTGCTCCAGGGCGCCCGGCTCACCGCCTGGGAACTCATGGAAGCCGGCGTGGACGTGACGCTGATCTGCGACAGCATGGCGGCCCACGTCATGAAGACGCGCGGCATCAGCGCGGTGATGGTCGGAGCCGACCGCATCGCCGCCAACGGGGACACCGCGAACAAGGTGGGAACCTATGGCGTCGCCACCCTGGCGGCCGCCCACGCGATTCCGTTCTATGTGCTGGCGCCGTCCTCGACGTTCGACTTCTCCTTGAAGGAGGGCAGTCAGATTCCCATCGAGGAGCGCGGCTCGGACGAGATTACGCACTCCTTTGGGCGGCCGCATGCGCCTAAGGGCGTCAAGACCTTCTGCCCGGCGTTCGATGTCACCCCGGCCCGCCTGATCACCGCGATCGTATGCGAAAAGGGCGTGCTGAGACCGCCCTACGAGACCAGTTTGAAGAAAGCCGTCGCGCCGACGGGCGACAACTCCTCGCCCAACCCGCCGATCATAACCCGCGGAAAGTGATCGCCGCCTGATTGTGTCACCGAACGGATGACCCCGAGTACTCAGGGTTCCAAGTCGGTTCAGGGAGCCGGCCCGAAGGCTTACGCGAGGATCAGGGGGCCTTATCGCTTCTTGACGCAAGGGGGCGGCGTTTGATAACTGGGCGCGCCATGATTGCGGGCGGCGACAAACTCTCCTTGTTGGCTCCGGCCAAAGTGAATCTTTTCCTGGACGTTCTCGGGAAACGGCCCGACGGTTTCCACGAATTGAGGAGCCTCGTCGTTCCCATTTCCCTTTGCGACGAATTGGCCTTCGAGAGAACCGAAGGGCCGATCGAGGTGTTTTGCGATCCGGACGGAGTTCCGTCGGACACGGGCGTGCTGCTGCCGGAGTCGAACGACAACCTGGCGGCCCGGGCGGCCCGGCTGGTGCAGGAGGAAGCCGGGCAAAAGGGCGGGGTGCGGATCCGGATCAAGAAGGCGATTCCCGTCGGAGGCGGGTTGGGCGGGGGCAGCGCCGATGCCGCGGCGGCCTTGCGGGGCGTCAACTCCCTTTGGAAGACCGGGCTATCCCTCGATCGTCTGATGGAACTCGGGGCCCGGCTGGGGAGCGATATTCCGGCTTTGGTCTGGGGGAAAGCGGTGTGCATGGAAGGGCGGGGAGAGTGCCTGTCGGACGTGAGAACCGCCTGGGGGCCGGGTGTCGAATGGTGGCTGGTCGTTGTGAATCCCGGCTTTAGCGTGCCCACGAGGGATGTTTACAGGCGCTTCAGAAGTGGGTTGACTTCGCCGGGGGAAACCTTTAAGAATGCACGGTTTGCGCTCGAAAAGGGAGACGTAGCCTTGGCTGCCGGCAGCCTTTACAACGCCCTGGAGGAGCCGGTATTCGCGAAATACCCTTTGCTTCAGATGTTGTCGGAACGGTTGAAAGCGGCGGGGGCTCTTGGAGTATTGCTGTCGGGTAGCGGGGCGTCGTTGTTTGCTTTGGCGGGCGGCCACGGCCAGGCTCTTGACATTCAAGAGAAAATGCAATGCGCCACGGGTTCGTGGCTATGGAGCCGGGCGGCGCAAGTGTTGCCCGATGGTGTAATTGGCAGCACACGGCCCTTTGGAGGCTAGAGTCTAGGTTCGAGTCCTAGTCGGGCAGCCATCGCAATGAGAGAAGATCAGATACCGATGAAAATTTTTACGGGCACAGCCAACCCGCAGCTTGCGCAGCGGATTGCGGAGTGTCTGGGCATCCCGCTTGGGAAAGCCCAGATCAGCCGCTTTCCGGATGGCGAGACGTGGGTGAAAATTCTCGAAAACGTGCGCGGAAAAGACGTGTACGTGGTTCAGCCCACCTGCCAGCCCGTAAACGAGCACCTGATGGAATTGCTGATCATGATTGACGCCTTGCGCCGCGCCTCCGCGGCCCGGATCACGGCGGTGATTCCGTTTTACGGGTACGCGCGCCAGGACCGGAAGGACCAGCCGAGGGTGCCGATCACGGCCAAACTAGTCGCGAATCTCATCGTGTCGGCGGGCACGCAGCGTCTTCTCACGGTGGATTTGCACGCCCAGCAGTTGCAGGGCTTCTTCGATATTCCCGTGGACCATCTCTATGCGTCGCCGGTCATCGGCAAGTACCTGATCGAGAAGAAACTCGAGAAGCCGGTGGTCGTGTCACCGGATACGGGCGGCCTGAAGATGGCGCACGCGTATTCGGAGATGCTGAACGCGGGGCTCGCCCTCGTGGCCAAGCAGCGCAAGGGACCGTGCGACGTCGAGGCGTTGACCATGGTGGGCGACGTACGCGGCTGCAATTGCGTGCTCGTGGACGACCTGGCCACCACGGCGGGAACGCTCACGACCGCGGCCCGCATCGTGAAGGAGAACGGAGCGGTGGGCGTGTATGCCGTCGTCACCCATGCCGCCTTGACGCAGATGGGGATTGACCGGCTCAAGGGCTCGGATATCAAGGAATTGGTGGTCACGGACACGGTTCCGCTCTGCAACACGGGCGACGTGAAGGTGACGGTCTTGTCCGTGGCCCCGTTGCTGGCGGAGGCCATTCTCCGGATTCACGACAACCAGTCGGTATCGTCCTTGTTCAAGATGTAGCAGCGGAAGAAGGGAAAAGGCAACTATGGCGAAGGAAATCAAACTGTCGGCAAACAAGCGGAGCACAACGGGTTCTTCCGCGGCCACGGCCTTGCGGCGCACCGGCTGGCTGCCCGCCGTCGTTTATGGGGAAAAAGGCTCGCGCTCGATTCAGATCAACAGTCATGCCTTCGATCTGATGCTCAAGCGCCACGCGAGCGAGAATCTCATCGTGGATTTGGACGTCGAAGGCGAAGGCGTCATCAAGGCCCTGCTGCGCGAAGTGCAGCACGAGGCCGTCATGGACGGGGTGCTGCACGCGGATTTCGTCGAGATTTCGATGACCCGCAAGATGCGCCTCACGATTTCCGTCCAACTCAGGGGCGAGCCGCACGGCGTGTCCCAGGAGGGCGGCATTCTGGAGCACTTGCTGCGTAACCTGGAAGTCGAGTGTTTGCCCGGTGACCTGGTGGAAGCCATTCCGGTGGATGTTTCCGCGCTGAAGCTTGGCCAGACGCTCATGGTTCGCGACTTGGTCGTAGATCCCAAGTTTACGGTGCTGACCTCGGGCGATGTCGCCGTGGCGACGGTTGTGGCGCCGCGCGAAGAGGTCGTGACTGAGGAAGCGGCCGTCGCCGGGGCGGAGGGCGCGGCGGAGCCGGAAGTGATCGGCAAGAAGAAGGAAGAAGGGGAAGAGGCGGAGGGCGAGGGCGCGTCCAAGGAGAAGGGGAAGGAAGGCGCGCCGAAGGAGAAGGGCAAGGAAGGCGCGCCGAAGGAAAAAGGCAAGGAAGCCGCGCCGAAAGAGAAGGGCAAAGAGAAGAAGTGACGGCCAACCGCGGCGCCTGAGATCCGCGCGAAGGAGAGAGGGCCGGGACGTTTATCGTGAAACTCGTCGTGGGGCTTGGGAATCCGGGAGCCGAATACGCGCGGACCCCCCACAACATGGGATTCAGGGTTGTGGAACGATTGGCGGAGCGGTTGGGTTGCCGGTTCCGGTCGAGTTGGCGCTTTCAGGCCAGGACCGCTTCCGGCGTTCATGGTGGAGAGGACGTCCTGCTGGTCGAGCCCCAGACGTACATGAACAACAGCGGGCGGGCGGTCAGTGCGGTGTTGAACTACAGGAAACTGACGCCAGCCGACTTGGTGGTGGTGCTCGACGACGCGGACCTTCCGTTTGGGTTCTTGAGGATCCGGCGGAAGGGCAGCGCGGGCGGGCACAAGGGACTTTTGTCCATCGCCTCGGCGATCGGCACCCAGGAGTTCGACCGGGTGCGAATCGGAATCGGGCGTGGACGGCGCGAGGGCGATTTGATCGGCCACGTGTTGACGGCTTTCAGCGGCAAGGAATTGGAGAGCGTGGAGGAGACAACGGAACAGGCGGTTGACGCCCTTCTCCTTCTGATCGAGAAGGGAGCGGAGACCGCGATGAACCGGTTTAACAGCCGCCAGCCCGAAACGGGCAAGGCGGGCGAGAACGGTGGAGGACAAACGGAGTGAATACATACGAAGGATTGTTTATCTTTGGCGAAACGGTGAAGGACGACCGCGTCAAGGAAATGACCGCTTACGTGGTGGGCGAGATCGAAAAGGCGGGCGGCTCCGTGCTCCATACGCGCGACCTGGGCCAGCGCACTTTCGCGCGTCCCCTTCAGAAGAAGGACTCGGGCTGCTTCCTGTCTCTCACGTTCAAGCTGGCGCCGGACAAGCTGGCGGGGTTGCAGGCCCGGTACAAGTTGAACGACGAGGTGTTCCGCACCCAGATCGTCAGGCTGGACGAGAAGTTCGTGAAGAACCCGCCGGTCATCGCGCCCGCGGGCTCGAACGATTCCCGGTCGTCCGGCGACTCGCGATCTTATGGGGACTCGCGGTCCTACGGCGACTCGCGTTCGCAAGAAAGGCGGTAACGGCCCATGGCCTCCATGAATCGCGTGTTCCTGCTGGGCAACCTGACGCGGGATCCGGAGATTCGCTATTTGCCGTCGGGGCAGGCCGTCGGAGATTTGCGTCTGGCGGTCAGCCGGAAGTTCAAAACGGCGAACGGCCAGGACAAGGAAGAGACCTGTTTCGTGGACGTGGTCGTGTGGGGGCGTTCGGCCGAGGCGTGCGGGAAGTACATTTCCAAGGGCTCGCCCCTGCTGGTGGAAGGGCGGCTCCAATACGACGAGTGGGAAAAGGATGGTAAGAAGAACAGCAAGTTGAGGGTCGTGGCGGAGCGCACGCAGTTCGTGGGCGCGCCGCGGCGCGCCGAGTATGCAGACCAGGCAAGCGGCGGAGCGGCTCCCGACGCGCCTGCCGAACCGGCTTCCGCGCGGCCGCCCGTCGAAGCGGCGGCCGCCGGCGAGCCCGCGCCGGAAGGCGTGGACGCCGACAACTTGCCTTTTTAAGGAAAGTAGGACGACATGGCTATGCGAGAGAACACGGTGATGGTTTCGAAACGGCGCATTCCGCAGATCGAGCAATTGAAGGACATCGATCCGCGCGACTACGAACTGCTGAGAAAGTTCATGACGGAACAGGGAAAGATCATTCCGCCGCGGTATACAGGGGCCAATCCGCGCCAGCAGCGGGCTGTCGCGCGGGCTATTCGGCGGGCCCGGGTCATGGGCGTTCTGCGTTAACGGCCGGCCGGGACGGGCGGCGGCGTGCTTTGCGGCAAGGCCGGCAAGGCGCTGCCGCCGGACTTCGTGAAAAAAGATGCCGATGCATCAGAGAGGTTCTTATGGCAATCGAGATACTGTTGATGTCCGATGTTGAAGGTCTTGGGACCGAAGGCCAGGTGGTGCGGGTGGCCGAGGGCTATGCGCGCAACTACCTGATCCCCCGCAAACTGGGCGCGCCCGTGACCGACGCGACGCGCCGGCGGCTGGCCAAGATCCAGCAGGCCCGCGAGACGGTCCGGAAGGAAGAGATCGAAAAGGCAAAAGCCACCGCGGCGGCGATCGAGAAAGGCTCGTACACGCTCGCGGTCAAGGTGGGGGAAGGCGAAAAACTCTTCGGGTCCGTCACGACCGCGGATATCGCCAAGGTTTTGGAATCGCAAGGGTTCAAGATGGACAAGCACGCCATCGTTCTTGACGCGCAAATCAAGGAACTCGGAGTGTACGAAGTCAAGGTCAAGGTTCATCCCCAGGTCGAGTCGGTGATCAAAGTCTGGGTCGTGCAGGAATAACCTCATGCCCGGCGATGCTCCTGTTCCGTCCGCGGCGCAACGCCTGGAGCGTGTGCCGCCGCACAGCGAGGAGGCGGAACGAGGCGCGCTGGGATCCATTCTGCTCGACGCGGATAAGATCATGGATCTTTGCGTCGAGCGGCAGCTCGTTCCCGATTCCTTCTATGTCCCCGCGCACCGGCTCATCTTCGAAACGATGTTGGGCATGTCGCGTGAAGGCCGTCCGATCGATCTCCTGACGGTCAGCGAACGGCTCAAGGCGGCCGGCTTGCTGGACCGGGTGGGCGGCCCCACGGCGCTGGATCGCCTCGTGGATGCCACCCCGACCTCGGCTCATGCCGAGTACTATATCAATATCGTCCGCGACAAATACTTGCTTCGTTCCATTATCGGCGCGGCCCGCGACGCGGAACGCCGCTGCTACGAGGAGCGGGACGAAGCGTCGTCCGTCCTGAGCCAGATCGAGCAGGACTTCTTCGATATCACCTCCGGGCAGCACGGTTTCATGCGGCCGTGGACCGAATTGGTCCGTGAAATCGTGGGGTTGTTCGACAACCGGCACCGGGGAATCGAGGGAATCCACACCGGGTTTCGCGACATAGACCGGGTCTTGCAGGGGCTGAAGGCCGGCAACATGGTCGTTCTGGCGGCGCGCCCCTCCATGGGGAAGACTTCATTGGCCATGAACATTGTCGAAAACGCGGCGCTGGGAAAGGACGATCCGGAGGACAAGCGGCGCTCGGTCGGCGTGTTCAGCCTCGAAATGTCGTGCGTGGATCTGGTCAAGCGCATGTTGTGCTGCCGCGCCGAGGTGTCCTCCCATCACATCTCGGGCGGACACATCAGCGATGTCAATCATCGGAAACTGATGCAGGCGGCGGACTCGCTGGTCAACGCGCAAATCTATCTGGACGATACCGCGGGACTCGACATCATGGAGCTTCGCGCCCGGGCGCGCCGCATGAAAAGCAAGCACAACGTCGAACTCCTCGTCGTGGACTACCTGCAGCTTCTCCGGGCGCCGGAATACACCCGGCATGGCCGGCAGGTGGAAATCACCGCGGTTTCGGGCGCCATCAAGGCCATGGCCAAGGAGCTGCGGGTGCCGGTTCTCGTCCTGAGCCAGCTTAGCCGCGCTCCGGAAGCGCGGGAAGACGAACGGCCGAAGCTTTCGGACTTGCGCGACTCGGGCTCGATCGAACAGGATGCCGACGTCGTGCTCCTCCTGCGGCGTCCCCGCCGCGGGGGGGACGGCGAGGACGAAAACGCGGCGATTATCGAGATTGCCAAGAATCGAAATGGACCGACGCAGGAGGAGATTCGAATGCATTTCCAACGCGAGTTCACGCGGTTCCGCGACGCCGCGCATGGAGTGGACGAATCGGCCGTCCAGCCGACCTCCGTCCAGGAGGAGAGACTGTGAAGAACCTGAAACGATGGTTGGCGGCGGTGGCGGTTGGCGGGGTTGCCGGTCTTTCGTTTTCCGCGGAGACGGTCAAGAGTGTCGCCGTCAAGAGCCTCGGGCCGCAGCAGGCCGACGCGGGGATGGTCCGGTCGTTCTGTTCCGTCAAGGAGGGCGGCGACTTCGACCGGGCGACGGTCGCCGACGACGTTCGACGCCTTCTGGCGTCAGGTCGGTTTTCCGACGCGCGGGTCGAAGCGGAGCGGGTTGCCGGCGGCGTGGCGGTCACCTACGAAGTCCGCCCGAAGTTCAAGCTGGTGTCTCCCGTGAAAGTCGTGGGGGCGAGCGAACTGGGCGATTCCAAGGTCAGGGAATTGATCGGGTTCAGCCCCGGCGATTTTATTGACGATCCCTCGGTGGCGGCGCGGGTCGTGAAGCTCAAGGCGGAATATCGCAAGGAGCGCTACGCTTTTGTCAGCGTGTCCTGGGCGATTGAGCCGACGGACCCGAAGGCGGGGCAGGCCACGCTGGAGGTGAAAGTCAAGGAAGGCGATCGAACGAGCGTTCACACCGTGGCGTTTCCCGGTCGCCAGTCGGTGGAGTATCCGGCGTTGCGCGACGCCATGGATCTGCCCGCCTGGTGGAATCCCCTGTGGTGGTTCCGGAAAACGCCCTATGACATGGGCGAGGTTAACGCCGGTTGCGAGCGCGTTCGGGCCGTGTATAAAGATCGCGGCTTTCTGGACGTGCAGGTCAAGGATCCCGTGGTGACGGAGATCCGGGCCGGCGTGTTCGAAGTGTCCATTCCGGTGGTCGAGGGGCCGTGTTACCGGCTGGCGGGCACGGGCGTGACCGGCGTCAAGCTGTTTCCGGAAGGCGAACTGATTCGCGTGGCGGACCTCAGGCCGGGGACCGTGGCGTCCTGGACCGTCATTCAAAAAGGCGCCGATGCGATTCGCGATTACTACGAGCAGCGCGGCTACATGAACACGAGCGTCCAACCGCGCCTGGATATGAGCGGCAAGGGCGGGGACGTGGACGTCCGGTATGCGGTAACGGAAGGCCGGCTCGGCCGGATTCACAACGTCATCATCAGAGGGAACAGCGTCACGCACGACAAGGTAATCCGCCGGGAACTGCTGGTCTATCCGAACGAGCAATATGACGGCGTCCGCGTGCGCCGGAGCGAACAGCGGCTGCGGAATCTGGGCTACTTTTCGAACGTCTACAGCTACGAGGAACCGGCCGGCTCGAACAACGAGAACAACGTCGTTTTCGAGGTGGAAGAGCAGCCGACCGGCCAGTTTCTGGCCGGCGCGGGATTCTCCAGCATAGATCACCTGGTGGGTTTCGTCGAGGTGAGCCAGGGTAACTTCGATATCAACGGGTGGCCGTTTGTCGGGGGTGGCGAGAAGATCAAGGTGCGGGCCGAGGGGGGCACTAGCAGCGAAAGCTATACGCTGTCCTTTGTCGAACCCTGGTTCCTCGACCGTCGTTTGTCCCTCGGATTCGATCTCTACAGCACGAAGCGGAACGACACCGAGTACGACACCAAGCGCCTGGGCGGCGACGTCAAATTGGGCGTGCCGCTGCCCGGCTCAAGCCGCCTCGACTTCACCTACCGCCTCGAACAGGTGGAACTGGGCGATGTGTCGGACACCAACGAGTATGTGCGCGTGGACAACTTGGGATCGCACACCTTCGTGTTCTCGGAGCCGAAACGCGTGGAGAGTTCGCTCTCGGCCAGCATTAGCCGCGATACCCGCGACGACTTCCGCATTCCCACCCGCGGAACCCGGGTGTTCGCGACCGCCACGGCGATGGGCGGTCCGCTGGGATTCGACACGGAGCTTTACGACCTCGACGTCGGCGGGTCCGTTCATTTCCCCCTCTGGGCCGGGCATGTGCTGAGTCTCCGGGGGGAGACGGAAGTGGTGGACGGCTACGGCGATACCGCCGACGTGCCGCTCTCGGAACGGTTCTTCATGGGCGGGGCGCGAACCGTGCGCGGGTTCAGGTATCGCTGGGTGGGTCCCAAAGCCGAACGCGCCGACGGAAGCGGCGTCGTGGAGCCTTGCGGCGGCCAGACCAAGGCGCTGGCCGCGGCCGAGTATTCGATCCCCCTCTATTCCCGGTTCAGGCTGGCCACCTTTTGCGACGCGGGCAACGTCTGGGCCGATCCCTACCAGTATGACTTGAGCCATCTGGCCGTTGGCGCCGGCGTCGGCATTCGCGTGGACTTCCCCCAGTTTCCGATTCGATTCGACTATGCCTGGCCCGTCGAGAAGGACGATCCGCGCTCCAGGACCGAGCATTGGAGCTTCTGGATCGGCTACGGCTTTTGACGCCGCCACGGGTGGCAGAGATATAATCTAACTTGACGTTAAACTAGAAAATGATAGGTAGCAGGCGGCCGTTTGTCCGCCCAAAGAGAGGGATAACCATGAAATGCATGACGTTGACGCTCGTGACGATTCTTGCGGGGTTGGTGGGCCTGCCGGCCCGGGGCGCCGATTTGAAGATCGCGGTGGTTGACGGGACCCGGGTCTTGAAGCAGTACTACAAGACCGACCTCGCGGACCAGCACATGCAGGAGCAAATTGAGGACTTTACCGCCGAACGGGACAAGCTGCTGGCGCAGCACAAGAAGCTCAAACAGGAGTTCGAGGCCATCAAGGCCGAGGCCGAGAACAAGGCGCTGACGGACGAGGGCCGCTTGAAGAAGAAGGAGCAGGCGGAGGAAAAACTGGCTGCGGTGATCGAATACGAGGACACGATCCGCGAAAAGGCGGCGAGCCGGAAGAAGCAGCTCGAGGGGGAAGGCCGGAAGATTCATGAGGAACTGGCCCGGTCGATTCGGACGGCCGTGAAGTCGTGCGCGGAAAAGGGCGGTTACACGCTGGTGCTCGAATCCGGCGGTCTGCTGGCCAACGGACTGGAACCCGTGCTTTATTCCGAGCCGAAAATGGACCTCACCGCGGACGTGATCAAGGTGCTGAACGCCGACAAGCCCGCCGGGAAGGAGTGAACGACATGGGCCTGACTGTTGCCGAAATCGCCGACCGGCTCGGCGGCCGGGTGGAAGGGGACGGGACGCTGGAGATCTCCGGCGTCGCCAGCCTTGAGGCGGCCCGGCCCGGCCAGCTTTCCTTTCTCAGCAACCCCAAGTATGCGGCCTTCATGCAGATGACCCGGGCGGCGGCCGTGATCGTGGGGGATGCGTGGAGCGGCGCGTCCGCCGCCGCCTTGATTCGCGTGAAAGACGCCGATGCCGCGTTCGCCCAAGCGGCCCTGTGGCTGGCTCGGCCCCCGGTGGTTGTTCGCCCGGGGATCCATCCGACGGCGGTCATCGCCGAAGGCGTAAGCCTTGGCCGGGACGTGAGTATCGGCCCTTATTGCGTGCTGGAGCCCGGAGTCAGAATCGGCGACAGGACGGTTCTGGGCGCTTGCGGCTACCTCGGCCACGAGGCGGTCGTGGGCGAAGACTGCCGCTTCTATCCGCAGGTCACCGTGCGGGAATACACCCGGATCGGGAATCGAGCGATCATCCACAACGGGGCCGTCATCGGGAGCGACGGGTTCGGGTATGTCAAGGAGGGTTGCCATTGGAAGAAGATTCCCCAGGTCGGCGTGGTCGTCATCGGCGACGACGTCGAGATTGGGGCGAACACGACGATAGACCGCGCGCGCTTCGGGGAAACGCGGATCGGAAACGGCGTCAAGATAGACAACCTCGTGCAAATCGCCCATAACGTGACGATCGGCGACGACACGGCGATTGCCGGCCAGGCGGGCATTTCCGGCAGCACGCAAGTCGGGGCTCGGGTCATGCTGGGCGGGCAAGCCGGGCTGTCGGGGCACATCCGCATCGGAGACGACGCGGTCGTCGGCGCCCAGGCCGGGGTAACGAAGGACGTTCCGGCGGCGACGTTCGTTTCCGGATATCCCGCCATGCCGCATAAAGAGGCGCTCAAAGTCCACGCCAATCTGATGCGGTTACCGGAATGGAAGAAGAAGGTGGCCGACATGGACATCAGGCTCAAGACCTTGGAGGGGAAGTCGTGAAGGTCTTCGTGACCGGCGGCGCCGGCTACATCGGTAGCGTGACCACGGAACTGCTGCTCGACGCGGGCCATGGCGTGACGGTGTTCGACAATCTCGGTCGCGGTCATCGGGAGGCGGTGGACCCGCGCGCGGCGCTCGTGGAGGGCGACCTGCTCGATGCCGCGGGACTCGCCGCCGCGATGAAGCGCGTAAGACCGGACGCGGTCATGCACTTTGCCGCTTTCGCCCTGGTGGGCGAATCCATGGCGCATCCGGGGATGTATTTCACGAACAACGTGGCCGGCGGCGTGAATCTGGCCGATGCCATGGTGGCGGCGGGCGCACGGAGGATCGTCTTTTCCTCGACGTGCGCAACGTACGGTCATCCCGACCGGGTTCCCATCACCGAAGACGTGGCGCAGCGTCCGGTGAATCCCTACGGCGAGTCGAAGCTCATGTTTGAGAAGGTTCTCTCCTGGTATGAGCGGATTCACGGCCTGCAGCCCGTTTTCCTCCGCTACTTCAACGCCTGCGGCGCCACAAAGAAATTCGGCGAGGACCACGAGCCGGAGACGCATCTCATTCCGAACGTCATCAAGGTGGCGCTGGGGCAGCAGGAGAAGATCAAGGTCTTTGGAAACGACTACAAGACCCCCGATGGGACGTGCATCCGGGATTACATTCACATTGTGGATCTGGCCCAGGCTCACATTCTGGCGCTTCAAGGAAGTCAGACCGGCGCTTTCAATCTCGGAACGGGGCAGGGCTTTTCGGTGCGGGAAGTGGTCGAGGTGGTTCGCGAGGTGACAGGGAGGAAGATTCCCGAAGAAATCGCCCCGCGGCGAGCGGGCGATCCCGACCGGCTGGTGGCCGGCGCCGAGCGCGCCCGGTCGGTGCTGGGCTGGAAGCCCGCGCATTCGGATTTGCGTTCGATCGTGCGAAGCGCGTGGGAATGGCATCAGGCGCATCCGCACGGGTACGGAAAGACGGCCTAGATTCTGGAACGACAAGGAGAAGGAGCTAAACCAATGAGCAAAGCAGCTAAATCGGAAGAAACCCCCGGCTCGGCGGCGTTGAATGCCGTCCTGGCCCAGATTCAAAAGGAATTCGGCGACGGCGCCATCATGCGGCTCGGCGAGGCGGAATCGAATAAAGTAATCGCTGTCATCCCCACCGGCGCGCTGTCGCTGGACATGGCCCTCGGCGTGGGCGGCCTCCCGCGAGGCCGGGTGGTCGAAATCTTCGGACCCGAATCGTCAGGCAAGACGACGTTGACCTTGCACGTGATCGCCAACGCGCAAAAGACCGGCGGGTTGGCCGCCTTCATCGATACCGAACACGCGATGGATCCGCTGTACGCGAAGAAGATCGGCGTCAATCTGGACGATCTGCTCGTGTCCCAGCCCTCGTCGGGCGAGGAGGCGCTGAGCATCTGCGAGACGCTGGTGCGCAGCAACGCGCTGGACGTGATTGTCGTGGACTCCGTGGCCGCCCTGGCGCCGCGGGCCGAGCTGGACGGAGAAATGGGCGACGCCCACGTGGGCTTGCAGGCCCGGTTGATGTCGCAGGCGCTCCGGAAGCTGACGTCCGCGATATCGAAATCGAAAACCCTGTGCATTTTCACCAATCAGATTCGCGAGAAGATCGGCGTCATGTTCGGAAATCCTGAGACCACGCCGGGCGGTCGCGCGCTGAAGTTCTACTCGTCCGTGCGCCTGGACATCCGGCGCGTCACCGCGATCAAGGATGCGGCCGGCAAAGTGATGGGCAATCGCACTCGCGTAAAGGTCGTGAAAAACAAGGTGGCGCCGCCGTTCACCGAGGCGGAGTTCGACATCCTTTTTGCCCGGGGCATCTGGTGGTCCGGATCGGTCGTGGACTGCGCCGTCGAGCACGGGCTGATCGAGAAACGCGGCTCGTGGCTTTCGTTCGAGGGGACCCAGATCGGGCAGGGCCGCGAAGGCGCCGCCGAACAGCTCAGCAAGGATCCGGAGTTAGAAAAGAAGATTGTGGACCAGATCAAGGCGAAGGTCTCCGGCCAGCACATGCACATGGCGTGAAGGGGGGCAGCGCCCCCGGCAACGCCCTGCGCCTCAAATTCCGCGCCTTCGATCTCAAGGCCGTCCGGCTGATGCCCTTGGCTTCAGAACCGATCGACGCCGAGAGAATTGGGGCACCTTGGCGGGGGTGTCACGCGTGACGTCAGTGGGCAACCATGGCAACCACGACCGCGGCGCCGAGGGCGAGGCGGTAGTAGCCGAAGATGGCCATGGGGTGGCAGCGTAAGTAGCTGACCATCCATTTCACCGCGACGGCGGCCGAGATCGCCGCAACCGCCATGCCGAGAATCGGGCGCATGATCCCGTAGCAGGCTAGCATCTCGCGGCCATGTTCCAAGGCGTCCTTTCCTGTGGCGGCGGTCAGGGTGATAAGCCCCAACAGGAAACTGAATTCGACGGCATCGGCGAGGGCAAGGCCCGCCACCATCCCCCCGACGATCGTGGCGAGACTGCGGCTCACGCCGGGCCACATGGCCAGGCACTGAGCCAACCCGATCCCCAAGGCCATCCGCCAGGTCAATTGGCCCAGCGTCAAACCGCTGCTCCGGCGCTTTGGAATCAGCGTCCGGTCCAGGATGAGAATGAGAAGGCCGCCGGCAATCCAGGCGCCCGCAATGGGCCAGAGTCCCCAATGATCGCCGCCAAACAGGTACAACTTGATCTTCTTTTCCAAGAGGAATCCGATGGCGGCGGCGGGCACAAAGGCGACGATGAGATTGATCAGCAGGGACCGGCCTTCCGAGTCGCGGCCGACCAGGCCGAGGGTCATTTGCCTCACGCGGCGGAAGTAGAGACCGAGAACGGCGAGAATCGCGCCGGCTTGGATGCAGACGGCGTAGGCATCGGCGGCGATCTTCTCCTGTCCGCTCTCGCCGATGTGCAACAGGCGCTGGGTCAGCAGGAGGTGCCCGGTGCTGCTTACGGGCAAGTATTCAGTGACGCCCTCCACGACGCCCAGCACGACGGACTGGACCAGGGTCATGGAAGACCTGTGTTGAGGTTGCGGCGCAGGCTCCGCCGCGCGGGCCGGCAGGAAGGAGGAGAAAGCAAGGAGGGCGAGACTCAAAGAATACAAAGCATAGCCCTTTGCGGCAGGACGGATGTCTCTCTTCATGATGGCTGACTATAGGAGGAAGCCCGTTGAGTGGCAAGCCTACCGACGGCACGGCGCACGTCAGGGAGACCCCCTGCACCGAGGGATCGGCCGTGAGTGTCAATCAAGTCCGGTGTCTTGCGTGGCGGGAGGCAGTGAAAAGCGATCTCCGGGAACCTTTTGGGGCTGCCCGGCGTCTAAGCACACAAAAGGGTTCCGGAGGCAAACATGAAGAGATTGCATACCGCGGGGTTGGTGAGTCTGCTTGGCCTCCTCCTCCCCTGCGCCGGCGCATTCGGCGCGTACCTGCAGTCGGACACACGGGAGAGCGGTCGCGGCGGCGAGTTCGTTCCCCGTCCGCCGCCGATTCCACCGCCGCCCCCGCGGGATTCGAATCCCTTGCGCGACCTGGTGCGGCGGGTGGACGTGGGCCGGCCTTACCATTACCGAGGGCTGACCGTCTTCCCCCTGGTTCTCCGGGACGGCCCGGTCAACACCGATATTCGAACGCTGGATGAGGCGGTTTCCGCCGGCTGGCTTTCGGTCCGTGAACTGGACGAGGCGCGCGTGGCGAGCGTCCACGTGCGGAATGACTCGCGGCATCCGG
>Ga0182021_10001078_pt1 | contig 30952 bp, 24 predicted proteins | sample 612E3MmetaG_FD_120493 | JGI IMG/M metagenome (GOLD analysis project Ga0182021, IMG submission 120493) | Permafrost microbial communities from Stordalen Mire, Sweden - 612E3M metaG (Illumina Assembly) | ecosystem: Environmental > Terrestrial > Soil > Wetlands > Permafrost | place: Sweden... | reverse complement strand
TGGTTGAATTCAATAAATTTTCCACCGCTTCACTCATCACCCGCTCAACAAACGATATTCAACAAATTCAAATGGTTCTAGTGCTTCTTTTAAGAATGGTCCTGCAGGCGCCAATTACCGCTATCTGGGCGATTTACAAAGCCTATAATTTAGCCCCTTCACTTTCATGGGTAATTGTTCTAGCCGTGGTAGTGCTCATGAGTATTATTATTGTTCTCTTTTTTGTTGCCATCCCCAAATTCAAAATTTTGCAAAAATTAGTGGACAAACTTAATCTCGTCACCAGAGAAAATTTAACCGGTTTGCGCGTCATCCGGGCTTTTAATAATGAAGAAATTCAAGAAGAAAAATTTGAAAAAGCCAATGTAGATTTAACTAACACTAATCTTTTCGTTAATCGCTTAATGGTTATCATGCAGCCAATAATGATGCTGATTCTTAACTTAACTGCTATTTTGATTGTTTGGCTTGGTGCTCGGTTAGTTGGTTCAGGAAGCCTGGCTGTTGGCAATATGATCGCTTTTATGCAATACTCAATGCAAGTGATCATGGCGTTCTTATTGATCTCTCTTATTTTTATTATGTTGCCGCGCGCTTCGGTTTCGGCCAATCGTGTCATGGAAGTCATTGAAACTGAACCGTTAATCAAAAATCCGGAAAACCCCACCGACTTAACTGATAAACATCAGGGGGTGGTTGAGTTTAAAGATGTGGTTTTTTGTTATCCGGGTGCTGATACACCAGTCTTAGAGAATATTTCTTTTACAGCCCAACCCGGCCAGACTACCGCTTTTATCGGCTCAACCGGCAGCGGTAAATCGACTCTAATCAACATGATACCGCGTTTTTATGATGTAACCGAGGGCAAGATTTTAATTGATGGTGTTGATATTCGAACAATGAAGCTCGAGGAGCTCTACGCTAAAATTGGTTATGTGCCGCAAAAAGGCGTGCTTTTTTCCGGTACAGTGGAAAGCAATATTAAATACGGCGCGCCTGAAGCATCAATAAATGAAGTTGAAAAAGCCGCGGAAATTTCGCAAGCCGAAGAATTCATTAAAAATTTAGATGGACAATTTGATTCACCCATCGCTCAAGGCGGCGCCAATGTTTCGGGGGGGCAAAAACAGCGGCTTTCAATTGCTCGGGCGATTGTGAGACACCCAGAAATTTATATTTTTGACGATAGTTTTTCAGCGCTAGACTTTAAAACCGATGCCATGTTGCGCCAAGCTCTTGCTCAAGAAACGCAAAACAAAACAGTTTTAATTGTCGCCCAACGTATCTCCACCATTTTATCGGCCGATAAAATCATTGTTTTAGACGAAGGCAAAATTGTCGGCTCAGGCAAACACGGCGAACTGATGAAAAGTTGCGAGGTTTATCGTGAAATTGCCCAATCGCAACTTTCTGATGAAGAATTAAAAGCCTATAAAGATAAAACTGATCGAGAAAGCAGATTAGCTGGAGGCACGACATGAGCGATAAAACAGAAATAAAAAAACCGACTACTGGTCATCTGCCGGGCGGTCGAGGACCCATGGGTATGATGGGCGGCCGGGGATTGGTAGAAAAACCCAAATCTTTTTGGAAAACAATGAATAGGCTTGTTGGCTATCTCAGACCGTTTTGGGTGGCTATTATTTTTGTTTTTATTTTTGCCATTGCCAGCACGATTTTTGCTATCTTAAGTCCAAAAATTCTTGGCAACATGACAAACCAGGTCGTCAGCGACTTCATCAATATCCAAGCTTACGAGAAAATATATTCTATTTTGCCTAAGGGGATGTCTTTGCCGGCTGGAACAACCGGCGCCCAATTAATGCGAGAGTTGCCGGCCGCGGCGGTACAAAAAATTCCGGCCAGTTTTTTAAATATTATTAAAAATCTTGATTTAACCAAACGGCCGGTTATGAATTTTGTCAAACTGAAAACGCTTGTTTTTGAAATCCTTTCGCTTTATCTTTTGAGCGCTCTTTTCAGTTACATTCAAGGTTGGATCATGACGAATGTTTCGCAAAAAATTACATATCAATTCCGCCGCGATATTTCCGAAAAAATTAACCGCATGCCACTTAGGTATTTTGACCGTCGTACTTACGGTGAAGTTTTAAGCCGTGTCACCAATGATGTGGACACGGTCAGCCAAACCTTAAACCAAGGTTTGACCCAAATTGTCACTTCAATCACGATGATTGTCGGTATTTTGATTATGATGCTGACAATCAGTTTTACTTTAACCCTCGTTTCTTTGCTGCTGATTCCTCTCGGCTTTATTTTACTCGGATTTATTATTAGCAAATCACAACATTTTTTTAAGGAACAGCAAGATTCGTTGGGAAATCTTAACGGCCATGTCGAGGAAATGTACGCCGGCCACAATGTGGTGCGCGTCTTTAACGGCGGAGAACGTTCCATTGCGAAGTTCAAAAATATTAATAATAAGCTTTATGGCAGCGCATGGAAGTCGCAATTTTTGTCCGGCTTAATGATGCCGATCATGAATTTTATCGGTAATCTTGGTTTTGTCGGCGTGGCAGTGGTTGGCGGCTATTTGGCGGTTCAGGGCAAGTTGCAAATTGGTGACATCCAGGCTTTTATTCAATATGTTAATCAATTCAACCAGCCTATCGTTCAAACGGCTAATATTGCCAACATAATGCAATCAACTGCGGCCGCGGCCGAACGCGTTTTTGAATTTTTATCGGAAAAAGAAGAGGTTGCAGAAGCCAAAAATCCGATTATTCTACCAAAAGTGTCGGGTAGAGTGGAATTTGAGAATGTTGTTTTTGGTTATAATCCCGACAAAACCATTATTCATAATTTTAGCGCCAAAGTTCATCCTGGCCAAAGGGTGGCGATTGTCGGCCCAACCGGCGCGGGCAAAACAACCATGGTAAACTTATTGATGCGTTTTTATGATATTAATTCCGGTGCGATTAAAATTGACGGTATCGACATCCGCGACATGAAACGAAGCGATGTCCGTAAAATGTTTGGCATGGTCTTACAGGATACTTGGCTATTTAATGGGACAATAAAGGAAAATATTGCTTATGGCAAACTTGACGCGACCGAAGAGGAAATTATTGAAACTGCCAAAGTGGCCCATGTTGATCATTTTGTCCATTCCTTGCCTCACGGTTACAATATGGAACTAAATGAAGAAGCCGACAATATTTCTCAAGGTGAGAAACAACTCCTAACCATCGCCCGCGCCATGTTGGCAAAAACACCAATGTTAATTTTAGATGAAGCGACGAGTTCGGTTGACACCCGCACTGAAATTTTAATTCAAAAGGCGATGGAAAATTTAATGCAAGGTAAAACCAGTTTTGTCATAGCTCACCGACTTTCCACGATTAAATACGCGGATTTAATTTTAGTCATGCGCGATGGTAATATTGTCGAACAAGGCACGCACAAGGCACTCATCAAACAAAGCGGTTTTTACGCCGAGCTCTACAATAGTCAATTTACCTCTTCTGCATCAATTTAAAGAATCGGTTTTGCTTACATTTTTGATTTTTTATATAAAAAATTCTATTCAGAGGAGTTTTGATTTAAAATATTGATTAATACCAGTTGTATAGCGACGGACCGGAAAAAAACATGAAATACTTTAAAAGAAAAGACATAATAGACTACCTATATCAAAACTATACAAAAGCAGACGGGCTCTGGTTTTTAAAAGTTGAGGAGCTTTATGGCTTCGACAAAGCGCTTGAGATTGACGTCAGTGTATGGAAAGTCATTCCTAAGCTCCAGGCAAGGTTTATAAAGAAAATATTGCTTGAAGCATTTCAGAAAGATGGAATTGCAGACAACCGGACAGATGAAAACCAGACAGCGAAAACCCTTCTTTTCGAGGCCTTAAAAATAAAGCTCTCACTTGACAGGTTTGAATATAAAGTCTCGAAAAACAAAGCAGCAATAAGTTTAAGGATTGATAGATGCCCCTGGCATGAAATAATGCTAAAAGCGCAAAGGGATGCTTTCTCTGAAAAAATCGGCTCAGCAATCTGTAATAATGAGTACTCTGCATTCATTGCAGAATTTTATCCTGATGCTGTTATAAACATAAGCAGCAGACTTTGCAATGGAAATGACTGCTGCAATTTTAAATTTTCAATAAAAATCCCCGATTAGTAATATCAGAAATACCATGAGTTCATTATGAACCAGTCTTAATTTTTTACCAGGCTATAGGTCTCCCTGGCAATTATAAGTTCTTCGTCAACTTTTACAATGCAGACAGGAACTTTGGAACTGCCGGAAGATATTAATCTCTCGCCCAATTTGTCATTGCCATTTATTTCTTTATCAAGGTTTATGCCTAAAAAACTTAAACCTTCAAGGGTCCTTTCCCTCATCATAGGAGAATTTTCGCCGATACCCCCACCAAAAATAATAAGGTCCACTCCATCCATAACAGCCGCATAAGAGCCTATATATTTCTTTATCCTGTAGCAATAGGATTCAAAAGCCCGGATGCAGTCAGGATCATTTTCCTTGACGCCTTTCTGGATACTAACGAAATCCGAATATTTTTTTGAAAGGCCAAGTACGCCTGATTTTTTATTAATCATATTATCTATCTCTTTGGAGCCGATATTTTCCTTATTCATAAGATAGGTAAGAATAGCCGGGTCCAGATCCCCGCACCTTGTAGACATAATGAGACCCTCGGCAGGAGTAAACCCCATGGATGTGTCCACACTTATGCCATTTTTAACCGCTGTTATTGAGGAGCCTCCTCCGAGCATCATTACGATTATTTTGATACTTTTCAGGTCTTTTCCAATCATAGCCGCCCCTTTTTCAACCATGTAAGTATAGGCTATTCCATGAAAACCATATTTTCTTATCCTATATTTTTCATAATAATCATAAGGAATGCCATAAAGAAATGCTTTTGGCGGCATATTCTTGTGGAAGATATTATCAAATACGCCAACATTTATTGTTCCTTTACCGAACACATCTATGGATACTTCCATACCGGTTAAATTTGGGGGATTGTGAAGAGGAGCCAGATCTATGCACTCTCTGCATGTTTCCACCATTTGGCTGTTAATCACCACGTGGGAGCTTACCCTGTCGCCCACATTTACTATTCTATGGCCAACTGCATATATTTCTTTCTTGTCTTTTATAACCCCTGTTTTGGAATCGGTCAATTTTTCAATTATAAAATTAAGCCCTGCCTTGTGGTCTGCAATGCGTATATCATCCAGGTTTACAGATTCCAGGTTTGTTTTAAAGCTGATAAGCGATTTATCAAACCCTATGTTTTCTATTTTGCCGCTTGCAATCACGTCCTCTTCGGGCATCTTATATAGCTTGAACTTAATTGAAGTTGAGCCTGAATTGATTGTTAGAATGTTCATGTTTTTTATCCTTGTTTTTTATATTTTTTACTTTCTTATCAATTTGATCTGCCTTTAACAAAGCTTATGTTTTAAATAAAAACCAGTTAAGCTTTAAAAAAAGATTGCAGGCAAACAAAATGATTAAATTTTTAAAAAGATTTTTATCCCCGCAGAAGTATACAATGTTTTAATAGATTTTGAAAAGAGAATTTTCCCTAATTATATAATTTTTACATTTTTTTGTGAGTTTTATTATATATGACTGTTATATTGCATTTTATCCCCAATTTTTTTGATAGGCACCCGCCTTATGTTTGATTTGCCTAACTGGCTTGCAAAAATTTAAATATTTATTAAATTTTTACAAATTTATATATATAATGTACCAGTTTATTATTTATATATGCCTGACCGGCAGGCAGGCTATTTTATAAGGGGGTTTTATTTTGAATACTGACGGATCGAAAAAAAGCATGACAGAAACACTGGTTGATTTGGCTGGCGGCATTGAAAGAAGAATAGTTTTCAGTGATGGAAATGACATCAGGCTCATAAAAGCCCTCGATTATCTTAAGGACCACAATAAAAGCAGCTTTACTCTAATTGGAAATGAAAGCCAGATACTTGAAAAATTAAATGAAGCAGACCTGAAAGGGAATCCAAGATTCAGCATTTTTGATCCAGCCAATTCCGGCAGAAAGGCCGAGTATAGCAGTATAATCAAAAGCGCTTTCGAAAAAAGAGGGAAAGAAACAACCGGTCAGGAGATTGATGAGATGCTTTTAAACAATTCATGCATTGCAGCGATTAAGCTTAAGAATGATGAAGCTGATTGCGCCGTGGGCGGCTCTATCAGTTCCACAGGAGATCTCCTGAAGGCTGTTATAAAAGTGCTTGGGCTGGTTAAAGGAAAAAAATTTCTGAGCAGCTCAATGTTTATTGAAGTCCCTGATTGCCAGTATGGGCTTGACGGCAAGTTTTTCGTTTCAGATCCCGGAATCATCCCGAAACCGAATAAAGAACAGCTCATTGATATGACCCTTTCAACATACGATACTGCAAAAGCATTTTTTGGGAACAAGACTGTAGTTGCTCTTCTTTCTTATTCTACAAAGGGCAGCGCTAAAAGCGAAGAGATAGACATGATCAGAGAAGCTGCTGAAGTTGCAAAACAACTAAAGCCTGAAATGATAATAGATGGAGAAATGCAGTTTGATGCTGCAATAATACCTGAAGTATGTGCAAGCAAGGCGCCAAACAGCCCTGTAAAAGGAATGGCAAATGTCCTTATTTTCCCTGATTTAAATGCTGCAAATATTGGGTATAAAATTATCCAGAGGCTGGCCAAGGCAAGCGTTTGCGGCCCTATTGTCCAGGGCGCGGCCAAACCGTTCAATGATCTCTCCAGAGGATGCAAAGTAGATGAAATCATAGCGCTTACGGCAATGGCGCTCATACAGCGAAAAAGCATGGAAGACGATAACCTTTTGTAAAATAACTTTGCAGAAAAAGTAAAAAAAATAATGCAGCAGTAAAACAATAGTGCAGTAAAAACAGCAGATCTGCAGCAGCAGAAATAGTGGAGTACTAAAAACAATGGCGCAGTAAAAACAGCAGAAATTCAGCAGCAAAATTATATATTGGATCCCGGTGGTGTACCCCGGGGTCCATTTTTTTAATGACAGGCATACCATCACCCCCCTCCTAACTCGTAGTTGAATTCTGATATGTATGGTGCGGTGCAGTGAGGAGCTGTTTTTTATTAACACAATTCTTGATCTTTTTTACCGGCAATTAATAATTCATTGATTAAAAATGTTGCAAAAAACTGCTATTTATATTATAATAATTAACAAATATGTTAATTAATTTACTTTAGATAATGAAAATATTAAGTTTAACAGGAATTGAAAAACTCTATTTTTCTCCGGTTGACATTGCGGAAACGCTTGGGATTTCCGGCAATTCCGCCCTTGTTACATGCTGCCGGTATGTAAAAAACGGATTCCTTATAAGACTTAAGAGAAACTCCTATATCCTGCGCCAGAAATGGGACTATATTACCAAAGAAGAACTCTTTAAAATTGCAAACATGCTCCAGGCACCCTCATATGTATCCCTATCAACATCACTTTCCCACAATAGCACCGCAAATAAAAACCACTGGGATTATATTGAATCAATTTCATTAAAAAGAACAAAATCAATAAAAATAGAAGGCGTTGTTTTCAACTATTTAAAAATAAAACAGGATTATTATTCACAATCGCAGGAAAAGGATAGCTGCCGGATTGCCAGCCCGGAAAAATCTTTACTTGATATCCTTTATCTTAAGTACCATGGCAAATATAACATCGATATAAGTTCTTTTGACCTTACAAAACTTAATAAAAAGCTGCTGGCTGAACTGGCAGCATTATATCCTGAAAAAATCAGGAAATATTTTGATAAATACATATACAGTTGAATTTTATTTGAATTTAAAGATACATAATATTAAAGATTATTATTAAAAAAGGTGTTCGACATGAATTACTATAAAAGTGAATTTGAGATTTGGTCCAACAATTCAGATACAGTACTATCAAACCTCAAACCAAAAAAAATAATAGCCGTTTCGAGCCAGAAAGGTGGTGTTGGAAAAAGCACCACAGCAATAAATCTTGCCGCATATCTTGGCCATGCAGGTTATAATACTATACTTATGGATATGGATCCCCAAAGCAACTCCACATTTGGCCTGGGCATCAATTATAAAAGCATAGGCCTTTCAGTATATGACGTCCTTGTTTCCAATGAGAACCCCAACAAGGCAGTTGTAAAGTCAAAGTTTAAAAACTTAAATGTAATCCCGGCCTGCTGGAAACTTACGGGCGCTGAATCGGAGCTTGCAGCATTAAACGGCAGTGAGTTCCGGTTGAGGGAAGGCATAGAAAAGCTAAGCTGCTTTGATGGAGTACTGGTCCGGCCCGGCACGGAAACAAGGGCTGAGAGAAGCTGCAGGCGTTTAAAAAACTTCTTACTGAATATATTATTCCATATGCTTTTTTCAAGGCCGAATACAAATATTTTCGGTAAACTTTCTACTCCAAAAACTTTCTACTGCGCAAATTATTTACCTAAAGTTTATTCAATTCTTTATATAGTGAGATGATATTTTCTATCGGGGTTTCCGGCAGAGCCTCATGGGAAGGCGCCAAAATCACGCCGCCCCGATTGCCCCAGAGATCCTTGACTTTTTTTACTTCCTGTCTTATCTCCAGCGGTGTCTTAAAAACAAGCAGATTTTGGACATCCATTCCGCCGTGTATACAGACATCTCTTCCATAAAGCCTGTATATGTTATCAAGTTCCATATCTTTTGCAGATGTCTGCACAACATCAAAAACATCAATTCCTGCATCTATCATCATCGGCATTACTTTGTGCACGCTTCCACAGCAATGCCAGGAAAAAATTACATTATGGCTCTTAACTATTGATATCAGCTCTTTATAATGCGGCAGAAAGTACTTTTTAAATATATCAGGCGAAAACAGCATTCCGTACTGGCCCGCCACATCATCAGCCGTTCCAAAATACTCGACGGCATTCCCATAATCCTGCAGCTCTTTTTTTGTATATTCAATTGTAAAAGCAGCAACTTCATTTATAAGCTTTTGGGCAAACTTTATATTAAAAGCAATATCCATCAGGAATTGCTCGTATCCGCGAAGCGCCCAGCATATCATAAAAAGATGTGCAAGGTTACCTGTGCAGATAAATTCGTCGCTGCTGCCGATAATCTTTTCATAGTTTAAATCATTGCTGCCGTATTTATTGTCAAAATAACGAAAGTTAAATAAAGAAAGCCGCTCTGTTAAAAAACCATCCTTTAAATCTGATACTTTTTCGAGATTTGAAAGCGGCGGGTCCGCCACAACATCATAGTCCATACTTGTTTCACCTTTCCCGCCTTCCCCAAACAATGAATTTGCCCCAAGCTGGTAATAATTGGCATGATCTTTAATATAAGGCTTTTGCGGCTCAGGCCCGGTATATCTTGCTGTGTAAGTGGTAAATTTGCATATTTTTGAACCCGAAGCATAAAAATCTGCTCCGAGCGCATCTATAAGTCTTTTATAATTTTTAAGCAGGTTTTCCGGTTCTTCAAAACCAAAATACCTGTTTAACCGCACTGACAGGTTCGGAAGCCCCCTGTATGAAGAAGGTATTTTATCGACAGTTTTAAATTTTATTGCTGCAAGCGCTCTTTCTTTCTTTGTCATTTTCTTTGCCATGGATAAATATTTCTCCTTTTTATTAAATCCTGCTTTTTCCCAGATTACAAAATTTATAGTAATATATATTGTAATACTTTTACTTGAATCTGTTATTATTAAAATATTATTCTTATTATTGGTTTCATTATGAAAAAAACTACAGAAAAGCTTCCTGAGATATCATGGGTAAATGTTTTCACCTCAAGTATCCCGGGGGTGTCTCACAATACTTATTTCAGCGATTCCATGCAAAGAGAAATAGGATATGCAGTTTATGTTCCACCTGGTTATGATTTCAAGCCAAGTCCTGCTGCTGCGGTCAAACTTCAGGAAAGATATCCTGTGACATACTGGCTGCATGGAAAGGGTGGCGACGAGTCCATGGGATTTGATATAAAGCTTTTTAATTTTTTCCATAAGGCCGTAACTGAAGGAAAAATCCGGCCGGCCCTTTTGGTCTGTCCCAATTGCGGAAGTTTTTCGATGTTTTGTGATTCTTATGACAAAACAATAATGGGGGAGACCATATTAATAAAAGAGCTTATACCGCTGATAGATGCAACTTACATGACAATTGCGGGTCGCAGCGGAAGAGCTATTGAAGGATTTTCTATGGGAGGTTTTGGAGCTATAAAATCAGCATTTAAATTTCCGGAAATGTTTTCATCTGTTGTTACCTATGGAGCTTCCCTGCATGACCTTGACAGCGTATCTTCCGGCAGACCGGAAGTCTTTGAAAGGATGTTCGGAGCTAGAAATGATTATTTCCAGCAGAACAGCCCGTATATCCTGGCCCAAAAAAATGCGACGTTTATCAGGAAGAATTTAAAACTTAAATTTATTAACGGCACGTTGGATTTTACCCTGCAGAATAATTTAAAACTTAATTCCCACCTCGATAAACTTGGAATAAATTATGATTTCAAACTTCTTGATGGATACAAGCATATCCCGATCCCTTATTATGAAACTGAAGGGCTAAACGGATTTATATTCCATTCGCAAAACTTTGGACCAGTGCACTCCAAAAAGGGTTTAATAGGAAATATAAACTTGTATAACAATCATTCTTAGGAGGTTTTTAAGCTTTATTATTTAAAAATTCATTTTTAGTTTTTCCATAGGTAACATTTTCTTTAGGAAAAATGGGTATATCCAAATTATAAGGGCACTTTTTAGTGCATTTTCTGCATCCAGTGTAATCATTTGCCTTATTTATAGCTTTTTCCAAGATTGAACATAGGTAGCCTTACTTAAAAATGCACCCATTATTTTCTCCCGTCAAGCCAATCATGGACGAATTGTTCAGCTCTTTCACTTATCACAACCTCAAGGATTTTTTGGGCCACAGTTCCCGGTGAATCAGGGGGTGGAAGACTGTTATAGCCTTCATCTTGTTTGCCCGCATCTTGTATTGAATTGTGATTTTTACCGATTATTGTATTTTTTTCAAAATTTGTAGCGGTGATATAAGGATACACAATGCTTACTGATATCTTCTCATCTGCTAATTCCTCACGCGCCGTAAGCGAGATAGTATTTAGTGCAGATTTTATTGAGGCATAACCAGACATGCCTGGCATATGCATTTTTGACAACCCTGAGCTGATGTTCACGATTACTCCTCCACCTTGTTTTCGCATAACTGGAATAACTTCTTGCATTGCAGTCAGTGGTCCGATAAGATTCAAATCAATAATATACTGAAATTCTTTTATGTCTATGTATTCCACAAGCTCGTCAAAACCCTGCCCGGCATTGTTTATTAAAACATCAATGCGCCCATAATGGCCATAAACTTTTTTTACCATATTTTTAACTGAAACAGCGTTTGCCATATCAGTCTGGACGACAAGGGAGTCTTGTAATCCCGAGGCAAGTTCATTCAGTTTATCTTTTGAGCGAGCAACAATTGCTACTTTTGCACCGTTTTTAGCGAATAATCTTGCAGTTGCAAACCCTATACCTGCAGATGCTCCTGTAATAATGACGACCTTATTCCTGATATCCATATTTGATATTTTACCATAAAGAAAAACAAAATAATTTAAAAACTCAAATTAAAAAATAGGTTATCTTCATCTTAACCTTTTATGGTTACAGTTCCTGAGGTGCCGTCTACCTGGACCCTGTCACCTGTTTTTATAAGCACTGTTGCACCAATTACGTTTACTGCCAGCGGAAGCGCATACTCTCTGGCAACAACCACACCATGTGAGAGCATAGAACCAACTTCGGTAACCAGTGCGTTTATCAGACAATAATAGGGGGACCACCCAATGTCAGTAAATTCAGCAATCATTATATCCCCTTTTTCCAGCATTTTGGCGTCCTCAATGTTTCTAACGACCCTGGCCCTGCCCTCGGCAAAACCTCTGCTTCCCGGGGAGCCTTTTAAAACAGTCCCTACTGCCGCTCTGCTAATATCAGGCACTGCAGGTTTAGGTTTCCCTATAGAAATATCACAAAATTTAAATTCCTGCTGCCGGGCAAGCAGCCTTCTTCTTGCAAGCGCTTTTCTTACAAGGGCGGGATGTTTCTCTTTTATCAGCTGCCCTATTTCACTGTGCTGTAAAAAGTAAATGAGGTCCGCATCAGGCAAAATACCCTGCAAAACCAGCTGGTTTCCCAAGCATGAATACGCTGCCTTGAACTTGTCAAGGACTTTGATACACATTGATTTGGAAAACTCACGATTTTTAACACCCGTACGGGCCTGCCCTATCATGTATTTGAGTATACTTTTTTTAAGTCCCCTGTAATATCCTAAAAGGTTAGCGGCATTATCTGTATAATGGTTTTCTTTTTGTCCGTCTATTCCCCCTGAAACAAGCACCGGCTTAAGATAATCCATCAGGTCTTCCTCGTTTCGGCTCCAACTGCCGCTGCGCAACTCTGCTTCACGGATTGCCCTATGCCCATGCCTTTGTATAAAATATTCATAAGCCTTGCCCGCACCTCCTTTGGAATTCCTGGCAAGATCAAGGATTTCAGATGCGCTAAATCCGGCTGCAGAAGGATCGTCTGCAAGAATCGCCCGGGCAAGCTTCCTTAAAGAACGAAGAATATCAACGCTTTCGATATCCTCTATGTCTTCAAGGACAGATGAAATTAGAGACTTGGTCTTTTCACTGTCAGTTGAGTCTTTATCAATAATCATAAAAAGAGCGCTGGCCATAGCTCCGGAATGTCCTGAAGTAATATAATGCAACCAGAATGCATGATTTAATGCAGCAAGATTTCTGTCTATTTCCAGAAACAATTGGGAAGGGTCATCTCTTAATTGTATTTGAAAATTATCTGCCAATTCCTGAATTTCTTTGCGGGCTTTGTTTCTTGACATCAGCAGTGTAAAATACTTTCTTCCGTTGTTTGCTTTTAGAAAAATATTTACTTTTTTTTTGGCCTGTTTTGGAATATCATCAAGAAGCCTGCCGCACAAGCTTAGGCCCACTGCCTCACTGCTTGCCCCCAGTACGCCGTCAGCCATTTTATATAATGTAGTAAGGTTGATAAACAGATGGTTGCATACACTTAAGACACAACTTCCCGGTGGTACTTCTTCCATGCTCCTGAAAGCCCCTGTATAGACAATCATCTTTCTCATGCCAAAGTCTATGGCATTGACACTTGTAGATAAACTTAGCGGAGTTACCGCACCCGGCAGCATCTCCCTGATATTGCAGTTTGTTATGACATTGCCGCTCATATCGAGATCTGTATCAAGTTCATCTATTTCCGGTTCATCAAGCACAGTGATCGGGCGCGCTTGAAGCCAGAAAAGCTTTCCATCTGTATCAATAGCCCATTCAAGGTCAAGCGGCACATTCATTTGCTGGCTCGCCCTGCCAGCCTCGGAAAATATCATACTCAACTCCCGTGCATCAAGCAATCCATCTTCTGAATCAATTGAAAATGCGGCGGAATTTAATATATTGCCCGGCCCCGGCTCCGCTAAAGGTATGCGGTATTGCTTTCCCGAAGCAGCTCCTGAAACCAACTTTTCACCAAGTCCCGGTATTGCTTCAATGAACATATATTTATTTCCCAACACAGGATCAACTGTAAAACATACCCCGGCTTTTTTGGCCCGCACCATCTCCTGGACGATAACGGCCATCCTGGCATCTCTCTGCCGATTAAAAAAAACAGCATAACTTGATGCTGTAGAGTTATTTAGTGAATTAATGCACTCTTCTATTGCGTTTTTTACATTGTCTTTTCCACTTATATTTAATAATGTTTTAAACTGTCCTGCATTAGAAAGTTCCGGGCTATCTTCTGTTGTTGCTGATGAACGTACCGCTACGCTTCCCAAGGCACTTTTAATATAATGCTCAGATGCCTTTTCCAGATCTTCATCGCTTCCAACATCAGTTAAAACAAAACCCCTGCCTATATTAAAACCAGCTTTACTTAAAGCATTAAGTCCTTTGGCCTTGCCACCGACTTGTGCCAATATCGATTCAGGTATTTCTGCGAGTTCATAGATTTCCATGTATTTGAGGCTCCTTCCCATATCTGTTCCATCTTGCATTGTCAGAATTAAAACCGAATTCCAAAATACCCCTGCCTTTGATGCCGCCAATTGAAAAATTTCCGATACCTTCAAAAATTGTGTAGGCTCCATCTTTGAAAGGAAATACATACTCCAGTTCTTTTTTGCAGGCAACGGTAAAGGTCTGACCGTCAACCAGCCTCACAAAATAGTTAAAACTTAATGGCACATGACCGCTGCATTCTATCTCATCCATGGATGTCGCTCTGTCAACACAAATCGTTTTACCCCCACTGATAAAATATCCTGTCTGAAGCTCATTTATATCAGGATAACGTACCATATTTACATTAAGGGCATCTCCATTTTCCAGCAACGCCATTAACCAGATATGCCTGTCCATGTATTCCCAGTCCCGCTTGCCATAAGAGTGATCGCGCATAGCGGGCCAATTAACTGGTTTGGAAATACTGCCATTTGAAAATTCCCCAGAAACCTGCCCCTGCTGTTCGTAATGCACCTGATGGTTCTGTGTTAGGCTTGCAAAAAAGTTTCCGGACCATTTTTCTTTTGCCAGCGCCCGCGCAATGGGGCCGCTGTCCATGTGCCGGGAAAATTCAAATATTGGAGATGAGGCGGTAAAAAAGCCTTCAAAAGAAATTTCAATATCTTTTTCAAAAAGGCTGGCAGAGAGATTTTCATCCAAAGAAACTTTTGCTATTGTGCCGTTAAAACTAAATTTCCATTTTAAACCGGACTTAAGGCATTCAACTGCCGCCGGGCATTGTTCAACAGGAAAAATCTGCCGGCTGTTTACAAAAATGCCGCCACCATTTTCTTTCAGGGCAAACCACACTTCGCATGATCCGCCGCCCCTTATACCAAGCCTTAAAAGAAGACTGTTTCCTTCCATATCATGGCTTGAGAAATAGTAACTGTTATTCTGGTCAATTCCCGCATCCGGTGGCAATTGAAAAGATTCTGCGATGATTTCATCAAAGGGATTTTTCTTTTTGCGTTTTTCAATGGATCTTTTAACAATTAACTCTTTAAACTTTTGGCTGAAGCTCATTTTGTATCCTGTTACTTTCTTCTATAATTTTTTCTTCCTGGCGTTCACTTTTAAGCAGAAACTACTATCTTAAAGTTTTATACAACAATACGCATGACAAAAAAAGATTTCCGTAAAATTAAAAAGTGATTTCATTATAAGTGATTAAAAATTATAAACAATATGTTATATAAACATTATGTCTGTTTAAAAAATTTATTAAAATAAAAAACGTGTGATAATATTCCTGAAATCTTCTATTTGTGATTATTTTTTTAAAGTTATTTGTTAAAATGAGTAAAAACATTAACAATATTTTTATAAAAACCAAAACAGGAGAAATAAATGAACTATAGGATACTGGGAAAAACGGGTTTCAAAATCTCAGAAGTATCTCTTGGCACATGGCAGCTTGGAGGGAAATGGGGCGAAAAATTCAATCCTGAAACAGCGCACCGGATACTTGAAAAAGCGGTTGAAAACGGCATTAATTTTTTTGATACAGCCGATGTTTATAATAATGGTGAAAGTGAGATTGCCATTGGTAAATTCCTAAAAAAGGTTGGCCAAAGAATTTATGTTGCCACCAAATGCGGAAGGCAGTTAAATCCTCATATTTCTGAGGGATATAACAGGGAAAATATAACGAGATATATTAATGAGAGCCTTGCAAGGATGGAGCTGGAGGCAATCGACCTTATTCAGCTCCACTGTCCTCCAACAGATGTTTATGACAGGCAGGAAGTCTTTGAAGTCCTGGACGATTTAAAAAAGGAAGGTAAGATATTGAATTATGGCGTTAGTGTTGAAAAAGTAGAAGAGGCGTTAAAAGCTATAGAATATCCCGGAGTCGCAAGTGTACAGATAATTTACAATATGTTCAGGCTAAAACCCCAGGATCGCTTCTTTGAAGAAGCATTTAAACAAAATGTGGGAACAATTATAAGGGTCCCGCTGGCAAGCGGGCTTTTGACAGGGAAGTTAAAAAAGAATACTGAATATGGCGCCGATGACCACAGATCCTTTAACAGGGAAGGAAAATTTTTTGATAAGGGCGAGACATTTTCAGGTGTTCCTTATGAAACCGGGCTTGAAGCTGTGGAGGAATTAAAAAAGATCTTTGGCGGCGGCGATTTGACAAAATATGCCATCAGGTGGATCCTTGATAATAAAGATATCAGCTGTGTTATCCCCGGCATGAGCAGCGAAGAGCAGCTAAAGTCAAATATTGCGGCTTCTGAAATGCCGCCGATTGATAAATCCAGGACCGAAGCCGTAAAGCAAATATATGACAGGTACATCAGGGAATATGTCCAGGATCTATGGTGATAGTTCAAAAGATTGTATTGTATCAGATGAACAAATATTTCTTTCTCCCTGGCTGTCTTTTAACAGGGATGCCACCCATTGCCTGTTCTCCCAGAGAGCACATCCACCCTTGGTTTCTTTCAGGTTCTCGTGGTTTTCACGTATTTTCTTTAAGAATTCCGAACCAAGTGCATCCTTTAGGCTCTGTTCCTTTAAATTTGTATCGGAATATGGAGCAAATGGGCAAGGCTCAAGATCTCCCCGGGCGTTTATGTGGACAAAACCTCTTCCTGATGCCAGGCATCCGCCCATTTCTTCTTCACTTCCGGGGAAAGCGATAAAAAGTGCCGGAAACTTATGCTTATAATCATTTACTATTTCAACGATTTTTTTCTCCTGCTCACTAGTAAGGCACATATCTTCTGTACCATGCTTGACGGGTACATAGCTTACGTAAAAAAATATTTTGCAGCCAAGTCTTGACAGTTCTTTGACAAACCCCTTACTAGTTATAAGGTTAAAATTATCTTTTTCAAGAGTCAGCGACAGTCCCCAGAAAATATTCTTTCCCTGAGTTTTGCTGATAATTTTATTTACATGCTCATATACCCCGGCGCCGCGTCTGCTGTCAGTCTCCTCACGGTCGCCTTCAATGCTTAATATGGGAATAAGATTTTTCTGCTTTTCAAGCACAGACATCATTTCTTCATCTATCAGAAGTCCATTTGTGAATACGGGGAAAATAATGTCCGGGTGACTTGCAATAATACTTATTATCTCGTTTCTTACCAAGGGTTCCCCTCCGGCAATAATTATTATTGATGTCCCCAAATCATGTGCCTGGCCTATGATATCTTCTAATTTTTCCGGGCTTATTTCACCCTCCCTTTTTCTATTAAATGCCTGCGCGTAGCACCCTTTGCACGAAAGATTGCACCTTTCGGTTATACTAAAAATCATAAATGGCGGGACATGCACGCCCTTTTTTTCCCATTCAAGCCTTAAAGACCCTGCCTTTTTCTGCCATCTGTATGTCTGCAGAAAAAATTTCGCAAGCGCCGGTTGTTTAAAAATAGTTTTTAAGGCATCCTTAAAAAGAATCTTAATTTCCCTGTTAAGCTTCTTATCAAGTAAAATATTGCTCTTATCGATTTGATTTACTCTCCAATAATTTTTACAAGAACCCTTTTCTTTCGTTTCCCGTCAAACTCACCATAAAACACCTGCTCCCAGGGTCCGGCATCAAGCTTTCCCTGGCTTACAGCTATAACCACTTCCCTGCCCATTACGGTTCTTTTCATGTGAGCATCCGCATTATCCTCAAAACCATTATGCCTGTATTGGCTGTAAGGTTTTTCCGGAGCTATTTTTTCGAGCCATTTTTCAAAATCATCGTGAAGACCGGATTCGTCATCATTTATAAAGACGCTTGCCGTTATATGCATGGCGTTGCACAAAATGAGCCCTTCTTTTATGCCGCTATCAGCAAGGCATTTTTCGATTTCCCGGGTTATATTAATAAATTCCCGCCTGTTTTTTGTCTGAAACCACAGCTCTTTCCTGTAACTTTTCATAAAATCCCCCATCTTATATATATATATAAACACAACAATTTTACAGTTAATTATAACAGCATCTTTACCTGGCTGAATTCCTGAGAATACAATATAAAATAATAAATAACTATAACACGACTAAAAATTTTTTGAATCCGTGCTTTGCCAAAAAATGATTAAAAAAAATTGATATTTGTTTTGATGCTTATAAACGTATCAGACTTAAGGATATATTAATATCATTTTCCTGGTAATTATATATATGGCTCTGCTAAAAAAGGCAGATTAAAATGCGGGCACTAACTAATTAAGATATACCTTGCCGGCAATATCGAAAGGGTCTATCATTTCAACCCCGGTATACCTGGCAGGATTTGGTGTTGCAGCAGGGTCTTTTATAAACTCAAATATATCCTTTATTGAATACTTTCCGTCTTTATCCCTGTCTACGGCGCCTTTATCTGTAAGTATATAGTTTAATATTTCCTGAAATGTAATCGGGGCAATTGCAATTCTTGGAACTGATGTATTTTCAGCTATGGGCCTTGCAGAATCCGCCAGGGCGCATGAGCTTATAATAACTGCCATTTTTTCACACGTTATTTGGTCAAGCAGGCTGCATACTTCGTAGTAAGAAGTATACCGGCCGCCGTGTTCGCTGCCAATACCATTCGCAAATTCCATCATCGCCGGCGCTCCTGCATCAGCTTCTTCACTGCCATGGGACATTAATGCAACCAAAACACTGCATCCGGCATTACTAAGCTTTTTTACGTCATCTATGGCTTTTACAAAATTATCATATGTCCCCCCGTCCTGGTTTTGGCCCCAGCAAATATGAATCTGCTCCTGTGGGATCCCCAGGTTTAAGAAATAGTCGGTTATTTCATAATAATTCGGGTCATTTCCCTTTGCGTAGCTATACTCTTTATTTTTTTTCTGCATGGTTTCAATTATTATTACAAACCTGTTATCTTTTAAGGCAGCAGTTTCCATAACTGGCTTATTTCCAGGCTGTTGGCTCTGGACATCCTTATTTGCATTTTTTTCTGCCTCTGCTGCTTTTGCCTTTTCTTCCTGTGCAATCAATAATTCTTTTTCAGACAACGTTTCTGCGCTTGCTGCCTGACTTTCTTCCTTACCATTGTTTTTATAGTTTTGACCATCCTCAGAAGCAGCGCTGCCGCCGGCATCTGCCGGGTTTAAACTGTCATCGCTTGTAAGTGCAAGCTTTGACCCGCAGAACGAGCAGGACAGCCCGAGACTGAATACTAAAACTGCGGTGAGTAAAACGGTAACCATATATAAATATTTCTTCTTCACATCAATTCCTCTTTAAACATCAATTCCTTTTTAATATTAAAAAATTAACTCTTTATCTAAGCAGGTTTTTAAAATAAAATTCTATTAATAAAACCCGGTATTACAAGTATAAAATAATTAATAACGGTATTGGACCATTCGGGCATTTCCCGTTAAAAATCATATTCCCTTAATAATAATATATCGGCAGTTTTTAAGTATTTATAGAAATATTTTGAGTTTTAAGGAGCTGACATGGAATCTGAGGTTACCACCGGAAAAGATCGATTTATAATCCGTCCCGCACAGGAGAGGGATACTGCAATTCTGCTTGATTTTATCAGGCGCCTTGCAGATTATGAAAAAAGACTCCATGAAGTGACTGCCACAGAGGAAGATATTAGAAGCGTTATCTTCGGCAAAAAAATTGCAGAGGCGCTTATTGCCGACTATAAGGGAAGGCCTGCTGGCTTTGCAATATTTTTCCATAATTTTTCCACATTTCTTGGAAAACCCGGCATATATATAGAAGATTTATTTGTCTGTCCCGAATTTCGGGGAAAGGGCCTTGGAAAGCTCCTCTTTTCTTATATTGCGCAGCTTGCAGTTGAAAGAAACTGCGGCAGGGTTGAATGGACGGTTCTTACCTGGAATGAGCCAGCAATCAGTTTTTATAAGAAAATCGGCGCAATTCCAAAAGACGAATGGATGTTATATAAATTAAGCGGAAATGCTTTGGAAAAACTTGCAATACCTAAATCCTAGTATAAAAAAGTATATTAAAATATTAAATATAATGTTAGATTTTATTATTATTTTCATTTAAAAATTATAAAAACTGATAAAATAGTATTAACAAAAGAAATCGAAAAGAGGGTAAAATGGCTTTTTCAAATGCTGAAAAAAATTATTCGACGGAAATCGGACCAAGAACACTTCTTACCGTGGTCGGAGAATATGCTGTTCTTGATGGCAAATTCAAGATTTCACAGTCAATTGAAATTGATTGTGAGCTGAGAGGAAAACTTACCGTTGATGGGAAAATCACCATTCAGCAAAACGGTTTTGTCAGTGCCGACGTTAAGACAGAAGAAGCTGAAATCATAGGCAGATATGTAGGAGACATGGAAGCAACTGGTAATGTTATTATAAGGGAAACCGGAGTAGCTATGGGTAATATAAAGACCGATTCTCTCGTAATTAACAAGGGCGGCATCTTCAATGGAAATATCATGAGAATGACTGAAGTACAGATTTTGCTTGATGAAAAACTCGCAACTACAGCTATAGTGGAAAAATCGGATATTTAGGAGGAGCAAGAGAAGGATATTTACTGTGGTTCCAATTTCACAGGTGTAAATTATCATTAAACGCCGGGCTAAAGACCTTTGTAGTACACGGCAAAAATATTTTTATCAGCATCAGGGCATTCAGGATCTGATGGGTTTGTTATTACAATCAAGTCTCTTTTTATATAGGCGGCAATGAAAAAACTGTCGCCTTTTTCAAGGGGAGCGGAAATATGGCTTACAAGTGATAATTGTTTTGTGTCGCCGGACTTTATAAACGGTGAATCCCCTTTAAGATACCCGTCTTTTGACCATTTGATGTTGCCGTCCGCATCAACAAGGTAAGCAGAGATAAATACGAAAAGACCTTCAGTTGAATCAAGGCAATTAACTATTTCGCTGCTGCCGGCCAAAGTCCCGGATGCTCTCATTTCACTACCGCCTTCAAAAAAACTCCCCTCCTCAAGCTTTATATCCCGGAATTCTGCAAGCAGGGGGTTTGATGTTTTCACTTTTCCCCAATTGCCCGGAAATCCTGTAACGGCCAAAAATTTTATATTGTCTTTAAATAAAACATAGTCCATTTCTCCGGTATTTTCTCCATATTTTTCTTTCATAGCCAGCGCTTTTTCCATGTATTCTTTTATGCCTTTCAAATATGGATATGTATCATATGCTTTTTTATATTCACTTTCTGCTCTGCTGTATAGCCCATATTTGAAGAATATGTCACCAGTGGACTTAAAATTTTGCGCCTTTTTAATTTCTTCAAGGGCTTTATCCTTATTTACTTTGGCCGCCTCAATAACTTTCGCTTCGTAGTCTTTATCTATAACATAATCGTAATATTTAATGGCTATCTCATATTTTTTATTCTCAAAATTTTCATAAGCCCTCAGAGTCTGATCTTTTATTAAACTTCCGGAAATTAAAACTAGGACAGCTGCGACGAGACAGGCTGCTGCCCCGATACCGAAACCTTTAGTTCTTCTTCTATGTTTTTTAATATTCAAAAATAAAAGAATTAGAAATAATATAAAAAGTGGAGCACAAAAAATGGCAAAGATAATTGAAAACCCATATATAAAATCCATAAAATCAATTGCCGTAAATGCAATGATAACTAAAGCAATGGCAAAAGCTGATGAATAAATGCAGATAAAAACAACTGACAGGGGCCTTTTGAAAAATACCCTGCTTCCACCATCATTAAGGCTGGTTATGCTTTCTGTATCTTTCATGGGATCTTAAGGAAACCTTAAAAAGTAATAATTATTTATAATTATAGCTGCAAATCTTCATTTCTGTAAATATAACTTTCAAAAAACTGGATGCTTAAATGACTGGCAGTCACAGAATTAATAAATACACTTAATTTTGCAAATTAAAATCTGATACCAGCCTAAGATGGTCCGATTCCTGAAGGCCGGAGGAATCCTCCGGAAAAAGTTTCTGCCAATGTAAAAAAAGGGGGGGGTTGAAAAGATGAAGAAACTTTATTGATTCACTGACAGGTCTTCCATTGAAAGGTTTTTTATACTGTAATATAGCCTCTGGTCAACACTTGCAGCATTTAAACCGGCTCCATCCCATTTGTACTTAAATCCGTCAAAAAAATAACTTGTCCAGTCCATTGTCTGGCTTTCATACAAAAAACTGGTGCCTTTCTCTGTAGCAATATTCATATAATAGTCAGTTTTCATAAATCCTTCTTCCTGCGTGATGTCAACAGGTATCCACCCGTATCCCGGCAGCTTGACTTCGGTCCAGGCATGCCCGATATCAATGGTCTTGTCTTTTTCATCAAGTATAAGCATGGAAGGAATGCCTGCGGCAACTCTTGCAGGTATTCCGCTGGCCCTTAATAGTGCGGTGTAGAGAATCGCATAATCCGCACAGACCCCTTTTCCGACTTTCAGTACTTCAGAAGCATTCATATATTTATAATCCCTGTCGGCCGCTCTAGGATAATCATATGTGAGCTTGCCGGTGATATAATTATAAATTTTTTTGGCTTTCAGTACCGGGTCCGTTTCGCTGCCGGTTGCTTGTTTGGCAGCGTTTATAATTGCAGGGTTGTAAATATCAATAAAAAGGTCCTCCCCTGTATAAAGCTTCAAATCCTCATCATCCGGCTCATATTCCTTATTGCCTGGGCTGATTGTTTTAAAATCATATTCGTACATTGAAACGTTGCCTGTAATACTTGCCTTGTATTGCTGGCCCGGACTGACCTCTACAGATTTGTCAAATATAAAATGGGTAAGCATATTGCTGGAATCATCAAACACCTGGTCCACATCTGTTATGCTTGCTTTTATATCGTTGATCTTCTGGAAAGGGAAAAAGTCTTGGGGGGTCCTTAAATAGCATTCAAGATCTTTTAAGGTCAGTGTGCTGTTATTCTTAAGGATACACTCTATTTTTACATCAAAGACATGTTCTTTGATTAAATTTACAGATAAATTTTGCTGCTTTACTGTAACAGCCACATTCTTCTGGTCCGTAAATTCACCGTCTGATACAGTCAGTGAAATCTCATATACTCCCGGTTGGGCAAAAGTACAAACAAGCTCCTCAGAATTTTCAGAAATTGCAAATTGGGCCTGGGATATGCTGTCTTTATAAAAAGCACCTTCGTCGGCCAGCTTCCTTGAGTCCAGGGTCCATGTATATGTCAGCTTTTTGCCCTCAGGATCATATGAATCAGCTGCATTAAAAAAAACAGGGTTTTCATTAATATAAACATCTTTTTGCAGTTTATCCCCGGAGACAGTAATATCAGCTATAGGGGGTTTATTCCCCTGCCCGGAAGTCTCGTCCGCAGCCGTCCCTTCGCCGGGGGCCTTTTTCTGGAGGGTAATTATTGCAAGGCCGGCAAATCCATCAGCTATATAACCAAAGTCTCCGCTTATTGCAATATCATAAGAATTTCCGCCTGTATTTAAATTCGCCGCAACTGCCGGATTTTTGCTGTCACTTATATCTACTGCGAGGATGCCTCCCTCATTGTTTGAAACAAAAAGGAAATCATCTTTCATGTCAAGCTCCCATGCTCCTCCCGGGATACTGCACTTCCCGGCAAGACTAGGATTTTCAGGGTTGCTTATATCAATAACCTGAAGATAGCTGTTAAGGTACTGCTTTGTTCCTTCATCAAAGGTACTGCTTGAAAGATATGCAAAGCCGTCTTTTGCGTACACTGACCATGAATTTGCGGGAACTTCACAGCTGCCTGCAATAACCGGCTTTTTTTTATCTTTTATATTTATTACTAAAAAACTGCTTTTACCGGAATAATCATCCTTCTGGAAATCATATAATGAATTATTGGCATAGGCGTAATCACCCTGTACAAAAAGCCCGTTTGGCTGGCCCTCAATCGGACATGAGCCTGCAAGCGCCGGATTGGCTTTGTCTTTAATGTCTATTATTTCAAGCGCACTTTCCTCATGGTCCTCAAACAAAACTGTGGAGTTTAAATAAGCATAGCTGCCGTCAATTACAAGCCCCTGGACAGATTTCTTTTTATTGTCACCCGAAACATAATCGCCTGTAAGTTTTGGATTTTTTTTGTCCCGTATATCGATTATTTTAAAACCGCATTTGCTGTAAATATTATTTGTGCCGCTTTGGGTATCCTGTCCGGTGCTCTCTGAGGTTGTGTCAGGGTTTATCCACTCAGTGTAGGAAACATAGGCATAATCCCCCTGCAGCATTACAATATTTGCAGCGTTCAAACCGCTTATCTTGCCGACAACTGCCGGTTTTTCTTTATCTTTGACATCAATAACATAAAGAATACCAAGGTCATTTGTCAGATATGCGTATCCTCCCAATGCTTTAACGTCTATTGCCTGTCCGGATATCTTAAGCTTGCTCAATACTGCAAGGTCGGGCTTGACAAGCTCAGTTGACTGCTCAGCAGCTGTTTGGGCAGTTTCTGTCTGGCCGGAAGCAGTTTCATTCCAGAATTGCTGCTCTTGGGTGCTTGGAGACGAGTTTAAATTAAAAGAAAAACAACATGATACCTGCAATATTAGAAATACGGACAAGACAGCCATTCCAGAAGAAATTAAAAGCAGTCTCAGCCCGATTTTATTTTTAAAGGGACCGTTTTTATCTTTATAAAAACCTTTTTCATTTTTATGAAGGCTTCTTTTTTCAAACATTTTTTATGCTTTAAAGTTTTAGCTTATAACCACAATAGGGACAGAGGTTGAAGTCTTCCTTTACATCTTTTCCACATTCCGGACATTTATCTTTATCAATGACTTTAGGGTGTGTTCCCTCCTTAAATTCCACAATTTTGTCTTTGCCAAGATCCTGTTCCGTCAAGCTGAAAGAATTTCTAAGATGTGCCAATACTCTTACCTGGTCTTCAGTTAAATCTCCTTCTTCCCTGAATTTCTCATAAATCCTTATATACATATCAACTATATCTTCTTTTTCAAACTTATTAAGAACGATAATCTCACTTTCCATCAGTTCCTTATAAACAACGACATTGTCCTCTATTGCCTCGAACCTTTTATCAAGCATCTCATCACATTTTGTACAGTAAGGTGAGTCTGTCTCTACTTTAATTTCTTTGCCGCATTCCATACATTGCTTTGCCATTTTTTCCTCCATACCCTTTTAAATTCTTTTTGCCTTGCTTAGTAAAATTTTATTTCTTTGAAAACCTTTTTATTTCATTAAATCCGGCTACTTTTGGCCTTTGCCAAATAAAAAGACAATATTAGCACAAAATCACCAAATATCCTAAATCTAATAAAACCAGCATCAGAATTCCTGAAATTTCCAATATTTCTTGTATAGTCCGCTTGTGGCTGTTATAAAAAATAAATCAGGATTTAATTGCCAAATTGGGATTTAATTGCTGACTTTTCTATAAAAATAATAAAAAACCCCCATAGTATTTTAACCGAACTCTTGAGAATTTGCCTTTTGAATTATCCACGATAATCGATACTTAGGCAGTAATAGAATCTATACTATAAGTTTTTCCAATTCCTGCATAATATAATAAAGGCCTTCAGTATCCAGTTTGCAATATTCCAAAAGATTAAGCCTTACTGCTTCTGTCCCCCGGCTGATGATTTCATTTTCAAGGCTATTATGGCAAGCGTTTTCATTTTCACAGTTATCTTTGCAGGGATTTTCACCGAAATTTTGGTATATGATCTCATTTTCACTGTTATCTTTGAAGGTGTTTTCAACTTTATTACCACACTTGTTTTCACAGGAATATTGGCCGAAACCACGGCCTGCCCCGCTTTCTGTGCCATTAGCAGTTTGCCTTATGCCGGATATAGTTTTTTCCCAGAGACATGATCGCTCTAAAAAACTGATGGCGGCAATATCACCATTTGCGATAGCCATTTTGTCATAACTTTTTTCCGTAAGCGCCGGCAAGACTTTTTTAACTGAAGCGCTGCCATTCTGGGAAGAATTGTAATAATAGAAATTTTTAAACGGATAGTACAAATCGACTATTCTACCCGCAACTTTAAATATCCAATTAAAGTGTCCGGTATCAAATACCACCAAGTCCCGCAGGATGGAATGTTCAAAAGATTCGTCATAGACAATTACGGTCCCTTTAAATGATTTGTGATTTTTCGCGAAACCAAACAAGTCCCTTAGATTTGCAAGCAGTGCCGGCCTTGGATCGCTTCTGCCATCTGAAAGAAAGAAGTGGTGCTCAATAGCTCCTTTAGGCTTTCTTAACACATGAAGTGAAAACTGGAAAGGTATTATCTGGTAAGGCTTTGTATTTTCAATAAGGGGAATAGGGGATGCAAATGTCTCAAAATCCAAAAAGAAAACAGGATAACTCACCTGCTTTAAAAAAGCTGCTATTGCAGGCTTATCAATATATTTGGTGCCGTTTTTAGTGTGCTCAATCTGCAGCTTTTGTTTTTCATTTATCCCGGAAAAATTCAGCGGTATGTCGCCAATGGACTCAATACCGGACTCTTTTAATTTTTTTATCATTTTATGGTTTATGGAATATAAAAAGAGGATACTTTTGCTGTTTACTGATTCCCAGCACTTTTTTTTCAGGGGACAGTTAAAAGGTTTGCTGCAGAATTTGCCGGGATTTACCGGCGGAGGATAATCGCTGGAAATAATCTCAGTTATTTTCTGCAAATCCTGTTCGATATTAAGGTTTAACTTTTTAATACTGGCAGTGATTTCTGTTATTTTAAAAAATTCAAAAGGATCTATCTTTCCTTTTAATATATACTCTGCATTTATGTTCATTACATAGCAATTCCTTATATTAATGCCTGCTGCCTGGCAGCAATATTTCTGGAAGGCCATTTCATAAATATTTATTTTCTTAATGCCTGTCGTAATTTTGACTTCTATAATATCCCAGAAGTAAAGAAGCGGTTTTGGGCTGCCTGTTTCCTTTAATGTATCAGTATTGCCGCCTGAATATTCATCCGGCAAACAGGCAGTATCAGAAGGGAAAATGATGCCAGGTAAAAACTCCGGCTCGCCAGGATGTTTACCAAAACCGGCCGGGCCATTGCCATTTTCAGCCGGAAGTAATATGTCAGCGTTTGCATATGTGCCATAAAGCTTATCTTTGAAAAAAAAGGCGTTTTTACAAAAAAGGCCCGCGCCAAATAAAGGTTTCCTTAAATCCATCAATTTTAGTGTCTTATGGTTATTTTGCTGTATATCTTTTTCCCGATTGGCTTCAATACCTTCAGGAAAACATTTTTTTGCAATGCTGCCTGTGAAATAACTTGCCTTAAAATTAAACCTGGCCCTTAAATCAGGCTCCGGCATGTTTTCCCTGTCATTAATGTGATGCCAAAGATATTTGAGGCACTGCCGGTATATTAAGTATGCGGACTTGGATATAATATTGTTTCTTTCCATGCGTGAGGTTTTTTTTATATGCTTTACTCTGTTATATTATCTGTCGGCTGCTTTCTGGTGTACTAATTGTCTACTTATGTTCAATTCAATTTTTGTTGGGTTAATTGTCAAAATCCAGCTTTAAAATTTCTCAATTTTAGATGTTTTGGCCACTATTCTGCAAGAGCCAATCAATTGATCCATATATGTAATGAGCTCCTCTATTAATGGGTCTATCAGTCAGCATAATCAATTACTGAACCCAATCAGGCAACATAATCAATTAACGGGCCCACCAATTAATCCATTCACAGATTTAAAAATTAGAACCCATGTCCGCAAAAAACCGGTCATATATTATTTTAAAATCAATGCCGGTTAATTTAAAATCTTTATATTTTGTCCGGATATTCATCATTGCATTTTCAAGATTTTCATTTTTTATGCCATTCTTTATGGAAAGATAGGCTTCAATAAAAGCTGCCAGGTCATCTGCAGCTTTTACAAGTTTGCCATCCCTTAGCGGGATGTCTCCAAACTCATCCTCCGTATACTGCCGCATTTCATTGTGCCATTTTTCCGGAAGAAGGTTATATATGCGCTTGTCCATCTCGCTCTTTTCATAGTCTTTTATAAGTTCATCAAGGCCTTCAACCGATTTTTTGACGGGATTTATAATATCCCTGGTAAGAACTTCCGGCAAATCATGGAAAAGTCCCGTAAAATAATTATTAAGGGTCTTTTGGGGATTAAAGTTACCGGCGCATGAAAAAAGATATGTAAATATTGCAACAATGAGCATATGCCCTAAAACTGAAGTCCTTGGAACCCTGTAAATGTGGCTCCACCTTACCTGAAATCTTAACTGCCCACAAATATTAATGAAAGAAAGGAGTTTTGGCGAACTTAAGAAACTCCTGACACCGGAAATTTGCGCAAATTTTTCCTGTTCTTTTTCTATGCTGTTTTTAATTTCCTCAACCTGGTATCCGCCGGGATTAAACCTGCTGATAATGTCATACTCCCATTTTGTGACATAAAAATGGGCAGCATTGATTATATTGCGGTTAATATCGGTATCATTTGTTTGGGTTTCGGATAAAATATAATTTTTAAAACCCTCGCAGAAATCATTACCGAGGCCTTTTATAAAAGGATAGGTTTTTTCATAAACCCAGAGGTTAAGCTTTAAATATTTTTCCCTGTTCTGCTTTATCTCATAAAACAGCGGGGGCTTTAAATCTGTTAAAACAATCCGCTGCAGATATTCATATAAGCCATACCTGATAAGAAGTATCCGGTCAACACAACTGTTGCCCGCATCTTCTTCCAGCCTGGCAATCACATAAGCTGCAACCATCTTGTGGGCCTGTTTGTCAAGCTCACTCATTTCAACTGCGCGCACCTGGTCATTCCATCTTTGCATGCTGGCAGCTTCAAAGATCTTAAGAAAAAGGTCATTTGATATCATTGCATCAAATCCATAAAAAGTAATAAAAATAGGGATCCATAAAATTTATCGAATGCTGCACATTTATCAGATTCTGCAAACATCATATAGCGATATTATATAGCAAATATTATAAAGCTAATATAATTTACGGTTTTGGAATATAAAATATCATAGATTAAACTTGTTTTACCTATTTACTTATTTGCTTTCAACCCGAATATTTTTAAGGGATTTAGGTATAACAGCATTTCTGCAACCTCCATTGCTTTTTCAGAACCAAATATTCCATTTTCAACAGCTATTGACAGTGCTTTTGCTATATTTTGCCAGTTCTGCTTAATGTCAGTTCTGCTTAAGACCATGGATTATAGTGTCTAAATGTTTGGATTTTTCTTTAAGCATAGAGAGCTCTTCTTTAGTAACCGGAGTAAAATTATCAGCAATATCGCATGCGAGCCAGAGAAGCCCGGCATGGCTTGGCGAGACTGCCGCGGTTACTCCTTCAAGAGAGAGGGTAAATCGAAGCCCGAGCGAGGCTTCTTCATAATTGTCTTCGGGGGCATACCAGCATTTGCTCCACTTGTTTATTTCGCCTTTTTCAAGGGCCCTCTTGGCCAGGGCCTTTAAAGCCAGGACTCCCATACCCTTTTGGCAGGCCATATTTAATACCGATGGCCCGAAATCATGTTTAAACCATAGAGCCCAGTTAAAAGGAAACATAACACTAGTAAAATCGTGGGCCCGCATTAAAGCATGGGCTGCTTCTTCGGAGTGCGCCGTAAATCCCAAATACCTTACAAGCCCTTTTCCCTTAGCCTTGACAAAAGCTTCAAGCGCACCACCCGGTCCTGTTATCCGGTTTACTTCATCCACAGTTATCACTGAATGGAACTGATAAAGGTCGAAATATTCCGTTTTTAACTTTTTCAGTGAATCATGCAGTTCTTTTTCTGCCTCCTTGGCGCTGCGCTGCAGCGTTTTGCAGGCAAGAAATATATTTTCACGGGAAGGTTTAAGCGCCGGACCCATCATTTCCTGTGCATTTCCATATTCCGGCGCCACATCAAAATAGTTTATCCCCCTGTCAATTGCCTGTGACACAAAGCGTGATGCATCCTTTTTGGATTCATTCATTACAACAATTCCGCCAAAACCAATGACTGATAATTTTTCTTTAGTGTTTCCAAGACTGCGCATTTCCATTTTACTGGCTTACCCTCCCATATTTTGGAAATTTGTTAATTTTATAATTGCTTTATAAACCGGATATTTATAGTATTATATCGCATATAACTGTAGTTTGTCTTAATAAAAAAAGGTGAGTTATTCACCCAGAACAGATAAAAAATTTATTATAAAATACCTGAAAACATCCTGAAAACAAAATCAAAGATATGATTTATTATTTAAGGAGGCCAAAATGGACCCACGGATAGGGAAGCTTGCATCAGTACTGGTTAATTACTCCTGCAAGATCAAACCTGGTGAGAAAGTGCTTATTGATTGTTATGGCGCCACCCCTTTCCCGCTTTTAAAAGCCGCAATAAGAGAAGTTTACAAAGCTGGCGGCATGCCTTTTGCCCGGTTAAAAGATAACACAATAGTAAGGGAGATAATGAGGGAATGCTCAACCGAACAACTTAAATTTATGCAGAAAGTCGACCTTCTTGAAATGAAAGGGATGGACGCTTATATAGGGATAAGGGCGCATGATAATGTCAACGAGCTTGGAGACATTGACATGGAAAAAATATCGCAATATATGAAGCATTACTCGGATGTGATTACTGATTATCGTGTCAACAGCACCAAGTGGGTCGTACTTAGATACCCCAATAACAGCATGGCGCAACTGTCAAATACAAGCCTGGAATCATTCGAGGATTTTTATTTCAATGTCTGTAACCTTGATTACAGCAAGATGTCCGCTGCAATGGATAACCTTGTGGAACTCATGAACAAAACTGAAATGGTAAAGATCA